>Ga0315902_10011989_pt1 | contig 11334 bp, 6 predicted proteins | sample LakEriMetagenome_9_FD_203523 | JGI IMG/M metagenome (GOLD analysis project Ga0315902, IMG submission 203523) | Freshwater fungal communities from buoy surface, Lake Erie, Ohio, United States - Buoy 12 MA117 | ecosystem: Environmental > Aquatic > Freshwater > Lake > Lake biofilm | place: USA...
TTTCGTCGTCTCATTCGATCGCTTCCTACCCGTCGCGGCGTCATGGGTGTTGCGACATGCGACAAAGGACTACCTGCGATGATGCTCGCTTTGGCAGGCGCTTCTCAATTGCCGAGTGTCATTGTTCCTGGGGGAGTGACGTTGCCAGCGAGAGATGCGGAAGATCTTGGGAAAGTTCAAACGATCGGTGCGCGTTACAGTCATGGCGTGATGTCTCTCGAAGAAGCAGCCACAGCCGGATGTCGAGCTTGCGGATCTCCCGGAGGCGGCTGTCAGTTTCTGGGAACAGCAGCTACGAGCCAAGTTGTTGCCGAAGCATTGGGAATGACGATTCCTCACGCAGCTTTGGCACCCAGCGGTCAGCCGATATGGTACGAGATTGCAAAACACTCTGCCGCTGCGTTGTGGGATCAACACGAACGCAAGGCTTGTTTGAAAGATATCTTGACCGAAGATTCGTTCTACAATGCCATCGCCGTTCATGCTGCATGTGGAGGTTCCACCAATCTGTTATTGCACGTTCCTGCGGTTGCGTTTGCGGCTGGATTGCCGAGACCTAGCATTGAACTTTGGAAGGAGATCAATCGCAAAGTGACTCGCTTTGTTGATGTCTTGCCGAACGGCCCCAAATACCATCCGACGGTTCGATTGTTCATGGCGGGTGGTGTTCCGGAAGTCATGTGGCATTTGCGAGAATTAGGAATCGCCAAATGCGATGCCAAGACAGTGACCGGACAGACATGGCATGAGATATTGGATCAGTGGCACGGATCCGATCGTCGTGCCGCCATCCGCGAAGCGTTAATACGACAAGATGGAATCGATCCAGACGACGTGATCTTGCCTCCAAGCAAAGCCAAGGCGATGGGTTTGACGAGCACCGTTTGTTTCCCCATCGGCAATATTTGTCCAGATGGCTCGGTCATCAAATCGACAGCCATCGACCCGACCGTGATCGACGAAGACGGTGTTTATCGCAAAACAGGTCCTGCACGTGTCTTTACCAGCGAAAAAGAAGCGGTTGCAGCCGCCAAAGGAAAGCATGAAAAACCTTTGAAGGCAGGTGACATCGCGGTACTGATGGGATGCGGACCGATGGGCACCGGTATGGAAGAAACGTATCAGTTGACGAGCGCGCTCAAGCATCTGGAATATGGCAAGCATGTTGCTGTGATTACGGACGCGCGGTTCTCAGGTGTTAGTACGGGAGCATGTATTGGACATGCAGGACCAGAAGCTTTGGCGGGTGGCCCTATCGGCAAACTGCGGGATGGCGATACGATTCAGTTTGAAATCGATAGGCAGACATTGGAGGCAAACGTCAACTTTGTCGGATGCGACGGTCGAACTTTCTCACCGGACGAAGGTGCAAAAATCTTGGAGCTTCGGGAGCCGCATCCAGATCTTCAATCGGATCCTAGATTGCCGACGGACACTCGGTTGTGGGCCGCATTGCAACGCGCGAGTGGCGGGACGTGGGGAGGTTGCGTTTACGATACCGATCGCATTATTGAACTTCTCGAAGCGGGCGAAAAGTCGCTTCGAGAATCTACATGATCTTCGAGAACTGACATGATACCCACATGATACTGTTGATCGATAACTACGATAGTTTTGTTTACAACCTGGATCGATATCTACAAAGACTCGGGCAGCAAACGATCGTTGTGCGTAGCGATGCCATGACTGTAGATGCGATCTCACGCTTAGGTGCACAAGCGATTGTGATCTCCCCTGGCCCCAAGTCGCCGGACGAGGCGGGCTGTTCGATGGAAGTGATTCGTCGCCTCGGTAGCTCGACACCTATATTAGGAGTGTGCCTTGGTCATCAGTCGATCGGCCAAGCATATGGTGGAAAGATCGTTCGCGCTACGCAACCGATTCACGGGAAAGCGTCCAGCATCGAACATGATGGAACTGGACTCTTTGAGGGGATTCCTAATCCTTTCGTGGTGGGTCGATATCACTCGTTGATTGTGGATCGTCCTAGTCTTCCTGATTGTCTGTATCCCACTGCATGGACACCGGAAGGAGTCATCATGGCATTGGCCCATGTCGAGCATCCGGTCGTTGGTGTTCAATTTCATCCCGAGTCTATTTTGACCGAGCATGGCTATCAGTTGTTAGCAAACTTTTTGTCTATGCATCGGATACCACACGGTCCCCTTCCGTTAGACGACTTACACACTCTTGTCGGATGATACATGGAACAAGGCATTGAGCAACAGCTGAAATCTCACCAAGCGTTCGAAAGAATTTGTTTCAAATCATCCAAATTTGGTCGACGCGCGGTGACCAGAATGAGTCGTTCAATCTGAATTGCTTTCTCCGCAACCTGATCGATTTGCTCTCGCTTGAGTCCTAAATCCCGCAATCTAGATCGAATACCAATTTGAGTTTGCAGTTTCTGAATGGCCACGATCGCTTCTTCGCAACTGCAGCCATCTTCTGGCTGTCCCGTGAGGATACTGGCTATTCGGATCATCGAACTATGGCACATAGGTTTATTGAACTCCATGACGTATGGCAGTAACAGTCCATTCCCCTCGCCGTGACTGCAGTGAGTAAGCGCACCGATCGGATACTCCAATGCATGAACCAGTCCAACGCCGCTATTGGAAAAAGCCATGCCTGCCAACATGGCTGCGTATGCCATGCCGTCTCTCGCATCGCGATCGGATGGCGTCTCTACCGCACGTACTAAACAACGTTGGATATTTCGAATCGCTTCTAAAGCAAGCATCGAAGTGAAGGAATAGCTTCCTTCGTAAGCGCGCGGTTCGTAAACGGTAGGTCCGTTTTCGTTGTCGGCAGTAATGTTCATTTGCTCATTCGGTCTATTGGTCAACGCTTCGATCGCATGTACGAGTGCATCGATGCCACTGTGTGCGGTGACTTTGGCAGGGCAAGAATCGGTAAGGCTCGAGTCGATCAGAGCCAATGTTGGCCTAAGGAATGGACTAAGGGTACTTACTTTGACTTGTGCAATTGTGTCCGTTAGCACTGCGGAATGGGATACTTCGCTTCCGGTTCCTGCTGTGGTTGGAATGGCGATGAGAGGCATTATCGGGCCTGGAACTTTACCAAATCCAAAGAAGTCGCGAGCTCGCCCGCCGTGCGTCAAAACGACTGCAACAATCTTTGCGATATCCAAATTGCTTCCACCACCGATACCAATCACGGAATCAGCATCGCTCACGCGTGCGACTTCGATTGCAGATTCTGCTACTTCGAGCGAAGGTTCAGGCTCGCCGCCAGAGAAAACAGAACACCCTTTCGCCACGCTGCGAACAGTCGTTATGGCTTTTTGTACTTGCGGCAGCGATTCGATCGTCGAATCCATCACGATAACAGGGCGTTGCAATCTACGGTTGACGACTTCGCTTGCCAGGGTATTCAAGCTTCCACGGCCGAAGCGAATCGAGCTTGACGTTGCGAATTGCCAAAAATGGTTCATAGGTTGCCACTCGGTATGCTTGCAGGACGCGCCAAAAACTCCCTGCCTGTAAGCATAGGCGATGCAGTCACCCAGGATAAGCCTCGAGACTCAAAGATCGTCAAAAGGGAGAGTGCCAAAACGCATCGGATAGAAAAAGAATGTGGAAACAAAAAAACTGAACAATCGTTTGGGATGACGGGAGAAGGATCTCGAACTCTTTCACGCTGAGGTAGGTCGGCCTACTTACTTGAGCAGTTCCACCATCGCTTGACCCATGGCTTCGCCGATCTGCATATACGTTTCCGCATTGCCATTATAATGGCTATTTCCGCTGCCACCTTTCGATAATGGGTGGGAGTAGACCGTAGCTACATTGCCATTGAACTCAGGATACTTGCCAGTTGTACCGTCCACCGCAAGTTGAGCTTCGAGTACCTTCCCACCATTGCCGCTGCTACCCTTCGTGGCCTCGCCCAAAGTTGCCAGGACGAACTTTGCGTTGGGCGAAGCGAAGTCCTTGCGAAGTTGTTTGATGAAGTGGACGAGATTTTCTTCGTACTTGCTCGCATGCGCGGCGTTGCCACAGTCCTTTTCGCCTTGCCAAAAAAAGAAGCCTGCGACTTCGAACTTCGTTGCACCTGGATAGTAGGTACTGATGTCGGCCAGGACCTTCTTCGCATCTGCGGTATCGTCGTCGTATTGCTTTCCGGCATACCACTCTATGGGCTTGCCATTTTTATCCAACCATGGTGGTGGCTCCGTTGCTTTGCCTTTGGTTTCGTCCATCGCCCAGGAATCCGGTCGTTCCTTGTAGGCAGGATACACTTTCCCCTCGAAAACATACCGCTCACTACCCGGCGGCAGAAGATCCCATCCCAGACTGCGGTTTCCTATGCAGCACTTGAGGATGATGACGGGAGCATCGACGGCATTTCCTAGAGGGTGACCAATCCCGTATTCCGGCCCCATTTTCCCCCCCTGAACAGTCATCCACTCATTGTTGAGCGGCCCCTTGCCGGACATGAAGCGCACAAAGCGAACATCCTTTCGCTCTATCCAAGCACCCGCGTCATCGACAAGGTAAGAATATAGATTCTTGGCCTTAACCGCATTTTCGAGCGACCCCTCGCCACCGGTAATCTTGCCAAGGCCAACCATGTTGGACTGCCCTAGCAAGAGGAAGATCTGAACTGGCTTCGTCATATCCGCCGGTTTTCCATCGGTTTTGGGTATTTGCACAGTCGGTTCGGTTGCAGAGATCGAAGTGCTGAAAGCGAGCACCAGCGTAGCGACGGCAAGTGAGGTGAAAGTCGGGGGGATCATCATGGAGTGCGGCTTCTCAGGGAGGTGAATGAAATGACCTATCAGTTGACATTCAAAGCAAAGTGGCGCGGACCTATTGTATCACCCTGGAAGTGAATATTAACTTAGGACAGTCACAAAATGCTTGTCGTTTCATTCTTGGCTCGACGTAGCGGCTTGGGTAGACTCGCCATTGCAGGAATAGAACTAGTCCTTTGTTTATCGAATCATTATGGCAACAGAGAACTACTTACGCTGTGTATTGGCAGTCGTCATCGTTTTAACGATCGCGGTCACGGGCTATCATCGATTCAAGGCATCTCAATCGCGAGAAAAGATCTCTCGCAAAGATGAAGGGCTTTTGTTTGCATTTCTCCTCCGAACAACAGGACTCCTCCTGTTTGGTGTCACCGGTACCTATTTGGTTTCCCCCGCATCGGTTCAATGGGCGACGATTGCCATACCGATCTCCATTCGGTGGTTTGGAGCATTTTCGGGGCTCTTCAGTTCCTTTCTGATGTATTGGACTCTCAGTAGCTTAGGAAGAAACTTGACAGATACCGTTGTGACACGAGCGAATGCAACGCTCGTCACACAGGGCCCTTACCGATGGGTGAGACACCCGTTCTATTTCACGACTGCTTTGGTGATGATTTCCGTGACACTGCTCACTGCGAATTGGCTAATCGGCATTTGCTCCGCTGCTGTACTTGGGATGCTAGCCATTCGAACACCCAAAGAGGAGCAAGCTCTTATTGATCGATTCGGGCAAGAGTATATCGATTATATGAAAGTGACTGGCCGGTTCTTTCCTCGGTTTAGATAAGTTCAGGTATCGGTTTACCTCGATCGACGATAGGTGTGGGGCGACCATTGAAATCTTGTATTAAGACCTTGGAGGAATCGATACCAAGATGGTGATAGAGGGTCGCTAGAAAATCGCCGGGGCCACAACGACGCTCGATGGAATCTTCGCCTCGCTTGTCCGTGGCTCCGACCACTTGTCCAACTCGCATTCCACCACCTGACCAGATGTTGGTAAAACCGCGAACCCAATGATCGCGGCCTGGTTGTTTGGTCCCCGCCGGTGCGCTCCCATCTCCCGCCCCGGTGCTCGGTTCATAAGAGATCTTTGGAGTTCTACCAAACTCTCCAGTGACACAGACCAAAATTCGTTCATCCAATCCACGCTCGTAGATATCTTCGATCAACGCTGCCACTGCTTGGTCGTAGGCCGCTGCTCGAAATTGAAGAGCCTCGAAGACGTTATGGTTAACGGCGTGATCGTCCCAATTATGGACGCGTCCACATAGTTTTCCATTGAGACTAGTGGTGATGATATCCACTCCGGCTTCTGCCAATCGACGAGCCATCAATAGCTGCTGTCCCCAACTATTGCGACCGTATCGATCCCGAGTTGCATCGTCTTCGAGGGTTAGGTCAAATGCACGCTTGGTCTCAGGATTGGTTAACAAGGATAACGCTTGAGATTCGAACTGATCCAATGCTCCGAGTTCCCCGCTACGGTCAAAAGCGCGATCAAGCGTGTCTAGCTTTTGGCGCAAATTGACCTTTCGCTGAATACGTCCGACTTCACCTTGATCCGTCAAACCGAGATTGGGTACCACAAAATTGGGTGCGCTAGGATCCCCCGTAATACTAAATGGTGAATATGCATCCCCGAGGTAAGCGGGGCCGTTGTATTCGGTTGGTGGATTGATACCAATGTAACCTGGTAGCGCTCGCGAGTCTCCACGTTTTTGGCTCAATAGATAATGTGCAATGGACATCCAGTCAGGGTATTTGGGTGCAGGCTTGTCACGAGTGTCAGGATCGCCCGACAGCAACTGCATTGAACCGGCGGGGTGCCCGGGAGCGTGTTGATACATGGATCGTAGCACCACCAATTTGTCCGCGATCGCGGCTTGGCGTGGAATCAACTCAGTGAATTGAACGCCTGGCAACTTCGTTGCGATTTGGTTAAATGGACCGCGATACTCACTGCTTGCCAAAGGTTTAGGGTCGTAGGTATCGATGTGGGAGCATCCGCCAGGTTGCCAGACCATGATGATCGACTTGCCCGAGCGACTCGTGAGATTCTCCCCTGCTAACGTCCTCAATCGAAGAAGACCAGGCAATGTTAATCCCGTTGCTCCCGCTAATCCAAACTTCAGAAACGAGCGCCTTTCCAGCGGACAGGTTATCATGGGACCTGGACAAGGAGCGTTATGGGTAGTTGCATGACGAAGAGTTCTCTTGTTCATTTCTTTTCCTCGGCTGGCAATACTTCTAGAGTGAATGGTCGGGTAACGACAATATCCGCGATATCTTGTGGCCGCGAGCGAGCTGTGGCCAACTTCAGCTCATTGTCTGCCGCAGATAATGCCGACTCGGCCGCTTTCAATTCTTGTTCGAGCGAAACAAGCGACGCAGCGTTTGTTTGCTGTCCGCTGGTCTTCAGACTCTTTATTTGTTGCTGGAGTTGTTCCACTCTGGAGACAATCGATTGCTTTACTTCTTCTGCGCGAGTTAGTGCACCAGGATAGTCTCGATACTTAGCCACGGCAGCTCCGTAAAAGGCGAGCGTGTAGACTCCAGGCGCAACGTTCAACTTTGCCAAATCAAGCTTTGCCTCGGCCCGATTCTCCTGAAGCGGTATTTCAAAACGCGCATTACTTTGAAAACCATGTCCGAGCGTATGGAGTGTTAAGACGGAGCCTGAAAATTCGCATCGTCGTTCTAGCTGCAGCGGGATGGTCACTGTTGATTTCGCAACCGCCCGAAAACGAGAATCGTCCAATGGTTCAGACATCGACCGAATCGAGATGGTATTCAGTTCACTATTCGTTACCGATACGGGAACAACCTGAGATAGCCTCGGTCTCGGAAACTCTTGCCAATGATCACGGATAGGCCAAGCCATGGAGGCTATCTGGCATCTACGCGTTTCTGTCCTTCCTGATACCGTAGCATGGCCGACGATGCTGATAAACCCAAGTCCCTTCGGTGCTTGATCCGTTGCAGTCAGAAGTACCGTCCCCGATGTCTGCCCTGCGGGTATATCAATTGTCGAAGCAATGACGCCATCGGGTAAACCGATAACCTCGAGTCGAATCGGTTCCTGGAAATCATCGCGACGAAACGCCCCGATTTCCATTGCAATCGTTGTTCCAGGCCTTAGCGCTAGTGGCTTCGAAAGCGCATTGCGATCGCCATTTCGCAATTCCATGTGTTTGACCCAACCTGTAAGTGCAAAGTCGGCTGTTGCAGGTCGAATCATCAGTTGATACGTGTTATTTGGATTGTCGCGTGTTCCTCCGAAAAGGTCGTTCAACTGCAAGCGGTATAAGCCGTCTGATGGAATATCCAGTTTGCCGATCAAGTCGGTCGAGCCACCGTTGACGGGTGGACCATCGTATGCATAGCTATTACTGGAGACTTTCATTGGTGATGCAATATCTTTCAGTTCCAAAACATCCTCCCAATTCTTTCCCGAATCGCTCTGAACCGCTCGCTGCACCAAAGCAGCAGGGCCAGTAGCAACTCCCAGTCGATGGGAGGCGATTTCAATCCACCACTGCTGACCTTTGGACGCTTGAAACTCATAGCAATCGACATCGGCAGCGGGATAGAATGAGCCACTTAATTGGTATGGTAAAGTAATTCTTTGTGCCTGTTTAGAATCGTTAGGCTCTGCTTCAGATTTTGAGAGAGTGCTGTCGAATCCGTAGGGAGGCCATGAGTACTGGCCAACGTGTCTTGTTGAGGCCGCTACATGGCCGACCGTCTCGCCAGCCGCCTTCTGTAGACTTAGTCGATAGAAGAATTCGGGGCCGCCTCGAAAAGTTAAATCATGCACTTGGATGAAGTACTCACCATCGTGCTCGACTTGATAGTCGATGCCGCTATCCAGTCGGTCGGTGGCGAGCACTCGTCCACTAGAATTGGTGAAGATCAAAACCGGGTCGAGTTTCGAATCGATACCACGGCTGGCGCAATGGATTCGAAATTTCTCACCGGCAGTGGCTGAGAAGCGATAGTAGTTCATTCCACGCGCCACCATTGTCGCGTTGGTGGTGCTCCCAATTTTTAGCGGGTGCGCATCCTTTATCGAAGAACTTGGTGCCGTTTGCAAGAACTCGGGAATCGTGCCGATGGAAAACACACGGCTGGAAGAAACACCAAGACGGGCTATAGCGTAGGCTTCCACAATTCCCGGCGCGATGTCTGGTGGAATTGTGATTCGATACCGCTTAGGAATAATTGCGTGTTTGTCGTCCAGAACTGGCTTGGCGATAATGCGTGATTCGGAAAAAATCAGCCCTTCCACCTCATCGAGGTTCTCTCCTGAGATGCTAACTTCAACAGTTGTGCCAACTTGGGCCCCCATGGGGACGATAGTAAGCAGTCGCGGTGAGGGAAGACATACCGATTGCGACCTGGCGATCGAGGGATCGAGTGCTATCACCGCGATGCTGAGCATTAGCAGAAGAACCTGGATTCTTCTAGGATGAGTTATAGGATGTAACGTGTTCATAGATCTATCATTCACCTTTGCATCCACTCTCTGAGGTTGGTTCCACATGCAAACTCAGTGGTTGAAAAGAAATTCTTTCGAATTGATAATGGCCCAAAGTACATCTTCGAATTCCTGTTTGCTGGATTTTTCAGAGGTAATGAATTGGCGCACCGTTTCAATTTCTGCGGAACTAGGTTTCCGACAGTAGGCGGATTGGTAAAGCAGCTCCAAACGCGTCGAAAGTTCATCTGTGCTTTGTGCCAATCGATCCGCAAACCCACCGCTCGTGGCTAATTTTGCTTTCAGGTCTGCTGCATTGAGCAAGTGTAGACTCTGTGCCAAGTTGGCGGATTGAACACGTTCGCACTCACAGACGCTAGAGTTCTCCGGGCGACCAAATACTTTCAGGAAGGGTACAGCTCGATTGTAACTATTGTCGGGCAACGCGATGGCTCGTGTTCCTGCTGGTAGATTCGCAAAACTAGTTTGAGCACCCACAAGCTTATCGATGGAATCGAGTAGTACTTCGGCGGTCAGCCGACGTGGATAAAACCTTGAATAGTTTTGAGAGTCGACGATGTTCTTCTCGTTGGGTGTCGAGCTAAGCTGGTAAGCCTGCGAGAGAACAATCATCTTCGTCAGCGCCCGTAGATCAAAGCCACTGGATACAAAGTGCTTTTCCAAAGCGGCCAAGAGCTCTGGGTTACTCGGCGGATTCGTGTCGCGAATATCGTCTTCGGGTTCGATGAGGCCCACATGAAAAAAATGTTTCCAATAACGATTCACTAAGGCTCGTGCGAAGAATGGATTGTCTGGGGCTCGCATCCAATTGGCCAGCTTTAAGCGTGGGTCCTCGCTGGGTTCGATGTTGCCCAGGTCGGTTCCTAAGGCTTTGGGACGTAACTGTTGTCCACTGCGAACATTGATCGCTTCAGCGACGCCTCGTTGATGAAAGATCATGTCTTCATTCTGTACGCCAGTTGGCTTGCGGCCAACGCGAGAGAAGCATGCTGCTAGCGCGTAGTAGTCATCTTGGCTCCAACGTTCGAATGGATGATGATGGCATTGGGCACATTGCAATCGCACACCCAAAAATAGCTGCGAGATATCCTCTAGTTGCTCCTTGGGTGTTTTCACTCGTTTGTACCACGCGACCGCTGGATTGGTTGTGATCGTCCCTGTCGCGGCCAACAGTTGCTTCACCATTTGGTCGTAAGGCGTGCCAGATTGTAAGTTGTCACGGACCCAAGCGTGAAACGCGAAATTGGCGGCCATATCATTGGTGTCATCGCGACGATTTTTAAGAAGACTGGTCCATTTGTTAGCAAAGTAGTCTGCATAGTCCGGATGAAACAATAGTTCGTCAACCAACTGGGCTCGGCGATGCTCGCTCGAAGCTTGCCAAAAGCGTTCTCGTTCGTCGTTGCTCGGTAATCGACCGGTTAAGTCGATCGTAACTCTGCGCAAAAAGGTAGCATCATCACAAGGCAAGGAAGGCGGAATACCCAGACGCTGAAGGTTTGCGAAGATCTTTTGGTCAACGAGATTGTTGCTGGCTGGTAGGTCGACTAGCGAAGGACCGAGAGGAACTGCTGGACGAAAGACAGCCACCTGCCCTTGATAACGCACCATGATCGCCGCGCTGCCTGGCAAGCTACCGCAGGTCACCAACCCTTGATCGTTGACCATGGCCAAAGCAGTATTGTTCGACTCGAATAGAGCAAGATCGGTTACGTTGCGATGGCTTCCATCGGTGTAACTAGCGACGACGGAGAGTTGCTGTTTCTGATTCGGTTGCAAAAGTTGTGCGTCGGGAAACACTTGGACGTGTTGTAATTTGATTTTGTCGGGAAGAGACGTTGGGGATGTAGCCACAACGGCTTGAGGAGATCTAGGACTGCCACGGCGAATCCACTCCACCAACAATCGATACTCGCGTGAATCGACTTTGAGTCTTGCACCACCTCCATGAGGAGTTTCGCTTGTTGCTTTTCGAAGTAGTAAACTCATCTCCGGGGCGGCGGGGAAGATTCTTCGCCCTCGGCCTTGAGTGACAATTTGGAGATAGTCGTGA
>Ga0315902_10011990_pt1 | contig 11333 bp, 10 predicted proteins | sample LakEriMetagenome_9_FD_203523 | JGI IMG/M metagenome (GOLD analysis project Ga0315902, IMG submission 203523) | Freshwater fungal communities from buoy surface, Lake Erie, Ohio, United States - Buoy 12 MA117 | ecosystem: Environmental > Aquatic > Freshwater > Lake > Lake biofilm | place: USA...
TGCGCCCCCGGGCGAACATCGCGGCGGAAATGGTGTTGATCGCAATGCCGATCGCCGCCACCGCCATCATCACGCTGCCCTGGACCGGCGCGGGATTGAAGAAGCGGTGCACCGTCTCGAGCAGGATCGCCCCCAGCGCGACCCACAGCAGCGCAGCATTGGCCAGCGCGGCGAGGATCGAGGAGCTCTTGAACCCCCAGGTATAGGCCGCCGAGGCGGGCCGCGCGGCGAGGACCGAGGCGCCCCAGGCCAGCAGCAGGGCCAGCACGTCGGACAGGTTGTGCCCGGCATCGGCCAGCAGCGCCAGCGAGCCGCTCCACAGCCCGGCCACCACCTCGGCCACCACAAAGGCGGCGTTCAGCGCAATGGCAATCGCAAAGGCGCGGCCCTGGCCCGGCGGGGGCGGCGTGCGATCGTGGTGGTGGTGAAAGCCATAGGCGTGGTGGCCATTGCCATGATCGTGGTCATGATCGGGATCATGGCCGTGCGCGCGGCTTTGCCCGGGGTTATGCCCATGCCCTTGGCTATGTGCGTGCCCGTGGCCGTGCCCGCCATGTCGATGAATGCCGCCCATCCGAACCCCTTCTGCGCCCAAGCGTTGCACAATTGCCGCAGTGCAGCAAGAATCGTCGGAGCCAGATCGACCCTGTTGCTCGCGCCTGAACTTATTGACACGCCGGTAAGCACGATTCTTACCCAAAGCAAGCTGGTGCGGGTAACATCCTGTCGCATCCGGCCAAGGTGCTGCCAACCTGGCGGCAATAGTCACAGCCTTGTCATACTGCGCTGTTTAGTGCGCCGCGATGCGCCGCTATGAGCGGGCGCAGCCAGCCTCCGGGGCGATTCGCGCCGGTGGTTTTCGCAAGTTTTTGCCCGTCTGCCTAAACAGGGAATTCGTCGACATGCGTCTCCATGCCCTCTCTTCCGCCGCCAGCAGCCTTGCCATCGGCGTCGCCGTGCTCAGCACCCCCGCCTTCGCCCAGTCGACCGGCTCGATCGATTTCGAAAAGGAAATCATCGTCACCGGCACCCGCACCGGCACCCAGGCAGTCGGCGGCGTTGCAGCGCCCGACACTTCGAAGGCCAAGGCGGTCCTGACCTCGGAAAACATTGAGCGTCAGAACCCCGGCCAGACCATCCTCGACACGATCAACCAGATCCCGGGCGTCACCTTCCAGAACAACGATGCCTACGGTTCGTCGGGCGGCACGCTCAACATCCGCGGCTTCTCGGCCGACCGCATCAGCCTGACCTTCGACGGCATCCAGCTGAACGATTCGGGCAACTATGCGATCTACTCCAACCAGCAGCTCGACCCCGAGTTGATCGAGCAGGTCAACGTCAACCTCGGCACCACCGATGTTGACAGCCCGACCGCTTCGGCTGTTGGCGGCACCGTCAACCTGCGCACCAAGCGTCCGGACCGCGATTTCGGCGTCACGATGTCGCTCTCGGCCGGTGAGTTTGATTTCATGCGCGGTTTCGTGAAGATCGAAACCGGTGACCTGAACGAGAGCGGGCTGCGCGCCTTCGTCTCGGCCAGCCGCGCCACCAACGACAACCCGTTCAACAACTACGGCAAGGTCAACAAGCAGCAGTACAACTTCCGCGTGTACCAGCCGCTGTCGGGTGACGATTTCATCTCGCTGGCCGGTCACTACAACCAGAACCGCAACAACTTCTTCGGTTCACTGCCGCTGCGCCTTGATGGCGGTCGCGTGGTTGGTTCGGGTTCGGGCAATCGCTTCCCGAACAATGCTGATGAGCGCCGCTACAACATCAACTTCCCCTGCACCGTGGCAGCGGGTGTGAATGGTGTGGCTGATACTGCCAGCAGCTGCGGCACCGAATTCGATCGTCGCTACAACCCGTCGAACACCGGCAACCTGCGCCTCAGCTCGCGCTTCACGCTGGCTGACAACCTGGTGCTGACGGTTGATCCCAGCTATCAGTACGTCAAGGCCAACGGTGGCGGCACTTCGACTGCCCAGGAAGGCCTGCGTGACATCAACCCGGCCGGTGGTACCGCCAACGTGGTTACCTGCCGCACGACCCCGACCAGCGCTACCAACACTTGCGTTGCCGGCTACCTTGGCGGTTCGGCCTTCTTCGGTCGCGACATCAACGGCGATGGCGACGCGCTCGATGCCGTGACAGTGCTCTCGCCGAGCCAGACTCAGACGCACCGCATCGGCGTTATCGCTGGCCTGCGCTGGGAAGTGGATGATACCAACACCGTTCGTGTTACCTACACCTATGACCGTGCCCGTCACCGTCAGACCGGTGAAGTGAGCCTGCAGGGCGTCAACGGCGAACCGCTCGACGTGTTCTCGGTCAATACCCCGCAGAAGGACGTCAACGGCGCGATCCTGCAAAAGCGCGACCGTCTGTCCTATGCCATCCTGCACCAGATCTCGGCCGAATATCGCGGCGAGTTCATGGACGATGCGCTGGTTGTCACTGCCGGTGTCCGCGCACCGTTCTTCCGTCGTAACCTGAACCAGAATTGCTTTACCAGCTCGGCGGGCGGTTTCGTTGAGTGCTTCGGCGGCAACACGGCGCTGCAGCAGCAGTATGCCACGCTTAACCCGACCATCCAGGGGCCGCAGCAGCGCGTCTTCGATTACAACAAGCTGCTGCCCAACGTCGGCTTTACCTACAAGCTGACCAGTGACCTGTCGGTCTTCGGCAACTTCTCGCAGGGTCTGTCGGTGCCGGGTACGGACAACCTCTACAACTCGTTCTTCTTCGCCGCGAACACTGCCGGTACCCGCCCGCAGCCGGAAACCACCGACAATTTCGACCTCGGTCTGCGCATGCGCTCGGGCAAGGTCCAGGCTCAGGTTTCGGCCTATTACAACCAGTTCCAGAACCGCACGGCGAGCGCCTATGATCCGGATCTCGACGTCAACGTCTTCCGGAACCTGGGTAATGTGAAGAAGTACGGCATTGATGGCTCGGTTGCCTGGCAGCCGATCGATCAACTGACCCTCTACGCCTTCGGCTCGGTGATGAAGTCGGAAATCCGGGACAATCTGCTGATCGGTGAGAACGCCGACGGCACCCGGATCTTCGCCCCGACCGCCGGCAAGCGTGAAGCTGGTGCGCCGAAGTACAGCTGGGGTGGCACCATCCGTGGCACGCTAGGCCCAGTCGATCTCGGCATCACGGCCAAGCGCACGGGTCCGCGCTTCATCTATGACACCAACGAAGCGACCTTCACCGGTTCGTTCGTCCCGGTGGGCGCCAAGGCTTGCACCGGTACCCCGGTGGTCTGCACCACGCCGGTCGCTCCGGCTGCGCCGACCCAGGTCTATGGCAAGGTTGCCGCAGCCTACTGGCTGGTCAACCTCGATGCCCGCGTGAACCTCGAATTCCTGGGCCTCAACGACAAGACCTACCTGCAGCTCAACGTCTACAACCTGACCAACAGCTTCTACGTTGGCGGGTTCGGCGGCGGCCTGAGCCAGCTTGGCAGCTTCAACCGCGCCACTGGCGTCGCGTCGTTTGGCAACCCGCAGTTCGTCCAGATCGGCGCCCCGCGCACGATCAGCGGCACGCTGGTGTTTGCCTTCTGATCGATCCGGTCAGACTGACAAGACAGGGAAAGGGGCGCTGCGGCGCCCCTTTCTTTTTGGGAGTTGGACCGGCGCGCGGTCTGAATGGCTCATAAAGCCGTTCCCCGGTGGGGAAGGGTTCAATCCTCGCGGAGATGCTGAACCCCCACCTCGGCCCGACCACAGCGGGGAGGGGAGCGATGAAGCTCTGGCGTTATTGATAAACGCAGGCGTCGAGCGCTTCGTTGCGGACCACTGCGGAACGCGATGCAATGGTGTTGCCGTGGCGGCGGGTAAAGCCCTTGGCACCCGTCACCGCGCGTTTCCTGGGGCTGGGGAGCGCGGCAGCGATGCGAGCGGCCTCGACCCGGGTCAAGCGGGCAGCGCTTTTCTTGTAATAGCGCTGGGCCCCGGCTTCGACGCCATAGGTGCCGATCCCGGTTTCGGCGACGTTGAGGTAAACCTCCATGATGCGGCGCTTGCCCCAGATGTGCTCGATCAGGAAGGTGAACCACACTTCCAGCCCCTTGCGGGCATAGCGATCCCAGCCCCAGCCCTGCCACAGGAACACGTTCTTGGCGGTCTGCTGGCTGATGGTGGAACCACCCCGCAGCTTGCTGCTCCCATTATTTTTGGCGCGTTGATTGCGCGCGATCGCCTGTTCGATCGCTTCGGCATCGAAGCCCTGGTGCGAACAGAATTTGGCATCCTCCCCCGCAATCACGGCACTGACCATATTGCGATCAATCCGGCTGAGCGGGGTCCAGTCCTTAGTGAACCCATTGGGATCCGCGATCATCGTAATCGTGATCGGCACCGGCACGAATTTGTAGAGCACGGTGATCCCGACGCTGAGGACCAGGAACCAGACGATCAGCCGGCCGATCCACCAGCCCAGATTAAAGGCAAAACCATGTTTGGCGGAAGGGCGGGTGGGCTTGAGGTACTTGAGCATCGCGGACCATGATAGCGAAGGCGTGTGGTGCAGGTAAAGCGCCCCGCATCACACACCCATCGCGGTCTGGCCATTATGCCGTGATGGCCGGCCACCAATTGAGCAGCCAGGTGCCGATGCTGCCGCCGAAAATCAGCAGGGCGGCAAACCACAGCCCGCCGGCCATGGCGCGCTGGGCGCCCGGGGTGCCGCGTTCGGCGCGCAGGTACACTTCCAGCACGGCCAGCGGCAGCAGGTGGGTGGCAAAGGCCCAGAACAGGTCGAAGGGGCCGGACAGGCCGCGCTCGATCCCGGCGCCGCCGGTCGTTACGCCCCAGACGATGTAACCCAAGCGCATGAACCACACGCCGCTGGCGACAATGAAGGTGCGCAGTGCCCAGCGCCGATGCGCCGCAAAGTTGCGCTGGCGGGCCGTGTACCAGGCCATGGCGGCGAACCACAGGATCAACACGCCATCCATCGAGATCGCGATGGCACCCGGCACGGTAAAATAGGAGCCGCGCACCCAGACCAGCCACAGTCCGCCGATTGACAGGATCAGCGCCATGGCCAGGAACAGCCGCCCGCTCCAGCGGTGCAGTGCGGGCCAGTTCTGGCGGATCTGCGGCACCAGTTGCAGCAACCCGCAGGTGGTGATCACAGCCGCTGCCAGTACGTGCCAGGCGAACTGGCGGTTACCCACGGTGTCGCCCTCGATATAGCCGCTGATATGCGGCTTTGCGTTCCACGCGGCATAGTCGCCGCTCAGCACGCTGGTGTAGTAGAACAGCAGGATGAAGGCGACGAACAGCAACTGGCCGAACACGGTGGCGGCAAACCAGCCGCGCACGGCCAGATCAAGCTGGCGGCGGGCGCGGGCCTTGGCGGAAGGATTTGGGGGCGTAATGGTTCCGGTGGCACTGGCCATGGGGTGATTTCTCGACGGGCGGGATTGCCTGCTGCGTATTAGATTGCTAACACAGTTGACGAAAATGACCCTGGCCGACAACCACTTGATCGCAGCCGCCACTTCACCACGCCAGTCGGTTGCCGCCGGCATGGTGCTGGGGTTTATTGACCATGCGGCAGGGCAGGGGGCGGAGCGGACTGCACTGCTGCGCATGGTGGGGCTGGATCCGGATGCCGCCGATCCCAACCGCCGGGTGCCGCTGGATCGCTATGCCGCCATGATCCGCGCAGCCGTGCGTCAGTGCGACAATCCGGCGCTGCCAATTGATTTCGCCGAGCATAGCCATTTTGGCGATCTCTCGATCGTGGGCCTCATCGGCTATTCCGCCACGACGATGCGTGATGCCCTGGACCAGCTCAACCGGTTCGGCCGGCTGGTGACCGACATTGCCGTGACCGGTCCGGGTCGCTTCTCGATTACACCAGCGCCGGGTGCCCTGTGGCTGACCGATCACCGGATCGATGATCCGCCTTTTCCGGAACTGACCGAGATGACCTTTGTGCGGATGGTCACGGGCACCCGCCAGTTCGGCTCTACCCCTTATGCCAGCCTGGCCGAGGTGACCCATGCCGATACGGGGACCGGCCGCGCGCTTGAGCAGGCGCTGGGCGTTCCGGTGCGGTTTGGCGCGGCGCATAACCGGCTCAGGGTCAGCCGCGAATGGCAGGAGTACCGGATCGCGCAGTATCCGCGCTATGCTTTCGCGCTGTTCTGCGCCCATGCCGACAGTCTGCTGGCAGAGCTCGATGCCGCGCAGTCCGTGTCTGGCCGGGTTGAGCGGGCCGTGCTGCCGATCCTTCACACCGGACTGGCCAGCGCGGAGCGCGTGGCGCAGGATCTGGGGCTGAGCGGGCAAGGGCTCTACCGGGCGCTCAAGGTCGAGGGCACGACCTATGAGGAACTGCTCGCTGCGCTGCGCCACCGCTTTGCCAAGGGCTACCTGGCCGAGGGTCGTGCCTCGCTGAACGAGATCGCCTACCTGCTCGGCTATTCGGACGTCTCGGCCTTTTCCCGGGCGTTCAAGCGGACCGAGGGGGTGGCGCCCGGCGCCTGGCGCCGGGCGAACCAAAGCGATTAAGCCGCCGTCAGCAGCCGCCGCTCACCCGCGATGCGCAGCATCGCCTTCTGCAGCTTTTCAAAGGCGCGCACCTCGATTTGGCGGACGCGTTCCCGGCTAACATTGTATTCCTGGCTCAGTTCCTCGAGCGTCTGCGGCTCATCGATGAGGCGGCGCTGGGTCAGGATGTGGCGTTCGCGTTCGTTAAGGCTGGACAAGGCTTCGCTCAGCAGGGCGTGGCGCAGTCCGGCCTCTTCGGCCTCGGCCACGGTTTCGTCCTGCAGCGGGGTATCGTCCTGCAGCAGGTCCTGCCACTGGCCTTCGCCGTCCTCGTTGAACGAGACGTTGAGGCTGGCATCGCCGCCCATCATCATCCGCCGGTTCATGTTGACCACTTCGGTCTCGGACACGCCGAGCTTGGTGGCGATCGCCTTGACGTCGTCGGGATGCAGATCGCTGTCCTCGTAGGCGTCGAGGTTCTTCTTCATCCGGCGCAGGTTGAAGAACAGCTTCTTCTGCGCGGCGGTGGTGCCCATTTTGACCAGCGACCACGAGCGCAGGATGAATTCCTGCATGCTCGCCTTGATCCACCACATCGCATAGGTGGCCAGGCGGAAGCCGCGATCGGGCTCGAATTTCTTGACGCCCTGCATCAGGCCGATGTTGCCTTCGGAGATCAGCTCGCTGACCGGCAGGCCGTAGCCGCGGTAGCCCATGGCGATCTTGGCAACGAGGCGCAGGTGGCTGGTGACCAGCTGCTTGGCCGCTTCGGGATCCTGATGCTCCTGATAACGCTTGGCGAGCATGTATTCCTGCTCGGCCGTCAGCACCGGGAACTTCTTGATCTCGGACAGATAGCGGTTGAGGCTTTGCTCGCCGCCCAGGCTGGGCATCGAACTGCTGCCACTTGCCGGCAGGTTGCGCTTGGTATCGGACATTCGACTCACCGTCCTTTCATTGTCGGCTTGCCGTGGAGGGACCCGTTAGAGGCATCCCGCGGTGGCGGCCACAGAGACTTTCTGATTACGCTAAATGTTGAACTTTAACGCTCCAATTCGACCAACAGCCCCGTCATGTCGGCAGGCAGTGCAGATTCAAAGCGCTGAGCTGCCCCGGTGACGGGGTGAACGAAGCCCAGCTCTGCTGCGTGCAGGGCCTGCCGGGCGAAGTGAAGCCGGGAAAGAATCGGCCGAAGCCGTGGGGGAGTGCGTCCATAGACCGGATCGCCCAATAGCGGATGGCCGATTGACGCCATGTGAACGCGGACCTGGTGCGTGCGTCCCGTTTCGAGCCGGCATTCGACCAGTGCCGCGCCGCCGAGCGCCCTGACGGTGCGGAAATGGGTGACGGCGTGCTTGCCCCGGCCGTCCTCAACCAGGGCCATCTTCTTGCGGTTGGTGGCCGAACGGGCAATCGCGCCGCGCACGGTTCCGGCGGGCGGGATTGGCACACCGCCGACGATGGCCAGGTAAGCGCGGTGAATCGAATGGTCGGCAAACTGCTTTGCGAGGCCCTCGTGCGCGGCGTCGGTCTTGGCCACCACCAGCAGGCCGGAAGTATCCTTGTCGATCCGGTGGACGATCCCGGGTCGGGCTACCCCGCCGATGCCGGAAAGCTGCCCCCGGCAATGGTGCAGCAGGGCGTTGACCAGTGTCCCGTCCAGATTGCCGGCTGCCGGATGGACCACCAGCCCGGCCGGCTTGTCGACCACGATCAGGTGTTCATCTTCGAATACGATAGTGAGCGGGATATCTTGCGCTGCGGCCTCCAGCGGGGCGGCCGCGGGGACGGCGATGGCAAAGGGCACTTCGTCGGCGGTGCGGGCGCTGGCCTGGCTGACCGGCTGGCCGCTCACGGTCACCCGGCCTTCGCCCAGCAGCGCCTTGATCCGCTCACGCGACAGGCCGCTCGCGAGGCTCAGCGCCTTGTCGAGCCGCTCTCCCCCGGGCAGCGTGCCGGAAATGATGCGTTCCTCCCCGTTCATTGCTAGGTAGTTGGGGATGGCGGTGAAAGTGACAAGTGGCGCGATTGCCACACTGGTCGGGCAATCGTTGCGGGGGCGGACGGTGGAGGTCTGCGGCCTGCTGCTCGGGCGTGGCGAATTGATCGAGCGGGCCTTACCCTGCGCCAATGTCCATCCCGATCCTGCCCGTCATTTCGAACTCGATCCCGCCGCGCTGATTGCGGCGCACAAGGCCGCACGCATGGGCGGACCGGAGGTGCTGGGCTATTTTCATTCGCACCCGACCGGGCTGGCCGAACCGTCGGCCGAAGACCAGGCCTGTGCCAGCGGTGACGGGCGGATCTGGGCGATCCTTGCGGGCATGGAGATCGGCTGGTGGCGTGATGCGCCAGACGGTTTTGAACAGGTCAGGATTGCGGCGGTTGAGGCTCTGCGCGCAGCAGCAGCGCCGCCAGCGCCCCCTTGCTGATCGGCTTGGCAAAGCGGCAGCCGTACAGCGTCATCCGCCGCCAGACGATCACGGCCTCCACCGTCCCGGCGTCTGGCAGGTCGATCAACAGCTTGTCACCGGGGGCAAAGGCATGATCGGTGTGCAGCATCATCCCGCCCAGCGCGACATCGAGCAGGCGGACCTGGCCAGCGGCAGTGCCGGGCGCATCAACCGCAAGCGACAGGCGCAGCCGCTTTGCGCCGCGGCGATCCTGATCCGCCGCTAGATCGACCAATTGCCCCTTGATCCACGCCATTGCCGCACTCCTTTGCGGCGCAGTTGAGCCCAGGCAGGGTAAAGAACGGATGAATCCGGCAGAGCCGCTGCGACAGGCCGCCAGCCCTGCGGGACCAGTCGGCCGCAAGAGGCGCTTCCCCTGCGAGTCGCACACGGGTAAGGAGCAGAAAAAGGGGAACCCGAACCAGATGACCGACCATGCGCTTGATCTTGCCAGCCTGCTCGCCTCGCGGCTGTGCCACGATATGCTCAGCCCGGTCGGCGCGCTGACCAACGGGCTTGAGCTGCTGGCCGAGGAAAAAGACCCCGAAATGCGCAAGCGCTGCTTCGAGCTGCTTGAGCAGAGCGCCAAGATCAGCGCCGATAAGCTGAAGTTCTTCCGGCTGGCCTTTGGCGCGGCGGGCGGCTTTGGCGAGCTGGTGCCGGTGCAGGAGCCCCGTGCCCTGGTCGATGCCCTGGCCGCCAACAATGCTCGCGTCACGGTTAACTGGGCCTTGGGCGCGGACAGCCTGCCCAAGCCGGCGGTCAAGGTTCTGCTCAACTTCGCGCTGATCGGGATGGAAGCCCTGGTGCGCGGCGGCACGCTCGACATCGGCGCGGAAAGCCGCGGCGGAGCGAGCGAAATCGTGGTCCGCGCCGCCGGCCCGCGGATCGCCTTCGATCGCGAGATTGGGGCGGCCCTTGAAGGGCAGGTCGGGGCCGAAGGCCTGACCAGCCGCAATGCACCGGCCTTCATGCTCGCCCAGATCGCGGCGCAGCAGGGCGGCGGATTGCAATTCGCACTCAGCGACGATGCGCTGGTGCTGGGCGCGGTGTTGCCCGGCTGACGAGCGCGGGGGGTGACGCCGCGCCAACTTGTGCTAGCCTGCAACCCGGCATGAACGAGCTAATCCACTTCGAAAGCCCATCGCCGAACTGGAATGAGCGGCAATTGCCTGTCTCGATGGTGGTCCTGCACTATACCGGCATGGAGACCGCCGATGAGGCACTGGCCCGCCTGTGCGACGAGGCCGCCCAGGTTTCCGCCCATTACCTGATCGAGGAAGACGGGACGGTCCACCGTCTGGTCCGCGAGGACCGCCGCGCCTGGCACGCCGGCAAAAGCTATTGGCGCGGGATCACCGATGTGAATTCGGCCAGCGTCGGGATCGAGCTGGTCAATCCTGGCCATGAATTCGGCTATCGCCCGTTCCCAGATGCCCAGATGGAGGCCCTGCTGCCGCTGCTGGCCGAAATCGTCCAGCGCTGGGACGTGCCGCGCGCCAACGTGGTCGGCCATTCCGATGTTGCCCCGGCGCGCAAGGTGGATCCGGGCGAACTGTTCGACTGGGACCTGCTGGCGGCCCACCGCCTCGCGCTCAAGACCCCGCGCATTACCGCGCCCAGCCCCTTCGAAAACGACGGCGCCTTCTTCCTCGCGCTGGAACGCTGGGGCTATGACATTTCGGACCAAGAGGCCGCGATGCGCGCCTTCCAGCGCCGTTGGCGCCCGCACATCATCGACGGACAGGTTGATGGAGAGTGTTCGGCCATGCTGTTCGCTTTGTTGTTGGATCGCGACAGCGGAAGGACTAGATAGGCGCCTCGCCAGGGGGCCGGGCAGCCGCGGGGTTCGCAAGAACCGCGAGGAAAGTCCGGGCTCCACGAAACAAGGGTGGCGGGTAACGCCCGCCGGACGAGTGGCTTGCTGCGAAGTCCAGGGAAAGTGCCACAGAGAGCAGACCGCCCCGCTTGCGGGGTAAGGGTGAAAGGGTGCGGTAAGAGCGCACCGGGGGCCTGGTAACAGGCACCGCACGGCAAACCCCACCCGGAGCAAGACCGAATAGGGGCGGCGCGCCTTGCCGCAAGGCAGGGCAGGTCTGTTTCGGACCCGACCGCCCGGGTTGGTTGCTTGAGCCGCGCCGCAAGGCCCGGCCTAGAGGAATGGCTGCCAGTGCGGATACGGTCTCTTCTGGGATACCGTCCGCGCTACAGAACCCGGCTTACAGGCCCCCTGGCGAATTAAACCCGGCCGATGCTGGAATAGGCAAAGCCCTTGGCGCGCACTTCGGCCGGATCATAGACATTGCGCAGGTCAACCAGCACGGCGGCCTTGGCGATCCGCTTGATCCGTTCCAGGTCGAGC
>Ga0315902_10011991_pt1 | contig 11333 bp, 30 predicted proteins | sample LakEriMetagenome_9_FD_203523 | JGI IMG/M metagenome (GOLD analysis project Ga0315902, IMG submission 203523) | Freshwater fungal communities from buoy surface, Lake Erie, Ohio, United States - Buoy 12 MA117 | ecosystem: Environmental > Aquatic > Freshwater > Lake > Lake biofilm | place: USA...
CGTCCCGTCATCCATCTCCATAACGTGCAGGTGCTTATGTTGCTCGCTCATGTCGGCCAGCGATGAGCCGGTGAAGTCGATTGAGAACCTGTAGCGAGCGCCGCGCCTGTCTGGCAGGATTTGCGCCCGCATCCGGCGATGGAACTCGAACGCATGGACGCCAAAGTCGCTTGAGAAGCAATCCCACGGCTGGACGTAGGTGTAGTCAACGGGCGTGGGCCGCGCCTTGTCAGGCACGCGCCAGCAGAAAGCCTCAATCGGGGCCAGAAACCCCGCCCCGGCTCCATACTCGGTCAGGACGCATTGGAACTGTAGGGACTGGCCTTGAACCACTCTCAGGCCGTGGATGATGCACGGGAGATACTGGCCGTGTCCGTCTTCTAGGTCGCGGGTGTATTCCTTGCGGATGTAGCCGGAGAAGAAGCGATCGAATGAGCCGATGATGTACACGGGTCAGAAACCAGCGCGCGGTGGGTAGGACAGCATACCTACGGCGCGACGAGAAGCCATCTCGGATATAGGCTTTACGGGGCACTCTGTAAGCCAAACGGTTTCGATCATGCTTATGGTCGGGCTGTCGTCCGGCGACAGATCAAAATAGCGACGCGCCATTTCGATCAAATCAGTTTCAGTCATCTTCAATCCTTTTGGTTCACGGCTTCGCCGTACCTATTCAACTGAGTCGCCAAAGACCGCCGCATGAACGTCAGCCAAACACTGCTTGATGACCTCGGACTGCGACCCACTCCGGATAGCGCGCAGATTTCCAATCATGGCCAACTCGCCAGCGTCTAGCACTACCTCAACGCGCTTACTTCCTGCGGCAGACAGAACCCCTCTACGGGCTGCTTTCTGTACTGCGTGGGGATAGGGCTTGGCGGTCATTAAAACTCATCTCCTTGCCGAAAACCGGGGGCGACACAAACAGGTTGCCAATCAGTAAAGTCGCTGACTTTGTTGCAGAAGGTCGAGCCTCCCCCTTCGTTCCGGTGCCCTCGCGGCATAACCCATCCATCGCGCAACTCGATGTAGTGCCGGTACTCATCCGCGCCCTCGTCCAGAGCGGACGTGCATGACAGCACAGCAGGATGATTGATAATTGCTTTCGGTGCTTTGTAGGTCATTAGTCTGTCTCCCTTGTTGAGACCAACATACACTATCGGACCGGTCCGTCAATACACCTCTATGATTTATTTTCGCGCCTTTTGCCATTGGCGGATAAACGCGCCCGGCGGCTCTGCGTGCTTCTCAACCATCTGCCGGACTGGCATTCCTTGGCTGTCTCTGAAGGCGAGCCACGAATCTCTTGCGGCCCTGCTTTTCGCACAATCATAGCTGCGAAGCGCATAGAGGGGATCGTGTCCGTCGTTCATCGGCTATAGTCCTGTTTGAAAACGGTCCACGGGGTCCAGAATATCACCCGGATAGGCTTTGGCTTGTTAGGGGTCATCCGACGCGTCCCATTGCTCTCATGTCCGACTGCTGCGTTCTCCAAGCGTCAATGACCGACACAGCCGCCTCACGCTTGTCCCGCTCCCGGTAATAATTCTCCGCGAGGGAGCGCCATTCGGTTAGGGCGGACTCATATTCCGGCGAGGTTAGGGCGGTCGCCTGCCTTTCCCCAACTGTCTTTCCGTTGGCTTGCATCTCAGCGCGGGCCAGCGTGACTTTAAGCTGCTTTTCGGCCATCTCATACCCGGCGCGAGCCAAGGCGTGATCGGTTGAGCGAAGGCGTTCAAAGGCTTGCTCAACGAGGCGTTCGGAAATGTGCATCAGGCCCTCCGCACCGTAAGACCAACGCCGCCGTTGGACAGCGACAAGCCGGGGATAGTCTTTCCCGCCTCTAGCGCCGCCTTGATAGACGGTTCATGCTTCACCCGATGGAACTTCACGCAATGGTCGGGAAGGTCAGCGGCAGATGGAATGTCCCCTACGATTTGCGGGCCTGTGTGACGCCACGAGATTGTTGCCTCTGGTAGTCGCAGAGACTTCTCCCCGACTTCCTGAAGGAATGCCGCCGCCGACTGGCGATAACGCTCCGCACGGCCCTCTAGCAGCTTTTGCCGGTCCCTGTAGTCGGACGCCAGCGCCTTGGCGGCAAGCGCGTTAGCCTCGCACTCAATGGCTAGCCGGACCGCATAGCGGAGGCCTTGTATAGCATCGCCCTCGCCATCCACCGTGTCGATCAGGGCTTGATCGTCGTCCTCGCCAACGATAGCGCGGACGGATTGCCAAAGCGCAGCCGTCTCTCGACCTCGCGTCTTTAGATCAGCACTCATGGTCGTAAGCCTTGCGAGCGAACGGGATGTCGTCCGACAGGTCGTATTGCGCCCGCGCATCAGCCTTGCCAGCCGGGCCGCTAAAACCTTCGCCGCCACCGCCGCCCGCCGCCTTCGGAGCGCCTTGCAAGGTCAGGTTATCAACGCGGACGGTTAGGTAGATCTTGCCTTCATGCTCGCGCTTGGACAGGTCGCCACAGACCGTCACGCTTGACCCTTTCGTCAGGTATTGCGCCAGACTGTCGCCCCGCGCACCCCACAGGTTGCAGTCGAAAAAGATCGTGCCTTTCTCTTTGCCTTGGCGGTCATCGACAGCGACGGAAAACGCCGTCACCTTGTCGCCTCCCGCTGTCGTCCGTTGTTCGGCGTCTTTGGTGATGCGCCCGGCAATCGTGATGTTTTTCATGTCGTCCTCAAGTGAAAGGGGTTTCGGTCAGGTCAGTCAGACCCTTGTAAAGCTCTTCAAGTTCGACCAGTCGCTCCGGCATGGTGGCGTCCAGTTCGGCACACAAGCCGGAAGCCTTCGCCCATACCTTCGACAGATCGTCCGGTTTCGTCCGGCGCAACACATCCTCGAAACGGTCAGCTCGTTCGGAAAGAGTCAGGGGCTTGACAGGCTCAGGCGGGGTCTCAACCACGTTCGCTTGCGCCTTGTCGTAAAGCGCCAGCCCGAAGGCATTGCCGAAGGTCATAAGCGCCCGCTTCATTGCATCGCTCTCAGCCTCTTTGACGGCGCTTTCGTGGGCTTGGTCAACGTCCCGGTCGATACCAGACCCAAACCCGCACCCCTCGCGGACGATAACCGTGTCACCCGCGCGAACGGTAATCCGAACGCGGGCAGAATAGCCGACGCGGGACTTTCCATCGACTAGGCGCGGTTCGCCAAGTTGGCGCATCTCAACCGTTTCTCGGTCCCATTCCGCAAAGCCGAAAATCCGGTTGGCCTCCGCGATAACGTGCCACGCGGCGAGATACGAAAGCGTCTGCCCGGCTTGCTGGCGGGTGGCCACATGAGCTTTATTGAGCGGCGCAATGAGTTCTTGTCGCTGTGTATTCGAGAACGTCATTCGGCTTCCTCCATTGCCTTGTCGTATTGATTGATTGCCTTTGAAAGCTGGCGTTCATATTCCGCGCTCAACGGGGACAGAACGGGCGAGGCTTTGGTATGGCGGGCGAACCCGGCGCGAAGGATATTGACCTCCGACCGGGACACCGGCTCATAGCCTGTAAGGCCCTTGTCCAACCACAAGCGGCCATCGCGGCAGATTGCAAGCGGGCGGTCAGTCATCGAACCTTCACCATGTCAAAGCCACGGACGATGTTGTGGCAGCTTTCAAAGCTCCAGTGTTCGTATTTAGTGCCCTTGTCGCGGATGCAGATGACTTCACGTCGAATGTCTGACACCAATAAACCGTTAACCAGACTCGCGCCCCACTTTGCGTCAACGGAGTCACCCTCAACCAAAACCGCGCCGTCTTTGTCTGTAAGCGGCTTGTCGGTGTCGCGCTTTCCATCGTCAGGAACCGGCGAGTTGATGTCCGCAATAACGCGGTGTCCGGTATCCTCGCCACTCCATTCTTTAATGAACGACGCCACAACGCTGTCTGGCCACTGCGGTGCACGCTCAAAGTCGTTGTAGCTCACCATTGGCGGCTCGCAGATGGCGGTGACATTCGGCGTTAGCCGTCGCGGGTAGCTGGCCAGAAAATCTGCAAATTCTTCCCTAGATACCGAACGAAACAAATCACCCACGGCTATGTTTCCTCTCTGCATTGGCCAGCCTGATTACAGCTTGGCGCAAGCGTGATTGTTGGTCTGGGGTTAGATTAGTCAGGCGCTCAACGTCACCAATCGCGACAGTAAGGGCGGACATACACGGTTCGAACTGGCCTGAGTGACGGATGGTGCGGATTGCATCGATTACATCGGTCACTTCGCGGCTCCCGTAATGTCAGTGGCAATGGCAAAAAAATCGGTCTTGGCGGGCTTGGCGGGATGCGGAATATGCCGCCCCTGCACCCGGTCCCATTTCCCAAATGCCGCTTCGATCACCGCCAGCGCAGCATCGACGGCCTTTTGCGTTTCAGCGTCGCCGCGCCGATAATCCAGAACGTCTTTCGCGGGATACCAGTCCGCCCGATCACCGCCAACGGAATAGCGGCCTTCTTTGCGGTCATTGTCGTAGTTTTCCGCATCGCGGCCCGCGTCTCTGTCTCTAATGCTAGTCATGTCGTTCTCCCTTGTTGAAGAGACAAAAGCACGGCACCGGGGAGGGCGTCAAGCGATATTTGTTCAACACGGCGTTTGACAGATGCGCCGCTTTCGGCCTTTATGTCGGTAGCGGGATTGGCCCGCGTGGAGACGTTAGCCATTGCCTAACCCGACAAAACCTATCGGCGTCAGGCCGAAACAGGGGACTGCCCTGCAACGCATCATTGACAGGGCGCGAGAGGATAACACGCCTCTCAGCCCTATCGTTCATCAAATGGCGGAAGCGCATGAACGCGCGGAACGTCGGAAAGCTAAAAAGGGAGAATGACCGTGCTTGCTTTTATCCGCCGCCTGTTCAGCCGCTACGGCTTTCATCGGTCGCCCGGACCCAAAAAGCCGGACGACTGGCAGGCCCACCCTTTCTATACGAGCGTGGAAGGCGCTCGCAACGTCGCCAATGACCCTGCGTACCGTGCATCCGTGGCTTTCCAGCAACTCAACATGGCCCCCGGTGCTGTGAAAGCCCGACGCCTTGCCGAGATTGCCCGCCAGCGTGATGTGCTTAAGGACCAACTGGCAAAGGCTATCAAGGCGAAGAAGGCAAGAGCGCCGATCTATGCGGCTCTTAGGGCTTTGTCGGTGGAAGAACTTAACTTGGAGGCGGGGAAATGAGCATTTCGCAGATACACCAGCCGATTGTGCGCCGGACCTTTCTTATCGCAATCTGGCCGATTTGGGCGTTGTTTATCCTAGTCGTTTGCGCGCTTTACGCAGTGGTCGAGGTGTGGCCAAAAATCGTTGAGGCCACTTCGGACGGCTGGGAAGGCCCCAAGTCATGACCACACCCCCTTGGATAGATGAGAGGGCTTGGCGGTGAAGGCTCCGAAGTATGGAAACCGGCGGACTGTCGTTGACGGCGTGGCCTTTGCCAGCGCGAAAGAGGCTCGGCGATACAGTGAGCTTCGCTTGCTAGAGCGCGCCGGGAATTTGTCGGAGCTGGTTTTGCAGCCGCGCTTTCCTCTTGTGGTGAACGGCGAGAAAATCTGCACTTACGTCGCTGACTTTTCCTACCGTCCGTTGCGATCCGACACGCTCACCATTGAGGACGTGAAAGGAGTTAAGACCCCGATTTATAACCTGAAAAAGCGCCTAATGAAAGCGGTTCACGGTATCGAAGTTCGGGAGACATGACCGACAAGCCCAAACGCCCTGCCATGACCAAGGCTCGCCGCCTGCGAATATGGGAGAAGGAAAAGGGCGTCTGCTATCTCTGCGGCCACAAGGTTCTAGCTGGCGAGGCTTGGGATGCCGAACACGTCAAATGTTGGGAACTGTACCACGACGACAGCGACCAAAATCTAAGGGTCGCTCACAAGGAAGGTTGCCACCAGACAAAGACGAACGCGGACGTTAAGATCATCCGCAAAGCCGACCGGCAAGCTGGCAATAAAGGCCAGTGGGCCAGACGCCAGAATCGGGGCCACGGCCTTATCACTTCACGCGGGTTCGACAAGAACGTCCCGAAACAGAAAATCCAATCAAGAGGTTTCCAGCGGAAGCCCAAGGGGGAAACATGAGACAGACAGTCGCCAATATCTTGCGGGAGGTCGCGCAAGAACACGGACTAACCGTTGCCGCCCTAACCGGGCAGGCTCGCTCACGCCATATCGTTGTGCCGCGTCATGAGGCGTATTATCGCGCCTTTACCGAATGCCCGCACGTTTCTTATCCAGAGATTGCGCGGCGGATCGGTGGCCGCGACCATACCACAATCTTGCACGGCGTTCGCGCTCACGGTGCCCGGATCGGTGTCACATACGAATATGCCGTGCGCCTTCGTAAGAGCGGTGGTCCTAGCTATGCCTTCTACGCGCTGGCCAAGGACTATGAGCGAGCCATGAACAAAACCCGCGCGGGAGGCCCATATGCGTGCGCCGCGTGATTGGTTTACGTCCGTACAAGATAACACGCTTCGGAAAATGAAGCGACTTGGCTTCACGCCAGTTGAGATTGGCGAGAAGCTGGGCCGTGACGAGAAGGTGATCCGTGAACGCGCCAGGACGCTAGGCATCCCTTGGCAGAAAGACCTTGGCCGTTCTGCGCTTACGTCACAGTACGCCAGCGGGTTTGATAAGGACCGGGAAACCGAAGCGAGGCAGCGGGCAGCAGATAAGCGGTTCGTCTATGCCCTTGCGCTGGCCATTCAACGGGGCGACCACTTAACAACGCCAAGGCCAGAACCTGAGCCAGAGCCTGTCAGGACAAGGCCGGTTCCGCCTAAGCGTCATTCGCTGTTCAGCATCTGGGAGGAGTTGTGATGCGTAAACCACCGGGCCGCTGGACCGACGACGAGGACCGCCTCGTCAAGTCCGGCTCACTTGCCAAGCGTCCTGTAGCGGATGTGGCAAAGACGCTTAACCGGCTAGAGGAAAGCGTAATCATCCGGGCTAAGGTGATTGGCTTTCCGTTTGATGAAGCGGAATGAAAAAGACCCCGGCGAGCGCAAAGCATCACCGGGGCCAGTCTAACCACAACAAGGGAGGGAGAGCGTCGTGGGTGCCGAGATACTATCATTCCCCATGCGTGAAGCAAATACGTTTGACGAGGCTTGGCAGGCTCGCGCTGGCCAAATGCGTAAACGCGGAGACGGTCAGGACAAAACCCGTAAGCTATGGAACCGTCACGCTGCTAAAGTCGGTCAGGAGCGGCTTCTAGAGGCTTTGCGGGGGTATCTGAGGGAGAAGGAGCCGACTTGCGGTTTCTGCGGCCTGAGCGTTTGGCTAAACGGCGAGAAATACGACCATTGGCTTCCGTCTGCGGAGGCTGTGGCGAAGATCGAGCGCCCGCCCTATTCGCAACGCCCGGCGCTGATAGCAGCCCTTGGGGAGCCGTTCGTGGTTAGCTATATCGACCCGGCGACAATACACCCGGATGGCTGGATTACGCCAGCGACGGAATACGCAAAAGGCAAGCTGCGAGAGCGTGGCCGTGATTTGAAAGCGGCAGGGCTTGTCGGGATACGCGCGAAAGAGTAGAGTTTCTGACCTTCGCAAAAGGTCACGCCCCGCAGAGCCTTAAAGCCCGATCAGCCTTGCGCCGGTCGGGCTTTTTGCTGTCCGCTTGACGGCTTGGCAAAACAGGTGCTTATTAAGGGCGAAGGGACGGAGCCGCCAAAGCCCCGTCCCTCCTAAAATCCGTGTGTCGGCACGGAGAGCTAAGCTCAAGTTGAAAGATAGAGCGAAGGCACTCCAAACGCAACATACGGCTTTAGGCTCCTGAAGGCCGGTCGGTTAACGACGGCGGCTCGGGTGCACGGCTACCGTGGGTTTGACCAAGCCAAGGCGATTCCGAAAGGGTGAGCGCCGGTCAGGGGAGCGACGCAGCTCTCAAAGCAGCACCCAACCGAAAGGCCAGCGTCGGCACTTTCGGGTCTGTAAGCGCCGGTCGGCTCCATTGAGCTTATCGTCCCCAGACTGGAACGCCCCGAGTTGTTTTGGTTTTGGCCAAACGCTCGGGAGTGTTCCTATGTCTGGTCACACCGATCTCACCATTGAGCTTATCTGGTAGGTAAGGGGGAAAAGAGAGCATGAAGGCGACGAAAGGGAGCAACAAAGACCTGAAACGCCGCGAGCGACGTCATCGGAAGCTGCTGACCAAAACCGGCTGCACGGTGTACGGGCTTCGCGCTAAGTCAGACGGCGTCACGATGTACGTTGGCCAGACCCGGTGTCTTCTCGCCAAGCGGTTCCGCTTTCACCTTCGCAAGATTTCGGAGGGCAAAACCCGGCTTTACCAGTGGTGGCGCTGGCGCTTGCAGGACGGCGACGCGGTTGAGATTTTTAGTCTGGACGACAACGCAACGTGGGACGTGAGCGAGGTCATCTGGATTGAACGCCTGAAAGCCGCTGGAAATCCGCTAACCAACATGACTCGCGGTGGTCGAGACGGGCCGCTAGTCAAGGGCGGCAAACGAAACCCGTGTGCGTACTAGCTATGGGAGAACGACACGATGACCACGCAACATCACAACGCAAACAGCTTCTAAGGAGCTTGGCCATCACCTAACCCCAGTGTTTTTTAAGGGGAGGGTGGAGATAGTGGGTTGACGTGGTGTAACCGTGATGTAGGGTGGTGTCACCAACAAGGGAGAAACCACATGACTTTTGAAGACCTCACTTTCAACAGCCGTCCCGGTCATCCGATGGGCGAGCAGGCCAAGGCGTTCTTTGCAAACGGCTACGGCGTTTCGGTCGTTCGCGGTCCGCAAAGCTACGGCGGCGCGTCTGGCCTTTACGAGCTGGCCGTTCTGGCCGGAACCGCAGACGGCTTCGATCTGACCTACGACACGCCCGTCACGGACGACGTTGAAGGTTACCTGTCGCCCGACGACGTGTCGCGCTTGATGGCCGAAGTTCAGGCTCTTTCGGCTCGGGAAGTCGTCGCGGCGTGACCAAAAAGCGCAAACACATCACCATCCGCCCCCGCGTCAACAGCGACCTAGAGCGCATCCACGACGAGCGGCGGAAAGACTTTCCAAACCTAGTGCATGATTGGGCGACGACATTCTCGCTCATGACAAAAGCATCAGAACAAAAGGGAGAAGACAAGTGATCGACCGTTCCGACTACGTTTGCCACCGCATGAAAGCAGCGCAGGCGACCAACCAATCCAATCGCGGGTTTGACTTCCGCCCCTCCGACGAGCCTCACATCGCCTTCCGCGCCGTGGCCGAGGTGCTGCGCCCGCGCAGTCTCATCATTCTGGCCGTGCTGGCCGGGGTTATCTCGCTGTTTTGGATTGCTTGATATGGCGAGGGTTCGCGGCGCTTACGCAATTATCAGCCAAGATGGCAGGGCATACGTTGGCGGCTCCAAAAACATTGCGGCCCGCTGGAGGCAGCACAAATACTTACTTCGAAAAGGTCGGCACCCGAACAGCAAGCTGCAAGGTGCGTGGGCAGAAAGCGGCCCTGACGCGTTTTCGTTTATCGTTCTGGAAATAGCGCTTCCTGACGACGAACTGTTGAGCATCGAACAGCGATGGATCGACAAAATGCAGTCTGTAGCCACCGGCTTCAATCTTGCCCCTAACGCCGGTTCATCGGCTGGCCACAAACTTGGTCCCGAGGCGCGGCAACGGCTGTCTGATTTTCGACGTGGAAAACCCAAAAGCGCCATTCACCGGGCTGGCATTTCGGCATCCAAAACAGGGGCAAAAAACCCCGGCGCAAAACTGGCTATTGAGGACATTGTGGCCATCCGAAAACTTGCCGACGCCGGAACGCCTCGTCGCCAATTGGCTGCACAATTCGGCGTTTGTTACATGACAATTTCAAACATCGTGCGGCGCATCAACTGGCAGTCACTTTCGCCATCAGTCGAGGCGCAACTATGCACAGGAGAAGCATCATGACCGAACTCCACGACGATATGGAGGGACGGTTGGAGGGCGACCTTCGGTTTGCCGGAAAAGACCGGCTTGCCGTTACACGAACTGCCGACCTCCGCGCCCTCCTGCTCGCATACCAAGAGCGGGGGCGGGCTTTGGAGGCAGCATCCCCTGTCGTTCCGGTAGGGGTGAGCAGGGAGGAGATTGCTGCAATGGCGTGGCGGTTCCGAGGCAACGACCGCCTTGGAGGCCCGTTCTATGAAGGCGCAAAACCAACCGACAGCCCCGCAATGGCTGATTGCTTTGCGTTTGCCGACGCCATCATCGCAGCCCTTCGCCCTACCGATACAGGAGCCAACCATGAATGACCGCTGGCAACCGATAGAGACGGCACCGAGGGACGGAACGTGGGCGCTGTTTTGGCAACCCGCCAACAAACAAGCGGGCCATCCGCGCGCACGGAAAACCGCCGTCTCCGTGGACCAGTTTAGTGACGAATGGCCCCGCGCTCGCTATCAGTTGCCTGAAGCGAAATACACCCACTGGATGCCCCTCCCTCCCGCCCCTACCGATACAGGGAGGGAGTGATGAGAGTTGCACACTCCAAACTGGTCGCTGCGATTTGGGGCGCACAGATGGCGGCGTTAGCAGTGGGGCGCGAGGCTCGCGACATATCGGACACGGAGGCGAAGACGCCGCCCCCACCGAAGCCCGAACCCGAGAAGCCCAAGAACCTCCCCGGCGAGACCAACCGGCAGTTTGCCGCGCGAATGAAAACGGAGACCCCCAATGACCACCCCTGACATAGCCGGTCTTCGCGTGGTCGCTGCTGCTTACGAGGTGCTGCCGTCGCTAGGCGATACCCGGTCGCTGCGGACGATCATCAGCGCACCGCCCCCGGCCCGGCATCACAACCTTTGTGGATTGGAGTTTCACCTGAAAGAGCGCGGCATGATCGCGGACGAGCAGACGAGACGCAACAGCGGATTCCTGCTTTCGGACGGCACATACGCAGACCGTCATCGGGCGGCGGAAGTTGCCATCGCAGCGGGTCAAGTTACCGCCGATGCGATGACGGTCAAAGGCACGCTGTTCTCGGAGGATTTGTGGTGATGAACACTGACACAGCCGGTCTGTGCGAGAGGCTGCGGGCTTGGCCGTCACCACAAACCGGCGCTGACTATTCGGTCAAATCCATCAAGGACCAGATGACCGAAGCAGCTAACACCCTTGAACGCCAAGCCGCTGAGATAGCGCGGCTGCGGGGAACCTTGGGCTACATCGTCCGCGAGAGGGACCGGGGCACGGGTTTCGACCGCGTCCGACAAGTCGCCCGAGCCGCCCTTACAGGAGAAGGCCATGACTGACACATGGCACACCGAACTGACGCAGGACGGCGACCGCTGGTCTTTCAACCAGACGCAGAACGGCATCTGGCATAGCGGCGGGCGGAAC
>Ga0315902_10011992_pt1 | contig 11333 bp, 9 predicted proteins | sample LakEriMetagenome_9_FD_203523 | JGI IMG/M metagenome (GOLD analysis project Ga0315902, IMG submission 203523) | Freshwater fungal communities from buoy surface, Lake Erie, Ohio, United States - Buoy 12 MA117 | ecosystem: Environmental > Aquatic > Freshwater > Lake > Lake biofilm | place: USA...
CCACGGCGTGTGGGTCGAGGAGTGCGCCAAGGCCGGCGTGCCGCCGGTGCTGAACATGGTCGGCCTGGTCCTCGCCGGCGGGGCCGTGATGGCCTTCGGTGACGACGCGCAGAAGAACCGGCACCTCCGAGCCACCCTCTCGGCCGAGCACGTGTGGTGCCAGCTCTTCAGCGAGCCAGGCGCGGGAAGCGACCTCGGCTCGCTCGCCACGCGCGCGGAGCGCGACGGCGACCGCTTCATCGTGAACGGCCAGAAGGTGTGGTGCAGCGGCGGGAGGTGCAGCAACTGGGGGATCCTCATGGCGCGCACCAACCACGACGCACCGAAGCACGAGGGCATCTCGTTCTTCCTGTGCCCGATGGACCTGCCCGGCATCGAGGTGCGCCCGCTGCGCCAGATGACCGGCGAGGCGGAGTTCGACGAGGTCTTCTTCACCGATGTCGAGCTGCCGGCCGACTCCCTCATCGGTCCGCTCCACGGCGGCTGGGGCGTGGGTATGGCCGTGCTCACGAACGAGCGCGGGCACATCGGCGCGAGCATCATCGGCCTGGAACGGCGCATCGACCAGATGTCGGCACTGGGTCGCGGCCGCGGACTGGACGAGTCCCGCCGTCAGCAGCTCGCACAGCTGATGTCGCGCGGGATCGCGTACAAGGCCATGGCCCAGACACAGGGTCCCGTCGCATCCACTGCGTCTTCGTTAATGAAGCTCGGCATCACCGAGATGATGTTCGACGTGGCGATGCTGCGCGGCGACATCGCCGGTGCGGACGCCATGCTCGAGGGCCCCGACGCCCTCGGGATGCTCGCCGCGCCGGGCGGCCGCATCGCCGGCGGGTCCAGCCAGGTGCAGCGCAACATCATCGGCGAGCGCCTGCTCGGCCTGCCGAGGGAACCGAAGTGACCGGGCACATCGCCTGCGGCGATGCGACGGTCATCCCCTCGCTCGACGGGGTGAGGATCGCGGTGCACGACTTCGGCGGGTCGGGCTCGCCCCTCCTCCTCTCCCACGCCACGGGATTCCACGCGCACTGCTTCGAGCCGATGGCGGCGGTGCTCGTCCGCAACCACCGCTGCATGGGTCTCGACCACCGGGGGTACGGGGACGCCGAGCGGATCGACCCCGCGACCGTCGAGTGGCTCCCCTACGGCGACGACGCCCTCACCGCCGCCAGGCACCTCTCCTCCCTCCACGGGGGCGCGCCCGTGGTCGGCATCGGCCACTCCATGGGCGGCGCGTCGCTCCTCATGGCCGCCCATCGCGAGCCTGCGCTCTTCCGCGCGCTCTTCGTATTCGAGCCCATCGTCTTCCCGCCGCCCGCCGATGACGCACCACGCGGCGAGAGCCCGCTCCCTGCCGGCGCGCGCAAGCGGCGCGACAGGTTCGAGTCCTTCGAGGCGGCACTGGAGAACTTCACCGCGAAACCGCCGATGAACTCCTTCCATCCCGGCGCACGCGAGGCGTACGTCCGCCACGGATTCGCGCCCCACCCAGACGGCGGGATCACGCTGAAGTGCCTCCCCGAGCACGAGGCCCGCACGTACGAGACAGGTGCGACGTCGGGCATGTTCGCGCGGCTCGGCGAGGTCGAGGTCCCGGTGTGGGTGATGGCCGGGGCACTCGCGCCGTTCCAGCCGTCCAGCTTCGCCGGGCGCGTCGCGGAGGAGATTCCGCATGCCACATTCGTGAGGTGGGACGAGATGGGGCATTTCGGCCCGCTCGAGCACCCGGAGACCATCGCGGCGTTCGTCGAGCGCACGCTCGCCGCGCAGTGACCACGTCACCGGCACGCGGTGCCGTCGAGCGCTTCGACCGGGCGTGCGACCGCCTGCTCGAGCCCGTGCGCCGCACGCGTGCCGCGCAGGCACTCTTCGGTTCTGCAAGTGCCGCGGGCGACTTCAGCGTCGTGTGGCACGTCGCGGGGCTGCTGCTGGCGATCGGGTCGACGGAACGGCTGCGCGAGGCGGCATTCCTCTCGTGCGCACTGGGTGTCGAGAGCCTCGTCGTCAACCAGGGCGTGAAGCGCATCTTCCGGCGGGAGCGGCCGACGGAGTCCGGGGACGAGCGCTTCGCCGTGCGCACGCCCAGCACGTCGAGCTTCCCCTCGGGTCATGCATCGTCGGCCACGTTCGCCGCGATGATCCTCGTGTCGTTCACGGGCTGGCCAGGAGGCTGGGTGTTCGTGGTGGTGGCCGTCGTCGTGGCGCTCAGCCGCGTGATGGTGCGGATCCACCATGCGAGCGACATCGTCGGGGGTGTCGTCGTGGGCGCGGTCCTCGGCGCCGTTGCCCTGTCGGTCCTGCCGGTGTTCCTCGGCTAGGGAGCCTTGGTCACCTTGACGGGAAGTGTCTGGAGTGGAGTGACGGAGGTCTTGCCGTTTGCCTTCTTGCTGGCAATGTAGACCTTCAGCACGTAGGACCCGGGCTTGGCTGATTTCGGAACCTTCAGGTCGGCACGGCCCACCGACACCGACTTGACCTTGCGCGTCGACTTGGCGAGGAGTTTCCCCGCCTTGGTGCGCATCTCGACCACGAGGTTTCCTGTTGCCCTCGAGCCGGTCTGGTACCCGACATCCACGTACTTTCCGTTCGAAGCATCAGTCGATGCCTGCCACACGGCCGCGCCGGTCCGCGCGACGGTGAGGACCGGCGAGGAGTAGTGGATGTCCGCATAGATGGACACGCTCAACTCCCCCGCCTCGTCGATGACCAGGTCGATCTCATCCGAGAGGCCGGGTTGCTCCGATGACGTCAACCGGAAATCCCGCGCGACTTTCGACTCGAGTCTCGTGACCTCGGCGGACGAAAGCAGCCTCCCGTCAGTGACGGGGCGACCGGCCGAGTCCGTCAGGTAGTAACCGGCGCGCTCGAGCATCGGCCGCGTGAGCACCAGCCGGTAGTAACCGATGTTCAGGGAACCGTCTGCCCTGAAATGCGGTGCACAGACTTTCGCCGAGAAGGTGCCCGTGCGGGTGTCGAAGACCGGGAAGGCATCACCCGTGCCGTACGCATCAGACTCCAGGACCGCACCGTCGAACAGGGAGAACTTGGTGTAGATCTTCCGGTCGAAGAGACTGACGGACCATGCGGCACTGTGGCTGCGTGTCGCGCGCGCGGTCGGATTGGTGCAGACATCCGTCGGCGGGATGAGAACGCTGCGTGCACCCGGTCGAGACGAGACCGTCAGCACTCTCCCGCCGGACGCCTCGGTCGTCTGGGAGAACCTGCCGCCGGAGCCCACCGAACGCATGACTGCCATGTCGTAGTCACCGGTGTGCACCGACACCTGGTACTCGATCCCCGGGTCGAGGTCGTTCACTCCGTCCCAGACATCGATGATGAGGACCTTGTTCACCGTCCGCACGCTCGGGCCGATGCTGCCCCCGAGACCGGTGGACCCGTTGGGGGCCGTCCAGTCCGAGCTCCATGCGGGTGACACCGGGTCAGGATCCCGCAGTTTCGGCGTCAGTTTCGTCCATGGCCCGTCCTCTCCCCGGCGGGCGTTGACGGAGCGCAGGCAGTATGAGTCGCGGCCTCCCTGATACGTGGAGCCGTCACTGAGTGTCGTTCCGGTGCACACGGGCCAGAAAGCCCATTTGGTCGGGCTTGTCGGGTTCGACTGCCACCCCGTCTCCTGCGGGTACGACTGAAAGTCGAACGGGCGGCCACTTGACGGATCCAGGCTCCATGACAGTCCGGGATCTGCCAGGGCGGGACCAGACGTGCCGAGGAGGGGAAACGAGACGGCAAGAGCCATCAACACCGCCCGGACACGGCGAGCACGGTACTTGGTCAGCGCAATCATTGAGGCAACCTACCGCACACCGTCTCCCGCGACTTGCACCGGGTGGAATAGCCGCGGGGCGGGGGTGGTTGGCTCACAAACCATGAAGCCGGTGTTTGCGATCACGTTCGACTATCGGTGCCCGTTCGCGCGTCTCGTCCATGACCACGTGGTGGTAGGCCTGCAGAACGGTGCCGACTGGGACGTCACGTTCCTCCCCTTCTGCCTGGGACAGGCACACGTGGAGGAGGGCGAGACGGACATCTGGGACCGCCCCCACGAGGACACCGGTCTGCTCGCGCTGCAGCTCTCCGTCGCCGTTCGCGACAACCAGCCCGGCAGCTTCCTCGCAGTACACCACGCACTGTTCGAGCACAGGCACAACGGCGGCGGCACGCTCCGCGACGAGTCCACGCTCCGCAGGGTGATCGGGGATGCGGGCGCGGACGCCGATGCCGCGTTCGCGGAGGTCGCCACCGGGCGTCCGCTCGCGGTGATCCGGGAGGAGCACACGCAGTACGTCCGCTCGCACCACGTGTGGGGCACCCCTACGTTCGTCATGGACGACAAGGCGGTGTTCGTGCGTCTGCTCGACCACTCCCACGGCGACGCCGCGGCGGCGCGCTCCACCGTCGACCGCATCATCGCGGACATCCGCTGGCCGATCCTGAACGAGTTCAAGCACACCTCCGTTCCGATGTAACGGATGCCCGCGGGCGATCACCGCGGGCCCATGTAGGTTGAGCGCCATGCCGGGTGCCGAACGAAGGATGAGCGACACCGAGGCGCTGATGTGGCGCCTCGAGAAGGACCCGTACCTCGCGTCCACGTTCGCGAACATCACCGTGCTCGACCGACCGCCGGACATGGACCTGCTGTACGCACGCATGGAGCGCACGTCGATGCTGTTCCCCCGCCTGCGCCGCCGCGTCCAGCTGCCACCGGGGAACATCGGCAACCCCACGTGGGTCGACGACCCGGGCTTCGACATCCGCCACCACGTGCGGCAGATGGCCCTGCCCGCCCCCGGCACCATGCGCCAGCTCCAGGACCTCGTCACCCTCCTCATCGCGGACCCGTTCGACAGGTCCCGGCCGCTGTGGCAGTTCATCGTCATCGACGGCCTCGAGGGCGGGCGCAGCGCAATGGTGCTGAAGCTCCACCACACGGTGACCGACGGCGAGGGCGGCGTGGAGTTGTCCCTCCAGTACCTGGACCTCGAGCGCGAGCCGGGTCCGCTGCCGCCCGTCGACCCGGAGGTCGTGAACTCGTTCGCCGAGACGAAGGAGCCCGACGCGACCGATGCACTCCGGGGCGCCATGAACGACTCGCTGCGCATCCCGATCGCGGTGCTCAAGCAGGTCCGTGACGTTCTCGCCAACCCCTCCGTCCTCGGTGAGATCGGGTCGTCCACGTCAGCCACCGTGCGCAGCCTCATGGCACAGCTCTCGGAGACCGATTCCGCGCGGTCGCCGCTGTGGACCGAGCGCAGCCTCCGCCGCCGTCTCGAGGTGGCACGGGTTCCGTACGCGGAGATGAGGGCGGTGTCGAAGATGCTCGGCGGCACGCTCAACACCGCGTTCGTGACGGCGGCCGCGCACGCCGCGGGCCGCTACCACGACCAGATGGGTGCGCCGGTGGAGTCCCTCAGGGCCTCGATGGCGGTCAGCACCCGCACGGCGGGCACGGAAGGGAACGCCTTCTCCCTCGTGCGCATGCTCGTGCCCACCTCCGACATGCCGGTCACCGACCGGTTCGAGGCCATCAACGAGATCCTCGTCGCGGCCCGTTCGGGCGGGGCCTCCGCCGCGCTCGACGCAATCGCGACGGTCTCCACCGTGATGCCCACCTCGGTCCTCACCAGGCTCGCGAGGGCGCAGGCGGAGACGGTCGATTTCGCCACGTCGAACGTCCGCGGCGCGGGCGTGCCGTTGTACGTGGCCGGCGCGAAACTCCTGGCCAACTACCCGATCGGCCCGCTCGCGGGGGTGGCCTTCAACATGACGCTGCTGTCGTACCTCGGCGGGCTGGATGTGGGCATCAACATCGACGAGGCCGCAGTGGAGAGCCCGGAGCTGCTGCGGGAGTCGCTGCAGATGGCGTTCGACGAGATCGTCGCACTGGCCCCGGCGCAAACGAGAACGGCCGAAGTGCCGCCACCGCCCCCTCCTCCGGCGCCGTCACGGCGCCGGTGGTTCAGGCGCTCGCGCTGAGCAACGAACGCAGGTCGAGCAGGAGGTCCGCCACCTCGGTGGCGGAGACGAGCTCGCGGCGGAGCATCTCGGCGAGTGCCTTGTCGATGAGGGCAATCGCCTCGGTCACCACTGGTTCGCGGGTCTCGATCATCTCTTGCTCCTTCTCTTGGGAGCGGCTGCGGTACCGAGCCCGGCACCCCTTCCGCCCTTTGGCACATCGTACAGACGCACGGTGCCGCGGCGCGGACACCCCCTTGCGCACCGGGTGACATTCGACCAGCGCGGGTCGCATAGGGTTCGGCGATGGACCTGAACGGGAAAACAACAATCGTCACCGGGGCGGCAAACGGGATCGGCGCCGCCCTCGCCCGCAGGTTCCACGCGGCCGGGGCACGGGTGGTGGTGGCCGACCGTGACGCCAGCAACCTCGCCGCCGTCGAGTCCGAGCTCAACGCCATCCGTCCGGGCTCGGCACTCGCCGTTGTCGCCGACATCAGCACCGAGCAGGGCAACATCGACCTCATCGAGGCGGCTCGGGCCAAGTTCGGGTTCGTCAACCTCTTCTTCGCGAACGCCGGCGTGGCGATGGGCACCGACCTCACCGAGACCGACGAGGCCACGTGGTCCACGATCATGGACATCAACCTCAACGCCCACCGCTGGGCCGCGAAGCACCTCATCCAGGACTGGCTGGCGGCCGGCGAGGGCTACTTCTGCAGCACGGCCTCCGCCGCCGGGCTCCTCTCGCAGATCGGCAGCGCCACGTACAGCGTCACGAAGCACGCGGCAGTGGCGTTCGCGGAGTGGATGTCCATCACGTACGGCGACCGCGGCGTGCGCGTCTCCTGCCTGTGCCCGCAGGGCGTCAACACCAACATGCTGAACCCCCCGGACAGGCAGAAGGACCCGTCAGGGGCGATCGCGCGCACCGGCGGCGACGTGGTCAAGGCGTCGGGAGAGGTCCTGGAGCCCCACGAGGTGGCCGACATCGTCTACGCCCACATCCTCGAGGAGCACTTCCTCATCATGCCCCACCCCGAGGTGCACACCTACGAGAAGCGCAAGGTGGAGGACCGCGACCGCTGGCTGGCCGGCATGCGCCGCCTGCAGTCGAAGATCCTCGGCTGAGGCCGGCGAACGGCCTGGACGCCCCCGGCTGACGGGCAGGGCACGGCCGCGCCGTAGTGTGCGGGACATGGGAGTACGCCTCGAACCGTCCGACGAGTACATGCACGAACTGGGCCCGGAGTCCAACTTCAACGAGAGCATGTACATCAACTGCTTCGACCCCGCCACCCGCATGGGCGGCTGGTTCCGCATGGGCAACCGTGCGAACGAGGGGTACGCGGAGATGACGATCTGCATCTACCTGCCCGACGGCAGCGTCGCGTTCATGTTCAAGCGCCCCACGATCGAGAACAACGACGCGCTCGACGCCGGGGGACTCACCTGGACGATGGTCAAGCCGTTCGAGGAACTGCGCATCGACTACTCGGGCAAGGTGTGCGTGCTCGCCGACCCGCACGACATGGCCGACCCGAAGTCCGCGTTCGCGAACAACCCTTTCGCGGAGTGCGAGGTGCACGTCACCTTCACCGGCCAGGGACGCGAGTCGATGTTCGGCGGCGAGCCGGACACGCCGCACGAGACGCCCGGCGAGGAGTTCGCGAAGGGCCACTACGAACAGCTCGTGCAGGCGACCGGGTCCATCCGTGTCGGTGACCAGGAGTTCGCGATGAACGGCTTCGGCCTGCGCGACCATTCGTGGGGCCCGCGCTACTGGCAGGCGCCGTGGTACTACCGCTGGCTCACAGCGAACTTCGGCGCCGACCTCGGTTTCATGGCGAGCCGCGTGGCGAAGAAGGACGGGCCGGGCTCGCGCGGGGGTTTCGTGTGGGACGGCGGTCGCATCCACCTCTGCGACGACGTGCAGATCAGCACCGTCACCGAGGGCGCGGATGCCTACCACCAGAAGGTGACCGGCGTGATCCGATCGTCGAAGTCGGACAAGGAGTGGGGCTTCGAGGGAGAAGTCGCGAGCCTCATCCCCCTGCGCAACCGCCGCCAGGACCCGGACGGCAACTGGTTGATGACCCGCATCAGCGAGGGCATGACGAAGTGGACGATCACCTCCGGTGAGCACGAGGGCCGCACCGGCTTCGGGATGTCGGAGTACCTGGACCAGATCATCGACGGCAAGCCCGTCGGCATCGCCGAGTAACCGCCAGTAGCGGAACGCAACGGGAGAGCACGACCCACGCCACCGTTACGGTGGCTCCATGGGAACCGATCGTTCACTGCCCCTCCGTCCTCTGCCTGCGTTCCTGCGCCGACTGCTCACCGTCGTGCTCGCCGCGGCAACCTCCGCGGTCCTGGCCGTGGCGGCCTCGCCGTCCGTCGCGTCGGCAGACCCGTTCACGTACGTCGACGTGTCCACCGGGTACCACGCCGCCTGCGCGGTGACCGACGACGGGTCCGCAGTCTGCTGGGGATGGAACCAGGCACGGTCCCTCGGCACCGCCGACACGTCGGAGAAGGTGGCCACGCCCTCGCGCGTCGAGCTTCCCGGCGGCCAGCGCTTCGCGTCCGTCGCCGCCGGCGAGTACTTCACCACGTGCGGCGTCACCACCGCCGGTGCGGCGTACTGCTGGGGCCAGCACCACCTCGGCAACTACTTCTCTCCCACCAGCACCACACCGGTGCGAGTGGAGCTCCCGTCGGGTGTGCGCGTGCGCAGCGTGGCGAACGGTGGCTCCATCGCGTGTGCCGTCTCCACGGCCGACGAACTGTGGTGCTGGGGAGACGTCCTCGACTTCGGCAACGGCAGCACGGAGGGAACCCGCACCCCGGAGCGCGTGCCCATGCCGGACGGCTCCGGTGTTCGTTCCGTCGATGTCGGGCCGGGGGCCGCCTGCGCAGTCACCACGTCGCAGCGTCTGTACTGCTGGGGCACGAACGGCGACGGCGAGATCGGCATCGGGTACGTCTCTGCCAAGGTCAGCCTCCCGGCGGCGGTGCTCCTCCCCGCGGGCGTGGTGCCCGCATCGGTGTCCGTGGGGCTCGGACGCGTGTGTGCGCTCGACACCACCGGCACCGGCTGGTGCTGGGGTGACAACTACGAGGGATCCTTCGGCGACGGCACGTACACCGACAGCCGCCTCCCGCGCCGCGTGTCCACCCCCGGCGACGAGCCACTCACGACCCTGCAGACGGCCTGGTACCACACGTGCGGCACCGGCACCTCCGGCACCACGTGGTGCTGGGGCCGCGGCGGCTTCGGCGAGCTCGGCACCGGCACAACGCTCGGGGGCAAGACGTTCCGCCGGCCGGTCCTTCCCGACGGCGTGACCCTGCGCACCATCGCAACCGGCCTCGCCACCACGTGCGCCATCGACAACTCCTCGCGCATCTGGTGCTGGACGGGCAGCGACTGGGGCGTGGCCGGCACCGGTGACCTCACCAAGTCGCTGTTCCCCCGCCTGATCGCACCGATCGGGTCGCCCACCGTCTCCGTCGCGGAGCCCCGCGAGACCGGGGCAGAGCAGGCAGTGGTGCGCGCGAGCATCAACCCGAACGGTTCGTCCACCACCTTCTACGTGGAGGTGGCCGCGGACCCGCAGTTCACGGACGCGGTGCGCCACCCCGGCACCACCGTGCTCCAGGGCGGCCGCTACCTCCCTGTCGACGTCGGCGTCAGGGTCAACGGGCTCGCCCCCCGTACCGTCCACCACGCCCGCGTCGTTGCCGTGAACACGCACGGCACCGTCACCGGCGCCGCGGTCTCGTTCACGACGCTCGGCTCGGAGCCGACCTTCGGCGCACCGTCGTCCGGGGGGATCGGCGGCACGACCGCCCGGGCATCGGTCACCGTGGACCCGGGCCTCCTGCGGACGACAGTGCACGCGGAGATCTCGGCGTCCGCCGATTTCGACTCACCGCGGCGCGTCGACCTGGAGGCACTCACCGGCGCGGCGGCGGAGTCCCGCGAGGCATCGTTCGCATCGCTCCTGCCGCGGACGGCGCACCACGTGCGGTTCGTCGCCACCAACAGGCTCGGCACGGTCACCTCGGCCGCCCTCACCTTCGCCACCCTCGGCTCCGAGCCCGGGGTGTCCGCCACGAGCGCAACTTCCACGGCCCGCTCGGTCACCGTCACAGCGACCGTCGACGGCGGGGATCTCGCCGGCAGTGCCGTCGCCCTCCTGTCCACCAGCGAGGACTTCGCCGGTGCCGTGCGGTCCGCGACAGTGGAGTGGCCCGAGGGACAGGACGCCTCGCCGTCCTTCACATTCCGCGATCTCGCCCCGCGCACGCGGTACTGGGTCCGTGTCACCGCGACCAACGCGCTCGGCTCGTCAACGGGAGAACCCGTCAGCGTGCGCACCCGCGGGGGCGTGCCGGTGGTCGGCACGTTGACGGCCGCGGCAACCGGCACCACGTCCGCGACAGTGGAAGCAACCGTTGATGCCACTGGGCTCGTCACCACCCTCATCGCCCAGGTCGCCACGGACGACTCGTTCACCACGGGCCTCGACGAGCACTTCCTCGGTAGGTTCTCCGGCGAGGGCTCCTCGGTGCGCCGTCTCGCGCTCTCGGGTCTCACCCCGGGCACCGGGTACCACGTCCGTTACGTCGCCTCCAACGACGCGGGCACCACCACGTCCGAGGCGGTCTCCTTCGTCACGCCGCGGCCCGTCGGGATCGAGATCAATGACGGCGCCGACACCACGTCCGACCCCGTCGTCACCCTGCGCATCACCGCCCCGTCGGGTGCGGTCGCGATGAGGCTGGCCGACAACCCAGCCATGCGCAACGCGCGTGTCCTGCCGGTCACCTCCACCGCCACGTGGACGTTCCCTCCCGCGTCAGGGTCGCCCGCCACGCGCGGAGTGTGGGTCACGTTCCACCAGGAGGACGGACACGCCTCGGCACCGCACGGGGACACGATCCTGCTCGAGCCGCCGGCAGCCGACGAACCCGGTGACGGACCTGTCGAGGACGAGCCGATCGATGACGCCGCACCCGTGGTGGTCTCGGCGCGCATCGCGAAGGTCTCGGCAAATGCGGCAGGCCGCGCGTCGACAGCACGTACCAGGCTCTCCGTCTCGGGGCGCGACACCTCGTCGGGGATAACGCAGGTGCAGATCCGCACCAAGGCAGGCATCACCCGTCACAGCGTGTCGGCCAGCCGCAACCTCGCGAGGGTGTTCGTCTCCCCGTCCCGCACCGGCGTGTGGGTGCGCCTCGTGGATGCGGCGGGCAACGCCTCGAAGTGGGTGCGGGTGCGCGGCTGACCGGGGCCGACGCGGGTGTCAACCCCGCATCATCCAGCCATCGATGAGGCGGCGCGCGAT
>Ga0315902_10011997_pt1 | contig 11331 bp, 11 predicted proteins | sample LakEriMetagenome_9_FD_203523 | JGI IMG/M metagenome (GOLD analysis project Ga0315902, IMG submission 203523) | Freshwater fungal communities from buoy surface, Lake Erie, Ohio, United States - Buoy 12 MA117 | ecosystem: Environmental > Aquatic > Freshwater > Lake > Lake biofilm | place: USA...
GATGGCCTCGTTAATGAGGTATTCAGAATTCACAAGTTTCAGTTTCTGCAATTGCTCCAGTGCTGTGAAAAAAGCTTCTTCCTCACTTTGAAGATCGAAGCCGGTGTAGCCCAGCGATTCAATCTGCCGGAGGTGCATTTGCACGGTTTCGCGGTAGCGTGACATGAAGTCTGCTTCCAGTGTATCGCCGATGCGAATGCCATTTCTGCCGGTTTTATCGCGGTAGGTGGGGCCTATTCCGCGCAAGGTACTGCCAATTTTGGCTTCGCCTTTGGCTGCTTCGGAAGCGGCATCGAGAATGCGGTGTGTGGGAAGGATGAGATGAGCTTTCAGTGAAACAAGCAATCTTTCGCTGTAATCGGGGCACTCGTCTTTAATTCTTTCAATTTCGGCCTGCAGTCTGATGGGGTCTACTACCACTCCGTTTCCTATAATATTCAGGATTCCTTTCCTGAAAATGCCTGAAGGAATGGTGTTCAGAACGAACTTTTTCCCTTCAAACTCTAAGCTGTGACCTGCGTTAGGGCCACCTTGAAATCGGGCAACAATATCGTATTGAGGGGTGAGAAAATCGGCAATTTTGCCTTTGCCTTCATCGCCCCATTGAAGGCCAAGTATAATATCAACCATTGTGTTGTTCGGTAAGGTATTGTTCTAAGTTGTTGCCGCAGTTGTGGCAGTTTCCGGCGTCATCGGCATGCGGTTGCGCGTACAGGTGAAGCGAATGGTGGGTAACGCTAAAATGAAGCAGTTGTCCCATGGTGGTGCTGATTTGCTGCACCCGTGGATCGCAGAATTCAAGCACTTTTTTGCACTTTACACAAATGAGGTGATCGTGCTGTTTGTATCCGTAGGCCTGTTCAAAATGACTGGTGTTTTCGCCAAACTGATGCTTTTTTACCAGGCCGGAATCAACCAGTAAATCCAGGGTGTTGTACACTGTGGCCCGGCTTACATGGTAGTTGCGGTTTTTCATTTTGATATACAGGGCATCTACATCAAAATGGTCTTTGTGGCTGTAGATTTCGTCAAGTATGGCGTAGCGTTCAGGCGTTTTGCGCTGTTTGTTTTTTTCGAGGTAGGCTGTAAATATCTCCCTGACTTCCTCTTTTACCTTGACAACCCTGGAATCCTGTTTCATTAAATCTGACGCAATATTAGCTCAATCCACTCATTTTTGGCTGTTGGTTTTGCGCTGAATGATATCGGAAATGCGCGTGGCTCCGCGAAACTTTTTTCTTATCACCACAAGGGCTTCATCGGCTTCGTCAGCGCTGGTAAATGCACCCACATATACTTTGAAGTTGGGCTCATCGTATATCATTTTTACCCCATAGGTGGATTCAAAATATTCTGCGGCTTCGCTTCTCAGGGCTTCGGCTTCGGCACGGTTGCCATAAAATCCAACCATAATTCTGTAGCCTTTCACCTTGCCGTTGTTTGCTTCTCTTCGTTCAAGCCGCTTTTGCTCGGCCTCCTGCACTTCTTCCTCTGCAATAATATCCACTTTGCCCTGCGAAAGCAGTGAGTGGGGCAGGAGTGCGGCAAAAACCGACAGTATGAATAAAATCCTCATCATTTTGATGCAAGTTAGTGCAAAAACCGTGCATTAAGGGAAGATGCCCAATTCTTTGTACGCTACGCCTACTTTTTTGATGGCGAGCACAAATGCAGCAGTCCGCATGCTGTCAATGCCTGGGTTTTCGCGCATGGTATTCAGCAAATCGTGCAGCGAGGAGATCATGGTTTCTTCCAACCCGCTGTAAATCAGATCTACCTCGTCCGGTCCGTGAACAATCATGCTGCGGTGGCCGGTTTCCATTGATCTGCCGGTCATGTTCTCAATTTGCTGAACAATCTGGCTATTCATATTTTCTGTGAAACGCTTTTCCATGCGGCCGTATCGCACATGACTCAGGTTTTTAAGCCACTCAAAATAGGAAACAGTTACGCCGCCGGCGTTCAAATAGATATCGGGGATCACCACAATGCCTTTGCTGTTTAGTATTTCATCGGCTTCAACCGTTACGGGGCCATTGGCAGCCTCGGCAATGATTTTTGCTTTGATATTTGGCGCATTGGTTTCGGTAATCACATTTTCCAAAGCCGCAGGTATCAAAATATCACAAGCCAGTTCCAGTGCCTCAGAAGATTTTTCGAGGTTGGTGGCTCCGGGGAAGTTGAGAATGGAACCGGTAGATTTACGGTGCTGAAACACAGCCTCTTCGTCCAGTCCTTCCGGGTTCATAATGGCGCCTTCGTATTCTGCAATCGCTATAACCTTGGCACCACCTTCTCTGAAAAATTTGGCGGAATGATAGCCCACATTTCCTAAACCCTGAACAACTACGGTTTTGGCTTCAATGCCGGAGGTGAGTCCTAATTTTTGCATCAGATCTGCCTGATTGCACAACTCTCTTGTTCCATAAAAAACGCCCAGTCCCGTGGCTTCTCTTCTGCCGCGCACGCCGCCTTGTGCAATGGGTTTTCCGGTTACACATCCCAAGCCATCCACATCGCCCGGTTTCATAGCCAGGTAAGTATCGGCAATCCAGCCCATTTCGCGTTCGCCTGAGCCGTAGTCGGGGGCAGGTACATCAATGCCGGGGCCAATGAAATTTTTCTTTACTAATTCTGCAGCATAGCGGCGGGTAATGCGTTCCAGTTCAAGTGGTGTGTATTTTTTTGGATCAACTTTAATACCTCCTTTGCCGCCACCAAATGGTACATTTACAATCGCGCACTTATAGGTCATGAGTGAGGCAAGAGCCATCACCTCATCCTGATTCACATCCATGGAAAAGCGAATGCCGCCTTTACATGGGGTTTTGTGATGCGAATGCTGAACGCGGTAGGCCTCGAAAACTTCAACGCGGTCAAGGTTTTGCCCCATGCGCACAGGAAATTTCATTTGGTAAACACTGTTGCAGGCCTTGATTTGTTCCAGGATGCCTGCATCGAAACCTGTGAAGGCCGCGGCCTTGTCAAAATTGTATTCAACGGTTTCAAAAAATGAATATTTGCTCAATCCGACTGTCATAAAAATGGTGTTGTTTTTCCTTTTGCGCTGCAAACCTACAATAAAATTACCATGCCCGAAAAGGAAGCTATCAGCAAGCAGTTCGTAACTTTGCATTATGTTTCAAAAATCGGCGCTGATTGTGCTCGACGGTTGGGGGATAGGGAAACACGACAAAAGCGATGCCGTGTGGACCGCCAAAACCCCATTTACAGATATGTTGTGGGACAATTACCCGCATTGTCAGTTGCGCACCGATGGCGAAAATGTGGGCTTACCCGAAGGTCAAATGGGTAACAGCGAAGTAGGTCACATGAACATTGGCGCAGGCCGCGTGGTTTGGCAAATGCTGGTTAGAATAAACAAAGCTTTTGCCGATGAAAGTATAGCTGACAATTCAGTTTTAGAGGAAATTTTTGAAAAGGCCTCCTCGGGTAATCGAAGTCTTCATTTAATGGGACTGGTCAGCGATGGAGGCGTACACTCTCATCAGGATCACCTGATAGGGCTTTGCAAGCTGGCTGCTGAAGCAGGTTTGAAAAAAGTGTTTATACATGCTTTTCTTGATGGCCGCGATACAGACCCAAAGAGTGGTGCCGGCTATTTAAGCACTGTTTTGGAGGCCACAGCTCATACCGGTGCTAAGTTGAGCACCATTGTGGGCCGTTATTATGCCATGGACCGAGACAAGCGCTGGGAACGCGTTGCAAAAGCCTGGCGTTTGCTGGTGCAAGGTGAAGGAACTTTCACAGAAAAACCAATTGACGAAATAAAACGCCAATACGAAAAGGGAATTACCGACGAATTCATGGAGCCACTTCGCTGTTTGCAATCCGATGAGGGTTTGATTGCCGAAGATGATGTGGTGCTGTGTTTCAACTACAGGACCGATAGGGGCAGGCAAATTACCCAGGCCTTAACCCAGCAGGATTTTCCCGAAGCGGGAATGCATAAGCTGCCCCTGAATTACTATACCCTTACGGAATACGACGAAACCTATAAAATTTCAGGTGTAGTTTTTGATAACCAGAACTTGATTAACACCCTGGGCGAAGTGGTGAGTAGGGCAGGATGTACACAGCTTCGGGCGGCAGAAACCGAAAAATATCCGCATGTGACCTTTTTCTTTTCAGGCGGTCGAGAAGAGCCATTTGAGGGTGAATCCCGACTCATGGTGAACTCACCGAAAGTGGCTACCTACGATTTACAGCCTGAAATGAGTGCGGTTGAACTGGCCGACAGGACCATTGAAATCATGCAAAATAACAGTCCCGATTTGGTGGTATTGAATTTTGCCAATCCCGACATGGTTGGGCATACCGGCGTATTCCCTGCCATAGTGAAAGCGGTTGAAACAGTTGACAGCTGCCTTTCGAAGCTGGTTACGGCTGGTTTGCAGAAAGGGTATGATTTTTTAATTATTGCTGACCACGGCAATGCCGATTTCGCTTTGAATGAAGACGGCTCACCCAACACGGCCCATACGACCAATCCGGTGCCCTGCTGGTTTGTTTCCAAAGACAAGAGTCCGGTTTTGCACAATGGCATTTTGGCCGATGTGGCGCCGACCATTTTAAATATGATGAATATAAACATTTCTGAAGAGATGACGGGGAGGTCCCTGTTTTGAGGTATTTGCTTGTGATAATGGTATTTGCGGCCTGTTCCCACGGGGCAGAAACCAAAATAAAACCACAGGAGGGGTTGATGGACCTTACAGATTGGTTTACTGCTGAGGCCAAACGCCTCAATGCTTTACAACCGGGTATTGTGAAAAACATACAGCGGGGCGAAAAGTTGGAAACCATTGAGGCAGACAGCCTTAACTGGAACGATGAGTTTGCTCCTTTTCTGGCATTGAACAACGCCACAGCCAAATACAGCAATCAGTTTGAAAAAAAGGTGGATACATCGGGTCCGTTGGAAATGATTACCTACACCTGCAAAGACACTACACTCGAAATACAGCAGGTTTTTACAACCCGTGCGGGGGGGCGATTGGAAATCATTCAGGTGACGACCCGCGAAAGGTCGTGGATTGTAGATCGGGATAAGGTGCTGACTTATCAGCCGGGGCGTGGTTACCGAATAGAGGTGAAGGAAGATTACCTGTGGAACAGTCCTACTACCACCGAGATATTTGTGGTGTTTAGTAAAGCAGAATTTAAATAGAACGAGCCATGGAAAAGGTTTTAAACTTTATTGAGGGAGAATTCAGGGAGCCGGTAGGGGGGGCGTTTCTGGAAAATTACAATCCGGCCACAGGACAGGTTTATTCGCTGGTTTCTCAAAGCGAGACACAGGATGTTGATATGGCCGTGGTTGCGGCGAAAAAAGCCCTTCCGGCCTGGAAAAAAATGAATGCCGACGACCGCTTTCGTATATTAAATCGCATTGCGGAGTTGATAGAACGGGATCTGGACAAGTTAGCAGCGGCTGAAAGCCGAGATCAAGGAAAACCCGTTTGGCTGGCGAAAACCGAAATGCAGAGGGCTGCACAGAACTTCAGGTTTTTTGCTACAGCGGCCATGCAGTTTGCTTCGGAAAGTCATCAAACCGACAGCAGGGCAATCAATTATACCCTTAGACAGCCCGTGGGTGTTGTGGGTTGCATCAGTCCATGGAATTTGCCTTTATACCTTTTTACATGGAAAATTGCTCCGGCCATGGCCGCCGGAAATTGCGTTATTGCCAAGCCAAGTGAATTTACCCCTTTTACAGCTTATATGCTGGGTGCTTTGTGCAATGAAGCCGGTTTGCCTGCAGGCGTATTGAACATAGTACACGGTTTGGGTTCCGGGGTTGGGCAGGCCATGGTTGAACACCCCGAGATTAAGGCGATTAGTTTTACGGGCGGCACGGCTACGGGCAGGCACATTGCCTCGGTGGCGGCACCTATGTTTAAAAAGCTGAGTTTAGAGTTGGGCGGAAAGAACGCCAACATCATTTTTGCCGATGCGGATTTGAAGGAGGCGGTGAAAACTTCGGTGCGGTCTTCGTTTTTAAATCAAGGGGAAATTTGCCTTTGCGGAAGCCGTGTTTTTGTAGAAAAACCGGTTTACGAAAAATTTAAAGCTGAGTTGCTGGAAGAATTAAAGCAATTGAAGACAGGCAACCCCGAGGACGACGCGGTAAGGGTGGGTGCCATCGTTTCAAAACAGCATTTTGAAAAGGTTTTGTCTTACATAATACTGGCAAAAGAAGAAGGAGGGGTTGTTTTGACGGGTGGCGAAGCCGTTACTCCTGCCGGTTTTGAGCAGGGCTGGTTCATTGCTCCCACCGTCATTGAAGGGTTAGGATGGAATTGCAGAACCAATCAGGAAGAAATTTTCGGTCCTGTGATTACGCTGATTCCCTTTGAAACAGAGGATGAAGTGCTGCAAATGGCGAACAGTACTGCTTATGGTTTGGCCACAACGCTGTGGACGGGAGATTTAAAACGGGCACACCGAATGGCTGAAGCGCTGGAGACGGGCATAGTATGGGTGAATTGCTGGTTGCTGCGCGATTTGAGAACTCCGTTTGGAGGTATGAAGCAAAGCGGGGTGGGGCGCGAAGGTGGTTGGGAAGCCATGCGCTTTTTTACGGAGCCCAAAAATGTGTGCGTAGCGTATTAAAAATAAAAAATCATGAAATAGGTTTTTTTATGACTTAAATTTAGAATGTTGTATATCGTTGATTTTCCGCAAAGTATTTGTATCTTTGGTTTGGAAAAGTGAAAGCACAGCCGATAAATTATTTGGATTTTGAAATTGATAAACTAACCCGTTCTATTGAGAATGCAATTACTGGGGATAGTTTTCCGACGGAAATAACTTTTTTGACCAAATACGACCTTAAAACCATGCTAAAGAAAAACGGGTGGAAATTTAATTGGCGTAATGAGTTAAAAACCAATGACAGGGAGGTGTATAAACTTACAATCCAAAACAACCAGTCGGTCATTCAGGCTGTGATGAGTTTAAGTATCCAGGAAGATCACATATATATGCCGTTAATAGAGAGTGCTCCATTTAACCGAGGAAAAGACAGGGTTTATTTGGGTGCGCCGGCAAATTTGGTTGCCTTTGCCTGCCGACTCTCTTTTCAAAAAGGCTTTGATGGATTTGTGTCGTTTCATTCCAAAACCAAGTTGATAACCCATTACGAAAAAACCTTAGGAGCTCAGCACTTTGGCAACCAACTAATGATAATCAATTCGGATGCTGCATTGAATTTGATAGATAAATATTTTAAATCATAATGTAATATGGGACTCATTAAAGAACCATTGGAAATAGATTTTGAATTTGATTCAAGACCGCTATCCAAAGAGGAGAAGCAAAAAATAAGCGATTATATAACTGCGTATAAGAAGCAAAAAGCACAGCAGAAATCGCTTAGAAGCAGGAATAAGAATAAACCTGACCGAAAAATAGTGCTTGAATAAAGGCCTTTGGGCGCGAAGGTGGTTGGGAAGCCATGCGCTTTTTTACGGAGCCCAAAAATGTGTGCGTAGCGTATTAGATTAAAAAACCTCACCAATTCCTATATAAACCCCTCTTTGCCTGTCTGATCCAAATCCTGCATCAAGGCGTAAATTGTATTTTTCTTTACGGTTTATTTGAAAACGGATGCCTGCCCCTGCATTCCATTTTGGCGGGTAAAAAACCCATGGATTCGGCGAAACAATATTGAAACCGCCAAATGCGGCCACTCCCCAGCGCGGCAAAAAGAACTTTCTGATTTCGGTTTGATAGCTGTAAATACAGCGGTCGCGCCACCGTCCGGCATAAATTCCCCTTGCGGTTTCATTGCCCATTACCGGTAATTCTAAAAATGGTGTTGCTCCGAAATTAAAACTGCTGAGCAATCGATGCGACCAGATGTTGTTTTCAGAACTATCAAACTTTAAATACCAGCGCATGTCATTACTCACCTCTGTGTAGAAACCCCTGTCGCCCCAGTGGGGAATTATACTCCAGTCCCAATATTTGCCTTTTGTAGTGTTGAGTGGCTGATTGCGCGTATCCTTTGTGGCGCCCAAACCCAGAGCCCAAACATAATACGGTTTGATTTCTGAAGGAAGCGAGGCGCTGTCGGGCTCACCGGTATTGGCGTTTAGTGATTGTATGTTCCATAAAGAGGCGTGATGTACCTGAATTCCGGCAAACCAACCCTGACTTTTTGTTTTGAGATAATGTATCAGTTCAAAGTTAAATCGGTTAGATGAATAAAGAATGGAGGAAGAATGGGGTTTGTTGTGCCCAATTCCCCAGTATAGTTCCGGGAAAACTGACCATTCAGCACCGCCCCTGTTGATGTAGCGATTCCTTGAACCAGTAATGAGGTAATTGAAGGAAAGCAGCCGTTGTCGTCGTTGGGTAAAATTAAGATCCAAACCAACATAACTGCTTCTGATACTGTCGCTGCGATCTGTTTTAAAGTTGATAACACTCGACAGACCCAGAGACAAACCGGTTTCAGGACTATTGCCAATGCTGGGCAGCACAGCCAAGCCCTTAAGCAGACTTACTGATTGAGCTTTTGCAAAAGCATGAATAACAAAAAAAATGAAGATGAGAGATACACGAAACACTTGTCAAAATTAATGACTTGACCAATCATGAACTAGGGTAATTTTGCATCATGTTTGAAAACCGCGAAAGAACTGAATTGTCGGACCTGGGAGAATTTGGATTGATTGAGCATTTAACCAAAACTTTTAGCAATGTGAATGCCTCTTCGTTGCTGGGTGTGGGTGATGATGCCGCAGTGATTGACAATGGTGGGGACGAGTATGTGTTGCTAAGCACCGATGCCATGTTTGAAGGAGTTCATTTTGATCTGAGTTTTCATCCACTAAAACATTTGGGGTACAAGGCTGTCAGTACGGCGGTCAGTGATATTTATGCCATGAATGGTCAGGCAAAGCAAATTTTGGTGGCCATAGCCCTGAGCAACCGTTTTTCTTTGGAAGCCGTTGAAGAATTGTATTTGGGAATTAAGATAGCCTGCGAAAAATTTTCTGTTGACCTTGTGGGAGGCGATACTACGGCCAGTCCAAAAGGTTTGAGCATTGCGGTTACCGCTTTGGGAACTGTTGCAAAAAACAAACTCGTGCGCAGAAGTGGGGCCGGAGAAAATGATTTGCTGGTGGTTTCGGGCGATTTGGGTGCCGCTTATATGGGTTTACAAATACTGGAAAGGGAGAAAAAGGTTTTTTTAGAGCACCCCGGTGCACAACCTGATTTGCAGGGTCACGAATACATCATTGGCAGGCAGTTGAGGCCTGAAGCACGCTTGGATGTGGTTAAAATTTTAGATGAACTGGGCATCGTGCCCTCTTGTATGATTGATATTAGCGACGGGCTGGCAAGTGAAGTGCATCATCTTGGCATTCACTCGGGCTGTGGTTTTGATATTTACGATGAAAAACTCCCAATGGATCCTCAGGTGATAAGTACAGCCATGGATTTTGACTTGAACCCAACGGTGGTGGCGCTAAATGGGGGCGAAGACTATGAACTGCTCTTTACAGTAGCACAGGAGCACTACGAAAAAATCAAAAATCACCCCGATTTCACCATTATCGGTCATGCAACTTCAGAAAAAAATCAATTTAGGCTGATCGGGAAATCAGGTGCAGCCTTCGAAATTCAGGCTCAGGGGTGGCAGCATTTTAAGGGCTGAACGGCCTGTTTTATCGCGCCTGAAAACAATGCAAGTGGTTTACAGCGGTCGGTAACAACAGGTTCTTAGCCGATCAAAAGAATAAAATTACACACAAATCATCATAGGGTTTGTATTTATTCGACCGAAGTCTTTAGATTTACGACCTTTATCGATCCCAGATGAAAAACAACATCCGTGTGCTAGCAGTTGACTTGGATTTAAGCCAAGTTGACATGTTGGCCGGATTGCTGTGCGAAGCATCTCCGCGATTTGTCTTGGTGGGATGCATTGCTGGAGCCGGAGAAGTTTCCCATTTCATAGCCCACCGTAAACCCCACCTGCTTGTTGTAAAAGGAGCTCAGCCCTCCTTGATGGAATATGTTCAGCTGAAAAACAATGGTTTTGAATTTGATTTGATTGCATTTGAATCAGAAAATTCGGGAACATCGGGCAACGGAGAATCAACGGTGTTTGCGTATTGGGCGCCACCTTTGAATACAGCGCAGGCCTTGGACGATTTGAGCCGCTACCAACAAATAAAAACAGGTTCAAAATGGTCGCGACTTACCTTTTCGGTTGGACAAAGTTTAAAAGTGGTAAAACCGGAAAGTATCGTGTTGGTTCGTGCTGAAGGATCGTACAGTGCTGTGGTACTTGAAAACGGCGATGAAATTGTGGTAAGCCGCAATCTGAAAAGCATAGAGGATGAGCTCATTGAATATCCATTTTTGTTCCGCAGTCACAAATCCTTTATCGTCAATTTGCACAGTGTACAAGAGTGTTGCAGAGGTGGCAGCTTAAGAATTAAACTTACTGGCAATCATGAAGCGGGATTGTCATCGGAAAAACAGGAAACCTTTTTGAAATTGCTGCAGGATTTATAACAGAACAATTCTGCTAAAACGCAATATCACTTTGAGTTCCTTGCACATCGCCCTAATTTTGCAGCATGTTCAGAACTCATACATGCGGAGAATTGAGATTGACCGACTCGGCAAAAGAGGTAACCCTGGCGGGTTGGGCCGCCCGCATCAGAACCATGGGCGGTATGGCATTTATTGACCTGCGTGACCGCTATGGAATTACTCAAATTGCTTTCAACGAAGGTTACGACAAGGAATTGCTGGCAAGGGTTTCTGAAGTGGGCCGCGAATTTGTACTGCAGGTAAAAGGCCGGGTGGCTGAAAGAGAAAACAAGAATTCAGCTTTGCCCACAGGCGATGTGGAAGTGATTGCAACCGATTTTCAGGTTCTCAACCCATCAAAAATCCCTCCGTTTCTTATTGAAAATGAAACCGACGGAGGTGATGATCTGCGCATGCAGTATCGCTACCTCGATTTAAGAAGAGAGCCGGTTCGGAACAATCTGTTGCTTAGGCACAAACTGGCGCAGCAAATCAGAAGCTACCTGAGTCATGCCGATTTTATAGAGGTGGAAACCCCAGTGCTCATCAAAAGCACGCCCGAAGGAGCCAGAGATTTTGTGGTTCCCAGCCGTCTCAATCCCGGACAGTTTTACGCCCTGCCTCAAAGTCCGCAAACATTTAAGCAATTGCTCATGGTAAGCGGGTTCGACCGGTATTTTCAGGTGGTAAAGTGCTTTCGTGATGAAGATCTGAGGGCCGATCGCCAACCGGAATTCACCCAAATTGATTGTG
>Ga0315902_10012003_pt1 | contig 11328 bp, 7 predicted proteins | sample LakEriMetagenome_9_FD_203523 | JGI IMG/M metagenome (GOLD analysis project Ga0315902, IMG submission 203523) | Freshwater fungal communities from buoy surface, Lake Erie, Ohio, United States - Buoy 12 MA117 | ecosystem: Environmental > Aquatic > Freshwater > Lake > Lake biofilm | place: USA...
TTGGGAGGGTCGGGGCTGCCCGTGCCCCGTCGCCGGACGCTCACTGCGCCCATCCTGGGCTGCGTTCGCTCGAAGATGCCTGCGCTGCGGCATCCATGGCCTCCGCTGGGCATCTATGCCGGCTCTCAGGGCACGGGCAGCCCCTCCCGGCACCCTGCCTGTGAACGCTCGTGCCGCGGCCTCTCCCTCGGGGAGAGGCCGGCCGCAGGCCGGGTGAGGGTGCTGACGAAGCGGCGCATATTCCCTGCGCCCTCACCCCGGCCCTCTCCCAGAGGGCCCAGAGGGAGAGGGAGAAATCGCAACCGTCGTGCCGAACAGGATTGCCTCCAGGGCCTTTGTCCACGTGGCCGACCGGTGGGTTCGCAGACCTCGGCGCAGCCGAGGCAACGCCGCGGGTTTCCACGGTCGGCACTCCTCGCATCCTGCTCGGGCAGACTTGTTCCACAGTCTGCTAGACTGCGGTTCGGTTGGATTGCGTGCCGACCACCCCTGTCCGATTCGCTCCCAAACGGCTGCCTGTTCGTGACACTTGGAATCCCCTGCGATCGGGCGTGCAGGGCCGATCCGTTCACCATCACCGGAGGCTTTCGCATGCGCCGCGAGATTCAAACTCCTGCTTCCCGATCCGACGCACCTGCGACTACGGGCCATGCGGTCCGGAGCGGCCGCTGGCACCCCTGCGGCCGGCCTGCCGCTTTCACGCTCGTCGAACTGCTCGTCGTCATCGCCATCATCGCCGTGATGCTGGCGCTCCTGGTGCCCGGCGTGCAGGCGGCACGGGAGGCGGCGCGTCGCGGCCAGTGCGGGAATAACCTGAAACAACTGGCCGTTGCGACGGAGGCGCACAAGTCGCTGATCGGGCATTATCCCACCGGCGGCTGGGACGGGAACTCGCTGCCGCAGGCCGGCGGAGGGAGCGACTGGAGACAGCCTGGCGGTTGGTGCTACGTCCTGCTGCCCTTCATGGAAGCGCAGGCGATCTACGACTCCGTGAATACGACCACGCCGGTGCCGGCATTCGCCTGTCCGTCCCGCCGGGGCTCCTCCGTCGGTACGGGCGGCGTCGTGATGACCGATTACGCAGGCAATCGCGGCGCCTGGGCGTCATCGACCACGACGGCGCCCCGGACCACGGTCTTCGGCTGGCAGGCCGCGGTATCGACGCTGCCGACGACCGGAGAAGGTTGGGCGGTTGTATCCGGCATCTTGAACGCCACTCAGCCCGTACTCTCGGGCACCGTCTCGGTACCCACCGGCGGCGTGATCTTCGCGGGCAGCACGCTACCCCTAGCCGCAATCCGCGACGGCGCGTCGAACACCTATCTCTGCGCCGAAAAGTACGTGCCACGCACCGCGTACGCGACGGGTGGAGTATCGGGCTACAGCCTGTGTGCCTACGTCGGCGACTCGCCCGATACCCTCCGCGGCGGCCACCGGCCGCCGGAAAGCGACCCCACGGTCATGGCCGCCGGCAGAGAGGGTGCCTTCGGGGGCCCGCATCCGGGCATGTTCATGGTGGCGATGTGCGATGGCAGCGTGCGCAGCTTCGCTTTCGAGATCGACCCGGCCGTGCATTTTCTGCTCGCCTGCCGTGCGGACCGCCAGGCCGTGCAGGCGCCGGACTGACGCACCCACACTCGTGCGGCGGGCGGAACTCGCACATCGCGCGACCGGGTTGCCACCCGGGGCTTCTTGGCGCGCCGCCCACAAAAAGCCCCCGGCGGGAGCCGGGGGACTCCGGGTGGCATGCCTTCCCGCGTGCCATGAGATGCGGGTTTGAACCGGAGATGTGCCTGCCGTCATCCGGCATGGATGGCGGGGTGGTTTTCGTACCCGGTGTCCCCGGGTTGCCACCCGGGGCTTCTTGGCGCGCCGCCCACAAAAAGCCCCCGGCGGGAGCCGGGGGACTCCGGGTGGCATGCCTTCCCGCGTGCCATGCGATGCGGGTTTGAACCGGAGATGTGCCTGCCGTCATCCGGCATGGATGGCGGGGTGGTTTTCGTACCCGGTGTCCCCGGGTTGCCACCCGGGGCTTCTTGAGAGCGATTCCCGATGCAAGTGATCTGCAAAACAACGTTCGCAACCGGCTGCCTGCAGCGGCGGTGCGAGATTTGCGGGTGACGCCCTACTGGGGCACCAGACTGCGGCCGCGCCATGACGTGCGCAGGCCGAGTAGTTTCCTCGCCAGCGCCGTCCACTGGATGGCGAGGAACACCGCGACGCCCAGTGGATGGGCGATGGCGCTGGTAACGCTCTGACGGAAGCGGGCCGCCTCCAAGAATCGCGGCAGCCAGGTGAGCCCGGCGGCGGCGACCGCAACGGGGGCCGCCCACGCGGGCCAGTCCCGCCAGCCGGTGGCGAGTCCAACCGCCACGAGCACGACCGGGAGGATCTGGCCGCCAGCCAGCAGGAGTGTGAACGGCACGATCGTGGCCGGGCCGCCGATCCCCTCGGTGGCGTTCTTGGAAAGCCCGCGCCAGACGTCGGCGCTGCGCTCGTACATCCGGCATGACGCGACGCCGGTGGCGTCGAAAATGTCGGTCTTCAGGCCTGCACGGCGGTAGGCCCGCGGCAGTTTCACGCCGTCGTGGAGCGAGGCCCTGATGGCCGCGTGGCCCCCCGCCCGCTCGTAGGCGGACCGCCGCGTGACGAAGAACTGGCCGCAGCCGGCCGCCATGCCGGCCGCGTTGTCCCGCCGGCTGCGGGCCAGCGGCAGAAAGCCGAGGAGAATGAAGTGAATCAGGGGCAGCAGCAGCCAGTCGAGCAGGCACGTGGTCCGCTGCCGCGGAAAGCCGCTCCCGAGAGCCGCACCAGAGGCGTCGAGAAACGCCACGGCCCGCGCCACGGCGTCGGTCGTGGGGGACACGTCGACGTCGAGAAACACCCACGTGTCGTGCCGCGCGGCCTGGGCGAGCTGCCAGCAGGCATGCTGCTTGCCGCACCAGCCGGCCGGCAGCGGCTTCCCGGATACGAGCCGTACGCGGGGATCCGCCGCCGCGATCTCCCGCACGATGGCCGCCGTGCCGTCGTCGCTCGCATCGTCGAGGATCACCAGTTCCAGCTCGACGCCTTCGCTCGCCAGCACGTCACGGCACAGCCGGCCGATGGCGGCCGCCTCGTTGCGGGCCGGCACGAGCACCGACACCTGCGGCGGGACTCCAGCCGGCGGCGGAGGCGGCGGGGCGAAGACCCGCAGATTGGCCAGCGTGAGCACCACGGGCAGGGCCGCCAGCGCCAGGCCCGCCCCGACCAGGATGCCGATCACGACGGAACTCATCGCAGCCCCTCCCCAGCCCGGGCCTCGCCGCCGTGCGAGGCGTCGAACCGCTCACCCCGCAGCCAGGCCTTGGCCCGGCGGATCGTGTCGTAGGCGGGGCCGACGCCGACGCGGCCGGAAAGCAGCGTGCTGAAGGCCGCGGGATCGCGGGCCAGCGCGGCCGCCGCGAGCCGGTCCTGCGTGGCCTCGAGCGCCCGCTCGAGGACGGCCGTCCACTCGTCGGGCGACCGGCCCGGCGCATCGGCGACGCGGATCGCGGGACCGAAGGCCACGACCGTCTCAGGGCAGCGCTCGTTCCAGAACGGATACTCGACGGCCAGCGGCACGACGAGCCCCCGGTGCATGGCGGCCACGGCGTGGCCGACGCCGGGCCGCAGCATGAGCGGTCTCACCCGCGGATCGGTGAACTGCCCCTGGGCGGTGATCCAGAAGATCACGTCGGTCCGCCGCGCCGCAGCGCGGGCCATCCGCAAGAACCGCGCCGACCCGCGCCACGTGCCCGGCTCGATGCCGAGGAATCCGATCCGTTCCAGAAACTTGTATTTCCCCAGCGCCGCGGCATCGATCGGCCCGTAGACCATGCGGTCGGGAAACAGCGCCTCTCCCACGAACAGGAACGTGAGCGGATCCCACCAGCCCGGATGATTGGAGTAGAAGACGACCGGCTCTCCGGCCAGCGCCGGCCTGTCGGCCACCCCGCCCTGCCCTGCGAGCAGCCGCACAGCATGAAAATGGCGCTTCAGGTACCGCCGCACGTACCACATGAACCAGCCGTGAATCGGCCGCGAGAAAGGGGGCAGTTCCTCTCCCGCTCGCGGCTCGTGCTGATCGCGGTCGACGGTGAGCATGCCTACGGTCTCTTTCGCGGTCTGGATGCGTGCGGCGGAGCCGGTCGGGGGCCCGCGCAAGAGCCGGTGAACTTTGTCTCCGCCACAGGATCCTCCATCGTCAGGGAGCCCGATGTTGACAAAGTCCGCCGGCGATGAGCAGGCCACCGCCGGCTCCGAATCCGGCCTGCGTCACATCCGCCCCCTGGTGGCCTGGCCGCGGCGATGGCGTCACACCGCCACGGCGGCCCGGGCGGAGGGCCCGGACTGGGCGACGATCTTGTCCTGGTCGACGCAATCGGCCGCGATCCAGCCCGACATCATCACCATCGGCATGCCCGGCCCCGGATGGGCCGATCCGCCGGCCAGGTACAGGCCCTCCACGTCGGGCGAGCGATTGGCCGGCTTGAAGGCGCCGAGATACTTGCCGTGGCTCGCCAGCCCGTAGATCGCGCCGTCGAGGACGTGGTAGCGATCGTTGATGTCCTGCGGGGTGAGCGCGCGTTCGAAGACGATATGCCGCTCGAGATCCTTCATGCCGGCGGTCTCCTCGAGCTTGCGGATGATCGTCTGGCGATACTGCGGCAGCATCTTCGACCAATCGTGGTGCGGCCGCAGGTAGGGCGTGTGGACGAGCACGTAGAGGGCCTCGCCACCGGGAATGGCGACCTCGGGCTCGGTGACCGCCGGGGCGCAGACGTAGCAGGTGGGATCCGGGGCGGGCTCACCGCGGTGGTAGATCGCCTCGAACTCCTCGTGGGGATCCCGCGAGAAGACGAAGTTGTGGTGGATCAGCTGCTCGTACCGCTTGTCGAGGCCGAGGTAGAGCACCACGCCCGAACAGGCCGGCTCGTACTTGCGGCGGCCGAGGAACCGCCGGCTCGGCTGCCCGTCGACCAGTTCGCGGTGCGTCCGCACGCTGTCGGAGTTGCTGACGACCGCACCGGCCCGGATCGTCTCGCCGGCGGCGGTCTCCACGCCGCGGACGCGGCCCCCCTCGACGAGAATCCGCCGCACCGGGGTTTTCGTGCGGATGTCCACGCCGAGGTCGACGGCGAGATTGGCCAACGCCCGCGGCACGGCGCCCGTGCCGCCGCGGGGATACCAGACGCCGTCGTGCGACTGCATGTGGGCGATGCCGCAGAGCACGGCCGGCGACTGCTCGGGGCAGCTGCCCACGTACTGCGTGTAGTGGTCGAGCATCTGGGCGGCCCGCTCGTCCGGCACGAATGACCGCACCGTGCCGGCCACGCTGTGCCCGGGCCGCATCCCGATCAACTCCTTGAGGAACCCGACCGACAGGCTCTGGCGGACGTTGATCATGTCGCCCATGCCGCCCACGCTGCGCCAGAAGAAGAACTCCTCCGACAGGCGATGCAGCCGCCGCGAGAGGTCCATGAACCGCCCGTAGCCGGCGCCCGCGCCGCTGCCCGGGGAGTATTCATCGAGCGTCGCCTGCATGGCCCGCACGTCGGCGTGCAGATCGAGCGTCGAGCCGTCGGTGAAGAAGCTCCGCCACTGCGGGTCGAGCGGCACCAGGTCGAGGGCCGATTCGAGTTCGCGGCCGGCCTCCGCCCAGATCCGCTTCAGCACCCGGGGAATGGTCAGGATCGTGGGCCCCATGTCGAAGTGGAAGCCCTGTTCGTGGATGACGGCGGCCTTGCCTCCGACCCAGGCGTTCTTCTCGCACAGGGTAACGGCGTAGCCGCGGGCCGCGAGCGTGCAGGCGGCTGCCAGGCCACCGAGGCCGCTGCCGACCACCACCACCCGGTTCTCGTCGCGGGCCTTCGTCATCGTGCGTTCCTTCCGCTGGACATCGTGGACATCGCCGCCGCGTCAGACCGCGGCCGGCTCCTGGCCTCGGGCACGACTCGCGACCGGCCGCTGCGCGACGGCCGTCGGGCCGACACCCAGATCCGCAAGCAACAGGTCGGTGGTGATCCGCGCCGACGAATAGATCACCGGCAGGCCGCTGCCCGGATGCGTGCCGCCCCCCACGAGGTACATCCGCTCCACGTCCTCGAACCGGTTGTGCGGCCGCATGTGCAGCATCTGGCCGAGGTCGTGAGAGAGGTTGAACGTGGCGCCGCGATAGATTTCGTAGCTCTCCTGCCAGTCGTCGGGCGTGAGCATCTTTTCGTAGCGGATCCGCTCCCGGATCCCGCGGATGCCGATCCGCTCCATCTGGTCGAGAGCCACCTCGCGGTACCGCGACCCCTCCCGCCGCCAATCGACGTTCGGGTGCCGGTGCGTGACCGGAATCAGGAGGTACAGCGTGCTCATGCCCCGCGGGGCGAGCGTGGGATCGGTGATCGATGCGTTCTGCACGTACATCGACGGGTCGCGTGACAGGACGTGCCGGTGCTCGATGTCGGCCAGGTTTTCCCGGTAGTCGGCCGAGAGGTAGATGTTGTGGTGGGCCACATCGTCGTAGCGGCCGTCGATGCCCAGATAGAGCATGAACGTGGAGCAGGAGAACCGCCGCGAGGCGATCTTCTTGTCGCTCCAGCGGCGCCGCATCCGGTCGGGCACGAGCCGGGTCATGCTCCGGGCGAAGTCGGCGTTGACGACCGTGGCGTCGGCCGGGTGCGTGCCCGCGGCGGTGCGGACGGCGGTGATCCGCCGGCCGGCGAACTCCAGCCCCTCGACCGGCTCGCCGTAGCGGATCTCCACGCCCATGTCCTGGGCGATCCGGGCCATGGCGGTGCTCACGGCGCCGCAGCCGCCGATCGGGTGATAGACGCCGTGCTCGTACTCCAGGAACGAGAGGATCGAGAACAGGCTCGGGCACCGAAACGGCGACATGCCGAGGTACTTCGACTGGAAGGTGAAGGCCAGCCGGATCCGCTCGTCGGAGAAGAAGGTGCCGAGTTCCGCGTCGAGGCTCCGCCACGGCTTGAGGATCGGCATCAGTTTGAGGAGGTCGGGACTGGCGAGGTCCATCCAACTCTCGAACGGCTGCTCCAGGAACGGCGCGAAGCGGTTGAACTTCTCGCGGGTGGCCTCCATGAACCGGGTGAACGAGCCACGATCGGCGGGCGAAAGCCGAGACACCTCGGCCTCCATCCGGGCCACGTCGGGCGTGGCGAGGAGTTCGCCGCCGGCCCCGAAGACGAGGCGATACTGCGGATCAAGCCGCACCATCTCCACCTCGCGGCGGAGGTCGTAGCCGCAGGCCGTGAAGATGTCCTCGAGGACCCGCGGGTAGAGGAAGAACGTGGGCCCGAGGTCGAACCGGAAACCGTCCGGCGTGGAAATCGTGCTCGTGCGACCGCCGGGAACGTCGAGCCGCTCGAAGACCCGCACCCGGACGCCGGCCCGGGCCAGGAGCATGGCGGAAGCGAGGCCGCCCGGCCCGGCACCGATGATGTTGACCGTCCGCGTCATCCGCGCCCTTCCGTCAGCCCGACGTCACCCGCGGCTCGCGCGGACGACCGTACTATAGGGAGGGGGCGCAGGCGGTCAAGAAACGGCCGCGAAACGCGACGGCCGACGCAATGCCGCGCATCAGTAGGGAATGTAGTAGGCGGTCCGCACGGGCCGGTACACGCCGAACAGGCCGCGGCGGTAGACCGGGGCGACCATGGCCGGCGCGTAATAGGCCGTCACCGGCGCGGTGACGACCGGGGCCGCCACCGGCGGCGCGTAATACGCGGTCGTGGCCGCGTAGGCCGGAGCCGGGGCATAGAAGGAGGTCACGGCCACGGGCGGTGCCACGACCGGCGCGTAAGCGGTGCGAACCCCCACTTCTACCGGCGCGGCGTAGACCGGCGGCGAGAAGGCGGTGACCGCGGCGTAGTTGCCGGCCGGCACGTAATTGGCGACGTAAGCCGGCGCGGCGACGACGGGCGCCGCGATCATCGGCGCCGCTGCGACGACGGGACGGTAGGCCTGGTAGTAAACGACCTGGGCGGAGGCTTCCGTGGCCGCACTCACGGCCATGGCGGCCACGGCGACGAACAGGATGCTGCGAATGAACCGGCTCATGACGATCCTTTCAGCGTCCCGGACGCGGGACTCGCGAGCGACGAACCGTGGGGCGTGACAATCGCCGCCGCCGGTCGCCTGCTCTCCAATGAGAATACGTTCGCATTGACGGCGCGTGCAAACAGCCGTCAAAGTCTGCCCATCGCGGCATGAAACTGGGCAGGCGGCATGCCACATGGCGCCGCGAAATCCGCCCCGCCCCCCGGCCCTTTTCGCCCCCCACGAGACGACACTTTGGACACCATGGCCCGGCCATCATCCGCTCCGACCATGGCTCCGGCCGCCGGAGGGTTCGGGCCGCTCCTGGCCGTTCGCGGACTGGCGCTTGTCACCGACCACGCCCTCAAGTGGCTAGCCATCGGCCTCGGCAAGCGGCTGGTGGATGCCGGGGACGTTTCGCTGGTGCTCACGATCGGGCTCGTCGGCTTGTCTCTCCCCTACGTGCTCTTCTCGTGGCTCGCCGGCGCGCTGGCAGATCGCCACGCGAAGACGACGGTGATCCGCTGGTGCAAGGCGGCCGAGGTGCTGATCGCGCTGGCGGCGGCGGCCGTGCTCGGGCTCGGCATGGAAGGGGGGGCCGCCTGGCTCGGCCTCCCGACCGGCCTCTGGCTGCTGCTGGCCACCGTGATCGCGATCGGCACGCAGGCCGCGGTGATGACGCCCGCGATCGTGGGCGCGATCCCGGAGGTCGTACCGCCGGCGCGACTCGCGGCCGCCAACGGCCTGTTCGCGCTCGTGTCGCTGGTGTGCGTCCTGGCCGGCACGGCGGCCGGCAACTGGGTGGCCGACGCGACGCCGCTGGATCCTTCCGCTACCGCCTGGGCTCGCGCGTGGCCGACGGCGGCGTTGCTCGGCGGCGCCGCGGTGGCGGGGCTCGTGGCGACGGCGTTCCTGCCGCGGCTCACGGCGGCGGATCCCGATGCCCCGCCCGCCTGGAACGCGCTCTCCCGCCTGTGGACCGACCTCGAAGTGCTGCTGCGTCGCCCCGAACTCGCGGCCGCCGCCGCGGGAATCGTCTTCTTTTGGGCGATCGGCGCCGTGGCCCAGGCGAACGTCGATCAGTTCGCGACCGAGGCGGGCGCGGAGTCGCAGGGCCGCATCGTGCCGCTCTTGGTCGCGCTGGTCGCGGGCATCGGGGCCGGCAGCGTGATCACCGGCCGGCTCGCCTCGCGGCCGGCGAACGCCGACCCGCGGGTCGATCTCGGGTTCGTGCCGCTCGGCGGTCTGATCATGACGGTCGCCTTCGGCGCCCTGTCTCTGACCGGCGGCCGGTTTCTCGCCGGCGATGCGGGGCTGCCCTGGGGGCCGATCGTGTGGCTCGTGATTCTCGGCTTCGGGGCCGGGATGTTCGACGTCCCGCTGGAGACCTATCTGCAGGAGAAGAGTCCTGCCGACCGACTCGGCGGCGTGCTGGCGGCCACGAACCTGCTCCTCTTCAGCGGCATGTTCCTGGCATCGCTCGGCTATGGGGGCCTGCGGGCGTCGTGGGGCGCGGATGACACCCCTCTGGTCTCCGCGCGGGCGATCTTCGCGATCTTCGCCTGTCTCTCGCTCGTGGCCGCGGCGGCTGCCGTGTGGTGTGCGCCGCGGGCGACGCTGCGGCTGTTCGTGGCCACGCTCGTGCGTGCCATCTGGCGGTTCCGGGCCCGCGGGCTGGAGCGGATCCCGCCGCGCGGCCCGGTCGTGCTCGTCGCCAACCATCTCTCCTGGCTGGACGGCTTTTTGCTGCCCATGGCCAGTCCACGGCCGGTCCGCATGGTGGTCTACGGCCCCAACATCAAGGGGAAGTTCCTGCGGATGCTGGCCGACCAGTGGCGGTTCATCCTCTTCGACCCGCGGCCCAAGTCGATCGGCACCGCGCTGAAGACGATCCAGGGAGGCATCGCCGACGGCGATGCGATCGGCATTTTCTGCGAGGGGGGCATCTCGCGGACGGGGCAGATCCTCGGCTTCAAACGCGGCCTCGAGTGGCTCTTGGAGAGGGTCGAGTCGCCGCTGCAGCCGGTGTCGATCGACGGCCTGTGGGGCAGCGGACTCACGTTCTCCGAGGGCCGCTACTTCACGAAATGGCCGCGGCTGTGGCGGAGGCCGGTGACGCTTACGTTCGGCCCGCCGCTGCCGGCCGGCACGCACCCCGACCAGGCCCGCCTCGCCCTCCAGGAGGTGACGGCCGGCGCGGTGGCCCGGCGGCTCGGGGCCGACGCGGCCACGGCGGAGGCCTTCGACGGCTGCTGCGTGATCCGGCGGTCCGACCGGCTCGTCGCATCGCTTGCGGCCGGCGACCCGCTCCACGATTCGCTCGGCCTTCACGCCGGCCGCCTCCTCCGCATTCGCGCCACGAGCGTCACGTCGCTGACGCCGGTTGCCGGGCTCCTCGCCGCGGTTGCGGCCGAGCGGGCCACCGTCTGGCTGGCCCGCGTGGAGCAGGTGGCGGCCGCCGCCGCGGCGGGCTCCCCTGCCCTGCCCGCCCTCGAGGTCGTCGTCATGCCGATCGGCTCCGCCGGCGACCTGCCGGCCGCGCGGGCCGCCGCGACCGCCTTCGCGGCCGCCTTCGGGATCGCGCCCGTTGTCGCCTACGCTCCACCCGAGGCGGGCGGGCTCGTGGCGATGAACACGCCCGCCAGCCGGATCGACTGGACCCACGAGACGCTCGACAAGCCCGACACGGTGGGCCGCGTCGTCAACGGGGTGGCGGTCTGGCCGCGGGCGGCCGACCGCGGGCCGCTCGGGCTCCCGCCGCCACCGGGCATCGACGGCGCGGGGGCAGGCACGCTCGTGATCGGCGCCACCCTCGGCCCACGGCCGGCCGGCGCCCTGCCGCGGGCGGCGTTCCTCGCCGACGCGTTCACCGTCGACGAAGACGGGTTTCTTGTGGCCGCGGGCTGACTCACGAGGGGCCAAAATCGCCCATTGGTGCCTCCACGTCGGGATTCATCCCTGTTCTCGCCGGATTCGTCCCAGCTCCTGTTTTTCCCGAACCGGGCTCTTGAGCCAAAGGCCCAGTACCTGGTAGCCTCTTCACGTTCCGCACCGCCTTATCCACCCGAGCCGAGTTTGAGCCATGAAATCGTTCCTGCAACCGCTCGCCATCGTCTTCTTCGTCATCGCTTCGACAGCCGTGGCAAAAGCAGACGTGGTCTTCGGCAACCTCGGGGCATCCGGGACGGCGGCGATCGGCAGCACCAACACGGACTACGGGCCTGTGGACTCGGCCGAGTTATCGCTGGCGCAGGGCTT
>Ga0315902_10012004_pt1 | contig 11328 bp, 8 predicted proteins | sample LakEriMetagenome_9_FD_203523 | JGI IMG/M metagenome (GOLD analysis project Ga0315902, IMG submission 203523) | Freshwater fungal communities from buoy surface, Lake Erie, Ohio, United States - Buoy 12 MA117 | ecosystem: Environmental > Aquatic > Freshwater > Lake > Lake biofilm | place: USA...
CCAGGCGCTGCGGGCCATCATGCCGAGCCCGATCGCGCGATGGGATTTAATACAATTAATTGGATGGCCATAACCGCCAAATTATTGCGCGAGCGCCACGGATTACAAAAAATCGCTGTCGTTGATATCTCGGACATGCATCGCGCCAATGGTACCGAAAAAGCGTTGGGTGGCGAGAAAGAGTTCTTGTGCATTTCAACGCACCTTATCGGGGGTGCTGAATATCCATATTACTCCACACACCCGAACAGCTTGCCCCAGCAACATGACAACTTGTTAAATATAGGCTTGCCTGCGGGCACTACCGGCAGGACATATCGCCAAGTTATCGAAGAGCAAGTCTTCACAAAACTGAGTGATTTCAAACCGCAAGCCATAGTCGCGCTGGTGGGATGCGATGGATTTCAGGGAGATCCGTCGGGGGTTATGATCGAAGGCCAGGATAAAGGAAAGAATTTGGGATGGAAATTAAGCCCGGCTGATTTGTTTTGGGTAAGCAAAAAGTTGGCTGATTTTGCCGATAAAAATTGCGGTGGGAAGTTGATTAGCCTTCAAGGCGGGGGCTATGATCACGACAGCCTCGCCCTTGCGACAAAAAGCTTCATCGCCGGCTCAACCGGCCAAGCAGCCGCCGATGTCTTATCGCGCTATGCCAGCCATCGCAGTCGCTAAACTAAGAAGCCTATTTTTCTAGAATCGCCCCGAAAAAACCATCCGTGCCGTCGCGGGCGGGGTTCAATTTCAATGTGCCCTTTTGCTGCCAGCCTGGATTCGCAGTCAGGAATTTTTCGATCTGCGCTTCGTTTTCATCGCGCAGCAAGGAACACGTGGCATAGACCAGCCGTCCTTCGGGTTTGAGGAAATTCGCCGCTTCGGTCAAAATATTTTGCTGTAATGTCAATAATTCGGGCAAGGATTCCGGCGTAAAACGATAGCGTAAATCGGGATTGCGCCGCCACGTGCCGGTGCCCGTACACGGCACATCGCATAACACCAAATCGAAACGCGATTTTTGCCGCCGCAGCCATTTGCGCCCATCGCTGTCCAGCAATTTCAATTCGTAATTATGCACGCCCGCGCGGCGCAAACGCGTCGCCGCATTTTTCAAGCGGAATTCCGCCGTGTCCGCCGCCACGATCCGCCCCTTGTTGGCCATTTGCATCGCCAGCGCCAGCGTCTTGCCCCCTGCCCCCGCGCAATAATCCAATACCTGCATGCCGGGGGTTGCGGCGCAAAATTGCGCCAGTAATTGCGAGCCTTCGTCCTGCACCTCCGCCCGGCCATCCAACAAACAGGGCAGCTGCCCAAAGGCTTTGCGTGATAGCAAACGTATGCCCCATGGCGAATGCGGCGTCTCGGCCGCATCGGGAATCGCCGCCTGAATTTCCGCCAGCACGGCTTCGCGTTCGGTCATGATGGTGTTGATGCGCAAATCCACCGGCGCTTCGGTTTGTTGGGCCATACCAATTGCTGCCGCATCCGCGCCGTATTCCGCAACCAGCTGCGCATAAATCCATTCGGGGCATTCAGCACGCACATGATCCGGCATGCGCGGGTTGATGAAATCACCATCCAATCGCACCAACCGCTCTAGCCAAGCGGTTTGCTCAGCCGATAGTTTTTCCAACCCATATTTTTGCCCGGTATCGGCGGCAATCGCCTCGGGCGTAATTTTTTCCAAAAAAACGGCTGCCGCCAACACGCGGTTGATTGGATTGATAGGCAGCGCGAGTTTTTCAGAATTGGTGATCCACCAATCCAATTTTTGCTGATGCCGCATGACGGCAAAGGCCAGGTTCGATACAAATCGGCGATCACCGCTGCCGATAAAACGACGCGATTTGAAATACGTGTCGCAGACACGGTCCAAGGGCAACCCCTCGCGCTCCGCGTGTTGCAAGATATCTTCCGCCGCTAATAACCGTGCGCCCAGTTGCATTATTTTTCCTTAGAATTCTTGTCATCCCGAACCCCTATATGGGGTGAGGGATCGCCCCTTAACATTAAGGCGATTCCTCGTCGGCGCTTCGCGCCTCGCTCGGAATGACAGTGTGTTGAAATTAATTATCCAATTTATAATTCGGCGCTTCGCGGGTGATGGTGATGTCGTGGACATGGCTTTCGCGCAAGCCCGAGCCGGTAATGCGCACAAATTCACACCCGACCTGCATGGATGGAATATCCGCCTTGCCGGTATAGCCCATGGCCGCACGCAATCCGCCCACCATTTGGTGCAGCACCTGGTTGACCGGGCCTTTGTACGGCACCATGCCTTCGACCCCTTCGGGCACGAATTTCATGCTATCGACTTCTTTTTGAAAATAGCGGTCGGCCGAACCATCGGCCATAGCGCCCAAGCTGCCCATGCCGCGATAGGATTTATACGACCGCCCTTGGTACAAAAATACTTCGCCCGGGCTCTCATCCGTACCCGCTAATAACGATCCCACCATCACGCAATCGGCACCAGCCGCAATCGCCTTGGCCAAATCGCCGGAATACCGAATGCCGCCATCGGCGATCAGCGCCACGTTGTTTTTGCGGCACGCCTCGGCGCAATCCATGATCGCGCTTAATTGCGGCACGCCCACGCCCGCGACCATGCGGGTGGTGCAAATGCTGCCGGGGCCGATGCCAACCTTGATCGCATCAACGCCGATATCGATTAACGCCTTGGCCGCCTCGGCCGTGGCCACGTTACCCGCGACGATTTGCGTATAATTCGACATTTTTTTAATCTGCTTCGCGGTTTCAATGACACCTTGCGAATGGCCGTGGGCGGTATCGACCACCAACACATCCAAATCCGCATCGATCAGCGCCTCCGCCCGGGCCAGCGCGTCCTTGCCCGTGCCCACGGCCGATCCGGCGCGCAGCCGCCCTTTGTCGTCCTTGGTGGCATTCGGATATTTATTCGCTTTTTCCATATCCTTGACCGTAATCAAACCGATGCAGCGATACGCATCATCCACCACCAACAATTTTTCGATGCGGTGTTGGTGCAATAATTTCTTGGCCTCTTCGGGCGATACCCCTTCGCGTACCGTCACCAATTTGTCTTTGGTCATCAATTCGCGCACGGGTTGCGAGGTGTTGGTGGCAAAACGCACATCGCGGTTGGTGATAATACCGACCAATTTATTGGTGTTGGTTTCAACCACGGGGATGCCGGAAATACCTTCCTCGGTCATCAATTTTAACGCGTCCAATAACGGTTGTTCGGGATGAATTGTCAGCGGGTTGATGACCATGCCGGATTCGAATTTTTTCACCCGGCGTACTTCGGCGACTTGGCGTTCCAGCGTCATGTTGCGGTGAATAATGCCCAAACCGCCGGCCTGGGCCATGGCAATGGCCATACGGCCATCGGTGACGGTGTCCATGGCGGCGGCGATAATGGGAATGCCGATTTCGATATTGCGGGTGATGCGGGTTTTGGTATTGGTTTGCCCCGGCAACACGGCGGACGCGGCGGGTTTTAACAATACGTCGTCAAAGGCCAAAGCCTCGGCAATGGAAAATTTAGCGGAAAAAATTGACATCGCGGCAACCCTTTGTTTGATATTTTATTATTTTTTGGCGGCAACTGCCGCCACGCCCAAGCGTTTGGGCGCAGCCCAGCGGCGTATGAGCAACAATAAGATTGCAGCGCACCATAGAGGATTATGGCGCGATAAGAAAGTAAAATCGGTGGGTTTTAAGCGATGAACAAGGCCAGAGCCGCCAGCATCAAAGCGCATAAAATGGCTGCCTGAGCGGCATTTTGGGAAATGGCGGCGGCCTGAGCGCGGGTGCGGTGATGTTTTCTGGTCATACAGCAAGTATATCAAACAGAGACAAAAACACAAGAATTATTTGGTTAATCTGCAATATACGCAATAAAAATACAAAACCTTCTACCGCCTAAACCCGCTCGCCACCAAAAACATTTCCGCCGAATCTTTGCGGCTGGATTCGGGTTTGAAATACTGCACCTTGGCGAAGTGTTTTTGCAATAACGCGCGCAATTCCCCCTCGGCCCCGCCTTGCCAGAATTTGCACACAAACCAACCGCCGGGTTTTAAACACGCGATAGCAACATTCAGGGCAATTTCCGCCAACCCTACGACGCGCAAATGGTCGGTTGCTGTATCGCCCGTGGTGTTGGGCGCCATGTCGGACAACACCACATCCGCCCCGCCCGGAAAGCGGTTTTGCATGCGTTCGATATCCGCATCGTCGCGCATATCGCCCAAAATCAATTCCGCGCCATCGATGGGATCAATCGGCAACAAATCGATGCCAACCACATGGCCTGGCCCGGTTTTGGCCATGGCTACCTGGGTCCAACCGCCTGGGGCCGCGCCGAGATCCAATATATTTTGGCCTTTTTTCAAAATCCGGTATTTTTTATCGATTTGCAGCAATTTAAACGCCGCGCGGCTGCGATACCCCAATTCCTTGGCCGCCGCCACATAGGGGTCGTTGACCTGGCGAATGATCCAGGCCTGGGATGAATTGCTGCGGCCGGTTTTTTTACGCACCCGCACCGCTTTGCGGCGCTTATTAATGCTTTCGTTCCAATCTTGATCGGCCATACTCAACCCCTTGGCGGCATACATTTGTATTTACGCCGCCCATAAAATTAATAGATCCTTAACCACCAAACGCTAGAATACAGAATAAGGAAAATCCATGCTGTCTAGCGCCGCCAATCTGCCCGATGTCGAGCTCCATCACATGCGCGTACAAGCGGATGGTAGTATCACCGTCCGCGCCGATGAGCAAGAAATTCGCTTTACCTTCCAGCATCTGGGCTTTGCGTTCACCGGCACGCTTTTAACCGGCGGCGTCGATGCGCAGCTGGAATTACAAGGTACCGCAGGCTTGATGCCGTTTTCCATCCAAAATCCTACGGCGCGCGCCGAAATCGGCGAAATCATCCGCCACAGCAAGGATATTTGCGGCGTGAAAATGAGCTATCGGATGGATAACCGCATCCAAATCATCGGTCACGGCCCGGTAGTGCGACCCATAACCACGACCCATTTACTGGCGGCAGCGATAGAAATCATCATCAGCCTAGAGCCATATTTAAAATTATTCGCCAAGCATTTAGCGCCCGCACCCAATCCACAACATTAGCAACTGCAACTAAGCCGCAGGTTTTAACAACGCTTCTTCGATAGCGGCGAAGGCGTCGTTAATCTTGGCGACATCCGGCCCGCCGCCTTGGGCCATATCAGGACGGCCGCCGCCGCCCTGCCCGCCCAAAATTGGTGTGGCCAGACGAATCAAGTCGACTGCCGATACCCGTCCCGTCAAATCCGCTGTCACCGACACGACCAAAGATGCCCGGTCCTCCTCCGAGCTGGCGACCACAATCACGCCCGAGCCGATTTTGCTGCGAATCGAATCCGCGACTGATTTTAAATCCCGCGCCGGAAGGCCCGGCACATGTTTGGCAGAAAACTGCATGCCCGAGACGGTTTTGACATCGCCCGCCGTGGCATTGCCGCCGCCCGCCGCCATTTGGCGCTTGGCCTCGGACAATTCGCGCTCGAGCCGTTTGCGGTCTTCGGCCAATTGCGCAACGCGCGTGGGTAAATCCGCGACGCTGATTTTCAATTGCTGCGCCATCGATTCCAACAACCCGCGCTCGTGCTGCGTTAGGGCCAGGGCGGCCTGACCCGCGACCGCCTCGATCCGGCGCACACCAGACGCCACGGCCGATTCGCCGACAATCCGGAACAAGCCGATATCGCCTGTGCGTTTAACATGCGTGCCGCCGCATAACTCGACCGAGTATTCTTTGGTTGCCCCAGCATCCACGCCGCCCATGGCCACAACGCGTACGGTATCGGCGTATTTTTCGCCGAACATCGCCATCGCACCAAGCGCGATCGCCTCGTCCTTAGGCAGAATGCGGGTAGTCACCGGGGTGTTGCCCGCGATGCGCACATTCACCGCAAGCTCGATTTTTAGCAACTCGGCATCGGTCATCGGTTTGGGGTGAGAGATATCGAAACGCAAACGCTCGGGCGCATTTAACGAGCCCTTTTGGCCAACATGCTCCCCCAGTTCTTGGCGTAGTGCGGCGTGCAGCAAATGGGTCACGGAATGGTGCGATTGAATCGCCGCGCGGCGCGCGGTATCGATTTGCAACTGCACCGCATCGCCGCGCTGTAGGGGCTGCGTAATTTCCACCCAATGGGCAGACAAATCACCCGCTTTTTTCTGTGTATCCAACACCGTCAGAATCTTGCCGCCGGGAAGCTTAATCGTGCCAGCATCCCCCGCCTGACCACCAGATTCGGCGTAAAACGGGGTTTGATTGCAAATCACCCAAGCCTGGCCGGATGTCACCCGATCCAGTTTTTTGCCGTCAACCACAATCGCGGTGACATGCGCGCTGGCATGATCGGTGTCGTAACCCAAAAATTCGGATGCGCCCAATTCTTCGCGTAATTCGAACCAGATTTTTTCCACCCCAGTTTCGCCCGAACCGGCCCAGGCCTTGCGCGCATCCGCTTTTTGTTTCGCCATGGCGGCATCGAAACCGGGCAAATCGACGCTGCGGTTTTGACCGCGCAACACATCTTGGGTGAGATCAAGTGGAAAGCCAAACGTATCGTATAATTTAAATGCCACGGGGCCTGGCAACGGCGCAGAAGCGGGCAGTTTTTCTACCTCTTCGTCCAATAGCTTTAATCCTTTGCCCAGCGTAACTTTGAAACGCTCTTCTTCGATGCGTAGGGTCTCGGCGATCAGCGCCTGCGCGCGCTGCAATTCGCCATACGCGCCGCCCATCAATTTAACCAGCGACGGCACCAAGCGGTGCAACAACGGCTCGGTGCAACCCAGCAAATGCGCATGACGCATCGCCCGGCGCATAATCCGGCGCAGCACATAGCCCCGCCCCTCGTTCGACGGCATCACCCCATCGGCCAGCAAAAAGGCCGAAGAACGCAAATGATCGGCAATGACCCGGTGCGACACCAGCTCTTTGCCAGTGGCAGCCTTGCCCGATGCCTGGGCCGAAGCTTCGATCAAATCGCGCAGCAAATCCGTGTCGTAATTATTGTGCACGCCCTGTAATACGGCCGTCAAACGCTCCAGCCCCATGCCGGTGTCGATGGATGGCTTGGGCAGCGCGATGCGGGTGGTTTTATCCACCTGCTCGAATTGCATGAACACTAAATTCCAGATTTCGACAAAGCGGTCGCCGTCCGCATCGGGGCTGCCCGGCGGGCCGCCAAAAATCTTGTCGCCGTGGTCATAGAAAATTTCCGAACACGGGCCGCACGGGCCGGTATCGCCCATCGACCAAAAATTATCGGCGGTGTCGATGCGAATGATTTTATCGTCCGATAAACCGGCGATTTTTTTCCAATACCCTGCCGCCTCGTCATCCTCGTGAAAGACGGTAACGCAAAGCCGCTTGGGGTCGACACCATATTCCTTGGTAATCAAGGTCCAAGCATGTTCAATCGCTTGTTCCTTGAAATAATCGCCAAAGGAAAAATTACCCAGCATTTCAAAAAAAGTATGGTGCCGCGCGGTATAACCGACATTTTCCAGATCATTATGCTTGCCGCCCGCGCGCACGCATTTTTGCGCGGTCGCAACCCGGGGATAGAGGCTGGTTTCAGTGCCGGTGAAATAATTTTTAAACTGCACCATACCAGCACTGGTGAACATCAAACTGGGATCGTTGCGCGGCACAAGCGCGCTGCTGGGCAAAACCGTATGCTGGTTTTTAGCAAAAAAATCGAGGAATTTTTGACGAATATCGTTGCCGGTGGGCATGGGGTACTCTTGGGGTCTAGCGGTTAAGTTTGTTGGCTATAAGCTGCCAATTTATACCGCCTACCCCGCGCCCCGGCAAGGTTTTTTAACTTTGCCGGCCCAGGCGATAGGATAAAAAAACGGGGGCCAACCCACCATGGGCTGGCCCCCGTTCTTATGCTCATGGCAGCTGCAACAAACCATGAAGCGTAACCTATGCGGCGTGAATTATTCCGCGCTGCCCTCGTCCGTGTCATCACCCGCTTCGGGGCCGGTGGTCATTTTATTGGCCACCACGGCCGCATTGGCGCGGATAGTGGTTTCAATTTCGGCGGCGATTTTTGGATTATCGCGCATAAATTGTTTGGCGTTCTCGCGCCCTTGGCCAATGCGCTGATCCTTGTAGGCGAACCAAGCGCCGGATTTATCGATAATATTGGCAGCGACGCCAAGATCGATCAATTCGCCCACTTTGGACACACCCTCGCCATACATGATGTCGAATTCAACGGTACGGAACGGCGGCGCGAGTTTGTTTTTGACCACCTTGACCCGCGTGGATGAACCCACAACTTCTTCTTTGTCCTTGATCGCACCCGTGCGGCGAATGTCCAAACGCACCGAGGCATAGAATTTCAACGCATTGCCGCCCGTGGTGGTTTCGGGATTGCCGAACATCACCCCGATTTTCAAGCGGATTTGGTTGATAAAAATCACCGTGGTGTTGGAGCGGGAAATCGTGCCCGTCAATTTGCGCAACGCCTGTGACATAAGGCGGGCATGCAAGCCCATATGGGAATCGCCCATTTCCCCCTCGAGTTCCGCGCGGGGGACTAAGGCTGCGACCGAATCGATCACCAAAATATCCAACGCCCCCGAACGCACCAAGGTATCGACGATTTCCAGCGCCTGCTCGCCCGAATCGGGCTGCGAGATTAAAAGGTTATTGATATCCACGCCCAATTTCGCGGCATAGGCGGTATCAAGCGCATGCTCGGCATCGATAAAAGCGGCCGTGCCGCCCTTTTTTTGCGCTTCGGCAACCGCGTGCAAAGCAAGCGTGGTTTTACCGGAACTTTCCGGCCCATAAATTTCAATCACGCGTCCGCGGGCAAACCCACCAATGCCCAACGCCAAATCCAACCCCAAAGAGCCGGTGGAGATTGTCTCTACCTCGATCTTGTCCTGGGTGCCCAGTTTCATGATCGAACCCTTGCCGAACGAACGCTCGATCTGACTCAGTGCGGCATCGAGGGCGCGTTTTTTCTCGGGATTCTCGGTGCTGGTTTTTTTCGAATCTTTGTCGGTGCCGACAGCGCGTAGCGAAGGATTGGCCATAAAATTCTCCGGGGACAGAGGTTGCAGGTGACGTCAATGTACACGTTTTGTTCTTTTGTGCAAGATAAAAATTTTTCCTGTCCAACTATCTGATTTTAAAGGTTATTATGTTTTTTTCCCCAACGCATATGCAGCCACAGCCATTGGCCCGGGCGGGCAGTGATCCAATTTCCGTACATCGTATTCGCCATTTTTGCCAATTCCCGCGCCGCTTGTTGGCTGTCATCCGGCAGGCCCAAGGCACTGGGTTGTAACGGCGGCTCGATATGCAACGTTAGGCACGCGGCTTTACGGCTCACGTAAATGGGCAGAATCACCCCATCATATTTTAACGCTAACCGCGCCCAACCCGTGCCGGTCAACGCGTCCTGCCCCAATAGCGGCAGTAATTCGCCATCGCCCATTTTTTGATCCATCAGCACAATCGCCCTGCCCCGACTCGCCAGGCTGGCGATCAACGCCTTGGATGCGGCCTTGCCCTTGGCCGCAAAAATCAGGCCCGTTTTCGCCCGAATCGATTGGATTACGCGGTCAACCGCGCGGTTATTGGCCGGACGATAGACAACGGTAACCGGGTTGCGGCATTTGGCGAAATAATGTGCGATCACTTCCCAATTGCCAATATGCGCCGCAAGATACAAAATCGGCTTACCGGAATTTATCGCCGCCGCCTCCTGCTCCGCGCCCAGGACGGTTACATCCGCCGTGTAATTCAAACGGTCGAGGGCATTATATTCAGCAAAATTCCGCCCCAGATTATCCCACATCTCGGCAACTGTGGCGGCGATGCGTTCGTCATCCCAGGCAGGGAAGATAAAACGCAAATTGCGCCGCGCGCGCCGCGATATGGCCAGACGCGGGCCGATGCTGCGTGCAATCGCACCGCCAACTGCCGAAGATACGGCAAATGGCAGCAAGCGGAACAATGCCAGCAGCGGGACTATCAGCGACGCCAACAAATACTCGGCGATGGATTTAAGAATTCGCATGCGCGCAAGGTATCGCTCAACTGCCGCGGCGGCAAGGAATTTCATTCCCACGGCATGGGCGGGGGCGAATCATAGCGGCGAACGGCGAAATCAGGGTTAAACCCAGTATTGGCGATAGTGTATAGCGCAGCCGTGCGTATTTCGGCACCGCGCGCGGTTAAAATGTTTTTCGCCTCCAACAGCGTACGGCCGGATTCCAAACAATCCTCTACCAGCAATATTTTTTGCTTTGGCTCAATCGGCTCTGGCAATGAATAGGCTACTAACTGTGAGCGCGCTGCATCGGCGTAAGCCAAGCCAATACTGGCGATGCGCTTTACCCCCAACAAATCGGATAAAAAGCGCGTCGGAATCCAACCACCACGGGCAACGGCAACAACCATATCCGGCATAAATTGCGCCGCACGGATTGATGCCGCCAATTTTTCTAGATCGCTATGAAATTCTGGCCATTGCATCGCCAACCCCACCGGCGCTTCGCGCCACCTTTCCCAAAGGGGAAGGAAGAATTTTTTTTAACCGCCCACTGACAACCGTCAACCGACAACCCCTACTGCCCCATCAACTCCTTGACCTTGCCGGCCAATTGTTTCAACGAAAATGGTTTGGGCAGGAAGTGCACTGCTTGATCGCTGCCGATTTTTTCGCGCATCGTTTCTTCGGCATAGCCGGAAATACAAATTACTTTTAAATCCGGCATGATTTTTTTGACTTCGCGAATCAACTGCGCGCCATCCATGCCGGGCATCATCACATCCGTAATCATCAAATCCAATTTTGGCTTGTCGTCCATAATCATTTTATAGGCGATATCCCCACTGGCGGCTTCGAGCACCTTGTACCCCTTGTTACGCAATGCCCTGGTGCTGAAGGAACGCACCGCATCCTCGTCCTCGACCAGTAATATGGTGCCAGCGCCGGTCAAGTCACCGGCGTTGTTATCCTCGGCCTCGCTTTCAGCTTTGCTCGCTGGCTCCTCGCCGCCCAGATGGCGCGGTAAAAACACGCTAAAAGTCGTACCCTGCCCGACGATGGAATCGACCACGATAAATCCACCCGTCTGCTTGACGATACCATACACCGTCGATAGGCCCAGGCCCGTACCGCTGCCAGGGCCTTTGGTCGTAAAAAACGGCTCGAAAATGCGGGTGAGGTTTTCCTTGGGAATGCCGATGCCGGTGTCCTTGACCGCGATTTGCACGTAATCGCCCGCCGGAATAACTTCCGAGCCAAA
>Ga0315902_10012005_pt1 | contig 11327 bp, 31 predicted proteins | sample LakEriMetagenome_9_FD_203523 | JGI IMG/M metagenome (GOLD analysis project Ga0315902, IMG submission 203523) | Freshwater fungal communities from buoy surface, Lake Erie, Ohio, United States - Buoy 12 MA117 | ecosystem: Environmental > Aquatic > Freshwater > Lake > Lake biofilm | place: USA...
GCAGACGAGTTTTTGGGAACAGAAATTGCGTTGGTAACAGTAATTGCAATGTATCGTGACGAAAATGGTAAATTATTAATTAAGGATTACAAGCTATGTTAACCCTCCTCGGCTCTCTCCTCGGTTTTCTAGGTAGCGCGTTCCCCAGCGTTCTAAAACTGTTTCAAGACAAACGGGATAAGGCTCATGAACTGGCCTTACTGCAACTACAAATGGAAGCACAAACAAAGCAGGGCGGCCAGCGGCTGGAGGAGATACAGATAGCTAGCCAAGCGGCTGAAATGCAAGCCCTGTACGCCAGCATACAACCTACCAATGTACGCTGGGTGGACGCCTTAAATGGAACCGTGCGGCCAGTAATTGCCTATGCGTTTTTCGCACTGTACGCGGCCATCAAGCTGTCGGCTATCGGTACGCATGGCCTGTACCCGGAAAGTATCTGGACGGAAGAGGACGCGGCACTGTTTGCGGGTATCGTGAGTTTTTACTTTGGGCAACGGGCGTTGAGGGTGAAATGAAAATCAGCCAAGCGGGAATTGACCTCATAAAGCGATACGAAGGCTTTGTTTCTAAACCATATTTATGCCCGGCTAAGGTTTGGACTGTTGGTTATGGAAGCACTCGTGGCGTTACCCGTGACACGCCTCCAGTAACCAAGGAGCAGGCAGAAAAACTACTGCGCCGCGATGTGGAAAGCGCAGAAGCTGCCGTGATGCGGCTGTGTCCTTCCCTAAAAAAGCAAAACCGTTTTGACGCTATTGTGTCTTTTACTTTCAACCTTGGTGCAGGTGCTTTGCAGCGATCGACATTGCGCCAGAAAATAAACCGTAAAGATCATTTGGACGTGCCACCGGAATTAATGAAATGGGTATACGCCGGAGGCCGCAAATTGCCGGGATTAGTGGCTAGGAGGGCGGCAGAGGGGGCGATGTATGGGGGTTAGCAATATACGCTGCCAATAATTCACTGTGCGCCTGTGCCTCAATTTCACACGGTTCAATGCTACTCATAATTTTTACAGCCTCTATTGCTTTCCTTGAAGCTCTCAAAACATCCCCTTGAGATGCTTCTATAAGAGAAGCCAAAGCAGCTATAGCGGCACTTGAGTGTGGGTAATGTTTTTCTAAATTGCGGCAAACCTTGTCATATTGCAAATAATAATCTTTTTGAGCTTCCCTAAATTCTTTATCGAAATATGAAGCCGGATACGAAGCTATATCAACTTTCTCTCTTACTACAGAAAAAAAATGCGGAATTTTTTTATCATCAGGATAAAGGTTTGTATATATGTGCAACACACGGCTAACAATATCCAAGCCAAGCAATACTTTTTGCTTTTCTGAAAGGAGTGAAAAATCTTGATTATTCATTTCTTCACCTCTTTAAAAACCTTTGTGTTAGAGTAAAAACAGTATTGAACGCCACGGATAGCAATAACGTAATAGGCTCCGGAGCCGAAATAATAGTTTTGCGGGGTTAGTGCTTTCCAACCCTTTTGAGAAAAGTTTTTCCAAAGGTTCCCTTTTTCGTCGTACCCATATTTTTCAAAAGGCGAAGTGCATTTTATAATAGAAGGCATTGTTTTTTCTTTTTTTGTTTTTAGAATCTTATTCTTATAAGAAAGATTTAATTTTAGTTTTTCTGTTTTTAAAATCATTTTTTTGTATTCTTTTTTTAAATAATCAAGTTGGTTTAGACGGCACTCAATTATCATGGCTTGCGCGGAATTAAAAGCAATGCTCATATTTTATTACTCCTACTTACTAAATCCTGCGCTCTTAAAATTGCGTTTTTCATTTCTTGCCCGACAAATAGCAAATTTATTGAACCACTTTCTACTGCGGCCAGCAACGCTTTTGCTCTTTCTAAATAAAAGATTTTGTCCCTGCAAATATCCGACGGCTCCAGCGTGTACAATTTCGAGTTTGCCTGGCTTATCCTAGCAAAACGGTCTTGACCTTTCGCGGCGCAAAGCTTGCCGCAAAATTTGTATTTATTTTTTTCAGCTTTAAAAGCTGTGCCGCAATGAGCGCATATTTTGGGATATATCTTTGGTCTTTTAACAATGGTCATTTTTGGTTTCCCTGTTTGATTTTGACTGCTTGCAATGTTTGCACAATCGACTGTGCAGTATTGAGAATGCCTCCTAGGTGGGGTAAACACCGTGAAGCATATACCGCACTTGCGCGGGGCACGGGCGGCTAGAGTAAAGGGGTGGGTCATTGTTCTTCACCCAAAATCTCTTGAATGCGTTTTAATTTGTGAAGCATGGAGGCTTCGATTTGTTGTTTTGATACCCAAAACTCAAGCATTCGTTTTTCATATGAGTCTGAAACCCATAACTTAGACCAGCCGCTTTCCCCTTTAATTTCAAAGCCAATTTCTGTATCTCGGCAATGATGGGCTATTTCACCAGCAACCTTGAAAAACATAAACACTTCTTGCCAATCATCGCGGGATTGTTCCCCGTTAACAATAAAACTGTATTGCAAATCTGGATCATCTTCAGGATCTGAACGGCCCACGTTGTGCTCGCAGTTCTTGTTCTTATACGGTGGTTGCCCGGTGAGGCGTTCGATAATTTCAGACGCCTTCCGAACGCTGGTTGTACGGACGTACAGTGCGCATTTTGGCAATGGTAATGGTTGTTTGGTCATGGTTATTTCTCCAAAAGATCAATAATTTGATATATTCTTGTTTCCCCGCCAGTGTTTGGGTCTATCTTCCCTGCTATAGTGACAGCACCAACAGCATCACTTCCTGCCTCCATCGCTGCCATTGCCGCTATTCTGCCGCTGCCAATGGCCCAGAAAGGCTTTGGTATTGTTTCGCCGTCCGTGTGTGTCTCTCCATGACACCAGACTCGTATTTCCTTGTCCGCATTTACTCCCATTATTGTAAAGCCTGTATTATTGTCCTGCGTGGCATACCTTTCGCGTTTCAAAATTGCTTGAATTGCAGCTCGTCCTTCAACAAGGTCGCCAGCAATGGCAAAATACACCGGGGGGCCAAACTGTTGATCTTGAACAACAACGACTTTTTCAGCCAGATCGTGTCCTATCCACCCGTTGTTTATAACGCGGGAATCAGTTGCTAGTGTGCCGTTTTTGTAAGCAATAGTTGTCATTTCCGCCCCCTCACTGCTTCCTCTAATTCCACATCTAAATTCCGCAACCGGGTGTTGTTATCCGTGGCCGGGTTGATGGAGGTTATTTGCACGGGTTCGGCAACGATTTCTTTGCCAGCAAACTGCACGGCCCTGACACCAATAAGCTCGGCCGTTGGCGAAACAAACCGCGTCCATGCCCAGTTGCCTGTATAGGCCCATAGGGTGACGATGGTTGCGGCCACGATGACAGCACCCGCAATGCGGCTACCTGTCTTGAGCATCCACCACAAAGGCGATGAGCGTTGGCGGTTTAAGGCGACGGTGGTGGTCATGGTTCAACTCCTAGTTTTTCCATTGCTACGGTATATCCGCACTTTTGTTTTTCTTTCGGGACGCGATTGTTAAGATATCTTGTAGCGTGCCTCTTATGGGCAAAATCATTGACAATCTCTCCCGCTATAACAACAAAGTGCCTTTTAAGTTCGGAAACATGAAAAACAATATTAACTTCCGGCTGAAAGTCATCCCCGGTATTCCAGCGCGCATGTTCTTTTTTGCATTTGTCTTTAACCGTAGGATATAGGTGTGTTAATTTTGCCTGGTCTTGACTCATAACTCTACTCCTAATCTTTCCCGCATTTCCTCCAGTTTAGCCCGGAGGTCTGCGACTTGTTCAAGGGAATCGGTACATTGCCTTAAAAGTATTGATAAGACGTTAGCGTTGTTGATTAATTCATCTGCGGGGGTCATTGTTTTGCTCCCCACTCTTTAAAAGTCTTGATTGCGATTTTTATAAAGTCTTTATCTCTTTGTTTTAGCGATTTATAATCCCTTACTAACACGTCTACTTCTTCGTCCCCTGTTTTAATTTCTTCTCCAAAAAATCGGGAAACACTAACCTCAAAAACTTCAGCAAGTGCTTGTACTAACATCACACCGGGGTTAATAGATGCTCCCTTTTCAATTGACCATAAATGAGCCTTTGAGCAGTTAACTTTTTCAGCAAGTTGTTGTAAGGACAAGCCACTTTCGGCGCGAAGGTGTCTTAGGGTCATGGAAATGGTCATTTTTCTTCTCCGGCATGTGCTTTTAAAAACTCAATGGCAGTTTTATCCCCGGCAAGATAACCTTTCACCATACGCTCTTTCAATTCATGCTCAAAAGATGAAACCGCACGATTAGTAAGCATCTTGATGATAATATTTGCGTACTTTAACTGCTCTTGCAGTTTGCTCATGGCTTTTCTCCCTGTGTGGTAGTCCCCAGCGGACTCGAACCGCTAACCTCCCGGTTATCAACCGGGTGCTCCACCGTTGAGCTAGGGGACTGTGGAAAACGTGTGTTCCAAATTTCAGTCATTTTCTCATTTACACGTTGGATTGCCTTTGATTCGTAGCGGTAGTGAGGCTCACCTATAAAAGAAAACCCCTGCCCAGCGTTACCGAATCTTTCATCATACGTTAAACAATCAGATACTTGCATATTGACAGAGGCAACGGCGCAATCATCGCAGGTTAAGTCTGCTTGTGTGCCAAGACCATCCCAGAACTTTGGCTCGCTACCGCAAAACGGACAAGGTTTTAATTTTTCGCTCATGACTTTTCTCTTTCGTTGGTAATGGTCTCAAATATATTTTCAAGCCGCCCGACACACTTAGCAGTACTGAAGCCGTGCCCACCGTCCTCCTTCCCCGCGCCGACCCCGTAACCCGAAAAACCCGTCCACACGGTTCCGTTCGGCTCTATCATCCGAACATATTGGTAGTGGTTATCGGTTACTTCCCATCGCATCTCAATCAGAACGCCGTCCACTTTGCGCGATAAAAACAACCCCGCTTTCTCTCCCCAGTAAAGGTTTTCAACACGTTCTGAGCCGCGAAAGATATTAATCATTGTTTGCTTGTATAGGCCAACAAATATAAGCCCAGAGCCAAGGATAACGTGGAAACATTCTTTCCTGCCGGGTGCTGTGCTTGTAAATCCCGGCCACTGACCGGGCGTACTGCGAAGGCCCTCTGGTGAAAGTTCAACGTCGCTGCGAGAGTCTTCACGAACGCCGTTTTTATAGGCAAATCCGCCGTAGTCACTGTAAGCCATCTCAATTCCTCCCCTCTTCATCATTGGCGTACAGTTTTTTAACCACAGGCGGGTTTAGGTACGCATCGGCTGCCTCAAACTCTGGTGTACTGGTGACAAAAAATGCAACGTGCGGCGGACAGCTTTTGATTATTTTAATCAGGCGGCTCAAGTAAAACCGTGCCTTCTCCTTTTCTATGCGCTCGCGTTCCTGTTCGCGCAAAGAAAACTCCAGCTTGGTTTCGGCAGTTTGGTGGTTCATAACTGTCTCCATTGTTTCCATTTTAGTAAAACTTCTCTTGCTGTTTGGTCGGCATCGTTAATGCCCTTTGTCCGCTGTGGCTCGTGAATTGCCTGCATTGCTTCAACGTATTTCTCTAAAGCCGTTCTTGTTTCAAAAATCAAATTGCGCACAGTAAGCTCCCGCTTTTCTTTTGCGGTTTCGGGGATCGTGCTACCTTTCCATTGGTAGCTCATGATACCTCTCCATTTTTGAATTTAGCGGCGTTGAGAAACGTATGCGCGTTCTGTGCCGAAAGAGTCCACAAGGGAGGCTCTAAAAGTCCGTCTCCATATAACTCGATAAGCAACGCCTCAATATGGGACAATGCAACCTCATATTTCTGCGCCAACACGTTAACATGGCTGTTTTTGTGCTTGGCGGCGTTAAGGAATTGCCTTGCCAAGGCAAAATTAATATGAGCAATCGTGTTAGGAGAAACGTTAAGCAAGAATTCCATATGAATCAGCGCAGACGCAAGCGCAGACTTTGCAATCTCGCACTCCATTGCCAGCTTGTTAATATCGCCCTTGCAATCGGATATTGCCTTGGCGGGGTTGGGTTCGTAGGGGGTCATGGCTGCTTTCCTTTTTTAATTATTCCGACTGTGTCAAGATGCGCCTCGCTACTGGAAACAGGGAGCAACTCAAGAAGCGGATGCACAAGATCGGGATATTTACTAAACAACAAACCAATTCTATGGTGCAAAACTCTCTCTCTTATGTGTTGCTCATATTCGGCTTTAATTTGGTCATCAATTTGGTCATCTGGAATTGTCATTCTCTTTGCTCCTGTAGGTTGCAGCGTTCGCAGTTTCGTACTTGTACAGTCAGTTCGTAAGCGAATTTTTTGGTTTCCCTGTCAATTATGTCAATATTTGTATGACTCCATTTTCCCCAATCGTGAAAACCTAGTGAGCATTTTATTTTTTCCCATCGTGTCATAATTTTCTCCTTTTTTTGGATGCCGCCGCTGCATTATATGGCTGTGTTTTTCTGATTTCTTCTGCTATCGCTTCCGCGTTGTTGCTATTGGAATAAGTTTCCATAAAATAAGCAAGATCATTGAGAATTGACGCTGGCAAGGCTTGTTTTCTACCCAATACTGCATAAGTAGCGAGAGAACTCATTACACGAGTCAACTCATTTTGATCTTGTTTTAATCTGGAAAAGCCCACTTGCAGTGCGTTAATCATTGCCCGTTGCGCGTCTGGCAATTGCTCTGGCTCTAAATGCGCCAAAGCAATTAAAAACAATTCCATTTTTTTATCTGCGTTGCTAGTCATGGCTGCACCTCTTTGCTGTTAACTTTGGCTACAATCTGGGAAACGGTGGCGTAAAAATTTACCAACTCTTCCTTGATTGATTCGTGGTATTTTGGATCGGGCAGCACTCGTTTGACAAACAAAGGCAGCCCAGGGCAGTAGGAAACAAAATCAATCCATTGCCGCCCTGTTACCAGCAAGCCGCCTTGTAGCTGGGCAACGTGATCTTCTGGCACTTCTCCCTTATCCAGCACTTCCACTTGCAAGTGCGGAGCCTTGGTTTTGATTTCCACAAGTCCAGCATCACCCACAAAGCCGTCAGGCGAGTAGCCAAGTTGCAACTTTTCATCTAAGCAAAACCCTACTTGCTGCACGTTTTGGAATGAGTGTATCTCATATGCTTCCCGTGCTTCTGGTTCCAATAAAATGCCCCGTTCCATAGCTTCGGATGTTCCGTATTGCGTGGTGCTGTTTATAAGGCGTTCAGCGGCTATTTTGTAAGCATAGGTTAAGCGGCCTTTGCCCTTGCCCTTGGAGAACACGCTTTCAAGGTGCGAACATGTAACAATCCCGGTACGCAGCGCAAACCAAGTTCCTGAACGCTGCTCGCAATCAATAATCTTCATCATGACTGCACCTGTGCCCGGCGCATAGCTGCCATAACATTTTCAAAGTGTTTTGATGGGACAGCGTAAACATTGTTTCTATATGTTTTTTCAAACCATTCTTGTGCATTAGGATTAGCATTATCCACTAAACGCTTTAATTCATTGCGTTGGTCTGCGATTATTTCTGGCTCCAATGGTTCCGGCGGGTTCCCATCGGTATCGCCAGTGGAGATATTCAAAATGGCGCACAATGCGTACCGTTTTCCGTATGTCACGGTAGAGCCGATTTGTTGAGCCGGGCTTTTTGCCCCTTGGGTGTCAATCGGTAGGGTAATAGTTGCTTTTTCCGTGTGCCCTTGGCTATGGCGCAGAGCAGCGGTGACGCTTACCGTTTTTTCTCCTTGGTCAACAGTAAAAAACACAGAAAAACCATATTTTTGCAACGCTGGTGTAATAGCCTGATTAATATCCTCAAGCGGTGCATACTTTGCTTTAGTGTGGCTGTTTTCCCGGCTACGGATAACCCGTGGCAACTGCGGCTGCATTTCGGCTAGTGCTTCAGCGTAAGCCGTGGCGGCCTTTTCCTTACGGACTCGCTCTTGCACGTCTAGCAGGGCCTGTACCCGTGACAGGTCAACGCTGTCGTCGCGTATGACTCGCTCAAGCATCGCCACAAAAGCGTCCTGCTGGGATAGTGCCGGAGCGGTGTCCGCCTGTGTTGCAATACTGGTCATTTTAACGTCTCCTTTGATGCGGCGCGTGGCCTAGGGTTTTAAGGGCAAATCTCCAAGCTAGGCGCAGTGGAAAGCGCAACCGCCTGTAGTACCAGAACTGGCGAAGAATAATCACAGTGAACCCCCACCTAATGCTGTGGGAAGCATCTGCGGCAACCAACCGGATATTTCCAACACGGCTATTGCGCTTCCGGCAATCATTGCCAAGGCAACGGCAAGCCAAATTTTTGAATTACTGTGTTTGCGTTCAAACACTTTGCCGTCGGCCATAAGATACTGCGAGTAAGCATGAAAACCCTCGCCGTCACGGGCGGCCTTAGCTTTCAGTGTCATCCTGTGCAGCATCTCGTCTGGCGTTAGCTGTGTGCCGTTGGCCTCTTTTTCCCAGCTAACAAAACGGTGGTTGTTTGTGTTCATGACTGCACCTCCCCATAAAAAAGGATATAGGAATTTTCCTCGCGTTGCTTAGTGGTTATCAGGTCTAAGTCGCCCCATAGCCCTGTGCAATCGCCCTGTAGCCCTGTGCAGTCGCCCCGTAGCCCTGTGCAGATGCCCCGTAGCCCTGTGCAGTCGCCCCGTAGCCCTGTGCAGATGCCCCGTAGCCCTGTGCAGATGCCCTGTAGCCCTGTGCAGTCGCCCCGTAGCCCTGTGCAATCGCCCTGTAGCCCTGTGCAGTCGCCCCGTAGCCCTGTGCAGATGCCCCATAGCCCTGTGCAATCGCCCTGTAGCCCTGTGCAGTCGCCCCATAGCCCTGTGCAATCGCCCTGTAGCCCTGTGCAGTCGCCCCATAGCCCTGTGCAGATGCCCCGTAGCCCTGTGCAGATGCCCTGTAGCCCTGTGCAGTCGCCCCGTAGCCCTGAGCAGTTGCCCTCCATTTCGGGGTTTTTGCCAAGAGTTTTTACCCCATCAACATAATGATACAATTCTTGTTTGTCGAAAATTTTTAATGGTTTATTGTTTGTGTTCATGACTCTACTCCTAATTTTTGGGCTATCCTTGATATTTGCCAGTTAAGGTTTTTTAATCTTAACTGTGCGTCTATTTTTTCATCGCCAACTAGATCAAAGTTTTTAAGAAAAATACTTTGCAATTCTCGCTCCATAAACAAACCTTTTAGGGAAAGTGAAATACAGTTGGCGTTGTCGATAAGTTTCTGTGCGGGGTTCATGGCCGCACCTCCCAGGGCAGCGGGGCGTTTAAAGCCCGCCAGATGCGGCGGCTTTTAATCAGGTCAGCTTTCTTGGTTACAACATCCCGAATCGAGCGCATATAATCGGCAATTTCTTTGTCTGTGCCGTGGGTTAGGACGCTATCTAGCGCTGACCATGAATGCTGGCCGATGCCATCCCGCAACCGCAGGGCTTCGGATTTCTGGAACACGTCTTCGTTGAAAAAATAATCCTGAAGATTGTCAATCCGGGTGTCGTTGAAATCTTCATAGGCGTACCATTCGGCGGCTTCTTTATCAAAACCCATTTCTTCCATTTCAGCAACGTGATCATCGTACTGGCGATCAAGAGCGTTTTCGTAGGCTTCTGGCGACATAAGGGCGTTCCTTTCTCTTGCCCCCATAATAGTGCCGCTATGGCTATTGTCAACAATTATTTTTGCTAACAGCAAAAAAATATTTGCCCTTGGCAAAAATACATTAATGGTGTACACATAATTAAGAGGTGTTTATGAAACTTAAAGATTATAAAGAACGGGAAAAGATGACACAGACGGAACTTGCTGAAAAAATTGGCTGTAATGTGGCGTATTTAAACCAAATGCTGCATGGTGTAAAAAAACCATCGTGGTCAATGATGCAAAAAATTATGAAAGCAACAAATGACAAAGTTAAACCTAAAGATTTTTTTGAAAAGGAATGACCATGACACAGTGGCAGCCAATAAACACCGCGCCGAAAGATATTGATTTAATGCTTTATTGCCCAGAGAAAGGGCCAACTAATCATGAACGTATTGAAATAGGGGTTGCTTACAACTCGAAAGGAGGGACAAGGCATTCTTGGGCCACCCTTTGGGCTTATGTTCCGCCTTTCCCAAAACCAACCGAGCAAGGAGAATAACATGACCATCCCCAACAGTAAACTAACCGCCTTTGTTGAGCGCGTCGAGCGTATCAAGGAGGACATCAAGATAGGCCAGCAAGACCTCAAGGAGGTTTTTGCAGAGGCAAAAGCGGACGGCTACGATCTAAAGGTTCTCAAGCGGCTTATTAAGCTGCGCGCCGCCGATCCTGCCAAAGCCGAGGAACTGGCCGCTATCTTAGAATTATACGCCGCCGAAGTAGGACAGCGGGAATTGCCGAGGTTATTTGTATGATTGAGATCATCGCCCTAGCCGCCGCCGCTGCCCTTGTTCCGGCGATTGCCGCGTTTACTTGGATTGCCAAAAAACGGATTGATGAGTTGCAGGACGAGGTTTTTGCTCTCACAGATGAGGTGCAAGAGTTAAAGCATCGAGTAAACTATTGGGAGGGTTGTGCAATAAATGGGCGGCTTGTGCCTTTTGATGGAGTATTAGCTGAGCCTACTGCGCTGGCAATCCTCCGCAAAGCCGGGGAGGAATAGCCATGAGCACAACACCAGCAGCTTTTACAAATTACGGGCCTTTAGTCCGACATCTTGAGGGCACGCCGTTAATGGTTTTGGCAATCATTTTGCTAATTTTAAACATTGTATTTTTTGTTCATATGTTGCGAGGCAAGCCATGAGTGAAATTAGAAAAGAAATTATCGAAAGCTTAACCGATTATTATGACCTTGATAATGGAGAATTAGAAAAAGCCTTACGAATGCCTCTTGTTTATACAGAAAGAGAGTGCGTAAGAAACGTTGCTAACAGATGGAAAAAACGATTCCCAAACAAAGAAGAAACGTATAATAAGCTTTTGGAATTAAATTTAGAGACGGCCATGCCAGAGGCAATAGCAAAAATCATAGGTAATGATTCTTGGACTAAGATAACGTGCGATCAATGTAAAAGAGATGTCAAAGCTGTTGTTACAGTTGGTTCATATCCTAATTATGAAACATCTACAGCATCTGTATGTATTGATTGCATTGATATTTCAAAAGAAAAACTTATTGAGGCTATTAAAAAGGAATAGCCATGACCGACCGCATAACCGCCGCTGAATATCAGGCATAGCTATGTACTATCCCATCAACCCCGTGCCAGCCCCGCGCATGACGCAAGCAGATCGCTGGAAAAAGCGGCCATGTGTCCTGCGATATTTTGCTTTTAAGGACGA
>Ga0315902_10012007_pt1 | contig 11325 bp, 7 predicted proteins | sample LakEriMetagenome_9_FD_203523 | JGI IMG/M metagenome (GOLD analysis project Ga0315902, IMG submission 203523) | Freshwater fungal communities from buoy surface, Lake Erie, Ohio, United States - Buoy 12 MA117 | ecosystem: Environmental > Aquatic > Freshwater > Lake > Lake biofilm | place: USA...
CTTAGCTACTTTCGTTCTTCTGGCTACTACCAGTTGCATCGAGGCCCAAAGAGCGTTCCGAGTGAGCTATTGGGTTACGCGATAGCTATGGCCTTTACCGACACTGCGACCGGCAAGGGGAGCACGGACATCGCATTGCATGATGCTACTAGGCAAGCCGGTGGTCCGGGAAAAGTATTCGCTTTAACCAGCGAATCGTTGTTCGGGCTTGCAATGCGGATTGAAGCAGAAGCTACAGAACGGGTCATTGAGATCACTGGGCTTGCCGGGCAGCGAGCCTTGCGAGTGCCCAAGAAAACACCTACCGAGTGGCTAGAGCAGCACTACTCACTTACACGGAAGCGGGGGCGGAATGTCGCCTAGAGAGCTAAGTGCGTTGTCGACGGAGCCATTTCTCCGATCGATCAATATCTGTTACGACGCAGAGTCCCCGGAAAGAATTGCGCATTTTCGGCCAACGTCCAAGTGCGTCTCTCTACTGCGGGCATTGCTCGAGGACGATGCCGACAAGGCGTTTCTTGTCACCGCCCCATATGGCACCGGAAAGTCGCTAACTACGGCCTACCTGCTGCACCTAATAGAGAATCGTGATGAATCTCGCCAGGCACTGGCGGAGATAGAGAAGAGGCTCGCCGAAGTCAGTCCAGAACTGGCAGGCTTAGCGTGTACGAGACGTAAGAGCCGGCGACGCCATGGCCTCGCCATCGCTTTACAGGGAGCCCATGAGCATGTTCCCGAGTCGATCAAGGCGGCGGCCTTGGAGGCAATGCGGCGCCTACGACTCGGCCGGCAGGCACGCCGTCTTCAAGCCATCGACGTGCACACACTCGACGATGCCCTTTATTTCCTTAAAGAGCTGACCGAACTATGCCATGAAATTGGACTCGACCGGATTCTTATCGCCTGGGATGAGTTCGGCCGACATGTTGAAGCTCTTGTGGCTTCCGGCCGTGCATCGCAGCTAGCGGAAGTGCAGCAACTCGCCGAGTTTGCGTCTCGCGCTACGAACCCAAGCGTCACGATGGCCTTGTTAATGCATCAGGGCCTGTTGCACTACGGCGGCAACGTTCCCCAGACCGTACGCAACGAGTGGAAGAAGGTGGAAGGCCGCTTCCATCAGATTCAGTACGTCGACGACAGCAAGGAACTATACCGATTGATTGCAACAGTAGTGAGGAGCAATGCTCCCCGTAGCGACTTCGCCACTGGGCCCGAGCTTGCCAAGGAGTTACACGCTCACGGACTCTTCAAAGATTTCACTGCCGCCGAGCTGAAGGACCTGCTGATGGCAAGCCGTCCGCTGGAGCCCGTTACTCTGTTTCTGCTGCCCCGTATCGCGAGCCGCGTCGCACAGAATGAGCGGACACTGTTTAGCTTTCTTCACTCGGCTGACCTCAGTGATGTCATTTCACCGGTAGCTCTCTACGACTATTTCTCGCCTGCAATGCGGGCTGACACTACTGTCGGCGGCACACACCGACAATGGCTGGAAACCGAAAGCGCACTCTCGAAAGCACAATCGAGTGAAGAGGTCGCGGTACTTAAGACAGCATGCTTGCTTGGGCTAGGAACAGGCGGCGAAAGGGCTCGGACACCACTGCCCTTGCTTACGAGTGCCGTCAAGGGCACCAGGCTCACCGCCGTCGGGGCACAGGCGTGCATCAATAGTCTGATTGACCGCAAGCTTTTGCTTCATCGCCGCCACAATGACGAGGTTTCCGTTTGGCACGGAACTGACCTCGATCTGCGGACTCGATTGGATGAGCAGAAGCGCGGCCTGGCCGAAGGCTTCGATCTACTCGCCTTCCTAACGAAGGAAAGCCCGGCGCCGGTATGGAAGCCAGTTGAGTACAACGACGACTACTTCATTCGCCGCTATTTCTCCGGTGAGTATCAGTCAGTACGTCGGTTTGACTCGTACGTGCAGTGGGATTTAGTGATCGATAGTCTCCCGAACGACTGTGATGGCAGGATTGTTTATCTGATTGCTGAGTCAGCCGAAGAACTGCTTGAGGCAGAGGGTATCGCTCGCGACAAACTGTCGCACGAACGTCTTCTCGTTGCTATACCGAGAGCACCGCTACGGCTATGTGACGCCGCGGTCGAGGTAGCATGCCTGACACGAATGCAGCACGACGCACAACTGCTAGCGGAAGACCCGCTCGCCGCAGCAGAGGTGAGGCAAATGCTAGACGATGCACGCGATCACTTGCAGCGTCTGGTCGATCAGTTGATATCTCCTGCCCCACGCGGGCCACGGTGGTTCTACAAGGGCAAGGAATTAGCCGTAGAAGGTGCCAAAAGTTTGCGTCACGAGTTATCTCGGATTACTCGTGCCGTCTACGGGAAGACGCCCAAAATCAACAACGAGATGATCGTCCGCAAGAAACCTTCTGCGGTGGTGGTCAACGCCCGCAAGAAACTCCTGATGGCAATCCTGGAAAGAGCTGGCCAAGACGAGCTCGGCATTTCAGGCAACTTTCCGGATCGATCAATGTTTCGGTCCGTCTTGCTGGGTACCGGGCTTTATCGAAAAGACCGGCATGGCCGATGGGCTTTCGCTCCGCCCCAGGGAATCGATGACGACGGCCTGCGCGACATCTGGGACCGGCTTCGGGAGTTTCTCACGACACCGTCCGACCGCCCGAAGGATGTTCGCGTCTTATTCGACGAACTCGCGCGCCCGCCGTACGGACTCCGCGCCGGCCTGCTTCCGATCCTTATGGCCGCTGCCCTAAAAGCCTTTCCCAGTGCGATTTCGCTGACACACCATGGGGAGTATGTCCAGGACATTCTCCCTTCGCAGGTTGAAGGTCTTTGCCGCCACCCGTCCGACTACCGCATCGTTGTTTTAGACGTCGATGATCAGAAACTCGCGTATCTCCGCGACGTGTACCAAGAGTTCAGCGTGGTGCGGAATTATCAGGTGCATGAGACTGATCTGATACGGATGTGTTTCGACGCAATCCAGAGCTGGAAATCACAGTTGCCCCCGGCCGCATTGACTACGCGCCGATTGACCCCGAATGCTGTGCGGTTACGTACCGCGATTACCAGGCACACGGATCCGATTCCATTGCTTTTCACGGCCTTGCCCGAATCCGTTGGCGCCTCTATCGATGATCCTCAGAAGGTTGTCGCCTTGCTCCGCTTAGCGATGCGGGAGCTGACGGAGGTCGCAGGCGTCTACGCCGAACACGCAGCAGCCTGCCTGCGCCGAGCTGTAGGCCTGACGCAGGGTGCTGCAACCGTGCGGGAAATAACCTCGCGCTGGGCGAGATGTTTCTCCGCAGCGTTTACGGAAGACCTCACTGATGGTGTCTGCAAAGGGCTGCTCGCTCGCATGCAGATGGATTACCCCTCGGATGATTTGCTACTCGATTCGCTCGCAAGCCTACTCGTAGGCAAACCTCTCACGCGATGGGACGACAGTACACTGCCGGCTTTCGAACGGGAGTTGACGAGTACAATCCATCGCATCGAGGACTCGGCCCTTGATGCAGGCAACGCGTTACAGTTGGGCGACGAAGCTCGCCAAGGACTCGTTGCCCTAGTTCAGGGACGAATGGCCGAACTGGCGGGCAGGCTCGCCGATCTGCTTGGGCCAGAAAAGACAAACGCAATCTTTGACGCATTGCGGCCGGAAACAACGAAGGGACGCTAATCGCCATGTCCGTGACCATTCAGGAAGCCGCCGCCCGCGGAAACGATCCCAGTGTCCGCCACATTGTCAGCATATCGGGGGGAAAGGATTCCGCTGCTTTAGCCATCTACATCAAGCAACACTATCCCGGCATACGTGCCGAATACGTGTTCTGCGACACAGGCTGCGAACTGCCCGAAACGTACGAATATCTTGAGCGCCTTGAAGCCCTGCTAGGCGCACGAGTCGTTCACCTAAGCGCGCTCGACCTACTTGGCATCGAGAAAAAGCCGGGACGCAATCCGTTCGATATTTGGCTTAACGAGGTGTACGGCGGCTTTCTTCCCAGTCCTCGTACTCGATGGTGCACGCGGGTGCTCAAGATCGCGCCATTCGAAAAATACATCGGCACGGATCAGGCGTTTAGTTACATCGGCATCCGCGCTGACGAGAACCGGGACGGGTACGTCGCTAAGAAACCACCAAAGCTTTCGGACCAACCAAATATCATTCCGGTCTACCCATTCAAAGATGACGGTCTAGGTATTGCTGATATTCGCGCGATCCTGGAGGAGTCAGGCATCGGTGCTCCCGACTACTATCGATGGCGGTCCCGATCAGGCTGCTATTTCTGCTTTTACCAACAAATCGGTGAGTGGCAGCGACTCAAGGAGGAGCACCCAGACCTCTTTGAAGCTGCAAAGCGGTATGAAAAAACAAATGGGGAAAAGCAGTACACCTGGGATGCGACCCGCACTTTGGAAGAGATAGCGGCTTTGCCGAAGCGTGAGCCGCTGCCGATTGCCGATGACACAGATGGATGCGCGATCTGCCACCTATAGATGCGGTATCATACAACGGTAATATTCTAGATACTTCGGGCTCGCCGAATCATTTCGCTGTGCGGCGTGCGAATAAAGTCGTTTGGAAAAAACACGGCGAGCCAAGCCTTGAGCACCTCCCACATTTGGTCAGCGCTGTAGGGCATCGACTCCGCCGCCCGAGCGTTCGCGACTAGGGCGACGCCTTGCTCATCAGTCAAGCCAACGACTGAACGCTCCTCGATCGCCCTCACAATCGGATTGTGGAGCAGGCAGCCGCGCACGTATGTAGCGAACGCTTCACTACTGAGTCCTGCTGGCACTGCCAATTGCTCTAGGTCGAGCTCGCCCGCAGCCATGGCGCTTTCGAGAAGGCTCCATGTGTCCTTGCCGGAATAGACGTTCCAAAGCCTGTCGGGCGTCGCACACGTTGGCAACCACGGGCCTGAGGATTGCTCAGGCAAGACTTCCGTGTCGCGTTGCAAAGCCATCATCTGCTCCCTAGCCGTCGGCTCTATCGCATCGATGGCATCTCGCATGGCTCTATACATGGCCATGTCCGCAGCAGTCGCACTTCGCAGCAATTCGGTTTCACAGATGCCGCATCCAGAATCCGCCGGCATAGAAACCAGAACTTCGACGTTGTTTACTGCTGCCCACCCCAAGCCCTTGGCCGTGAGATTAGCGGACCCTGTTAGGCATTGGGAGTCAGCTCGATAGACCTTCGCGTGTAGCAGCGGATGCAACAACAGGCGCGCTCGTGGATGACCTTTTAGGACATCAAACACCTCGAGATCCGATACGCCGGCCGCGATTTCAAGGGGGATCCAGCGAGTTACGACCGTTATTGAATGCACTGTCGTTGGAATTGCCGAAAGCACTCGGCGTAATGCCATGACCTTGATGAATGGGGATGCTATGAAGACGTCTGACCGCGCTTGGCGCATCAGTTCGCACACATGGTCGCCCCAGGCCGTATTTGTGGATTTACTCATCAGACTGCTGCAGGAACACCTGAGCCATTTTGCCCCATTCCTGCCGCATAGTGTTCAGCCGACCACGGTTGGGCACGTCTTCCATCTCATATCTCGCCCACGCAGCAAAAAGCATACGAAAGGTATCGGAAGCGTTCTGGATTCGGTGCACCAAGTCACTGTCAGTGGCCTCATCCACATTGGCGTCTAAAACCTTTACGAGCTGTTCGTAAGCGGGATGCTCCGTGTTGAAGACGATTTCCGTCAGTCCACCCGGCTGTTGGTCCACTTTAAAAAAGGCAAAACCGTCGAGCTCTGCTTCTACGAAAATCACTCGCTTCCCACGCTTCTCAACGCCATCAGCGATTTCTCGCGCGCTCCGCTCTGAGTAGTTTTTTCGATCGACGAGATCTCGAACTAGCTGCTTTTTCTCCTCCTTCCCAAACTTCTGATCGTCTTCTGGGGTCTTGTATCCTTCCTCCGCACGTTTTCTGAAACGGTCAGTAGCGCGATCCTCCACTCCCGGAGTCTCGTGCCTGGAGCGTCCTGGTCGACTTCCCTTGGTCTGGTTCTGAATCTCCTTTCTCACCAGGGCAAGTTGATCTCGTATGTAGTCGGCGATTTCGATCAGCTCTGCCCGCGGATCACCTGAGTCACGGAGCCTCGCCTTCACTTCCGTGTACGTCTCTCCGTCTTCAGCTTCAAGCGTCCAGTCAAACTGCGCCATTGCAGAAAATACGGACGCAGCCTGCTTGTTGTTTGGAACACCAAACACTTCGTCCAACCCTGGCGGAAATGTCACCTCAACTCCCCACCATCGTTCGCGCGGATCATATTTGTTTGCCCACCCTGCATCGAGGTCCAATTCGCGACCTGCCCGGACTATTGAGACCCCGACGTTTTTCGCGGCGTGCTTTCCGTAGTCTTTGCCGCCACGATCAGTGCCGTCCTCTGGCACCGTCTCCGGCCGTGCCCAACTCATCCGCACATCAACGCGATGCTTCTTGCCGTCCCACTGTATGTGGTGGTGGTAATCGCGTTCACCCCATTTTTGAAACATCGGAGAGGATTCGAATGGAGGCGGTGTGCATGTTTTTTTCATTAAATACAGAGGATCATTCGGCCTAGCCTCGGTCGCCGTCTGCACGCCCTCGCTGTCTGTAACAAGGCGTATGCCCAGTTTTCCTGAATTCAGAAAGTGGCGATACATGCGTCCGATTAGGGCGCCAGTGTTTTGCAGAGTGGCCTTCGCCCCTCGCCAGGTAAGCCGATGCTCGTCAAATCGCGACCACACCACTACCGTGCCCGTGTCACCGATGTCCGACGCATATTCGCGCATCAATTTCGGCAGCGCTTTGTGCCGCGGGCGAGGGACTTTGTTCAACGTTGCTTGCTCGATTTCATCTACGTCCAGATAAGAGTGAAGCGCGTTGTCTGCGCCGTTTTGCCACGTCCAGACATCCACTCGGCGGCACTGAGATATCGAGGAATTCGGGAGGCCCATTCCGAAGCGGCCGATGCCATCCCTATCGTTAAGGTGCATTCCGTTTCCAAACTGTAGAGCCACGCGCAAGACATCGGCGGACATGCCCGAGCCGTTGTCGATCACTGCGATCTGCTCAATACGGCGTCGATGACGCTCCTGAACAATCTGCGTTTTCTCGACACACACTACATCCACGGACGTTGCGCCGGCCTGCACCGAATTGTCGATAAGCTCAGCAAGCGCGTACGCAGTGTTCTTATAGCCGCTGTCTCGCATTGCTTTTACGGCAAGATGCGGCGGGATGATTTCGGGTTCGTTTTCGCGGATATCGTTAGTTGGCTGTCGTGGACTCATTCCACACGTCCTCCCAGTTCATAAAGGCCTCTGCTACGCTACCGAAGCCGGGTAATGAGGGGTCGACTATCGTCACGATCTCTGCCGTCACATTCCCTCCGGCTCTTGGGCCCCTCGTCGCCCTGCCGACCATCTGGCTGTACAGCACTAGAGACATCGTTGGTCGCCCAATAACTGCAGCGCTGATTGACGGGGCGTCGAATCCAGTCGTCAGAACGCCGTAATTGCAGAGCACTTGAACGCCCGGTGATGCGGCCCGGAAGCGGGAAATTATGCGGTGTCGAAGTGGAGATGGCGTCGCACCGGTGACTACGCTGCTTTCAACGCCTCGAACGCTGAGAATGGATGACACGAGTTTCGCATGATCCACTGACGCGGCGAATACGATAATGCGGTCATGCCGTCGAGCTAACTCCAGCACCGTATCGACAATCGCCAAGGTATACGCTGAGTCCCTGCCGTAACTTTCGACGAGAGTGTCCGGGTAGTCGCCTAGATCTGTCTCCGACGAGACTGTCGCGGGGGCATGCCGCACTTGCGTGGCTACCTTCACAAGCTTGAAGACCGGATTCGCTAAGTATCCTTCCGCGATCAAGTAGCTCACGGGGTTGTCGTATCCGGGTATCGTTAACGACACCTTGTTCTTCCCAAAAAAGTCGGAAAGGCGTCGATCCTCTTCGACATTCGCCCATGTGCGGCCAGGGGTTGCCGTTAGCCCGAGGAGTTGATTGATAGGTCTTTTCCCATGCATGACCTCGAGAATGTGTTGATAAGTCGGCGCGACTGCTTGATGTGCTTCGTCAAGCACTGTCAGAGTAGTTCGATCAGCTAGCTGCAGCAGCGCATTTGGATTGCGAGCATAAAGCGCATGCATCTTTGCTAATCCCGCCACTACAAATCCGTCACAGACATCGGATAGTTCCCCTTGGTTCGCGCCCCAGAATCGAGTCACCGATACGCTCCGATTACCTAAGCTTTGCCATGCGTTCTCAAACTCACTTGCTGCTTGTTCAAGTAGCTCGCTGCTCTGGGCGAACCATGCCACAACGGTGGCCGAATGGTTGGAGAGGTGTCGCGAGATGATATGCATAGCTGTGCGGGTCTTTCCCGAACCCGTTGGCATATGAAGCACGGCTTTGCGCGGTGGCACCGCAAGGCATGCCTCGACCTGAAGAGCGGCGCGGTTCTGATGATCAAACAGGCCGTATCTTGGCGAGGCGGTCGACATGAAGGCCGCCTGCTGAGAAACCACATGCCGAGACTCTGGCACACCAAAAAATGATTTGATGACCTGAATAGTTGCCGCTCCTTCCGCTGCGCGCATAAGGTCTTTGTAGATATCTCCCTTTGGCGTGCGGCCTAGACGGGCCGATAGCTCTCTTGCCTTTTGCAGTGGCAATAGCGAAATAAGACAATTGCGTTTTGGAGGACTCAGGAGCGCCTCGGTCGTGTCTAGCAGTTGCAAAGCGATTTGTTGCAGGTTCTCCTTGCAAACCAACGTCGCATCCAAAGCTTCAAGGCCGTTGATCAGTTCCGTGCCGAGCAACGCCTCGATGTGTTCCTTGTTGGCGTTCCGCAGCGCCTTGGTTATCGTGTAACCAGGTGACCCGTCTGCGAAGTCGCTGGTGCTGTCGGATTCAAGTGAAACTTCGTCGGGCATGGCTATTTCGCCAGAAGGCCTGGTCTGTAGTCCTCGGGGAATCGAGGTTATGCGGCTATGGGCGGGCGGATTGAGTTTTGGCATCCTACCAAATTGGGGGATGCGTTGGTCGCGGTCCAGCTGAGCTCCTGCACCTGAATCGCCGTTGCCGCATCTTCGAGATGCGAAGCCGACCGTTTCCCAGTGGGGAGACGAGTAACCAGAGCACCGGTTCGATGTTCACCCGAAAGTCGATCGCCGAATGCGTGAACCACTGGGTCGATAACGGATGCAGACCCCCCCAGGAGAGAGGTCCCTCGAGCACGTGGGCCGGCGACCTATCGGATGGGTATTTCGGTAGTGGTTTCTGCCTGCCACTCATGGCCTTGAGGATAGCAGCCGCGAGGACAACCTTGGTCCGTCACGGTCGTATTCGGCTGAAAAACAGGTGTTTGTGAGGGTTTGACCTGCCCCAAACGGCTATGCTGTCAGACTCGCTCGGTTGTATGCGGATGATTGACCTACCCAAACCACTCTTCGACTCCCGACAGAACCTCGCCACGCCAGCTGCGATCCAGGCGTTAGCCGCAGCCCAGGTGGCCCGGGAAGATCTGCTCCGTCGCCATTTTGCAGGGGATTGGGGCGACGTCGATCCTGATGACGGCGAACTGAATGACCAGGCGATCGATACCGGGGCACGTATCCTGTCGGCGTACGTTCTTCCCACGGGCGTTCGCGTGTGGGTGATGACGGAGGCCGCGTCTGACAGTGGCGTGCGTCCTGCCACCACTATCCTGCTTCCCGCCGAATATTGATGCGGCGGCTTTCCGAGTTAGCCAATCATTCTTGCCCGGCCGTCACTCCATCACTGATCCATGTACGACCTCATCGGCGACATCCACGGCCACGCTGGCGCCCTGCAGCAACTGCTGAAGATGCTGGGCTACTCCCGGCAGAAGGGCGCCTACAGGCACCCGGATCGCCAGATCATCTTTCTTGGCGACTTCATCGACCGCGGCCCCAAGATCCGGGAGACGTTGGAGATCGTCCGGCGGATGATCGACTCCGGCGCGGCTCTTGCCGTGATGGGCAACCACGAACTCAATGCCCTGGCTTTCCATACGCTGGATTCGAACAAGCCGGGCCAGCACCTCCGCCCTCACAACGAGAAGAACTCCCACCAGCACGCTGAGACCCAGCGGCAGGTTCCGCCCGGTGAGCTGAATTCATGTCTGAACTGGTTCCGCACGCTGCCGCTCTGGCTCGATCTCGACGGCCTCCGGGTCGTGCATGCCTGCTGGGACGAAACCCGCATGGCAAGGATCCAAGGCCCTGTGACGGACGATTTTCTGTATTCGGCCTGCTTGCCGGGCGGCAGCCTATTTGAGCCGGTTGAGGCCATCCTGAAGGGCAAGGAGGCTCGGCTGCCCACTGGGACTACCTTTCGGGACAAGGATGGCCACGAGCGGACGTCGGCACGAGTGAAGTGGTACGAGGCTCCGCATGGGCACACCTACCGGACCTACGTGATGGACGGAGAACCCGTTGATTCAGACCGGCCCCTACCACAAGACGTCATCCAAGCCGCGGTGCCATACCCCAAGGACTCAAAGCCCGTCTTCGTGGGGCACTACTGGATGCGGGCCGAGCAGCCGAGACTTCTTCGCCGCAACATCGCCTGCGTGGACTGGAGCGTCGCCAAGGGCGGGTTCCTGTGTGCGTACAGGTGGGATGGTGAGCAGACGTTGAATCCCGCGAAGTTTGCCTGGGTGTAGTTCCTGCGGAATCGCGCTGGCGTTGCAGCCGCTGCCAATCTGGCGGCTAACCTACCGGCATGGAAATTGCTCTCCGATGGGGGCAGTTGACGTGCTTGTGGCTGACGCTACATTCACGCCCCACGCTCGCGGCCTGTTGAAGCGACTTCTGGCGGTTCACGGAGCCCCGACAGCTTGATGCACCCGTCTTCTAGTTAGGCGGGCTTACACGATCTCTGCATTGGATTCTTCGAGCCATCTCGAGGGCCGATGTGGCGGTCGGGTTCTAACGAAAGCTGGTGTCCGTCGGTCCGCTTGTGGCCGCCGGTCTGTTTCCTACTCGCAGGGCTGGCGTGCGCCCATGCCTGTCGGGAGAAGAACGATCGCGGAGTCACGAATGAAAACGTGCGGGCGGACTGCGGCACCCCGCTTCGAGGTGTTCTCGAAACGGATCGGGTGACTTCAGTTCTACAAGGTGTTCTATGTCTCAGGCTATTTCAGACGTGTTGGATAAGTTGATCGCGGCGCTTCTTCCTCGTGGTGCCGGTGAGGCTGAGGGAGAGCGTATCCGGGAGCAGATCTGTCAGTCGCTCGCCACGGACTATGCAGAGCGATTTGATTGGGACATCCCCGCGATTATCGAGAAGGTGGTCA
>Ga0315902_10012008_pt1 | contig 11325 bp, 19 predicted proteins | sample LakEriMetagenome_9_FD_203523 | JGI IMG/M metagenome (GOLD analysis project Ga0315902, IMG submission 203523) | Freshwater fungal communities from buoy surface, Lake Erie, Ohio, United States - Buoy 12 MA117 | ecosystem: Environmental > Aquatic > Freshwater > Lake > Lake biofilm | place: USA...
GTTTTTCTAGTGCGTACTCCAAACACTCCTTTTCGTGAATACAACTTGAGCAAATAGCTTTAAGTTGGTGCAGTCTTTCTGCCTCTTGTGTGCGGTTATCGGGAAAGAACAAATCCTTATCCTCAACATCTGCACACTTAGCGTTATCAAATCGTGGTAGATCAACAAAGAATTCAAATTGATTCAATGCTTTTCTGCCAACCATTGAGTTAAATCTTGGATTACCCAAGATTTTTCAATCCCAGCATTTCGGCGCTTGAGAATGATGTAATGCAATGGCACCTCGGTTAACCCGCGAGCCTTTGCATAGTTTTCTGCCTCAACTTCGGCTTCACGCCAAAATTCAGGCAAACTTATTGTTTTACGATTCTTGAGTTCAAGAATGTATTGCTTGCCACCAATGATTGCGACCAAATCGCCTTCATCGTTCTTTCCAGCCTTTACCAAACGCTCACATAAAGCACCTGCATTACGAAGCCAACGCATAACATCGGTTTCATATTGTGCGCCTTTGCGCCCATTTGGATTTGCCATTGGATTATTCAACCGCTTTCAGTGCTGGGTAGTTGCCTTGAGCCTCGCGCCCAATGCGTGCAAACTTAACTGCTCGAATCAAATCTTCAGCCAAAATCAACGCTTCTTGCTCACTCATATTGCAAAGCAATGGCGCGTTTTCGCCGAGATTGTCGCGGGCATTATCAAGGTGTTCAAAGTAGCCATCGGCTTTAACTGAACGATCTGCCGAATGGCGCAACAAGTCCAAATCATCTAACTCGTATGCCCCGACAACATCCTGTACCAAATCTTTAACCGCATCTTGTTCCTCTAAATAGAGTGCAATACGCCCGTCAGAATGTGTATGGACTGAAAACAGTGGGTCGCGATTCAATTGCCTTCACCAATCTCAAAAGCTGAAATGATGATTGCGTACAAAGCAATAATGCCAATGAAGCCGCATATTAAGCCTAACCAAAACATTTGATTTTCCTTTCTGTTCAAAGTAGGTCTGCACATACTACACACCTTTGAACAGGGCAACCCGCTAGACTCGCTGAATCTCAATCTGAAAAGGTTGGGCGGTGTTAATGTCGTATTTGGCGGCAATGGTCAAAGCGCACTCAATTGCATCTGTAACGCTTTTGGCGGTGGCACCAGCAATGCCCCTTTCAAACGCTAGGGCATATTGCATAACCCCTAGCGCGTAGGCAGAGCCTGAGCCAACCCCGTAGAGTCCATCAACAGATTGAGTAACGCTGAGATCATCGCCAATTTCAAAGATGTTGCCAGCAAATGCCAAAAGATACGAGTAACTGATTCCTTCTTTGGTGTAGTCAAAACCCTGCAATTTGAACGCTGCAATGATGCTGGGAATTATCTTTTTGCCCATAAAGGTAACTGGATTGGTGCCATCATATGCTGGCGGTGTCCAGTTATAGGTAAGAACATCCCCTGGGCGGCAATCACCGCTTACGGCTAACAGGTACTTTTTTAGCTTCACAATCTTGGGCGTGCTGGGTGAGATGATGCGCTTATCACCATCGGTCACCTGAGAGTCTGCCCCTAGAATGGCAAAATCAGGCCCCTGAAAGGCAATGAGCGTAGTCATTGGCCAAGTGTAGGGCAAAGGGTGGAAAGGCGTGGAAACCCCAGCAATTCCCCAATTTCTTCAGGTTTCCACGCCTTCAGCCGACCCTAACACGCTCAAAAGCCGTTATCAAATTGTGATGTGTCTTGGGGGTCAATGTTGCCTATCTGTATATACAGGTGCTAAGTTTATCTCATTGGGGGAACCGCCCCCAATAGAAAAGGACAAAAAATGTCAGTAAATACAGTATCAATCAACGCAGTTGCAGATGTTTCTATCTCATCAACTGCAGTATTTCAGCTCGGTGAAGTTAAAGAAATTCCATTGAATTACGATTTTTCAGATACAAAAAAAGTAATGGTTAACTACATCAAGTTGGAAACTCGTTTGAGTGTTGGCAATGAATATTCAAATGCAGGTACTTATCACAGTTTCTTTGTTGGTTTTCAATTGATTTTGAAAAATGGAAATCTTGGTGTGTATCCAAAATCAGAATACCTAAAGCGTTCACATCTAGTTCAACTTGTTGGTGAAAATCTTGTTGCTGATCTTGAATCAGCAAATACAGTTGCACTACAAAATCGTTTGCAGGAACTACTTGGAAAGGCAGGTGCATAATGACTTACACCGAAGTTATTGCAAAAGGTTTAGAAGTAGATATTGCAACTGCAACCAAGATTCAAAAATTTGTTAATTACTTTTTTGATTTTCGTTGGAGCGGTTCTTTCAAAAGCGAAATTTGCAATGTTGCAAGAGAGGCATACGCAATGATGCAAGACCCAAAATATTCAAAAATGGTACAGATGATGGAGACAAACGCATAATGAAACTAAAAGATGTTGCTGAGTACCACTTGGAACAAGCAAAAGAAGCAAACTCTTGCAATGAACGCGAGCAAGAGCAATACCACCTTGAGATGCTTTCAGCACTACTTGAAGAACTTGAGGATTAAAATGTCATATAACTGTACCTGCATTAAATGCGGAACTAAGTTTGAGGCAATCGCACGACTTCACGAATGTTTAGAATGTTACGAAATCAGAATGGGGTGGAAATAAATGGGCGCTTACAAAGAGTTGGTAATTGATATTGCAGATACTATGTATCAGATCAGCCGAGATTTGAACGAAGCAAGCGAATCAGGCGATTTTGATGAAATGAAGCAATCATTGCGCAGAGCAATTGTTAACTCTGCATTGACCATTGCACACATTGAAGAATTGGAGCGTTAAAAATGATGTTAATTGATGGCGCTTTATATTGCCAATGCGGTAATGGAATGATTCACAAAGCAAGTATTGGCTGGATGTGTACCGAACACGGCGTTACAGGAAAGGTTGAGCAAAATGATAACTAAGCGTGGCAAGCGTGTACGAGCAATTGCAATTGCAGTTGGCATCATCTTGGTTTGGCAAGTTGCCAGCAATCTTTGGTGGGTTGGCATTGATGCCCCTAGTGCTGAGTTTCTTGGCTGGTGTTGGGGTTCAATGAGTGAGTGCGTGGTTCTATGACCCCATTGCGATCAATTAGGGTTGATGCTGACCTTTGGCAGTTAGCATTGGAAAAGGCCAAGAAAGAAGGAACCACCGCAACTGCTATCATCATTCAAGCATTGCGAGAATATATAAAGTAATTGGGAAACGAAAAACCCCCCGCAGGAACGGCTGCAGGGGGTTTTTCTATGGGGGCGTATTTAGCGCCTAAAAGTTAATCTACATAAGATGCAAGTTCAGCACAAATCGCGGCATAAGCCGCCAAATCAATTGCAGAATCTAAATGCGTTGGCATTGCAGATAGTCGAGCAAGTTTCATTGCTGCCATACATAAAGCTGCAACTTCGGGTGGAACTGCATCCCCTGGTTGTGCCGTTTCAACATATCGTTCTAAAACAATTCCTAATAAAACGCCAATGCGCTTGTGGTTAATGCGTGGTTCATCGTAGGAAACATTGCGATCACCATAAGTTAAGCGTTTGGCCTCATCTAAAACTTCGCCTCTATTCATTTTCCCCCATCTCATACCAGCCATCGCCCCAAAGGGTTAAAAGGCGCTTAAAGTAAGCCTCATATTGAAGGGCGATAGTATCAAGGTTATAGAGCGAAACGGCGCGGTTTCTAATCTTGGCGCGATCTAGGTATTTGACCCCTTCGGCTGCCTGCACGAATTCCTGCAAGGTTCGGCATCTGAAGCCTGAGATTCCATCGGGGTTGTTCTCTGTAAATGCGCCCCAATCGGTTGTAATTGTTGGGGTTCCGCAAGCCTGCGATTCAATTACGACATTTCCAAAGGGTTCAACATAAAGAGTTGGGGCAAATGTTGCTATCGCCCCACCCATAAGTTTAGCTCGTTGTTCAGGTCCAACTGAACCAACAAATTCCCCGTATCCGCTTTGCTCGCCAGGACCAGCCAAAATCAAACGCTTGCCTAAACGCTGGCAGACTTCTTGGGCAATGCGGTATCCCTTGCGATCAATCAAACGACCAATAAACAGGTAATACTCGCCCTGCTCATCTCCCTTGCCATCGCCCAATGGGAACATTTCAGGTTCTAAATACCCTGGGATAACCGCATCATAAAACTGGCCATCTGCCGTTGTTGGGTTTTTCCACCCTGCATAGATTGAGTGCATCCAAGCGTAGGATTCAAATACTCGATACTTGGCAAACACGCCGCCGTAGCCAACGCCAAACTCCACGCTCAAATGATTGGGAAAGGCATCGGCAATATCTTTTTGAGCAGAGCCACCAATGAGGCAGATGAAATCTTCCTTTTGGATTCTTTCCCTGATGCTTTCAATTGCCTTAGTGTTGAAATTCCACCAAAGGCCACCGCTGAATGGGTATTGAGTGTAGTGGGGAACGGTTGCAACCGCCGCCGCCCGTTGATCTTCATTCACGCAAGTAATCAGCTCGGTAACAGGTGCCTCAACGGTTTCGCCTGCATACAAATAAACTTCGTGGCCTAGATCGCTCATCATCATACAAAAGCGGCGCACTTTTTCAGTAAAAGCGCACCCTGCGAACTCTTTAGTTACCTGTGTGTGTGGCAGTGCCACTATATGAAAACGCATTGATTCCCCCAAATCTAGCAATTAAAGAACGAGTGTGTCGGCTTCTTCGGCAGTTAGCGGTTGCCCTGCAACCAACTTAGCCTTTGCGCTGGCCTTTAGTTCAGCCTTTGCCTGCTCTGCAGCCTCTTGCTCTGCTTTTGATGCTTCGTATGCCTGAGCATCCTTAGCGCGTTGAGCAATTTCAGCTTCTGTAAGAGGGCGGATTGTTTCTTCGCCAGTCTCACAATTAACTTCGATTGCCATAGGTGTTTCTGTTGTCATTTTTAGCCTTTCGTGATTCCGTAGAGTGTAGCAGTTGAACCTGATACAAAATTGTTTGCGCATGAAAATGTTATTGATGAAATAGCCGATAGGCTTGCGTAGCAACTGCCGTTAATATAAAAATAACCTGCGTTTGCTGTATCGCTATTTGTTTGACCACCACCACGCCAACTTACTGATTTGAATTTGTTTGTATTAGCATATTCTGAAATGTAAATAAACGAATTAGCAAAAGAACCAGCCAATGCGGTGTTACCTGTAACATTTCCAAGACTTGTTGTGCAACCACTTTGATAGCCAGTTAAATCTCCATTAGCATAAATAGCAGTATAATCGTTATACAAAGTAGTTCGTTTGTAAGAACTTGAAGTGTCACTGTTAAAAATCATAGTCATTTGATCTTCAGTACCTGATTTAACAGTTCGCACAGAATACATAACAACAAGGTCAGTATAAGTTGCTGGGATGCTAGAAAAAGTTGCAGTGCTGGCACTAGTTGAAAAAGCAAGCGTGCTAATTTTTACAAATGTGTCTGCCATAGTTACGCCGCCAATATTCCGTAGAGTGAAATGGTTGTACCTGCTTGGAAATAATAAGTTCCTGCGCCATTTAAGAATGTAAGACTTGTAATAGCGGCGGTATTATCCCACCTACCAATTGAATACTCTTGCAAAGTAAATTCAGTACCTGCGCCAGCATCAAAAGCGTGAATTGTTTTGTCTATGCTTGTATTGCGATAGTTAGGCAAGAAACAATAGTAAAGAGAAAAGTTAGAAGTACCAGTTCCGCCCATTGTTCCGCCAAGATTAATTTCAGTAACAGAACTATAACTAGCAGTATTGGTTGAAGTTGAGTAAGAGCGAATAAATGAATTATTGTAATTAGAGCCACTATCGCCGTTAAAACGAATATGGAAATCTCCACCATAAGTTGCACGACTTCCATTGGTAGAAGCAATAATAAACAAATCTGTGTAACTACCTAAACTTGAAAAAGTAATGCTAGTAGTTGTATTGCTAGTAGCAACAGTTGTTGTAGCAAGTTGTGAGTAAGTAGGCATATTATCCCTTGATTCCGTATAGAGCGAAGTGGGAACCTGAAGCCCAGTTTCCGTTTGCTATTTGAATATCAATCCGAGTCACCGCTGCCGTATTGTTCCAATAACCTGTTGCCTGACCATATCCACCATAAGAGTACCCACCAAATCCTGATAGCGTTGTAATCTTGTTAGTATCTGAATAATCAAAAATTTCACAAACGCCTGAACCAAAATTATTTGAATCAATGTAGCTTCCTGGGAAATCAGGTAGCGCCCAAGAATATGCAGCAGCACCGCTTGAAGCATATAGTGGAGTACTTCCATTAGAAAGCGTATAGCGTTTGCGGTAATTAGAACCAGTATCACTATTGAATGTTACATAACCCTGTTGATCGTATGCGGTGTATGTAGAACGACCTACAATGTGTAGGCGCAAATGTTTGTATGTTTGCGGGATAGATGTAAATGAAACTGTTGTGCCTGTTGGTGAAGCAGCACCAATAAACTCATAAGCAAGGCTATAAGGTGTTACTGAATTACTTGCCGAGCTAGTGGCAGAAGAGCCAAGAGGATTGTTTGATTTACAAGTAAATGTGTAAGCAGTTCCAGCAGTTAATCCTGAAACAGTAACTGGGCTTGTTGAACCTGTACCTGTAATGCTACCTGGAGATGAAGTCATTGTGTAACTTGCAGCACCTGAAACACCAGTAAATGTGATACTTGCCGATTCATTACCAGCAGTTGCAGTGCCAATTGTAGGCGTGGCTGGTACCGCTGATACATCTTGGTTGAATATGCCGTAAAGAGTAAATGTAGAATATTCAACCAAATTACCATTATCGCCAAAAATTGAAACACTTGTAATTGGTGATGTGCTTGAAAAATAATTTGCCACGGCATCTGCAAAACCTACTGATGTATTATTTTCTGTAACCATATCTACTGTGAAAGATTTACTCAATACATTATTTGCATAATTTGGTATATACATTTCAGCATTACCAAAAACATTTGCAGCAGCAGTAGCAGCAGTTGAGCGACCTGCAACAAGAGTAGTTGTTGTGTAAGAACTGGCAGTAGAGCCATTGCCACGAACTGCTCTTACTGTACCTGCCGTTACACCATTCAAAGATACTCCCATAGAATCAGTATCATTAGAACGAGAATCACGCGTTGAATAAACTATTTTTAGATCAGTGTAAGTTTGCGGAATGTTACTAAATGTAATGCTTGCAGCTCCACCTGTACCAACCGTAATAGTTTGTAAGGCTTTCATAGTGTTTGCCATTTATGCCGCCTTAATTCCGTAAATAGTGAAAGTTGAACCTATAGCAAAATTGTAAGACATTCCTAATACATCTATTCTATTGATTGCAGCAGTTGATGCCCAACTTACAACACCTAAAGCAGCAGAATCAGATGCTTCACTAGCGCGATATAAAAAATTTTTATATGTTGATGAATTAGAGTAACTGTTAATTTGAACAGTACCCACAGTAGGAGCAGTTGTAGTTGTGATTAAACCATAACCAACAGTTACTGCTGCATTTCGACCAGTTGATGCAGCAGAACCATTGCCATTAAGTCTAATTCTTGAATAATTAGAACCTGAGTCGTTATTAAAACGAATTCCTACATCTTGTGTTCCGCCTGATGCGCTACTAGCAGTCACTATCAAAATTAAATCAGTATAGGTTGCTGGAATAGAACTAAATGTAACAGTTGATGTAGCAGATGTTAAAGTATTAGTAACAATAGGAGTATAGGTAGAAGCCATTTGATTTACTCCTTAATTCCATAAAGCGCGATTGATGTACCAGAATTGAAATTTTCTCCACCAGGAGTTGCTACAAGTATTTGTGAAATAGCAGCAGTATTAAAAAATGAACTGCTAGATAACGCAATTCTTCCATTACTTCCTAAATTATCAATACCACCTATTGAGCGAGTTGTTTTGTATTTGTTTGTGTTTGTATAATCTAAAATGTCCATAACAATAGAACCTTGAACATTCGCAGATGTTGAATCTCCTGCTAAAAAATTGCCTTCAACATAAGATTGCCCTGTGTAACCAAAAGAAGATGCAGTAAAACCATCTGCAAGCAAACCATGAAAATTGTAACTCGTTCCACTTACTCCGTTAAATCTAATTTTCAAATAGGAATAGGTGTTTGCTACTGCACCACGACCAAAAATACGCAATTGTAAATGAGTGTATGTTTGCGGAATAGATGTAAAAGTAACACTTGCTACGCCACTTGGGTTAAAAGTAGCAATAGACTCATAAGAAGCGGAATATAAATTTCCACTAATACTCGAAGCTACAATTCCTAGAACTGGCATTAGGCAATGTCACCTGTCGCATACCAAGAATCAGTGCCAGCCTTGATGAGAGTAATAACTGAGTATTGCGCTCTTGATTTTGGTGTGGCTGATGTTGCACCTGTTGATGCAACTGTTACTCCACCTGCACCCTGAACTGTAACTTGGCCTGCACCGATCTGAATAAGGTTAACAAGGCTACCAGTTGGGAAAGCAACAGATGAGTTAAGCGGAATTGTGTAGGTTTGAGCTGAAGCATTAGATGCAGTCACAAGATCATCTTTATCAGTTAAAACAAAAGTGTAAGTAGTTCCAGTTTGAGCATTAACATTTTCAACACCGCCAGCACCAGTTGCACCTGTAGCACCAGTTACACCAGTAGGTCCAGTTGCACCTGTTGCACCAACAGGTCCAGTTGCTCCAGTATCTCCAGTTACTCCAGCAGGTCCAGTTGCTCCAACAACACCAGTTGGTCCAGTTGCGCCAATTGGTCCAGTTGGACCTGTAGCGCCAGCAGCACCTGCACTGTAAGCATAAGCCAATGAATTCCAAGCGGTAGCGCCATCACCAATTTTGTATTTAGTGGTATCTGTTTCAAGTCCAATTTCGCCAACTGCAAGTGTTGGATTGTTTGAAGTCCAGTTTGCTGCCGTATCGTGGCGGTTTTGCAATCTTGATGTCATTTTTTACCTTTTCTGATTCCTAGAAAGAAACTGATGCGCCACCCGCATCAATAGTATAAGTCCAACTTGAAGTTGATGAAGTTCCTGCATCATAAATAATGTCGGGATTGATTGAGGAAGTTCCACCATCAAGATAATCAACAATATATGCCGCCCCATTTAGACCTGAAGCACCAGTTGCACCTGTTGCACCGCTGGCACCAGTTGCGCCAATAGGACCAGTTGCACCTATCGGTCCAGTTGCTCCAATAGGACCAGTAGCCCCAGCAGGGCCAGTGGCACCAACAACGCCAGTAGGTCCAACATCTCCAGTTACTCCCTGCGGTCCAGTTGCACCAACAGGTCCAGTTGCACCGATTGGTCCAGTAACGCCAACATCTCCCTGGATGCCTTGAATTCCTTGCGGTCCAGTTGCACCCGTTGCACCTGCAGGTCCAGTTGCACCTACATCACCTTGAATACCTTGAGGACCAGTAGCACCTGTTGCACCGACTGCACCCGCAGGTCCAGTTGCACCAGTTGCGCCATCTACGCCAGCAACACCTTGCGGGCCAGTAGGTCCAGTTGCACCGATCACGCCAGTTGCACCTGTTGGTCCAGGCACGATTGAGTCAGCACCTGTTGCACCTGTTGCACCGATTGGTCCAGTTGGACCTGTTGCACCAGTTGCGCCAATAGGTCCAGTTGCACCTGTTGCACCAGTTGGACCTTGTGGACCTTCAGGGGCTTGAAGTGATGTAATTACATAAGAATAATGTTGTGAGCCTTGTGTGTAAAAAGTAAGGCTTTTTGCACCGCCTGATTGAACCGAACCATATACTTCAACGATCATTCGGTTGGTTGGGTCAACGGTAGTTGATGGCAAAACAATCTCTGTTTTAATTTCAACAGGATTTGTTGAGTTGTAGCTCACAAGCGTTGGGTCAGTATCGCCAATTGTTGAAATAACAGTTCCTGCAGAATTTGCAAGTTTTAAGCGTACAAACATCTGCACATTGTCAGCATTATTTGTTTTCAAACCGTAAAGGTAGAAACGCTGAATACCTGCAGGAATAAGTGCAAACCCAAATTCAGGTGTTATGTAAGATTGAATAAGAACAGGTGTAACCGTGGCTGAAATGTTAATTGATTGTTCAGCGGCAGTAACTGGTTCTTCGCCAAGTTGCTTAAATCCTGTTAATTCTGTAACTGTTTCGTTGAAATAGTAGAAACGGCCTGTTGTGTAACCTTGTGGACCTGTAGCACCAGTTGCACCAGTTGGACCTGCAACACCAGTTGCGCCAATAGGACCAGTTGCCCCTGTTGCACCGATTGGACCTGTAACACCAGTTGGTCCAGGCACTGTTGAATCAGCACCAGTTGGACCTGTTACACCAATTGGACCTGTAGCACCAGTTGCGCCAACAACGCCTTGAGGACCTGTTGCACCAACTGGACCTGTTGCGCCAACATCACCCTGAATACCTTGTGGACCAGTTACGCCCGTTGCGCCACTTGCGCCAACTACACCCTGAATACCTTGTGGGCCAGTTGCTCCAATTGGACCTGTAACGCCAATTTCACCTTGAATACCCTGAATACCTTGTGGACCTGTCGCACCGATTGGACCAGTTACACCAATTGCACCTGTAGCACCGATTGGGCCAGTTACGCCAGTTGCACCAATTACACCTTGCGGGCCAGTTGCACCTGTAGCACCAACAACACCTGTAGCACCAGTTGCACCTGTTGCGCCAGTTGCACCTGTTGTTCCTTGAGGACCTGTTGGACCTGTTGGACCTTGTACGCCTTGTGGACCTTGAAGGTTTGAAATGATAACTTCGGCAGGGCTTGCAATTTCTGCAATTACATCGGTTGTGCTTGAGGATACATAGACGATTGAACTCATCGAGTTACCTCTGCGCTAATCAATAGTTCACCCTGTACCAACCGTGTAACTGTTGCATTTGAAGCAATCAATTCAAGGTCATAAACATAAGTACCTGCAGGTAAAAGAGTTGTTTGTGTTGCAGTCTGATCTAAGCTGATTGTCCCAAGCGCTCCACCAAGAGTAATTCCACCATTGCTTGTTGTAAGTGAAAGGATTGTTTCAGTATCCTCAACATCAACGCGTGCTTGAAGGCGAGCAGTATAACCAGTGAGGTTAACCGCAACATTGTTGATTTTCCAAGTGAGCAAAAGATTGAAAGTTGCCCCTTGTTCAATCGTAAAATCTAAAGTGCCTGCTGCCATTTAATTACTCCAAAATTTAAGGGTGGATTACTTTGAGCCTCTGCCGAAATCTACGGCTGATGAATCTAGCCACTTGAGGATTGGACCAGCAGCGCCAGCAAGGGCGGCATAGCCAAGAGTTTTTAGGTCAGTC
>Ga0315902_10012009_pt1 | contig 11325 bp, 9 predicted proteins | sample LakEriMetagenome_9_FD_203523 | JGI IMG/M metagenome (GOLD analysis project Ga0315902, IMG submission 203523) | Freshwater fungal communities from buoy surface, Lake Erie, Ohio, United States - Buoy 12 MA117 | ecosystem: Environmental > Aquatic > Freshwater > Lake > Lake biofilm | place: USA...
CTGCTCTTCTTGCTGGTAGATACAGGTATTGCATTTTTTGCCTTCATACTAGAGGGAGAAAAGCTCTATCAACTAATCTTATTGATACCTCAACGCCTGATTTACAGGTGGTTAATGTTGATAGTGCTATTCCAATCTCTGTTGCGGGCTGTAAAAGGCGAGTTGCAACATTGGGGTGTTTTGAAGCGCACCGGCAATGTTAAAGACCTGCAAATCAATGTTTCAGAGTGATTTTTAAGCTTTTTATTATCCAGCTTACTTGGCAGCCCCTGCCTCAGCCTTTATCTTGCAGCATATCAAGTTGACTTTGGCTACATAACTATTGAAAGGGTTGTACTAAAAGCGGCAACTGAATCCCTCCCTATGATGCGTTTCGTGTAGACGTTTGTCCGCAAGTTATGATCAAGCAAGCTAGAAAAAGATACATTCAGATAAGATTGGCAATCAGTATTGCCCTTATGTTACCGCTATTTGTATTAGCACAGGCAGAGCTTATATTAACCCTGGACCCTATTACCAAAGCAGGGTTTTTCAATACAAAAAGTCCCGTTAAGTTTCGTTTACAAGTATCCAATAAGAGTAAAACAGACCTAAAAGGCTCTATTTCTTACATAGTAACCACTGTAAAGTCTGTTTATATCACCGATGCTTCTATGCCTGCTGCAGTGGGTGCTGGAAAGAATCTGGAGATACCGGTTGATTTACCCATGATTGATGGAGAGGGCTTTTATGATATCGTTATTCGAGCAGAAATGGGCGATGTGGTAGAATCTATCTCAAAGCAATTTGGCTATACTGATTTGAATAAGGTGAAGAAAAAAGCACCAGAGCCTGCACCGGTAACAGATATCAATTTTCCTCAGGCGGGTGTAAAGTCGGTTACAAATGATGACTATGGTCATGGCGAAGAGCATAGCGAAGAGGGTTCTGAAGAAGAGGAGGGTGAAATTGTTACTGTTTTGAAACCATCTGTGAAAGATGCCATGTTTGGTATGTACAAGCCGGTGAAGTATACCGTTGTCTTGCACAACAAGTATAAGGTAAAACAGGAGGGTTCCTTTAGTTATTATGTAACCACGGAAACAGGCGAACCTGTATACGAGAATCGAGTACCTGTTGCTATTCCTAAAAAATATAGTAAGCAGTTCAGTTTTGATGTGCCACTATTGAAGGGTTCGGGCGTATATAATTTTAAATTCTGCCTGAACCTAAGTACCTATGATGATACTACTCGCCATGCATTTGTTTTCAATGCGGATAAGGTAAATACAGAGTTGCATAAGCCCGGCGATTTCGATGATTTCTGGGATCAAACCATTAAAGAGTTAGATAAGATAGATCCACGTTATTCTATTGTCTATGATCCTTCCAAGAGTAATGTATCACACAGAACCTATCGGGTTGATTTTACCTCTTGGGGTAATGTGCGTGTATTTGGTTGGTTAACCATTCCTAAGCTCAAAGGAAAGTTTCCATTGGTATTGGGTTTTGGCGGGCATAAGATTGAAGTGTTCCCGCTCTACTTTCCAGACTTTGCTGTGTTTACCATGAACGTGCGCGGTATTGGTGAAAGTATGCGGGTGATCAATCCGAAGAATGAAACATTTGTATCGCTACACCTGAATGATCGTGATAAGTATGTGTATCGTGGTTTGTATATGGATTGTTTACGAGCAGCAGATTTCTTATTCAAGGGACCACATGGGTTTAATTTTGATCTCTCCCGCGTGATGATCTTTGGCGGTAGTGAGGGGGCTTCAAAATCATTAGTCACAATTGCATTGGGTAAAAAAAGAGGCTATCGTTTTGGTGCCTGTGTAGCCAATAACCCCGTACTAACCGATATCCACCAAATGTATGAGGTGGCAGAAGTAAATGATGAAATCAAGTTTCCTATCAGCGATTTTAATAATTACATAGCAGGAACCAAAGGCATGACCAGAGAAGCCGTTTTGGATGTGTGGAAGTATTATGAAGTTCAAAACTTTATGTCAGAAATTAATTGCCCTGTATTATATGCCTGTAGTTTAATGGACCCTTATGCGCCTCCAGGTAGTGTGTTAAGCGCTTATAATAAAATGCCAAAAGAAACGCGTGATAAATCTGAGCTTTTCATTTTTGCAGACCTGGGCCATGAAGTAACCCCTAGGTACAATACATTTACCGGTTCCTGGTATTATGAAAAACTAGCGAGCGTACTGAAATAATTTAGCATGAGATTAAAACGTATTATACTGGCAATAGCTGTTTGTTTTTTTGTAAAAGAGGTTAGCGCTGATTTTCCTTTTGGTAAGGGTAGAAAGATTTTATTTCCGTCATTTTCATACACTAGTGCGCAGCGTAATTTTGATCGTCAGGGAAACATTGTTTCTATGGGGCCGGGTAGCGGTTTCTCATCTACTTCCTTTGGTTTATTTTTTGGTTATGGAATAAGCAGACATTTAGATTTCTCAGCAAATATTCCTTTTGCAACACAGGTACTGAAAAGCGCAGGAGGAAAACTAACTAATGCGGGTTTAGCCGATGCCAACTTTAGTTTATCTTATCATATTCCGTCTGAGGATTTAAAGAGTCATTTTACCATAAGAACAGGCGTGTATATACCCATGTATGCGGGTTCTGTCGTGCCAAGTCTGGGTTATGGAAACAATGGCTTGAGTTTAGGCGCTAACTATTCATTTAGTCCTTTTAAAGATGGGTTCTGTATAGCAGATCTTACACATATCAGGTATTTTGCTGAGGATGGATCTGGTCCTAATCTTAATACATACAGTATAACCTTCGGGAAATCATTTAATGTTTTCCATATGTTTACGATTGGTTTTGCGCATACTAAATCAACAAGCGTCAATAAAAATTTCTCACTTGACTTACCGCAGAACAGAGATTTTTCTACTGGAAAACTGAGTGTTGGTTATGGCAGAAGGGCAAATAGAATGATGATGCCTTTCTTCCAGGTTTTCTATACACCCTATGGTACAAATTCCGGAGCAAGTTACGGAGCAAGCTTATCAATTATTTCCAAGCTGCCGCTCTAGGGCGATGTTATAGGCAGGGAATATAATTTTTTGGTCAAAATTTCGTTAAGGAACAGTATCTGTTGCCGGAAATCGTCTCATGCAAGCGGGGATTCCACAATGGGTTCACTAATATTACAGACCGAACTATGAAAGCAAACGCATACATCCCTGCGCTTACCGGGGTAAGAGCCATTGCGGCATTTCTGGTGTTTTTTCACCACGCCAATCAGGCTGAGTTCCCTTTTCCGCTGTTTCGTGTGCTAAATGAGTTTCATATTGGGGTAACCGTCTTTTTTGTGTTGAGTGGTTTTCTGATCTGCCTTAGATATTATGATACCTGTGAAATCACCGGTACCTGGTTCCGAAAATATCTCAAGAACAGGATTGCCCGTATTTATCCCATGTACATTGTACTTACCCTTGCCACTTTTGCATACGCATGGTACACCAAAGACGAAAGCATCTATAATGGCTTTACCTGGCATTGGGGGGTATTGATCATGAATATCTTTTTCTTTCGCGGCTTTTTTGATGACCTCAAATTTACTGGTGTGGCACAGGGTTGGTCGCTTACTGTGGAAGAGTGCTTCTATTTTTCTGCACCATTCTTTTTCCGTCAGATCAAAAAAGATAAACGCGCAATGATATACCTACCCTTGTTGGTCTTGGCTATTGGTGTATTGCTGGTAGCTATCTTCAGCAATTTTAACTGGTGGGGCTTTTATGGAAATTATCGTTTCAATTTTCTATACACATTCACCGGCCGTTGTACAGAGTTTTTTATCGGTATGTACCTGGCGCTGTATATGTTGAAACAAAAAGAAGCACCCAAGCGCAACTTCCCATGGGTTACATTAGCGGGCTTTGTGGTGATCTGTGGAGCCATGGCGATTATGACTTCTATTCCGCTGACAGAAACCATGCCTTTTGGTCTCTATCATCCATGGGGAATCTTCTCTAACAATGTATTGCTGCCAATTGGTGTGTGTTTGTTTTTTTATGGAGCTATTATGGAGCGATCTGTTATACGCTGGTTTTTGTCTACCAAGCTGATGGATTTACTCGGAAAGAGTTCTTATATCTACTATCTGGTACATATCGGGTTTATTGCAACCATTTCGCATCATTACAGTGAGATCTGGACAGATGCTTTTTATGCCTGGTTAGATGCACACGAGTATTATTGGCTTTCTGAGCACATCCCTTATGCTGTAGTGAGTATTGGTATTGTGTTTATACTCCTGAATATTGTATCCATCATTCTGTATAAGCTTATTGAGGAACCGATGAACCATTATATCAGAAAATCTTCCCTCTTAGAGAAAAAAGTAAAACCTGTTGTATAAACTGATGTATTACTTGAGATCCATATTATCCTTAGTTGTATTACTGTTTGCACAAATAAGCTTGTATGCGCAGCAGTCGGTTCAGGTAACTATTACGCCCGCTGCAAAAGATGCTGCATTCTCGTATAAATTACCTGTACAGTTTACGATTAAGATTGATAATACAGGCAAAACGCCTCAGTCGGGTATGATCAATTACGTGCTTACCACAACATCGGGTGCGTATGTGTTAGAAGGTAATATTGAGATGAATATCAAGCCCGGAGGATCGGCTGTACAGGCTATACGTCCATCAGTAGAAACGACTGGTAGTTATGAGCTAACTGTCCGCGTTAATCTCACAGATTTTAATGAGGCTTTTGTACAGCCCTTCACTTATGAGAGTAAGCAGATAAAGGAAGAGAAAAAGCAGGAAGAAGCGCAAAAAAAGGTAGAAGAAGCTTTGGAAGATGAAAATGCAGAGATTGTTACCACCTTAAGACCTTTGTCTAAAAACGCTTTATTCTCGTCTAAGAATCCGGTACGCTATAATCTTGTATTACATAATAAATACAATGTAAAGCAGGAAGGGAAAATCAATTATCAGATTACAACAGAAACAGGAGAATGGGTATGTGAATATAACCTGCCGGTGAGCTTACCCAAAAAGACCTTGCGACAATACAATTTTGATATTCCTGATATTAAGAAGCCCGGCATATACAAGGTTTCTTTGAGATTGAACCTGTCTTATTATGATGATACTACCCAGCACGCATTTATCTATGAGCTGGATCAGGTGCAATCAGAAGAAAGTAAGCCGGAAGATTTTGATGATTTCTGGGATAGGACCATCAAGGAATTAGAATTGATTGATCCTGAGTATGAAGTGATTCCTGCAGCAGATAAAGACATTTCTACGCATCATGTATATCGGGTAGAGTTTATGTCATTAGACAAAGTGAAAGTTTATGGCTGGTTATCGGTACCCAAGCTAAGAGGTCGTTATCCAGTGCTGGTGGCTTTTGGTGGTTATCGGAAACTATTGGATCCTATTTATTTCCCGGATTTTGCTGTCTTATCTATGTTGCCACGCGGTGTGGGTGATTATGAGAAAAAAGTGAATCCTACTAATCAGGAATTGATCACACTTGGTATTGAGGATAAAGAGAAATTTATTTACAGGGGTATTTATATGGACTGCTTACGTGCAGTAGATTTCTTTTTTTCCAATGCACACCTCTTCAAATTTGATTTGAGTCGCGTAGGTGTATTTGGTGGTAGCCAGGGTGGTTCATTAGCCCTTGTGGTATCCTCATTGATCAAACGTACCGGCAAGCGGGTGAATACTTGTATGGCAGATACACCGGTATTTTGTGATTTTGATGCCAACCTCGCTATTGCTGCAAAAGCGAAAGAGATGCCACCCTTCCCTATTGGCTATATTGTAAAGTACATGAATGAAACCAAAACAGCCAGTAAGGAAACAATACTCAACAACCTAAAGTATTTCGCGATTAAGAATTTCGTGCCGGATATTGATTGTTCTGTGTTGTATGCTGCTACTTTATTAGATGACCTGGCGCCACCCGGTTGTACCATTCCAACCTATAATCGCCTGAACGAAAAAGTGCGTAAGGGCAGCGAATTGTATGTCTTTCATGATCTAGGTCACGAAGTACCCGAAAGCTATAATAATTTTAAGAGTACCTGGTTCTTTGAAAAATTGGCCAGGAGTATCAGACAACCCGGAAACTAATGATGAAGATTCGATTACTGATATTAGCCCTTTGTTGCAGCCTAGTTGCTAGTGCCGACTGGCCTGTTGGTAAAGGACGTTTTGTGGTTTTGCCTGGCTTTAACTATTTCTCTACCGCCGGTTTTTTTAATAAAAATGGTACAAGGGTGCCACAGGGCAAAGACAATTCTTTTTCTTCTTATTATTTCGGTGTTGGTATCACACACGGGCTGGCACGTAATCTGGATATTTTTACCAATGTGCCCTATATTCAGCAGAATCAGGTTTCATTTGGCACAAAGACTACCAGAGCAGGCCTTGGCGATGTAGCACTTGGTCTTGCCTTTCATATTCCATCAGAGTCTAAGCGCACGCATTTTACAACAAGAGTTGCTGCGTTGATCCCTACTTATACCAATACCACTACTCCTTTCCTCGGCTTTGGCGCCAATGGTATGCAGATAGTGGCTAATTATTCATTCAATCCGGGTAACCAGCAGTTTTCCATTTTTGAAGTAACGCACAATCGCTTTTTTGCCGATGATGGTACAGGCCCTAATCAGTTTAGTGGCGCTATTACCTGGGGTGTCAACTTTAACGACTATTATATGGCCACAGCCAATTTTACCCATATGCAGTCTGCCAGTGCTGATAAAACCTTTAGTACCAATCTTCCTGAAAACAAGGATTTCTCTTATGGTAAAGTAACCCTAGGTATTGGTAGAAAAATCAGCAGAACAGTAACTCCTTACCTGCAAGGGTTTTATACAGTATATGGTAAAAATTCAGGTGTGGGCTGGGGTTTGGGCTTATCGCTCATTACTAAAATGCCTTTCTAGGGAAACGATGTAATTTTTTGCCGGAAAAAGCGTTATAGACTTGATTTCCGGATTCACCAATCTATCCGTACATGCAAGCATTTACCAAATCAGTTCTCTTTATATGCCTGATGCTGATGGCAAACGCCAGCTTTGCCGGCTTTCCCATTGGTAAAAATCGATGGCTTTTAGCGCCCTCTTATAATTTGTACAATGCCAAAGGTTATTGGAACAAGGGCCGTGAGTATTCAGGATATAGCAATAGCGGTAAATTCACTTCACACTATTTTGGCTTCTATGGCGGTACAGGTATTTCTGATAAGGCAGACCTGGTTTTTAACCTGCCATTTGTTATCTCCAGCTATCAGGAAACCGGTTTAACCCAAACCAATTCCAGCCTGGGAGATGCCAGCGTAGGGATTTCTTATTTGCTGAATGATTTTGATTATTACAAGTTTCTAAGTGTAACCGGCTCATTGATTATACCATTGTACAATAATAGCGGTGGTAAGTTGCCCACCATTGGTTATGCCAAGCCGGGCGCTGAAGTGAAGTTGGGTTTCTCCGGCACCAACAGAACCAGATTGAAGAATACGTATTGGGATATTTCTGCTGGTATTCGTCAGTTCTTCGATTCAGTTGGCCCTACTCAGGTTTTCTTTGATGCCTTGTTTGGAATGCCATTGGATGAGAGCTGGAAGCTTACTGTTACGCTGAGCAGCAATAACTCTACCAGCCGTAATCGCGACTTCGATCCCAATAACCCCTTCATCAACCGTTATTACTCAACCTTCCGCATTACCCCAGCATTATCCAGAAAGATCAACGAAACCACGTCTATTAACTTCAGCGTGTTTGCAGATCTATCTGGTAAGAATATTGGTCGCGGTACCGGTGCTGCCGTCACAGGCATCATCAAATTTGGAACGCGGTAGATGCTTCTACAATCCTGAAGCTTGCTGTATCATCTTATCAAACCCATCGTACAAGTTTGTCTGCGGATATTCTTTTCTGATATCCGTATTTCAGGTAAAACCGGTTTGCGTAAGTTAAAAGGGCCATTGATGATTGTAGCCAATCATCCGGATTCTTTTTTAGATGGTATTTCCATCGCATTACAATGTGCATCACCCGCCTATTTTTTAGCCAGAGGAGATGTGTTTCGTAAGAAACCTTTGTACAGAAAACTCCTTACGCTCTTGCATGTGATTCCTGTACATCGCCTGAGTGAAGGCAAAGATTATTTACACGAGAACGAGGAAACCTTCAACGCCTGCAAAGCCATTCTGCGTAATAATGGTATTGTGATCATCTTTATTGAAGGTATCTGCGTGCTGAGCCATGAATTGCAGCCTTTCAAAAAAGGGACAGCCAGAATTGTGCAGGGCAGCTGGGATGAAGGCGTACCCACGAAAGTATTGCCCGTGGGTTTGTATTATGAAACCCTCCATGGTATTGGTAAATCTTTACAGATCATCACCGGTCCGGTATTGAGCAGGGAAGACTTCCCACAAGAAACCGTATTAGCCCGGCAGCTCAAGACTTTTAATGATTTGATGTATGCACAAATTGATCAGTTGATGAAAGAGCGCGTTTCTGTGCAGACAAAAGAAAATCGTTTGTTGCTAATGCTGAGTCGCCTGCTGCATGCGCCGCTCTATTATCCGGTAAGCAATTATATCAGGCAAAAAACTACCGGTACGGTTTTCTATGATTCTGTGCTCTTTGGTACTTTGGTCTTGCTATACCCGATCTATTTACTGATTGTCTTAACCCTACTCTTATTGCTACAGCTTCCCTTTATCTGGTCTGTCCTGATTGTTTTCCTATTTCCTGTAATGGCCTATTTTTCCCGATCGGCAGCATATGGCAGCAAGCCATAAATGCAATAATTTTAAAGTATGAGCAAGATTGTTTTGCGTCCCTGGCAGCAGGAAGATGCACAGGCTTTGGCGGCTATTGCCAATAACAGGAAAGTGTGGGATAATGTGCGCGACTATTTTCCAACACCCTATACGGTATTGGATGCCATGAACTGGTTGGAAAGTATCCGCAAGACCAGGCCTACCCTCAATTTTGCCATTTTGTACCAGGGCAGAATTGCCGGCAATATTGGTATTGTTCCCAAGGAGGATGTCTATAGAATGAATGTGGAAATTGGTTATTTCATTGGCGAAGAATTCTGGGGAAAAGGTATTGCCACAGAAGCAACCCGTTTATTAGTGGAGTATATTGAGCAGGAGTTTTCTATAGTACGCATTTATGCAGAAGTGTTTGAGACGAACAAAGCCAGTATGCGTGTGTTACAGAAAAACGGATTTTATTTAGAAGGCATCCGTAGAAAAGCCGTGATTAAAAACGGAGAAATTATGGATGATTATGTTTGGGTAAAATTGATCAAATAACTAATACTGCAATGAGAACATTACTATGCGCATTTGTATTGTGCGCTACAACTGCTAAAGTATCAGCACAGGATAGTATCCGCAAAACCGAAATTCCTGTTGTGGCTAAGTTTGCCGACCTCAGCTTTACACAACAGGAAATCGACTCCATGTTTGATGGGGTGAAGGAGAATGTATTTGAGATTCGGAAAATGCACAAGTATCCGCTCAGCAACAGCACACCCATGAGCATGTGGCAAAGTCCGGTGGTGGCAGGTATGCAATTCGATACCAAACAACAGCTAATCAATTGGGAGATACCTGCGAATGTATCGCTACCTGCAAATAGAAATGATTTGGCTTTTTATTCAGTAATGCAACTGGCTTCGCTGATCAAACACAAAAAGATTAGTTCTGTTGAGCTCACTAAGTTTTTCATTGAGCGTATTAGAAAATATGGCGATACGCTTCAATGCGTGATTTCTGTAACAGAAGAGATTGCGCTACAGCAAGCCAAAGAAGCAGATGCGCTCATCGCGAAAGGTAAATACAAGGGGCCTTTGCATGGTATTCCTTATGGCTTAAAAGATTTGTTTGCCGTAAAAGGTACCAAGACTACCTGGGGTGCAGCACCTTATAAAGACCAGGTGATTGATGAAGATGCAACCGTATATACCAAACTGCGCGAAGCAGGCGCTGTGCTGGTAGCCAAGTTTACTTTAGGTGCATTGGCTATGGGCGATCGCTGGTATGGCGGTCGTACCAACAACCCATGGAACCTGCGCTTTGGTTCATCCGGTTCTTCTGCAGGTTCTGCTTCAGCAACGGTAGCGGGCTTGGTGCCTTTTGCCATCGGCACTGAAACATGGGGTTCTATTATATCACCTTCCTCTACTTGTGGTGCAACAGGTTTTCGTCCCACCTTCGGTCGTGTGAGCCGTGCCGGTGGTATGACCTTGAGCTGGAGCTTGGATAAAGTGGGTCCCATCACCCGCAGTGCGGAAGATGCAGCATTGGTATTCTCTTTTATTCATGGTGCAGATAATAAAGACTTGAGTGCTGTGAGTATGCCATTCAATTATCAGCCTAAAGGCGATGTGAAAAAAATGAAAGTTGGTTACGCTAAGAATTATTTCGATCGGATCACAGATACCAGTCGTAACGAATGGAAAGTACTGGATGCTTACCGAAAAATGGGTGTGGAATTGGTTCCGGTTGTATTTCCCGACAGCGGCGTCTACAATTTCAATGTGATGGATATCGTGATCAGCGCAGAATGTGCTGCTGCCTTCGATGATTTTACGAGAACAGGTTTGGATGATCAGATGACCTGGCAGAACAAATTCGATTGGCCCAATAGCTTTCGTGTATCCAGATTAATTCCGGCTGTGGAATACATCAATGCCAATCGCCACCGCTATTTGCTGATGCAGCAAGTCAATGCAGCTTTGAAGGATATTGATGTGCTCATCTGTCCCACACGTGGTAGCGGTAGCCAGAGTGCCATCACCAATCTCACTGGTCACCCGGCTATTTGTATGCCAACGGGTTTGGACAAACGCTTCAACACGCCTACCAGTATCACTTTATTGGGTAAGCTATATGGAGAAGCTGCGATGCTCACTGCGGCGAAAGCTTTACAACAAGCCACTCCGTGGGATGATACACATCCACCGATGTTTCAATAATAGAAATCCCCGCAACACTGCGGGGATTTTTGTTTACATTATTTTGTAATGGCTTTCTCAACGAGATTCACCAGATCACTGAGTTTGTTATCGTCCAACCATCGTGCAACAATCACCAAGTCTTTTTCCTGATCAATCACAATGTAATTGCCGCCAAATCCATTGGCATAGAACAATTGCTTGGGCAAACCTTTCAGGCGATCGTCTTCATTGGTCCACCAGAGATAGCCATATGCTTTATTAGCAGCCGATGGTTGATGTGCTGCATCAATCCATGCTTTAGAAATGAGTTGTTGTTCCTTCCATATGCCTTGGCGTGCAAAGAGCAAACCAAATCGCGCATGATCCAATG
>Ga0315902_10012012_pt1 | contig 11323 bp, 8 predicted proteins | sample LakEriMetagenome_9_FD_203523 | JGI IMG/M metagenome (GOLD analysis project Ga0315902, IMG submission 203523) | Freshwater fungal communities from buoy surface, Lake Erie, Ohio, United States - Buoy 12 MA117 | ecosystem: Environmental > Aquatic > Freshwater > Lake > Lake biofilm | place: USA...
GCGCGCGAAACGTTATCACGCCATGATGGCAGCATCATGAACACCAAGGCCGCACTCGCCATGCTGGATGAGCACCGCGCCGGCGCGGCCAACCACACCAAGCACCTGCGCACTATGATCGCAAACCAGCTGTGGATTGAGACTATGCTGAAGGCTACCGCGTGACGGGCTGGCGAAACATTCCTTTTCATGCAGCGCGGCTGCTTCTTCTTCTGTTGCCGGTAGCGCTGCTGTTTGGCGCACGTGCGCCGATCGATATTGTCGCCAGCAGCATTGCTGGCCTGCTGGTGATTCATCTGGTGATTCACCGCGCATGGGCGATGCTCAGGCAGCGATGGATTTATTTTGGCTTGGCATGGTGGGGCTGGCAGATGCTTTCGGCGCTATGGGCGTATGATGCGCGCGACGCGCTGATAGCCGGGCTAATCTGGGGGCGCTTCTTGTTTTTTGGTATTGCCGTTGCCTACTGGCTGCTGGCAGATGAGGCGTATGAAAAACGGCTGCTTTCGGTGATTGCGGCGGTGCTGGCGTTTCTGTGTGTGGATACGCTGTATCAATATTATATCGGCACGGATTTATTTGGCCGCGCTAAAGTTGGCGAAAGGCTCACCGGCCCATTTCAGGGCCAGCCGATTGTCGGCTCTGCGATATTGCACCTTTTCCTACCACTGCTGGCGCTCGCGATGGCGGCGGCTTACCGGCGCGCCCGGGATTATGCTCTGGCGCTGCTGATGGTTGGTTGCATGGTGGTGATTATCATCAGCGGTGAGCGTGCTGCTGCGATTCTGATGGGGCTGGGAATCGCGCTTTTGATTCTTCTCATGCGCGGGATGCGCAGCCGTTCATGCGCCGCCGTGCTGCTGGCAGCAGCGGCGCTGGTGCTGGCGCTGCAGCTTGGCCCGCTTGCCGAATTTTCCAGCGCCCGCAGCACCTATGTAGCGGAGCGCCATACCCGCGAAACATGGGATGTGGTCAGCCGTTTCTCAGAGAGTATTTACGGCCTGCTGTGGCAGGATGCATGGCTGATGATTACAGAGCACCCGCTGCTGGGCGTTGGCGAGCGTAATATCCGCGTGTACTGGTGTGAGATGCAGATGCAGCGGCTGTTTCCAGAAGGCTGCGCGGTGCATCCGCACAATGTGTATCTGGAAATATGGGCAAGCACTGGCATTATCGGACTGGCGCTCTATCTGGGTATGGTTGCCAGTTTGCTCGCCATCTATGCCCGCTCCTATGCCAGCTGGCGTAGTGATGCGCTCATGGTTGGGCTGGTGGTGGCGGTGCTGGTGCGGCTGTGGCCGCTGATGTTTGTGACCAGCCACACCCGCGCGATCAGCGCGGTGCTTTTCTGGCTGGTCGCCGGATGGGCGATCAGCCGTATCCAGCGGCTTCAGAAATAGTTGGTGATATCGCTGCGAATGGCGTTGATCACGACCGACGAGGGGCTGAAATCGCGCTCAAGCTCGTAGCGCGTGCGGCGCTCCTGCTTGACGGCAGTTTCGACTGCGGCCACAATATTTTCCAGACGCATGCCCGCCACAATGGTGCCGCCTGCCTCGACCGTTTCCGGGCGTTCGGTGGTCTGGCGCAGCGTGACGCAGGGAAGGCTGTAAAGCAGCGCTTCTTCCGGCGCGGTGCCGGAATCGGAAAGGAAACAATAAGCGTGCTTCACCAGCTTATTGAAATCATAAAAACCCAGCGGTTTCATGATCTCGACCCCTTTGGGCATGGTGGCGCCCGCCAGCTTATTCATGGTGCGCGGATGGCAGGAGAAAATCACTTTTTTCTTATACACATCAGCAATTTTGCCAAGCGCCGCGACAATGTTATTGCGGTACATATCCACATCCACGTTCTCGCTGCGATGCGCCGTGGCAAGGATATAGCCGCCCGGCGAAAGCTGCAGCGTATCTAAAATGGTGCTGGCCTCAATCTGCGGCATGAAGTGCCACATGACTTCATAGGTGGGGTTGCCGGTGACAAAAATTTTCGATGGATGAATGTTTTCGCGCAGCAGATTTTCGCGGTGATATTGGTTAAACGGCAGCAAAACACTGCTCATATGATCAATCAGAATGCGGTTGCGCTGCTCCGGCATGCGCTTATCCCACGCGCGCAGCCCCGCTTCCATGTGAAAGGTTTTAATGCCGTGATGCGTGGCCGGCATGATGGAAAGGCCGCTGTAGGTGTCGCCCAGAATGAGCAGTGCATCTGGCTTGATTTTACGAAACAGTTCGTCCGATTTAACAATCACATCCGCCACTTCTGCTGCGTAGCTGGCGGTGGTGATGCCAAGCTCATAATCCGGCTTTCTCAGCTTCAGGTCGCGAAAAAAGAAGTCTTTCAGCTCTGGCGTGAAGTTCTGCCCCGTATGCACCATGATGTGCTCAAAATTCAGCTCATCGAGCTTTTTGAGGGTCGACCACAGCTTGATCATTTCAGGCCGGGTGCCAAAAATAGACATGACTTTCATATAAATCGTCCTACAAGTAAATGAATGCCGCTAGCTCTACACTATGAACCAACCCGTTGACAACGTTAAAAACCCACGCCGACCGCTCGTGCTTTTTGTGGCGATGGTGCATAGTGTTCACGCCGCGCGCTGGCTGAATCTGGTTCATGAGTCGGGTGCCTGCGACCTGCTCGTTTATCCCTCGCTCTACATGCCCGCGCATGGCGATCTGCACCCGGAGATCCGCGTGGCCTACCCTCGCTGGCTGGGAGGTGGCACCACCGGGCGCACGCGCTGGCACTGGCCGAGGCGTGTGATCGACCTGATGCTGGCACGCATGAAGGGCTACCCGCGCGGGGCGCAATTTCAATCCCCCAAGGTGCTGGCACGGCTGATCCAGCAGTCAAAACCAGACCTGCTGCATGCGCTTGAGCTGCAGCATGCGGGCTATCTGGCGATGCAGGCGCTGGATGCGCTGCCGGCCGGACAGCAGGTGCCACTGGCGCTTAGCAACTGGGGTAGCGATATTTTCTGGTATCAGCACGAGGAGCGCCACCGCTGGCTGCTGCAGCGTCTTCTCGGTAAAGCGCAGTATTATATGGCTGAATGTGCGAGAGACTATCCGCTGGCAAGAACATTGGGCTTTGGCGGTAAAGAATGGCCGGTGATGCCCAGCGGCGGCGGCATGGATCTGGCTCTACTTGGCACCATCGCACAGGCGGCGGCGGCGCCCAGCCAGCGCCGGCGTATCGTCATCAAAGGCTATCAGCATTTTGTTGGGCGGGCGCTGCAGGCGGCTGCGGCGCTGGAGGCCTGCGGCAAAGCGCTAGAAGGTTTCGAGCTAGTGGTGTTTTCGCCGGCGCCGGTGGTGCGCCGCGCGATCGAGAAACTTGCCCGCAGGCGCGGCCTTGCGTATCGTTTTGTAAGCGGGATGAGCCACGTAGCAATGCTGGAGCTGTTTGCCTCCGCCCGCGTTTATATCGGCATCAGCGCTTCCGATGGCATCAGCACCTCGGCGCTCGAAGCCATGGCGATGGGCTGCTTTCCCATACAATCGAACACCGCCTGCTGCGACGAATGGTTTGAGGCTGGGGTAGGGGGCTTTGCGCCGCCACCAGAAAACGTTGAAGCCATCGCTAAGGCCATTCGAGACGCGCTGAATAATGATGCGCTGGTGGATCGCGCGGCAATCATTAATCGCGCGACTATCGAAATGCGCGCAGACCGGCGGCGCTATACCCAGCAGGTTGCCCGCTGTTACGGCGAGCTGACGGCACCGCCTGCCATCACCATCATCACCCCCACCCATAACCGTGCCAGGCTGCTGAAACAAACCATGCAGTCCGTGCTTTCCGCCGGATATGAACGCCTCCAATATGTGATCGTGGATGATGCGTCCAGCGACGAAACACCGCAGGTGGTGGCTGAGATGGCTGCGCGCTATCCCGGGCGGGTGCACTACCTGCGCCAGCCGGTAAACGCCGGAGAATCCGCCGCGATCAATGCCGGGCTGGCTGCCAGCAACGGCGAGCTGATTGCCACGCTCAGTGATGATGACCTGCTACTGCCCGAATGGTTTGAGGTGGTACCGGCCGTGATGCGCCGCCATCCGCAGCTGGTCGCCGCGTATCCTGACTGGCATGTTATCGATGAAAATGGACAGCAGCTGCGCACCGTGAAAATGGCGCAGTATGATTTCAAAACCCTCTTTGCCTCGCATCACAGCGCCCCCGGCGCCGGTGTGGTGATACGCGCCAGCGCCATTTCCCGTGATGAACCGCTGCGCTCAAGCCGCTATCGCTATGCGCCGGATTACCTGATGTGGCTGACGCTGGCGCTGCGTGGCCCGATGGCGCGCATCCCCGAGCCGCTGGCCTGCTGGCGTGAGCATGGGCATTCCATCACGGTTGCTGCCACTCACCCGGCCAAATCCATGGAAATGATTGCGCTCGCGGAAGAATTTGTTGCCCGTCACAAGGAGCATCCGCTGGTGCGCCGCCATGGTCGCAAGCTGCGCTGCCGCGCCTACCTGCATGCCTGCCAGCTTGCCCTCAGGTGTCGTGACTGGCCGCGCGCCTTGCGCTGGCTTGCCAGCGCGCTGTGCTGTCATGCGCCGTGGGCGATGTTTCTTGCTGGAAGTTATGTGCTGAATCGTGTACATCGTGGGCGTTTTGTGACATCTCGATGAGCTCTATGACGCGTATTCTGATTTTGGGTGCGGGTGGCATGCTTGGCCACCAATGCGTGAAAACGCTGAGCGATCATGGCGAGGTGGTGGCAGTGGTGCGTCGCCGCAAAAGCGATTTCACCCCCACGCAAGCCGCAGCCTTTGCTGGTGCCCGCCTGGTGGATGGGCTGGATCTAAGCGACCATGCGGCGCTAAGGAAGCTCTGCGCCGAGCTGCGCCCCGATGTGCTGATCAACGCCGCCGGCATTATTAAACAGCGCAATGAAGCGAAAGAAGCCGTCGCGTCGATTCAGATTAACGCCCTGCTGCCCCATGTGCTTGCGCAGATAGGCGAAGAGCTGGGGGCTTACCTGATGACATTCAGCACCGACTGTGTGTTCAGCTGCGCAGGCTCCGGCCCTTACCGCGAGTCAGATAGTCCATCGCCGGATGATTTATATGGCCGCAGCAAATGGATGGGCGAGGTCAGCCATGCAAATGCCCTCACGCTGCGCATGTCGATTATCGGCCACGAATTGTTTGAACCGAAAACCAGCCTGCTGGAGTGGGCGCTCTCACGCCGTGGCACGGCAATTGACGGCTATCGCCGCGCTCTTTACACCGGGCTGACGACGCTCGAACTTTCAAAATTGCTGGCGGCGCTGATGGCACGCAAAGACCGCCTCAGCGGCATCTGGCACGTTGCGGGGCCAGCGACTGATAAATATGCATTATTAAGCGAAATCAATAGCGTATATCATCTTGGTTTGAGTATTTCTCCGAAGGATCACTTTGTGTGTGACCGGCGGCTGGATGGATCGCGCTTTGCCGCAGCCACCGGCTATCAAGCCCCCAGCTGGCGCGCGATGCTGGAAGAGCTGGCGGCGAGCGTCTGAGCGCCCCATGCCGGGATTGACATTTGACTGCCCGGCGTTTACACCCGTGGCATGAATAAATCAGCTGCAAAATTAAAGCCCCTCGAGGGCAAAAGCCTTCTCATTACTGGCGGCACCGGTTCGCTGGGAAAAACCTTGCTGCGCCGCGTACTCAGCGGTGAGATGGGCACCCCGCGCAAGGTGATTATTTTTTCGCGCGACGAAGGCAAGCAGCACGCCATTCGCGTTGCCTACCTCAACCGCGCCCAGACTACCGACGAAGTGATTTTTAATAATTTCAACCGCCTGATCGAGTTTCGTATCGGCAGTGTGTGTGATTATCACAGCCTGAGTGCCGCAATGGCACGCGCTGATATCGTGGTGAATGCGGCGGCGCTCAAGCAGGTGCCGACCTGTGAATATTTTCCTTTCGAAGCCGTGCAGACCAATATCATTGGCGCGGAGAACATCGTTCGTGCGGTGCGCGATCAGCACCGCCATATTGAAACGGTGGTCGGGGTTTCAACCGACAAGGCCTGCATGCCGGTGAATGTCATGGGCATGACCAAAGCCCTGCAGGAGCGCATCTTTCTGCGCGCTAACATTGATTGCCCGCAGACCCTCTTTTTTGCCGTGCGCTATGGTAATGTGCTCGCATCGCGCGGGTCGGTGATTCCGCTGTTTCATGAGCAGATTCTCTCCGGCGGCCCGGTGACCATCACCAGCCCGGATATGACCCGTTTTCTGATCAGCCTCAATCAGGCGGTAGACATTATTTTTGAAGGGCTTCGCTCCGCACGCCGCGGCGAGATTTATGTACCGATCGCACCGGCGGCAAAAATTGTAGACGTTGCGGCGGCGCTGATTGGTGATCGTAAGGTGGAAACCAGAATCACCGGCATTCGCCCCGGTGAGAAACTTCACGAGGCGCTTATTTCGGAAGAAGAGGCGGCGCGCGCGTTCCGCCGTGGCAACTATTATGTGCTGCCATCGATGCTGCCAGAGATTGAGTCTGAGCCGGAAACGGCTCCGATCAAACACCAGTATGATTCCTCGCAGGACACCATCTCGCTCGCAGAAGTCCATCAGTTGCTGGCAAGCAATGGCTTGCTGCTGCCGGGTCAGCCGGGTGGTAGCGCCGGTCTGATGGCATCCGACACCGAGCTGCTGGCGTAATGCACGCCCGAATGACCAAGCGCTGTTTTGATATCATGGCGGCGGGCCTGCTGCTAATTTTTGTGCTGCCACTGATTCTGCTGGTGGCGCTGGCGGTGTTTGCGCAGGACCGTCAGTGGCCCTTTTATGTCGCGACGCGCGTCGGACTGAACGGACGCCCTTTCAGAATGTATAAGATCCGCAGCATGATTCAGGGTGCTGACAGCGTGGAGTGCGATATTGTTGGTGCGGGTGACCGCCGCGTGACGCCGCTGGGCTGGCGTATTCGCCGTTACAAACTCGATGAACTGCCGCAGCTGTGCAATATTCTGCTTGGGCAGATGAGCATGGTTGGCCCAAGGCCGAACACGCCGCGCCATGTCGAAATGCTCGATGAGCAGGAGCGTGAATTGCTGAAAGTGAAGCCGGGCTTGACCGACCTCTCTTCGGTTGCGTTTTTCCAGCAGGCCTCGCTGTTTGGCGATAGCCACGATACCGAGGCCGATTATCTGGTGCGTATGCGGCCGCTGAAAACGGCGCTGGGCGTGTGGTATACCCGTCATGGCAATAGCTTCAGCGATGTTGCTGTGCTGCTGATTACGGCGCTATCATTTCTGCATTATCACGCCAGCATCAAAGCGATAGACTGGCTACTAGCTGCCCATGCTGCGCCGATGCCTCTTCGCACAGCTGTGCAAGACCTTCGTCTAGGGAAGTGGCACACGAAAAGCCTAGAAGAGTTTGGGCTTTGTGCGTTGCCCCCTGTGAATGTGGTGCACCCGCAAACACCGGCTCATCATAGCGAACCGGCACCGGCCGACCAGAAAATGTCTCAATCTGCCTGAGAATGTGGTTCAGGCTGGTTGCCTCGCCGCTACAGATATTGACCACGCCGGTTGCGCCCGATTTGGCGGCGATCAGGTTGGCGCGCGCGATATCAGTAATGTAGATAAAATCACGCTCGGTGGAGCCATCGCCATAAATCGTTAGTGGAATGCCGGTGAGGGCTGCGGTAAGCGCGCGCTGCGGAAAATTAAGAAACCCGCCCGGGCGCGGCTCCTGCAAACCATAGGCATTGAAACAGCGCAGTGAGATGGCCGAAAGACCTTGTGCTTTCGCCGCTTCAAGCGCGCGCTCGATACCATGCACCGTCAGGGCGTAATTATTCTGCGGCGCAGCCAGTGGCTCAGATTCATCGGCCACGCCTGTTAAGCTGCCATACACTACCGCGCTTGATACATACACCATGCGCGGTGATTTTGGCAGGCCTTGAAGCCAGCCGAGCATGTGTTCAAAATCATGAATGGCGGTGGTGGCCAGATCGCGGCTGAGATCGACAATCCGCGCCGGCACACGCAGCGCCGCATGAATGACGCAGGAAACATCCTGCACGGCACGCATCAGCGGATCACGCTGGCCATAGCTACCTTGAATGTAGGTGACGCCTGCCAGCGGCATGGATGGCGGCCGGCGCGCCAGCACCACCACTTCGGCGCCTTCGCGCAGCAGCCCCCGGACAGTTGCCTGACCAATAAATCCTGTTCCGCCAATGACTAATACTCGCATCCTTCGACCATACAACCTTGCGCACGGAATACAATAGAATCCTCCATCATCTGTGGCGCGGGTTATGCTTTGCATTGCTGCAAAATGGCGCTAGATTCCCGCCAGCAATATCAGGATACTCACGTGGTTTTTTCGTTCCTCAAATCCTTGCATCGCAGCCAGCCCGCCGCTCTGCCGCCCTCAACACTCTGCCGCCTGCCGGCAGAGAAGATGATGGCCGAAGTAGCGCAGAAAGTGATTGCGACCAGCAGCGTGCTGGATATTGGCCCAGGCCTGCGTCCGATGCAGTTCTTTACCCCGGACACACACATCTTTCTTGAGGGCTTTGCTCCCTATCTGGAGATGCTGCAGCAGCGTTATGGCCATGAGCCGGGGCGGGTGTTTCTGCACGCACGAGCCGAAAAGGCGCTGCCGATGATGCCCGATCGCAGCGTGGATAGCATCATGATGATTGATGTCATTGAGCATCTGCCTAAAGCGCGTGCGCTCAAGGTGCTGCGTCATTGCGAGCGCATTGCCCGCCGCCAGATTGTGATTGGCACACCTTATGGTTTTGTGCCGCAGGAGTATGAGCACGAAGAACTTGATGGCTGGAATTTTGCTCATAATAAGCTGCAAACCCACCGCTCGGGCTGGACAGAAAAAGATTTCAGCCATGGCTGGGAGCTGCTTTTATGCGAGAACTTTGCCCAGCATCAGCAGCATCAGGCCAGCTATGGACTGCTCTATGCGTTTCGTCACCTCAGCCCAGCTGCGCCTAGGCTTTGCGCGCCGGCGGTGGTGGTGTCGGGGCTGGTGCCGCCGCACAATGCCAACCCCTACAGCGCTTTTTTTGCATGGCTTTCCAGCATGCCGGACAGTCGCCTCAGCGTGGTCACGGATAAGACGCTCTCACCGGATGCAAACCATGATCATATCTCTGATTTGCCCGCTTTTTCGCGGCATCGTCTGCCATTTCGTTATCACGGCGTTCAATCGCTCTACCAGCAATCGCCTGCTGCACTGGCGGCAACGCTTGACCAGCTGACCCGGGATCTGCATGGGGTGACGCTCTTTTTTACGGCCGAGCATCCGGCGCTGGCCATGGCGGCGGCCGAGTATTGCCGCGCGCATGATATTGCCGGGGTCTGTATCGCATGGGAGGGTGGGGACGTGTTGTCGCTACCGCCGCATACGAAAATAATGAAACTGACTATCGCGGCTTATACCACCGTCTGAGATTTCCCATGAACCCGGCCACCGCTAAATCTGAGATTGTGATAACGCCCGGTGCAGAGGGAATGGGCGGGCATGTGAAGGCGCTGTGGCAATCACGCCATCTTGTGTATTGGCTGATGCGGCGCGATATTCTGCTGCGTTATCGGCAAACACGCTTCGGGCTGTTTTGGGTCGTATTGCAACCAGCCGTGATGTTCAGCGTGTATCTGGTGTCACTGGGCTATTTTGCCCGCCTTCCTGCACCTGCGGGCGTGCCTTATGCGCTGTATCTGCTGACTGGGCTGGTGCCCTGGCTTTTCTTTCAGTCGGTGGTGATGGCGACCTCCTCGGCGCTGCAACAAAACATGCACCTGATTACCAAAGTGTATTTTCCACGGCTGGTGCTGGTGGCGAGTGCGGTGGCGTCGGCCAGCTTTGATTATCTTTGGATGCTGCTGATTTTACTGGTGGTTGCCTTTGTGCATGGCATGGTGGAGCTTTCTTCGTTGCCGGTGATTCTGGGATGGTCGGTGGTGATCCTGACCCTTGCTACGGCCACGGGCATGGGTGTGGCGGCACTCAGCGTGTATTATCGTGATCTGGCGATTGCGCTACCTGTGCTGTTGCAGGTGGTATTTTTCCTCTCACCGGTGGTGTATGCCGTGACCATGGTGCCGGAGCATTATCTTTTCTGGTATTATCTTAACCCGGTGGCGACGCTGGTTGAATCGGTGCGCTCGGCGTTTGGTCTTTCAAGCCATGCCGGGCTTTTTCATCAGTTGCTGGCGATAGGGACGGCGGCGTTTTCGGCTGTGGCCGCGCTTTTTCTGTTCAGCCGTGTGGAACGTGCGGTGGTGGATCTTGCATGAATAAACCCGCCGCCATCACCATCACTGGCCTCGGCAAATGCTATGACCGCCCGAGCGCGTGGAGCATGAAGCCCAGCTGGTGGCAGCGCCTGCGCGGTATTCCCACCAACCCGTTCTGGGCGCTGAGTGACATTAACCTGACCATCAGAGAAGGGGAGGTGGTGGGCATTTTAGGGCGCAACGGCGCCGGTAAAAGCACCTTGCTCAAAATACTTTCGCGCATCACTCTGCCGACCACCGGCGAGGTGCGTATCCATGGCCGCGTCGGGTCATTGCTGGAGGTGGGTACCGGCTTTAATCCCGATCTCAGCGGCCACGAAAATATTTATCTCAGCGGCGCCATTCAGGGGCTGACGCGCAGTGATATCGATGCCATCTATGACCAGATTGTGGCATTTGCCGGGGTGGAAGAATTTATCCATATGCCGGTAAAACACTATTCCTCGGGCATGTATACCCGGCTTGGCTATGCGGTGGCCGCGCATCTGAACCATGATATTCTGCTGATTGATGAAGTGCTTGCCGTCGGTGATGCCGAGTTCCAGCGCAAATGTATGGGGCATATTCATGGCCAGACTACCAGCGGGCGCACGGTGCTTTTTGTCAGCCATAACACAGCGGCCATCTTAAGCCTTTGCACCCGTGCCATCTGGCTTGAGCATGGCCGTGTGATCGCCGATGGTGCGCCGCTTGCCGTGGTGGATCAATACCTCGCCCGGCTGGTCACGCTGAAATCCGATGTCAGCTGGCCAGCGGATGATACCGCGCCGGGCAATGATGCCGTACGGCTGCGCGCAGTCAGGATGATCAGCAGCAGCGGTGAAATCTCTGCCCGTCATATGAACGACCAGCCGTTTCATGTTGAAATTGAATATGATGTCATGCGCAACTTCAGCCCGATCGGCACCACCATTGCGGTGCATGATACCAGCGGCACCTGTCTTTTCGGCTCGATCAGCAACCACGAAACCAACTGGCACGGCAAAGCGCGCGAGCCCGGCCGCTATCTTAGCCGCTGCACGGTACCCGGTGATCTCATGCG
>Ga0315902_10012021_pt1 | contig 11319 bp, 21 predicted proteins | sample LakEriMetagenome_9_FD_203523 | JGI IMG/M metagenome (GOLD analysis project Ga0315902, IMG submission 203523) | Freshwater fungal communities from buoy surface, Lake Erie, Ohio, United States - Buoy 12 MA117 | ecosystem: Environmental > Aquatic > Freshwater > Lake > Lake biofilm | place: USA...
AGCGCATGGCTCCCTTGGCGTGCTTTGCTTGTGTAATTTTCATGGATAAATTTCGTCGATTAGGTTTTCTGCGGTTGATTTCCAAATGTACTCCCAAGGCTGCGGATCTTCCAGCAGCGACACTGCACGGTCGCGCTGAATGCGGGTGGTGAGCAGCTCGCGTTCAAGCTCCTTCACTCGCGCCCGCAGCCGCTCATTGATTTCTTCCATTTTGTGAAAGTAGTTCATTGCCCGTCACGCCTCCGGTCGTCCTCGATGCGTTGCCGTACTTGATCAAACTCAAGCAGGGCCACGCGATCGCCAGGGGTCGCCGCCATGTCGTCATGCACCAGCTTTGCCCGCAGCCGCAATGAAAGGAACAGCGCCGCCGTCAGAAGATCGTCCCGCTGCTGCGTTATCCTCGTTATGGCCTCTGCCTGCCTCATGGCGACCTCCCGTTGGTATTCCTCGCGCTTCTCACCATCCAAGTCTTCCACGAGGTCTGCAATCGCCCGCGCCCAGACTCGCTGGATTGGGGCCAGTGCGCTCTCAAGCCGTTCGTTGATCCACTGCCGTGTGATTTCGTGATTCATTTGATGGATTTCTTGAAGTTCTCCAGCCCGCATGTGCATTTGCCCGTCTCGGCTCGGTTGAATGAGCATTGCTGGCTGTGCGTGGCCCATTGCAGCGCCTTGTTACGTTGGTTCCAGAGGACTGAGACCTTGGCCTCAAGCTCCTCAATCTTGTCCATCAGGTCGCATTCTGACGAGTGCCGGACATCCGCGTTCATATTGTCGATGTATCCCATGTTATTTTCTGATTATGTTGTTTATTTCGCGTAACACGCTGGTTTTTTCTTCTGCCGCACAAGCGCCCCAGCTTGTCAGTAAGCTGCTCATGCGTTGTTGATTTTCTGCAACAAAATTACACCTATCGCTCAACTGGTCGGCGCTTGAGAAAAACAGTTCCTGTGGAACTTGGTATCCTGAAAGCCGCACGGTGTTGCGACATTCGTCCGAGAACAGCGGCACAACACCGCAGTTGAGCGACTCATAAAATCTGTTCGCCAAATGATTGTAGTGCGTGTGTGTCTTCTCATCCTCGATGTAGAGCGAGCAAAGAAACTGAGACAGCTCATTTCTGTCCCAATTGATTCGGTTGATGAACTTCTCTGTTTTGACTCCGGCATTTAAGAACTTTTCACGGTTCTTCCGATGCGTGCTGACCACCACATCTGCGCTCAAGTATTTGCTGAAATACTTTGCTCTGTCAGCGCGGAATGAGCCGTGATAAATGATACCGCGTTTGTTCGCGGCACCTGCACTTGCTGGTGAGTACGCAAGCGAATTCAGGTTCAGAATATTCCAATCGTTGACGTACTTCATAACGATCTTGCTCGGCTCGTGCGGATGGTTGGCGATGACGTTGTATTTGCGCCCGCGCTTCACGGCCATCCACAGGGCGCGAGGTTCTCCGAGGTTGTATTCGTTCGTGATGTAAAACAACTTGGCGTTCGGGCTTTCTTCCAGCCACTTGTAATCTACAAACGAATAGTGCGAGGCATGGTTGAAAATGATGACCTCATAACCTGACTTGATCCGGTCGTTGACTCCCTCGTAAGACCAGATGAGATCAGCGCCTAAGTGATCGGCAATCTTCTTCGCATTCAGCAAATGCAGGTTGCCGGAAAGCCTCGATCCGCCTTTGTGAGAGTCGATGACCAGTATCTTGCTTTGAGGCTGCTCTGGTTCAGCGAACAGGTTCATCTGCATCATAAAAACCTCGAAACAAGTTTTGGTTTCCACTCTGGATCAAGAACGATCCGCCAGCGACGCTGTGCATCCGCCTCTGGATAGCCAACGGCCATCATTCCCGCCACCAGCTCCGGCTGCGGCGGATACTCGGAAAACACCGCTGGCTTCATCCAAATGTACTTGTCCAGATGTGGCCAGCGATCGTTGACCATATTGTTGCTGAAAAAGTCCCACCATACGACGTTCGCGATGTAGGGCTGGACGTTCTCCGGCAGCGCCTCAATGGCCTCAAGCCACTCCTGTGGCGAGCGTTGAATGCGTGCCACGGGCTTGTAATTAGTTCCCACGGTTACCTCCCGCCAAGATCTGAAGGCTGCCCTGCATCGCGAAGTAAAGCGACGTTAGGATGATTGAGATGATCACGAGCCCCTCTGTGATAGAAAGCTCTGGACTGAACGCCCGCAACGCGAACGTATCCGCGTAAACCATTGCCCAGAAGGACAGTGTGTATCCAGTAGTGTGTTTTTTTGTGTTCATAGGGTTCAGATTAGATTGGGAAAAGAGCGCGAACGCGAGGACGAAAGTTTTCACTGACGCAAATGATTGCTCCCCACTCTCTTGCAATCGCACAAATTGGCTCGATGCCAAATTGTTTGAGCGTGTTTTCGATCTGTGCTGGCGCTGAATTTAGCGCATGATCGAACGGGAAAATGACCGTCTTGTTATGTTCGACCAGCTTCATCTTTGTCCGAGCTGGAAGCGTGGCGGTGGCTTTGTGGTGTCTGACTTCGATTTCGATGCAGTAGTTCATATATTTATTGGTTGTGGAGTTTCTTTGCTCCCCTCTGGCCACCCAAGGGATGACCAGCTCGGGAACCTAGTCGATTAACTTTATGTATTCCCAATCAAGCCGCGATAGTTTGACGCGACGCTTAACGTCTGGATGATCCATTTTCACAAACCAAAAATCAGAAGATCCATTTTTCCCGTTTCTGTATTGGGTGAGTGTTCCAAACCGCACGCCCATCATCCATGCGTTAAAGTGAACGGGAATTTCAATCCTCATTCCTTTGCGTAGTTTTATGCTGTTCATAAGATGCTTTTTATAGGTTGTTCAAGTGGAGCAGAGGCTCCTTGCCGCGCCCGACAGTGTCAGGCGCGGACAGGAACCGCCGCTTATGCGAACTTGGCTTGCAGCTCTGCCAAGCGAGCTTTGAACGCCTTGCTACCCGTCCGGCCAGCCCACTTGGCGAGGATTTCAAGGACGATCGCGAGTCCGCGCCCAGAAGGCATTACCCCTCTGGCAAGCTCCTGAGCGATGCTGCGGCAAAATGAACCGCAATGCCCGTCCTCCCAACTTTCCAAAGATACTCCGATTTCGGAACGCAGTTCGTTCACAAGGGCTTCTTCCTTCTGCTTTTCAGCCTCACGCTCAGGAGCGAGAATTGCCTTTATGATTTCGGCGGTGCGCTCGTTGTCCGAGTCTTTTCTCCACCAGTTGCCCGCAAACCACTCGCAGTAGCCCTTATCTTCGGCCAGAATGTCTTTTACAGCGCGGCCAGCGTACTTACCGCCTTGAAAGAAACTGAAGTCCGTAGCGGCCACGCGAGCGGCTTCGGCGGCAGCGCGGCGCTCGGATTCCTCGCGGCTGATGCGGGCGATCTCGTCCAAGTCAAAGTTAACGACGCCGTCAAATCTGGCGCTCGGGTAATGCTCGCTCAGGTACGCCTTGGCCGCTTCAAGAGCCTGCGCTTTGTCGGTCGAGAGATTCTTGATGTACACGCTGGTGTCTTCTGCCCCGCCTGCGGATTCAACGGTGCCGAATTCTGTGCGCTCAAAGCGGCGCTTTGTGCCGTAAGCGCGTAGCGTGTAGAACCCGCTTTTGTCTCCGGTCGCGATGCCGAAATGCGTGATGTAAATGAGGTTTCCGCCTAAGTCGCTGAATATGATTTGGTTCATTTGATCGATGTATGGTTAAGGTTGGCTGACAGAGAACACATTACGAAACCCAACCGATATAGCTAGATCTTTTTTCAAAAATCTTCATTTACTCTGTAGATTGTCTCGTAAATCGAGCAAACCGTCAGCAAAACGCTTCGTGATGTCAGCAAAACGCTGACTTCGGTCAGCAAAACGCTGCCCTTTGTCAGCAAATCGCTGACTTCGGTCAGGCCAGCTTCCGCAGGATCATCGGCGGCACATTGGGCGGCAGCGCCTTTAGAACGCCCTCCAGAGCCTCTTGGTGGGCCTTCTCGGCTCCGGCGCGGGTGCCGGAGTACACAGCTTCCCCAAGCTGGTCGTAGTTATCGGTCAGGAGTTGGGTGACCCAGCTCCGGTGCTGACGGAAATACCAAGTCTCAACAAAGTACCCGCCTTCAGCGCGGTTGAGTTTAACGTAATGGTGCATCACTTTGCCTGACTGATTGTGTTGAACGCTGCAATGGCATCGGCCTTTGACCACTCATGGACGCATTGGCACCCCTCCCAGTTCCAGCCCTCCACCAGCTCGATCCAGACATCCTTGAGCGACCGCTTGCCGCCCGAGGTTTCGCCGTCGTTGTTTTCCCAATGCACCGACCGCACACGCGGGTCGGCCAGCAGTTGTTTCCAAGTTTTGATTTTGCTCATAAATGCGTTTAAAGGGTTGTTAAAGGGCGGAGGATCGAACCCCGCCCTGTTGGTATTGCCTAGGCTTTCGCGGCCTCGTAGGCGGCTCTGGCGGCTTCGTATGCGGCGCTCAGCAACCCGAGCTTTGCTGCGCCTTCGATCAGGTCGGCGTTGTTGCTCGCCTGTGCCAGTTCAACCAGCTTTGCAACGCGGTTGGTTGCGAAGTAGGGGATGCTCACGAGCAGATGCGATTTTGGCCAGACAGAGGTGCAGTCGTTGTTGGCGGCGCATGCAGTCCAGAAGGCGTTGCGCTCAGCATACAAAGCGCCGTTAATTGCCTGATCTGCTGCGTCGGAAAACTTCTCGCCAAACTTCACCAGATCGCGTTTTGCGAGCGCCACAGCGCCGCTCAGAGCGCGGATTCCGGTGCGGGTTGCCTTTGCGGCGGCCTGCACAGACTCAACCTCGTCAACGGTTGCCTGCGCTTTTAGTGCCCAGTTCGCGAGGCGGGCGGTTGTCCAAGTGATGTACTGCTTGCGACCAGCCTGTGCCCGCTGCTCGGCTTTCCAAGCGGTCACTGCTGGGCATGCTTCCCATCTGCTGGCGACCGTGCGCTCAGGGCATTCAGTCGGCTTGAATGCTGCGACAGCGGCCTTGCAGCTCTCCAGTTGCGCTTCAGCGTATGCCTTGGAGACTTCCAGAGGAAGGTGGCCGGAGCCCAAGCAAGCACCCGACTGCCAGCCCCAAGCGAGCGTGTAGCCATGCTTGGCCACGCGATTGGTGCGAGCGTCGGTTTTTTGGGTGCTTTCGCAGATCTGGCAGGTTCCGTAGTTTGTTGCTTTCATAGTGGTTTTTGGTTGGTTGTTGCTGACGAGTTAATACTTGCATAACCCAAGCAGGCTGGGAACTACTTTTTTTAAAAATCATTTTCCCCCTTCTGCAAGACGTTGATTTAACAGCCACTTACACAACGCATTTTTTTGAAAAGCACCGCAAATTAGCCTGAAATCCTGTCGCTTTTTGATGTTTTAGACTAAAAAAAAGAGCCAGCCGAAGCTGACTCTCTTTTCCTGCGTTCGTAACACGCTTAAAACGTGCAACATCCGCAGCAAGGTGCGTCTTCGCACCGTCCGCTCCTATTGCGGTAACCCACCCATCCGGTGGATGTTACAACCGCGAAGCTGGTTCGGTTGCCACGGCTGATCCGCTGCGCGGTCGGCTCGTCCGCCACATCGCCTCCGGCGGTGCAGGCTGGGCAGGTGACCAGCCAGAAGGTGCGGCGGAACCGCGTCCGCTTGCTCAGGGTTCCGGCCCCTGCCGGAACGTGCGTCCGGCAGGTGTTGCAGTTTGATTCGTATCGGTTTGTCATGGTGTTGGGTTGGTTAGTGATTACAGGATCGAGTTGAGTGCCTTTTGCAGGTCGTGCCGGACGCCCGCCCGAATGCGTTGCGCCTCTTTGATGGCCTCCCCCTTGATCTGGTCGGCCTCACGCTCTGCCTTTTGGCGAGTGGTCGCAGCAGCGGACTGTGCGCTGTGCAGCAGCTCGTCCTGAGCCTTGCGGGCGTCCGCCAGCGTAAGCAGCGGGATGAAGTCGCTCATCAGGTCACGCTCCAGTTCGCACGTTACGCTGGCCAGCCACGGCCCGAGGTAGGATGCGGTGCCGAGGTCGGCAATGGCCTTGCGGAGGATTTCGAGTTCTTGGTTCTTTGTCATGGCGTTGGTTAGGTTGTGGTTTCTGCTGACTCGGGCATTCTTGCATAACCCAAGCGGCACGCAAGAACTTTTTTATCCGTTGGCGATTTTATCTGCTTTTGCCAGCGCCCGAGCCACTAGCTCGTAGACTTCGTCGTCGCTGTACGCTTGGAAGGCGATGCCTCCACCGTACTGGCGGTTGTGAAACTTCTTGCCGCCAAGTTTTCTGGCCTTCCAAAGCGCGAGGTCGTAAAGGCTTCCGGTGCTTATCAGTTTCTGCGATGCCCGTTCTGCGCGGTCGGCGTCCGTGATGAACGCGAGGAAGTGGATAACGCGGCGCGGGTTGCCGTTTACGTCGTTTTTGATGCGTGTGATGGTGTAGTCGTTCATGGATCGATAAGTTGGTTGGTTTGGTTCTCTGACGGCCTCGTCAGTGCCCGCATTACGGGTCAGACAGGGGATGGAACCCTGTTTCGGCCTCTAGTACCCGTTGGCTTCGGCCCATTCCGTAATCCGATCAATGGTGTCGGGATTCACGGTGTGTTCGCCGCCAAGTGTGGTTTCAAGGAGGCCAGTATCCTGAAGAGCCGCGAGGCTTGCAGCGTACTTGCCTTTTTCAATCCAGCACTGGGTGGAGTCGTCGCAGATGGAGATTTCAACGGAGTATCCTGAGATTTTTGTGGTTTTCATTGGTGGGTAGGTTTGGTTGGTTGGTTCTCTGACGGCCTCGTCAGTGGCGGCATTACCGCCAGACGCCCGAAGGCGTTTCGGCCTTAGTTTGCAATGCCGTGGAACTCGCGTCCAAGGTCATCGTTTGCAATTGGAGTAGCTTGGGCGGCTGCTGTAAGGCGCTCATTATTTTCCCAACCGACAAGCAGTTGATTTACGAAGGATTTGGCGTCTCCGAAACTAAAAGCGATTTCGAGAGGATTATCGTTGCCGATGCCATATACATACCAAACGACTGCCTGAAGCTCAGGATCGAGCAGCCACTTCTGATCGAATGATTTAATAATGTAACCACGGTAAGCGTAGTGGCCTTTTGCGATGCGTTTTGCGGTGTGTTTTACGGTTTGTTTTTTCATGTCTGTGTTTGTGTTGGTTGTTACTGACGAGACCAATCTTCCATAACCCAACCGAAGCCTCAACAACTTTTTTCGCAATAAACCAAAAAAAACGCGCAACACCCACAATTTGCGGATGTTACGCGATGTAATTTTTTTTGATTTTCTTATTTCTGAGCCCGAAATGAACCCCAGTTTGCCTCCGCAATTCCGCCTCCTTCGCGGATTCTGTCGGTAATGCTTGGCCCAACATGCTTTATGAATTCGGCAGGCGTCTGATTACCCAGCAGAATTGTGTCCTTCATATCTCCGTATCTGCGGTCAACCAAGTGGGTTAGCAATGTATCTCCCCAGTCGCTTTGGTTACGTTCTTGAACCTCGTCAATGATCAGCAGCGACGGTCGAACGAACTGGTCGATGGCGGCCCGTTCCGAGGTCTTTGAGCTGAAGGATTCTTTGACCTCCAAGAAAAACCCCAGCGCCGTTGTGTAGACGGGCCTTCTACCCGCCTCTGCCACCCGTCTCGATAGATGACAGCCAAGTTGCGTCTTGCCCGTGCCACGCGGCCCCACAACCGCCAGCACCACTCCAGTGCCGAGCTTTTCGCTCATCCGGCGGTACAGGTCGAGCCACCCATCTCCAGTCGGTTCGGCTTGGAGTTGATGCCGCTTGGGTATTCCGCTTTCGGACATATACTTAGCCAAGTTAACCGTCCGCGCCCGTTGCTCGGCTTCGCGCTCTCTGGCTGCCATTTCCTCTGCATTAAAACTTTGGAACGTCTTGAGATTCAGCATATTCTTTACTCCTTTTGTTTGCTTTATTGTCGGCCTTGGCGTCGATGAAGATGCCCTGCCATCCGGCGCTCATGGACTGCCGCATCCCGCGTATCGCGGCCTCGGCTCCGGCCTCAACCGCCTTTGCCCACGTTGCCGCCTGTCCGGTCGGCGCAACGGGCTTTTTGATTTCTTTCCGGTGCTTAAGCCAATCGAGCCAACAGGCTTTAAACTCCGGCGTATCCAGCTCCGGCGGCAGCCCAACCCATTCCCCCCCTTGAGGGGGGTTAGGGGGGTTATTAACTTGGTTATTGGTTATTGGTTTATGGTTAGCAACCGATCCGCCAGATTCTGGCTGGCCAATTGCTAGCGAGTTTCTAGCGGACGCTAGCTTTTTGCGCTGTTTACCGTAGCGGACTTCGTGCGAACGCACTGCGTTTGCTTTGGCGACCTCGGATTTGGCTTTGTAAGCGGCGATCACTGCATCGCACTTTTTATGGTGCCAAGCGCCGTCCGCGAACGTAAAAAACTCGCCCAACAGAACGTCAACTGCCGCGATTTCGTCTTCGGCCCGAGCGCCGATTTTGCGACACAGGGCTGGCAATTCCGCGTGCTGGATCGGGCCTTCTTGGTCGTAGTAGTGGTGGATCAGGGCAAGGTATAACGCCCGCTCAACCAGCGTCAGGTGCCCCGTTGCCGACTTCCAGTCGCCTATGTGATGTGGATAATGATTCATCGATCGATTCTATGCTGATTTCAATTTTTGGGGACTCCCCCTTGGCTGCGTAAAACTTGACTATGTGCAGATCGCAGATCTGCGCGTCATCCTCCCAGAAGCCCTTCAACGCATCCTGTACGCCCTTTTGTAGGTTGTCGCAGTCAGGCCGCTTAGTGTGCGCGATCCGGCCCTGTGGATGCTTTTTGCCGGACAGCGCCTGTGGACGTTCCAGCACATAAACCACCGACATCCTGATCGGGCCAGAACACGGCCTTGGAGGTAAGTGGCTTTTCGAGAATAAGGCCACTAGGTCGATAAACCAAACGGCCTTTTTCGTTTTGAAGAAGACTGGCTTGCCGTGCCGCACCATCACCCGCTTGCCTGAAAACTGTAGGCTTTTAGGGCAAACAGGGATGGTGAAGGCAGCTTTCATCGGTGACGGGGGACGCTGCTGATCATCCGATCATCTTCGCAGTCCGCGCAACGATAAACATTCAAGTTTGGGTTGCTCAGGTTTCTGGATACGATCCAAACAACCTCGCTGCCCTGTCGGATGCGCTTGCCGGAGATGGCCCGCCCGCATTCGGAGCAGACCACCCGATCCGTTTCGCGCACATCTTTTTTGTTGAGGCGCGTCGTCATGCTTAGAACGGGATGTCGTCGTCTTGGTACTCGATCGGATCAGACGCCTTGACTACGCGGCCTGTCGGCTGCGGTCTGGCGGCTGGTGCGCTCGATGCCTGTTCTCCACCGGAGCTTTCCTTCGCAATCGCCATTGCCCGCCTCGCGAGCTTCGCAACAAGACTCTCGACCTCTTTTGAATCGATGCCCGCAGCCGCACTCCTGCCGCCTCCGAGCGCGTTCAGCCAACGCACCTTCGTCCGCAGCTTGCCGTTGTAAGACTCGTTTTCGACGACGATCTCAACATCTTTGCCGGAAAACGGATCGTGACCGTTTTGCAGCGATATGAGGTCGCCGTCCCATCCAAACGCCTCTGCAAGCGTGCGGATGCTATTATCCACGGCGTTATCAGACAGCCACGCATGATAGTCGATTGACCTGCCCGTTTCTGGGCCTTCTGCGATGACCAGCTTCAAGCGGATCGATGGCGTGCCCTTACTTGATTTGTCAAACCAACCAAAAGAGGTCGGTTCGACGTTGGCGATGTATGTTCCTGCCTTATCGAGGTATTTCATGGATTGGATTTATTTTTGGAGTTTCTGAAGTTTCGCGATGCCGTCGCGGATGCGGTCTGCTGACAGAGTTTCTAGTTTCACTGCTTCCCACTTAGCTCGCACTGGAGCCTCCATTTGAGCGGACTTGAGCAGCTCGGTGTACATGCGGCGGAGTTTGTCTGGACTGTTAGCATCAACAGCCTCCGAAAATGCGTCCCATGACAGGTCGATGGTGTCTGGTAGCGATAGTCGGTTTTTGGCGTCCCACCCTGGTGACCAAGTTGTGTGGATGATCCGACCACCGCCGATGGTTTTCTCGGTTCGGGCTCCAGCATTCTTTGACTTGAACACTTCATAAACCGCAAACAAGCAGGCGTCCGGCCACTCGCGCAGGATGCCTGTTATGCCTTTGTGCCCCTTCATTTCGTACCTGTCCCACTGCTCGCCCCCTGGCTGCGTGAACGTCTTGATCTGAACGTGGCTCAAAAGGATGATCCCGACCTTCTGGCGCTCGCGCAGCAGATCGAGTTTTGAGAGCAATGTAGATAACTCCAGTTCGGCTACCTTATAACCTTTGCCGAAGCCGTAACCCTCGATGTTTTGCTGACCGTCCCGCTTGCAGACAAAAGCGTGGATCGAGCGTTCCAGCCAATCGGTTGTGTCCACCACAAGGGTTTTAAACTCGCCAGCGTCTTTGGTTAACTCGTCCACTGTTGCGACGACATCCGCGTAAGACTCAGGCGTGATGCGGGCAACATGGTCGAGACCAGTCAGCCCCTGCTCTTGGCTAATAAACAGCGGCGATGGCGCGTTAGCTGCGAATGTTGACTTTCCAATGCCTTCAGGGCCGGAAAGGAGAATGCGTGGCGGGAGGCTTTCACCGCCGCGTTTAATTTTCGATAGGATACTCATGGATGTATGTATGGTTGACTAATGGTTGACTATGGTTGACTGACTACTGACTCACTACAAAAATTCTGAGGAACGCCTCTGCCGCGTGATGAAATGCGGTTCCGATCGCAAGGGCTTCGCTCTCCTCACCAACCCGCTCGGTCGGTGACTCGTACTTGAGGTAATGGTAACGCGAACATTTCCTGAGCGCGGACAGCCGCGAATTGGTGAGTAATTCAAGGTCACCGGACTTTTCCATCACTAGCTCTGCATGCGCCTTTGATTTTGCGCGATAACGGATCCCGTCAACGTCCGCACGTTTGGCACACAGGTCGAAAAACTCACACGTTCCAAACTGCGTGCAGGCGCTCGGATTGCGCGGCCAGATGTTCTGACGGCGATAGTGCAATATCTGCTGGCTGAAAGCCCACGCATCGCTCATGTACTCCAGCAACTCAGTGTCCGAGCGCGGGATTTCTTTCTGGACGTAGTACGCGCCCGAGTCGTTGATCACCGCATCGAAGACGCGGGATGCTAGTTCTTCCGGCGTTTCTTCTCGGGCGTCCACAACGTAGCCAAGATCCGCGTCGGCTGTCTGACGCCACTTCTTGCCATCCTTCGTCATCATGCGATTGCCGTAAGTATCGCGCACCACCTTGAGCCCGT
>Ga0315902_10012022_pt1 | contig 11319 bp, 5 predicted proteins | sample LakEriMetagenome_9_FD_203523 | JGI IMG/M metagenome (GOLD analysis project Ga0315902, IMG submission 203523) | Freshwater fungal communities from buoy surface, Lake Erie, Ohio, United States - Buoy 12 MA117 | ecosystem: Environmental > Aquatic > Freshwater > Lake > Lake biofilm | place: USA...
GGTTCCAGCATCCGTCGGCAGGTCTCCGACAGCGCGGTGCCGCTGCAGATCATCACCACCGAAGACCTCCGTCGCGAGGGCATCAACAGTCCTGAACAGCTGGTCAGCTACCTCGTCAGCAACGGCAACGGCCTCGACAACCTCGCCGGCAACGCCGATGTGGTCACCGGCGCGCAGCGCGGCAACAACGGCGCATCCTCGGCCAACCTGCGCGGCCAGGGTTCGGCGGCGACGCTGGTGCTGCTCAACGGCCGTCGCGTCGCGGCCCACGGCCTCAACGGCGGCGCGGTCGACATCAACCAGATCCCGATGGCGGCCATCGAGCGCGTCGAAGTCCTGAAGGACGGCGCCTCGGCGGTCTACGGCACCGATGCCATCGGCGGCGTCATCAACTTCATCCTGAAGAAGAACTTCCAGGGCCTGAACTTCACGGGCTTCGCGGACATCACCGAGCTCGGCGGCGGCGCCATCTACCGCGGTACGGCGGCCGGCGGCTTCGGCGACGTGGAGCAGGACGGTTGGAACATCATGGCCACGGTGTCGATGAGCGATCACCGCGAACTGCGCGGCGACCAGCGCGACTTCGTCAACACCTTCCAGCCCGACCGCGGCGTGTCGGTGGACACGCGTGGCACGCCCTTCGCCACCATCGTCCCGCTGGGTGTGGGCCCGAGCACGCCGCTCGGCACGATCATCAACAACTCCGCGGCAGCGCCGGTCCTGCCCGGCAGCACCATCCGTGCCGATGGCGGCATCAACCCGCTCGATCTGCCGGGCGGCGGCGGGTGCAACCAGATCGACGGCATGCAGGCCTACGACACGCGGCTCTGGAACTTCCCACAGGCGGAGTTCGCCTGCGCCTGGGATACCGGCCGCGCGGCCGTGCTGCAGCAGCCCATCAAGACCGTCAACTTCGTCACCCGCGGCGTGCTGCGTCTCGGTGAACACGAGTTGGCTGCGGAGTTGACCGGCTCCACTGCCGACTCGGCGAAGCGCTTCTCGAACCTCCAGCTCACCCCGAACACCTCCACCCAGAACTACGCTTTCCCGCGCAACGCGGCTTCGGCCGCGGTCTACGACCGGGTGTTCAACCAGTTGGTCGCGGTCTTCCCCACGCTCGAGGCGCGGCGGGGGCTGCCGATGTCCTACCGCTGGCGCTGCATGGAGTGCGGTCGCCGCGAGATCGAGACCACCACCGACACCTTCCGCGCCTTCATCGGTGCGGATGGCCCGCTGCCGCTCGAGGGTTGGACCTACCGCACCGGCGTGTCGCACGCCTTCAGCGAGTCCGAGTCCCAGCTCGGCACCGGTTACTACTACCGCAACACGACCCGCGACGCTTCGGGCACGGTCATCGCCAACGGCATCATCGACGCGCTCAACACCGGCGTGATCAACGTCTTCCTGCGTCCGGGCGAGACCCAGTCGCAGGCTGCGCTCGACCTGCTCAAGGGCGCCTCCGCCGAGGGCGTCATCCTCTACGGCGGCAAGTTCTCCGTGACCCAGGTGGACGCCTCGATGTCCGGCCCGCTGTTCGCGCTGCCGGCGGGCGATGTGCTCGCGGCGGTCGGCGTCGACTGGCGCCGCGAGGAGTACGAGTTCAACGGCGACCAGCGCGCGGCTGCTGCGCGCCCGGTGATCATCGCGGCGCCCTTCGATGACGGCAACGCGCTCGCGGGTGTCGAGCGCGATGTGAAGGCGGTGTACGCGGAGGTCATGGTGCCCATCGTCTCCGGCATGGAGCTGACCGGTGCCGTGCGCCGCGACCAGTACGACGGCTTCGGCTCGACCGTGAACCCCAAGATCACCCTGAAGTGGCGCCCCATCGATGCCGTGATGCTGCGCGGCTCGTACAGCACCGGCTTCCGTGTGCCTTCCTTCAACCAGATCTACAACGCCTCCGCTACCGCGCTCTACACCGGGCGTGACCTCGCGGATCCGGGCAAGTGCCCGGGTGGTCGTCCGGATATCACCAAGCCGGAGTGCGCGGTGGTGCAGCCGAACATCCGGACCGGCGGCAAGCTCGACCTCGGACCCGAGGAATCCGACCAGTTCAACTTCGGTATGGTGTTCGAGCCGCTCGACGACTTCACCATGTCCGTCGACTGGTGGCGCATCAAGCGCACCGGCACGCTGCAGATCCTCACTTTGCAGCAGCTTGCCGACAACTATTCCACTTTCCAGGACCGATATGTCCGCGATGCCGCAGGCAATCTCCAGGAGATCGATCGGACCTGGATCAACGCCGGCGACACCAACACCCAGGGCATCGATCTGACGATGGCGCTGCGCGGCGAGGCCTGGGGCGGCAACTGGCGCGCAGGGCTCGACGGCAGCAAGATCCTCGAGAAGCGCTCGCGCATCGCGCCGAGCCTGCCGTTCGGTCCGAGCGAGGTGGGCGCGTTCACCTTCGCGGGCGACCTCGGCCTCGAGTGGAAGCACAACGCCTACTTCGCGTTCACCAAGGGCGATTGGAGCGCGACGCTGTCGCAGCTCTACCGTTCGGGCTATCGCAACCAGGAGCTGCCGGGCGTGACCGCGGGCATCGTCTCGCCGCCCAACGTCGACCGCCGCGTTGACTCCTACATCACCTACAACGCGGCGGTGACCTGGCGCGGCATCGACGGGCTTTCGGTGACGGCGGGCATCAAGAACCTGCTCAACAAGGATCCGCCGTTCGCGATCACCTACGACAGCAACACCGGTGCGGGCAGCTCCTGGGAGCCGCGCGTCGCCGATCCGCGCAACCGCAGCTTCACGCTGCTGGCGGAGTACCGCTTCTGAGGCGCGCCGCGGCGTGCCCTCGGGTACGCCGCGGCCTCCTTCCGCGATGCGCCTGACACCCGGCCAGGTCGATGACTTCTTCGGCCGCGGCTGGGTGGTCGTACCCGCCCTGTTCGGGGCCGACGAGCTCGCTGCGGCCCGCGCCGCGTTCGAGCGGCTGCACGCCACGGCGCAGCGCCTCGGCACCACGCAGGACCATGCGGGCGCGCGCTTCGTGCTGACGGCGCGCGGCGGCATCCCGGCGGCGGAGGCGGCCGGGGGCGGCGTGGTCGTGCAGCGCGTGGTGTGGGCCGGCGGCGCCGAGCCCGCACTGCTCGACATCGGCGCCGACCCGCGTCTCGTTGGGCCCGCGCTGCAGCTGCTCGGCAGCGATCGCTGCGAACAGCTGCTCTGCCAGGCGCACTTCAAGATGCCGGGGGACGGCGTGTCCTTCGACTGGCACCAGGATGTGCAGCATCGCGACAAAGGTCCCGGCACCTGGCGCGACATCAACGGCCGCGGTTCGTATGTGCAGACATTGCTCGCGGTCGACGAGATGCGCGCCGACAACGGGCCGCTGCAGTTCGTGCCGCGCGAGGCGGTACGGCTCGACGATCGCGGCAGGCTGCGCGACGCGCACTACGATTACGGCACGCCGATGGCGGGTGGCGACGATGCGGGCGGCGACGATGCGGTCGATGCGGGCCGTGCCGAGACCATCACGGGCCCCGCCGGGTCGGTCATATTCTTCGGGCCGTACGCGGTCCACGGCAGCACGCCCAACACCTCGTCGGTGCCGCGTCGTGTGCTGATCAACGGCTATGCCTATCCCGGCGCCAACGGTCGCGTGTATCCGGGCGAGGGGTCGGGCCGCGTGCTGCCGCGGTCGGCCGCGTGAGCCGGCGATGAGCCTCCGGTGAGCGGATACTTCAGCACGCTCGACTGGGCGGTGGTGGCGGGCTACTTCGCGCTGGTCACCGTGATCAGCCACCGGCTGCAGGGCCGGCAGTCCGACGTCCACGAGTATTTTTTGGGCTCGCGCAGCCTGCCGTGGCCCGCGGTCGCGGCGTCGATCGTCTCGACGGCCATCAGCGGTGTGACCTTCATCGGCGTGCCGGCGCTGGTGTTCGCGCAGGGCGGCGATTACCGCTACCTGCAGTTCGCGCTGGCCGGCGTGATCTCGAAGTGGGTGCTCGGCATGTTCATCATGCCGCGCCTCTACGAGAAGCAGTACGCGAGCCCCTACGACTACATCCGCGACCGTCTGGGTCCGGTGGTGGGGCGTGTGTCGGCGCTCCTGTTCTTCGTCGGCGCGGTGCTGGGGCAGGGGGTGCGCGTCTACGCCGTCGCGCTGGTGCTCGAGCTGCTCACCGGTCTCGGTTTCGCATGGTGCGTCGCGCTGTCGGTGGGGGTCTCGGCGGTGAGCACCTGGCTCGGCGGCGTGCGTGCCGTGGTGTGGACCGATGTGCTGCAGTTCGTCATGTTGGTGGCGGGCGGCGCGGTCGCGGTGCTGTATGTCACGCAGGTGTATCCGGGCGGTTTCGGCGCGCTGCTCGAGGCCGGCGCCGAGGCCGGCAAGACGCGCGTGTTCGACTTCACCGTCGATCCGCGCCTGCAGTTCACCTTCTGGGCGGGTGTGTTCGCGATGCCGTTCCAGAACCTCGCGGCCTACGGCACCGACCAGCTCAACACGCAGCGCATGCTGTGCTGCCGCTCGGTGCGCGAGGCGCGGCTCGCGCTCTGGTGGAGCAACGCCGGTGAGCTGGTGGTGGTGCTGTTCCTGACGGTCGGTCTCGCGCTGTGGGGCTACTACCAGCACAACCCGATCGATCCTGCGTTCGTCGGCCTCGTCGCCGAGAAGGGCGACCGCATCTTCCCGGCGTTCATCCTCTCGGAGCTGCCCGAGGGGTTGCGCGGTTTCATGGTGGCGGCGCTGTTCGCGGCGGCGATGGCGAGTCCGGTGCTGTCGGCGCTCGCCGAGACCACGCTCACGATGTTCCATGACGGGCATCGTGCTGGCACGCTCGCGCCGGCCCGTGCGCTCTGGCTGTCACGGCTGTTCGTCGTCGGCTGGGGCGTGGTGCTCGGCGGCTTCGCGGTGCTGCTTTCGGGGCGCGGTGAGCAGTTGGTGCCGCTCGCGTTCCAGATGACCGCGTACACCTACGGACCGATGCTCGGCCTCTTCCTGCTCGCCTTGTTCGTGCCGCGCGAACGCATCCACAGCATCCCGCTCGGCGTCGCGGCCTCGATGCTCGGCGTGCTCGCGGTCGACAACGCGGCGCGGCTCGGTCTGACGGACGGCGGTCCGTTGGTCGCCTTCCCGTGGTTGTTCCCGCTCGGCGGCCTGCTGTGCGTCGCCGTCGCGATGTTGCCGGTGACCTCCCGCCGTTGAGCCCCTGTCGGACCGGTTCGCCGGGGCCGTCGCAGCCGGTTCCACGCGGTTTCGGGTAGGATGCCGTCCGTGCCGACCCCGACCCCCGACCAGCCGGGACCCGCTCCGGCCTCCGAGACCTCGCGCATCGTCGGCATCGACGGCCTGCGCGCGCTCGCCGTGCTCGGCGTCATGGTGTTCCACGCCGATTGGTTCTACGCCCAGGGCGGGTTCTTCGGCGTCGACCTGTTCTTCGTCATCTCGGGCTTCCTGATCACGCGGCTGCTGCTGGCCGAGCTCGATCGCAGCGGCACGATCTCGTTCCGCGGTTTCTACCTGCGCCGCGCGCGCCGCATCCTGCCCGCGATGCTGCTGGTGATCGCCGGCTCTGCGCTCGCCGCGGTCGTGCTCGCGCCTGATGCGCTGCCGTTGCTGCGCGTCGACGCGCTGGCCTCGGCGCTGTTCGTCGTCAACTGGCACTTCATCTTCCAAGAGCTCTCGTACTTCGAGTACATCGGTCGCCAGCCGCTGCTGCAGCACCTCTGGTCGCTCGCCATCGAGGAGCAGTTCTACCTGCTGTGGCCGCTGATCGTGCTCGCGCTCGCTTCGCGCGGTGGTCGGCGGCTGCTCGGCGTCGTCGCGCTGGCGCTGGCCGCCGCGTCGGCCGTGTGGATGGGCGTGCTCGCCGACCGGCTCGGCTTCCCGGAGTCGATGGACATCGGTCGCGTCTATTTCGGCACCGACACGCACGCGATGGGTCTCCTGGCAGGCGCGGCGTTGGCGGCGGCCGCGCCGGGCATCTCGGCGTGGGCACACGCCGCGGTCGATGAGGGGGGCGGCGTGCGGCGCACGGGTACGCTGCTCGGCATCGCGGGGCTCGCGGGCACGCTGTTCCTCTTCTCGCAGGTGAGCGAGAACCATCCGTGGCTCTATCCATGGGCGTTCGTCGCCTCGGCGGTGTTCAGCATGGCGGCGATCGTCGCCTGCCTCATGCCCGGTCCGTTCGGCGCGCTGCTGGACGCGCAGCCGCTGCGCTGGATCGGCGAGCGGTCCTACGGCATCTATCTTTGGCACTGGCCGGTGTTCATGCTCACCCGGCCGGGTGTGGACATCCCGCTCGAGCAGGGACCGGCTTTCGCGCTGCGCTGCGCGCTGACGTTCGCGCTCGCTGCGGCGTCCTACCGCTTCATCGAGGCCCCCATCCTCGGACGCAGCCTGCGGCCGATGCCGGTGACGCCGCAGTTCGCGCGCGGCGCGCTGGCGGCGTTCGCCTGCGCCGCCCTCTTCATCCTCGTGCCGTCGCCGCAGGGCGCGGGATCACCGGGGGCGAAGGCCGCTGCGCAGGGAGCGACAGGCGTGGTGACCGGTGCGGCGCCCGCCGCCGGGACGCCGACCAACCCGCCGCCGCCCGCCGCGCCCGCGACGGCCGCCACGACGACCGATCGCGCACCGCCGCCGCTGATCGGTCGCCGCAGCGGGCAGTTGACGGTGGTCGGCGATTCGGTCGCGCTCGGCGCACGCAGCGCGATCGAGCGGGGCATCGACGGCGCTGCCGTGTATGCGATGGTGGGTTGGCAGGCCGCCGATGTGCTCAGCATGCTGCAACGCATCCGCGACGCCGGCGAACTGCGCTCGAAGGTGCTGATCCACCTCGGCACCAACGGCTATGTCACCGAGAAGCAGCTGCGCGCCATGCTCGAGCTGCTGCGCGACCGCGAGCGTGTGCTGGTGATGAACTCGCGCGTGCCGCGGCGCTGGATGGCGGCCAACAACCGGTTGTTGGCGACGGTGGTGCCCCAGTATCCGAACGCCGTGCTGATCGATTGGCACGGCATCGCCGACCCCAAGCCGGAGTTCTTCGTGCAGGACGGTGTGCACCTCACCGGCTCCGGCATGCGGGCCTTCGTCGCCGCGGTGGTCGCGGCCGGCGATTTCAGCAAGGCGCCGCCGCCGGACGCAGCGCCCGACGAGCCGCGACGGCTGCTCTCGCCGATCATGCCCGAGGCCACCGAGCCTGAGGACTACGCGCCCAGCCTGGTGCGGCATACCCGACCGATGGCGCCGGACTCCTTCTGGCAGACGATGGCGCGCTGCGAGACCGGCAACAACTGGCAGAACGGCGGCGAGTACGCGGGTGGTCTCGGCATCTATGTAGGCACCTGGCGGCAGTGGGGTGGCCGCGAGTTCGCGCCGACCCCCGATGCGGCGACGCCGGCGCAGCAGATCATCGTCGCCAACCGCGTCTCCACCCAAGGATGGCAACGGCCGGACGGCCGCTTCGAGCCGCCGGTGGGGTTCAGCGGCTGGGGTTGCCTCAAGACCATCGGCCGACCGACGCTGATGATGTTCACGCCCGAGAGCCTGCTCGCGCAGCGCTTCCGTTGGTTGCAGCGCGGTCAGGCCGTACGCGATCTGCAGCTGCTGCTCGGTCTGCCGGTCGATGGCGTCTACCGCGACCGTACCGCCGTCCGGCATCGTGAGATCCTCGAGCAGCGCGGGTTGCCCATGAGCCTCGCGGCCAGCGCGCCTGCGCCTTCGGCGACCGGCACTACCGCGGCAGCCACCACGGCGCCGGTGGCGGCGACGCCTGACGCCGCCGGTCCGCCGACGGGTGCGGGTGGCGAAGGCGCAGCCGCCGCGGTCACGACCGAAGCGCCGACATCGCCGTCCGGAACCGCGCCGTCCTCGGAGGCGCCCGCCGCGGGTCCCGCCGAACCTGCCGCGTCGCCGCCGTCCGCGGAGCCGGCGCCGGTGACCGAGCCGACCCCGCCGGGGGGCGCACGGTGAGGCGCCTCGCGCTGTCGCGTCTCGCTGCACCGATCATCTCCTCGGTTCTGCTGTTGGGCGCGGCGGCCTACGCGCCGGTCGCCCGCGCGCAGGGATACATCCCGGACCTGACCTGTCCCGCCGTCGGCGGACGCTCTCCGGCGCGCCGGCCGTCGTCCGCGGACGAGGAGGTCGTGCCCTTCGATCTCGACGCGCTGGGCGACACCCTGGAGCCGCCGCCGGACGCCGATCCGCAGCTCGCCGAGCAGTTCCGCCCCGGCGTCGCGGGCGTGCGCGGCCCCGGCATCCGTCGTCTGGCGATCTGGGGCGACAGCCATATCGCCTCCGGCGTCTTCGGCGACGAACTGCGCCGCATCCTCGGGCTCGGCGGCATCGACACCGGCAACGCCTTCATCCCGCCCTTCATGACGCGTCGCGGCGTGCGCATCCCCGTGCGCGCGTTCTGCGTCGGCAGCGCCTGGAGCCTCTCCATGGCCTATGTCTCGCGCGTCGAGGTCAACGCCGGGCCGGCGCTGGCCGAGATGCGTGTCGACGGCAACCCCGACGGCGCTTATCTTTGGCTGGATCTGCGCGATACCGAGCGCGAACCCGAAGCGCTGCGGCTGCGCATGCTCTACCGGCCCATGGCGGGCGAGGCCGAGATCGCGGTGTCGGTCAACGAAGGTCCCGAGGAGTCCTACTTCCTCGAGGCGGCCAGCGACTATGACGATCCTGCACCCAAGGAGATCTACTTCGAGGACGGCGACCTGTTGTCGACCGTCAAGATCCGCGTCGTGGCGGGACAGGTCGCGCTGCAGGGGTTCTTCGTCGACAAGATCACCGAGCCCAGCCTCACCGTGGATGTGTTCGGCATCCCGGGCGCCACCGCCAACGGCTGGGCGGTCGCCAATCCCGCGCACCTGTCGGCGGCGTTCTACGAGCGCGGGTACGACGCGGTGGTGCTCGAGTTCGGCACCAACGAGGCGGCGGGCGACTTCGACCCGGTGCGCTACACGCAGATGCTCGACCGCGCGCTGATGAACATGCGCAAGGTCTTCCCCGACGCGGCCTGTCTTCTGGTGGGCGCACCGGATCGCGGCACCATCGTCCGTCGCAAACGCGGCAGCCGTGGCGGATCGCCGTCGGTCGACCAGTTGCTGCGGTACTCGCGCATCCACGCGCGGATCAACGAGATCCAGGCCGAGGTCGGTGCCACCTTCGGCTGCAGCGCCTGGGATTGGCAGCAGGCGATGGGCGGTGCAGGCTCCGCCTACCGTTGGTCGCGGATGTCGCCGCCCTTGATGTCGGGCGACCTGATCCATCTCACCGCGCCCGGCTATCGGCGCAGCGCCGGCGCGCTCGCGCGGCATCTCGGCTGGAGCCAGTAGCCGCACGCCGCGAAGACGGCGAAAATGGCCTGTCGTCGGGCCCTGAGGGATACCGCTTGCCACGCCTTCGTCCACTGTCCACGGTCGCGCTCACGGCCCTCGTGTCGCTGTGGTGCCTGCTGGCGCTCAACGCCGCGTTCTGGGGGCGCGTCTGGACGCTGCGGCCGCCGTCGTCCTTCCACGACGCGGTGTTCCTCGCGTCGCTCGCGCTGCTGGCGTTCGTGGTCATCAACCTCTTCCTCTCGGTGCTCACGCTCGTGCGGCCGCTGGCCAAGCCTTTGCTCGCGCTCGTGGTCGTGCTCGGCGCGCTCGCGTCGTATTTCGTGCTCGCCTACGGTGTGCTCATCGACAAGACGATGATCCGCAACGTGTTCGAGACCGATGCGGTCGAGTCGGCCGAGCTCGTCAACGCGAAGCTGCTCGGCTATGTCGCGCTGCTCGGTGTGCTGCCTGCCCTCGTCGTGCTGCGTTGGCCGTTGCTGCGGCTGTCGTGGCGGCGTGAGGCGCTGCAGCGCGTGGGCGTCGTCGTGGCCTCGCTGGCCGCGGTTGGGTTGATCGCCGCCGGCTTCTACCAGGACCACGCCTCACTGCTGCGCAACAACCGCGAACTGCGCCATGTGCTGGTGCCGATCAACTGGATCGCCGGTGTCGGCAGCCATATCGCGGAGTCGACGCGCAAGCCTTTGCCGTATGAGCCGATCGGCGACGGCGCCCGCACGGGTGCCCGCTTGGCGGCGCCTGCGGCGGCGACCGGCGCCACGGCGGCTGCGACCGCTGTCGCGGCTGGGGGACCAGACCGTCCGTTCGTGATGGTGTTGGTGGTGGGTGAGACGGCGCGCGCCGCGAACTTCGGGCTCGCGGGCTATGCGCGGCAGACCACCCCGGAACTCGCCGAGGTCCCGGGTCTCGTCTACTTCACCGATGTCAGCTCCTGCGGCACCTCGACCGCGATCTCCGTGCCCTGCATGTTCTCGGACCTCGGGCGCGAGGGCTTCTCACCGCAGCGCGCACGGGCGCGCGACAACCTCATCGACATCCTCGGCAAGGCGGGCTGGGAGCGGCGCTGGTACGGCAACAACACCAACTGCAAAGGCGTGTGCCGTGATGTCACGGAATCACGCGCCGACCCGCGCGCTCATCCGCAGTTCTGCAAGCCGGGCCAGCCCTGCATGGACGGCGCGATGTTCGAGGATTTCAAGCGGGACCTGGGTACGCTTGCATCGCGCCAGGTGATCGTCATGCACATGCTCGGCAGCCACGGCCCGGGCTACCACCTGCGCTATCCGCCGGCGTTCGCCCGCTTCACCCCCGAGTGTCGCCAGACCGACTTCTCGAAGTGCGCGGTCACCGAGGTCGTCAACGCCTACGACAACACCGTGCTCTATACCGACCACTTGCTGGCCGACGCCATCGCATCTCTGCAGCGCCTGTCGCCCCAGGTCGACAGCGCGCTGCTCTATGTGTCGGACCACGGTGAGTCTCTGGGCGAGAACGGCATCTTCCTGCACGCCATGCCCTATGCCGTCGCGCCGAGGTTGCAGACCCATGTACCGATGGTGTTCTGGGCCTCGCCGGGCGCCACCGACCGGCTCGGTGTCGATATGGCCTGCATCGCCTCGCGCCGCGATACGCCGCTGTCCCATGACAACCTGTTCCACTCGGTGCTCGGGTTGCTCGATATCGAGACCCGAGCCCGCAAGCCGGAACTCGATCTGTTCGCGCCCTGCCGTCGCCCGATGCAGCCGGTCGCAGGACGGGCGGATCCGGGGCGGGCAGGTTAGTCTGCCCGCATGAGCAAGCCGATCGTCGTCCGTGGACGGACCTTGGGGCAGGGCGAGGCGCCGCTCGTCTGCGTGCCCTTGGTCGGCGCGACGGCGTCCGCGATCCGCGAGGAAGCGCGCACCATGGCTGCGCTCGCGCAGGTGGGCGATGCCTCAGCGCCGGACCTGCTCGAATGGCGGGTCGATGCCTTCGATGGCGCAGTCGATGTGGTCGCCCTAGCGGGCGCCGCAGCTGCGCTGCGCGAGACGA
>Ga0315902_10012024_pt1 | contig 11317 bp, 19 predicted proteins | sample LakEriMetagenome_9_FD_203523 | JGI IMG/M metagenome (GOLD analysis project Ga0315902, IMG submission 203523) | Freshwater fungal communities from buoy surface, Lake Erie, Ohio, United States - Buoy 12 MA117 | ecosystem: Environmental > Aquatic > Freshwater > Lake > Lake biofilm | place: USA...
TTAGATTTAATTAAAGCACACATTGTAGAAAAAATCAAAACCTATAAGTCAGAGGTAGATGCTTTGATTGCGTTTGTGTCGTAATATGGCAGCTAACGGTCGAGTATTGGCGAAGAAGCGGACTTTTACCACTAAAACTGATACGAAGCACCAATGCTCAACATACTATAAATGTTCATACGAAGCACAAAACCGCTTTTTTGCCAATACTTTGTTAGTGGCTGATGCGGATTTTTAGCATTCATTTTCAATTAGTTAGAAAATATTTTTAAAATAAATGAAAATAAATTTGTTTTGTATTGTTTTTGTATATACATTTGCATTACAATAATAAAGTAACAATTTAAACTGAAAGCAAAATGGTACAGACCAAAACAACAGCAATTGAATATTCAGAGTTTGAATATCAACCAACAATTATTAAGAACGAATTTGAAATAAGACCATATAAAGATAGTTATGGTGAAATTGTGGTTTTTGAAGATAAAATAGCAACAGTTAATTCTTCAAGATTTGATGCAGAAAAACACGCAAAATTGTTAGCATTAGCACCAGAAATGTTAGCTATATTGTTGGATTTGCGTGATGGAGATTATCCTTTATATGGTGAAGCGTGGATGCAAATTGATAGGGTAATAAAAAAAGCTGGTTTGTAATGGAGAAGAAAAAACGAGACACTATGCTTCCGAAACGATTTAACGCAGAAGATGTAAAGAAGTGGCAAGAGCAAGCCAATTTAACAACTGGTGGCAATCTTACCTTATGGATGGAAAACGCTTTGAATAACGCTGTAAAGAAGCAGAATGTCAAATCAAAGCGGTAACGTAGCATTTGCCACTAACGTTTCGGGGCTTTGCGATGGTGGGGCTTCAAGGTACAAATGTTCAATTAATTAAAAAAGTTAAATAGATGCAGAAAAGTTTAAATATAGCACAAATGCCCCACTATTGCAAAAACCTTGTTACAGGAAGCCCTTTTCGTGTCCTTAACCTATATGCTTGTCTTGGCGGTAATCGTTACAAATGGACTGATTGTGAAGTTACAGCAGTAGAATTAGACCCTGAACTTGCAAGAATGTATCAAGAGCGTTTCCCAAACGATAAAGTAATAGTTGCAGACGCTCATCAATATCTTTTAGACCACTATAAAGAGTTTGATTTTATTTGGACTTCGCCACCTTGTCCAACACATTCTAAAAGTAGGTTTTGGGCTTATGGTAAAACAATGCCTGTTTATCCTGATATGAAGTTATATGAAGAAATAATTTTCTTACAGCATCATTCACTTGAAAATCAAAAATGGGTGGTGGAAAATGTAAATGGATATTACGAACCATTAGTTCCTGCTGAAAAAAGAGGAAGGCATTTATTTTGGTCAAATTTTAAATTACCAAATATTGATAAAAAAGATATTACAGGAAAAATGAATTTTGATAGCAAACACGAACCTTTGAAAAAGTTTCACGAAATAGAAAACTTTGATTACAAAGGCGAGCAAAACAAATTAAAAATATTAAGAAATCTTGTTGATTATGAAGTTGGATTAGCAATATTCAATACAGCAAGAGGGATTATAAATAGGTCAAATGTTAAAAGCCTTTCATTGTTTGATGGTGTCTTTTAGGGTTTCCTGTAACGTTTTGCGGCTTTGCGTTCGGGCGGTATTATTAGCACGAATGTTCAAAGTTAGCACTGCACCCCGCCTGACGCAAAACCGCTGTTAGCCGCTGGCCTTTCTCACAAATTATAAACAATGGCACAAGCTGAAATTAAAGTAGAAGTAAAAGCAACTTGGGTAAAAGGAGCTTCAATATTTGTTTGCCGATACATAAAGTCAAAATGGCTTTTAAGGCAGCTATGTAAATTAACTGTTGCAAAGATTTATTGCAACGGAAAACTGTCTAAAAAAGTAACGTTAGGTGAATATCTGCCGTCCTTTTAGGCTTGCGGCTAACTACCTGCTTCTTGCACCTATGAAAAAACACATTGAAATACAGGCAGATGAAATTGTGTACGGGTTGAATGATTTAAACCGTTTATACGATGCGGTTGAACACTTTAAACCTGTAACCATATCCAGTTATGCAAAGAGTAAAGGTGTGAGCGTACAGAGCGTTTACAAGAGGATAAAAAACGGTAAGCTAATAACGCTGCATATTGACGGGTGTGTGTTTGTTATCGACTAAAATTTGGCAGCGAATAAAAGTAAGTGCCGAAATATTAGTTATGCACAGCGTGAATTTCAATTTACAATGTAATTAAATTTGCAAGCATGGAAACAAAACAAACAGCCGTAGAATTTTTAGAAATTTGTTTTATAAAAAACGCATCAATATCGCTTGATGAATGGAAAACAGCAAGAAAAATGTTTGAGCAGCAAATAATGGATTCACATTTAATGGGACTTATACACCCATTAGAAATGGAAGCAACCAAACAAGCAGAACAATACTACAATAAAACTTATGGAGGTAAAAATGAGTAATGATAAATACGAAAATAGAAACGAAGAAAACGCAGATGAAGGTGTTTATGGCTTAATATTTGTTATATTGATAGCACTTGTGTTAGCTCAACTTTTATCTGTTTTAAATTATTAATAAATAACAAATGAATAAACAAACAGCAGTAGAGTGGTTGATTAAAACAATTATTGAAGATAAAACTCTTAAAAATGAATTTCAATGGAAATTGATATTTGACAAAGCTAAAGAAATGGAAAAGCAGCAGATAATGGATGCTTGGATTGCAACAGATAATGAATTGCAAAGATTAGCAGCAGAACAATACTACAACGAAACATACAACAATGGAAAATAAAACAAAAAGCAAAAGAGGGCGAAAGCCAAAACAACACATCGAGAAGCGGTCAGTAGTACCAGTCATGTTATCGAACTCACTAATTGAAAAACACGGTGGTTTGTCAGGAATGAAAAAGGCTATACGTGAAAAGTTTGAAGGCTAAAAAGTGTAAATGTTGCGGTGAGGTGTTTCAGCCGTTTAGGTCACTTCAGCAAGTGTGCGGCTGGGATTGTGCTATTAACTTGTCAAAACCAAAACAGCTAAAAAAGTCTGATGTACTAACCAAAGCAGACTACATTAAGATACTTCAGCGCAACGTGAACACAATAGTACGTGAAATAGATAAAGACTTCAACTGCATTTCATGCGGGGAAAAACGTGACAAATACCATGCAGGCCATTACTATCATGCAGGCGGTCACTCATGGTTGCGGTTTAACTTACTAAACATTTGGAAGCAGTGCGACTATTGCAACACTCACCTATCAGGAAACATCGCACACTATCACAAGTCACTGGAAAAACTTAACGCAATAGACCGACTTGAACGTGAACTAACCATACACAGAAGTTTGAAGTTAAGTATTGAAGACTTAAAGGATGCACTGGCAAACATCAAACACGCTAAACGGGAGTGGAAAAGAGTTTATAAAAGTAAAATAACAAACGATGAACGAATAGGTGTAAGGATATGGTTTAACCAGCTAATAGGCATATACAAATGAAAGCATACACACTATACTTCGAGTTGTTTGGCAAGAAAATGAAAACAACTATAAAAGCTAAATCACGTGAGGATGCTATACGTGCAATAAAGGACAGCATAATATTTCATAAGGTCGAAGCGTTACCCGATGAAAACTTGAAAAACCTATTTGATATATTTGGATTCAAATAAACATGAACTTAAAAGAGGTTATCATAATAGAACTTGAACGCAATAAAAACTTAAAGGCGTTAGCAAAAACAAGGGATAGGAATGGCGACCTTTGGCAGAATGTAATGTTGTACTACCTAGAAATGGACGAAAGCAAATTAGTTGGAATATATAATGCAGGTTACTTGCCACAGCACTGCAACCTACTAATAACACGCTCATCGCTTAACTATCACGACCAAGACAAACACGCAAAAAAACAAGTGTACATTGAAGACATCAGCATAGACGTACAGGACGATGAAGAATATGCAGGTGAAGTTGACGAACTAGAAAACACACTTAACCATTTAATCAACACATTACCAGTCTATGACCGTGAGTTACTTAACCTAGTATATAGAGGTGTAGAGACGGGCAACGGGGAATATAAGAAGTTTAAGAATTTAGTTGAAGTAAGCAAAGAAACAGGCATCAGTTACTACACATTGCGGAACGCTTTAATTGAAATAAAAAAGACACTAAATGACAAAATCACGCATATTAATAATAAGAGGTAGTGCGCCAAATGGTGTAAGTTATCACCGTCTATACACGCCACACAACCGCTTAAACTTGGATGAGGGTTATACGGTGTATGATGCAGATACAATCGAAGAGGTAAGCGATAATGACCTTAGCACTATTGATATAGTAATATCGAATAGAACATTAACTGGAGTTGACAAAGAAAACAACATCAAACAGATTAAACGCATTCAGTCATGCGGGGCAAAGTATATAGTTGATGTGGACGACTATTGGTACTTACATCATGGACACGAACTTACAAAGTGGTGGAACAATAATAACATGACTTCAATCATTGAAGCCAACATTAAATACGCTGACTACGTAACAGTAACGCATGACTATCTAGGGAAAAAAACTAAAAGAGATTATCACGTATTCGAGAATGGAATAGACACAACACAAGACCAGTTTAAATTAGAACCAAAACGAATAAGTAAACCCGTAGCATTTGGGTGGAGCGGTTCAAGTAACCACTATGGAGATATAATGCTATTAAAAGAAAGCCTGCGCAGATTAAACGATGAAGAGGTAAACTACAAGATGTTATTTTGCGGGTTCAATCCTAATCTAAAACATTGTAAGGTTTACGAAAGGGTATTGAGCGCAGACTACACGGCAAATGATTATATAAATGTGGAAGGGCAGCCAGTAGATAAGTATGGTTTTATGTATGACTTGCTAGACGTTGCTTTAATACCTTTAGTGGATAACGATTTTAACAACTGTAAATCAAACTTAAAGATGTTGGAAGCGGGGTTTAAAAAGAAAGCCGTTATCGTATCAAACGTACACCCTTACACGTCAATAGTTAATCACGGGGTTAACTGCTTAAAGGTGAATCCAACAGATAAAAGGGGTTGGTATAAAGAAATGCTAAAGCTAATCAAACACCCCGAAATGATTACACAACTTGCAGAGCAGTTATATAAAGACGTGCAACCGTATGAGATTAAAAACATCAATAAAAAAAGAATATCACTATATGACAGTATCGGAAGCAATCCAAATAATAAAGGATAACATACCAGCGTATGAGCGCAACGCAGGGTATTCGAAAGACTGTGTCGAAGCGATTATCATATTACACTTGGAATGGTTTAAGAATCCACTGACCGCATCATGTAGAGAGTGCGTGCAATCGGGCAAGAATAGAGTTTTTAAATACTACTTAAATACATATAAACAAAAACAAAATGATACATCAGCAACCTAACATTATCTATTCTCATTCGGGAGGGCATGGGGATATATGCTATTCACTGGCAGCCGTTAAAAGAATCGGTGCAGGGGTTTTTAAAACAACCTTCGAAGACGTATATCACCGAAACATCAAGCCGTTACTTGAGGCACAACCATACATAAAGGAGTGTATATCAATCAACACACCCGCAATAGTTACACACAACCTAGACTTATTCAGGGTAACAGACGGTATAGGTAAAGTGCCATTAATACTAAACCACTTCAAAGCGTTCAATGTAAATGAAGATAACTGGAGCGAACCGTGGCTAACCGTACCGCAAAAGAAATTTATTAAAGGTAAATACGCACTAATAAACGTAACGCCACGATATACAGCTGAAGGCTTTGACTGGGAAAAAGAGATAGCCTATCTAAAACAAAAGTACAAACAACTTTTTTACGTAGGTTATGAGGCTGACATGGTAGGTTCGTTTCAAGATTTAGAATACTTTAGAACCGACAACAGTTTGGAACTTGCACAGCTTATACAAGGTGCTGAAGTATTAAGTTGCAATCAATCATTCGCATTAACAATCGCACAAGGTTTAGGTAAACCGTACCGCCTTATGGTAGCAGATAACCACACTAACTGCATTCACAGAGTACCCAATGAAACATTATTAAACTATGGAAATTAATAACTACAAATACCAGATAAACGAAAACGGTGTACTGTGTCAAGTAAACCCGAAAGTACCCGAAAACCTATATGATTTCAATTATATCATGGATGGGTACGGAAACATACCAGACAAACGATTTGCAATGTCACACCTTCGCTATGGCTTTATGGTAGGGGCAATAGGCAAACCTACTAAACTATTGGAGATTGGATATGGTGCAGGGGATTTTCTTAACGTGTGCCAGCGTGAAGAGATTGAATGTTTAGGTAACGATATAACAGGAATACCCGTACCGCAAAACGTAACCTTCACAAATGACATTTACGAACACGTAGACGTAGTATGTATGTTTGATGTACTCGAACACTTTGAAGATATTAATTTCATTAAAAATCTAAACACAAAGTATGTTTATGTATCAGTACCCAACTGTCACCTACCTGAAGACGAGATATACCTACAACACGTTTACCCGCATTTAAAACCCAACGAACACCTTTATCACTTTAATATGTTTTCACTTAAAAAACATTTCGAGGCAAACGGTTACAAACTGGTTCAAATGGGTTTTCCTGAAGACACCATAAGAAAACGTGCAGGCTATTTTAATAACATATTAAGTGCTATATTTGTAAAACAATGAAATACATACTATTCGCAATACTATTAAGAGTTGCATCATGTACCGATATAACAGGCGCAACACAACCAGTCGAAGAGTGGATACCCCTAGACAGTACATTTACAAAACAAAATTGTCAATTAATAATAAGACGCTCATACATTTATCGAATTGACGGCATAGACCACCAAATATCACACAGCATTGAAGTAATAGGTGAGCCTTGCAATAAAGAACAAAACACAAAAGAATAGACATGGCAAAGCATAAGTATATAGAAACACCTGAAAAGATGTGGCAACTGTTTGAGGCCTACCGAAAAGAGGTTAAGAGCAAACCCATACTAAAACACGTATTTGTAGGTAAAGACGGACAAAGCGAATACGAACAGAGGGAAAGACCATTGACGATTGAAGGATTCAGAAACTATGCAAGGAAAAACGTGTGTTGTGTTCAAGATTATTTTGCTAATACAAATGGGGCTTACAACGATTATTCGACAATCTGTCGCGCTATAACTGAAGAGATAAGGCAAGACCAAATCGAAGGCGGTATGGCAATGATTTACAACCCTAGCATAACACAACGTCTTAATGGATTGGTAGACCAGAAGCAAGTGGAGATAAAGGAACAGCCGCTTTTTGGGGATGAAAAATAACATAGACAAAGAACTGCCAGCAGTATGCGGGGGTAATCATTTGCACGGTGTTTTGATAGCTGCTATTGGTGGTGGTATATCTATTATATTGTGTATTGCTTGTATTGTCAAGATGATATTACTTAAATGAGTTTTGTTTACACAACAGCAATAGGTAAATTAAGAAAGCTATCTAAACGAATAAAGATAGTACGTGGGGGAACGTCAGCGGGTAAGACGTTTGGCGTACTTCCTATACTAATTGACCGTGCGACAAAACAGGCAGGGTTAGAAATATCGGTAGTAGCCGAAACAGTACCCCACCTTCGCAGGGGTGCAATGAAGGACTTTATTAAAATCATGCAGTCCACTAACCGCTTTATTGATGCAAATTGGAACAGGTCGCTACTTACTTACAGGTTTTCAAACGGTTCATTTATTGAGTTTTTTAGCGCAGAGCAGCCCGACAAACTACGAGGTGCAAGGCGTAACATACTTTATATTAATGAGTGTAACAACGTAGACTTCGAAAGTTACTCACAATTAGCCATAAGGACTTCAGACGAGATATGGTTAGACTACAACCCCGTTGCGGAGTTTTGGGTAGACACCGAATTAATGAAAGACCCCGATGCGGAGTTGATAGTATTAACCTACAAAGACAATGAAGCGTTATCCGATTCGATTGTGCGTGAAATAGAAAAGGCACGGGATAAAGCACCAACGTCTGATTATTGGTCGAACTGGTGGAGGGTATATGGCTTAGGTGAAATAGGTACACTTCAGGATGTAGTGTTTAGCGAATGGAATCAAATAGACACAATACCAAATGACGCTCGATTAATTGGTTATGGTTTAGACTTTGGTTATAGCAACGACCCGACAGCCGTAATCGCAGCGTATGTAATGGACGGTAAATACTACTTTGATGAGTTGATGTATCAAAAGGGTTTAACCAATAGCGAGATAGCTAACAAGTTAAAATACTTAAACGTAAACAAAGGAACGTACATTGTGTGTGATAGTGCAGAGCCAAAGTCAATACAGGAACTTGCCAACTATGGCTTTAAGGTAGAAGGTGCGCAAAAGGGAGCGGATAGTATTAGAATAAGTATAGACGCACTGAAGCGGGATAAATTCTTTGTAACAAAAAACAGCACCAACTTAATCAAAGAGTTACGGTCCTACACATGGGCAAAGGACAAACAAGGCAACACACAGGATAAGCCAGTTGATTATATGAACCACGCAATAGATGCGGTGAGGTACTTTGCACTTAATAACATAGTGAATAACAGTCGGGGCGTGTACGGCTTCCGATAAGTACTTAATCAAAAATAGTTGTTATATAGGTATGGCATTAACTATACCTAAAAGTTGGAAGGACGTAAGCATTAACCAATTCTTGCAGATACATGCAGCGTTGGAAATGCGAGACGTTGACACGCTGGATAGGAATATATACCTAGCAGCTGCACTACTTAATACTTCAGCCGATTGGGTTGAAGATAACATGACACTGCAACAGATTGGCAGGTTAGTCCGTGAAACGTCATTCGCACAAGAAGAGCCAAAAGGTAAGGTGAAAAAATACTTTTGGTTAGCGGGTAGGCTTTGGAAGGTTGAACTGGAAGCAAAGAATATAACGCCCGCACAATTCTTTGACATCAGTACATACACCAAAACGCCACAAGAAACAGTTGACAACGTGGCAAAGATAATGGCTACAATATGCAGACCTGTGTTTGGTAAATACGATTCAAACAAAATTGAAGCGAGGGCAAAACTGTTTGGCGAAAAGATGCGGTTTGACATGGCCTATGCAACTGCGCTTTTTTTTTGGAGTCTTTACAACAAGTTTTGCGATGCTATCCTAACCTCTTTAGCGGAACGTCTGAAGGAGAAAACGAATCAGTTGGAAGCGTTGAATCAGGGTGGTTAAGCATATTGGATTCATTAAGTCAGGGCGACTTTACGAAATGGGATTATTATTTATACGATATAAAATTGATACAGTTTCTAAACTATGTGGCCTTAACAAAAGACAAGATTAAACATGCTACCAGCGCAATTAAGAAATAGGCAGAATATATTTTTGAAAGGTGACGGACTTGCAAGGTACGGAAGAAAGGCTGTGGAGTTTAACAAGCGAGCGAGTACAGGCATTGGTAGGTATTTAATAAACAGAGTAGGCAAACTTCAGGCAGCGATATTAAGAAACATCAGCAACAAAAATTCAATAAGTAGCGGTAATCTTTACCAGTCAGTTGGTGGGAGTTTAAGAGAAGAGATAACGCCAAGTAAGATTTCGGTATATATGTTAATACCCCGTTATACTGATTACATAGACAAAGGTGTGAAGGGTGCGAAGTCAAGCTATGCAAGTTCAAGAAACAGCCCTTACAAGTACACTACAAAGAAGCCCCCACTTGAGGCAATGAAAAGACATTTAACAATGAAGTACGGTACACCTAAAAAGGATTTGTATTTCAAAAGTAAAAGCCTACAAGAAAAGATATTCAAGAAAGGTTTAAAAGGAACTGGCATCGTAAGTAGGGCGTATAATGATAAGTTCAAAACAAACCTAAACGAAGGAGTAATTAAGATAGTAAAAGAAGAGGCAATAGTAAGTATATTAGAATTATAAGACATGGCATTACAACTGATAGAGCAACCCAAAAGCATCAACCCTGCATACAATCAGAACAGGTTTATATTGCAGCAAGATAAAAGTTTCATAGACGGTAAGTTTAGGTATTCGTTTTATTTGAAAGTCGATTTAAAAGTAGAACCGAGCGACCCGAATACAGAATCTTATAAATTGAAATCTTATCCAATAAGTACAAACGTTGGTTCAACTATATATCAATGCTACTTTGACCTTAAAGAAATATTAAGCAATAGCAAACTACAAAGAGAAAACCCAATTATAAATGTAAACGTAACCTATGGTCAACAATACGCAACAACTACAAGCGGTTCGGTAGCAGAATACACTGGAGGTACTTTTGACTACACGTCTATTAACGGTGCATTAAACATTCAAGAGTATAGGTCATTTGAGCCTTCAGATTTTACGTTAACACCAACATCGTCAAACATAGCACGTAACGCATTTACAGACTACACAGATACACGTGAAAGCCTACGCATAACATCGCATGAATTATTACTTAACGGGTTAGGTTCAGGATATGCAGGTGATGTAAAGTTTTACAACGGTGCAACACTATTGACAAGTGCGAACGGATTAGTAAGTAACCCTAATTACGCATGGAGTAAACTAATAATCAACAACGCACTTACACCAATTAACGCCACACGTATTGAAGCGAGGGTAGTAAGGACATCAAACGGTTTGCCGATTACACCGACTTATAATTATAACATAGTACAGACGTGCAGATACACACCTGTTACCGTTTACTTCACAAATAAGTACGGGATGCGTGATAACTTTTTATTCAAGTTAAAAAACAATAAGTCGGACACAATTGAGCGAAGTAACTTTAAAAGACTTGACCGATACTTGGGAGATTACCAACCCGCAACCGTTACCTACTCAAACATACTTACACGCAAACACATACTAAACACTGACTGGGTAAGTGAGGCGCAAATGAATACGCTATTGAGAGACTTAGCAGAATCAAATTACGTTCAACTTTACTATGGAACTGAATTAGTAGGGGGAAGCAAAGCAAGTTTTAAAATAGTGTTTAATCAATTTGCTGATGATGGATTTGGAAACAGCGGTGTTCAATCAGGTTGGTCGTTTACCTTTTCGACATTATCAGGAACGTACACATATACGGCAGGTTCATTTATAGGGGATGTGTTTGCGGATGATGCAATGACAGCCATTATAAACAACATAACAAGCACCACAAACATTGATTTAGTTTATGACATGAGCAAAGGTAGTAGCGGTGAAACCTATGG
>Ga0315902_10012027_pt1 | contig 11316 bp, 5 predicted proteins | sample LakEriMetagenome_9_FD_203523 | JGI IMG/M metagenome (GOLD analysis project Ga0315902, IMG submission 203523) | Freshwater fungal communities from buoy surface, Lake Erie, Ohio, United States - Buoy 12 MA117 | ecosystem: Environmental > Aquatic > Freshwater > Lake > Lake biofilm | place: USA...
GCATTAGAAGCATTTGCTGTTCCACTATGGGAGTGAGATCCTCCACTAGCACTACCACTTAAAGATAATGAAGGACTTTCATTAATGGTAACACCATGAACGTGTCCTCCATCACCACTTAATGTATGGAAGTGATCAATAACAACTGAATCTTTTGATCCACCAGATCTCTTTAATGTTCCTTCTACTGATGTTCCGCCATTTCCACTAGACGATATTACAAATTGATTTGTTAGATTTGGAATTCTAAAAGTTGTTGTTGCACCTATTTGATCAGTAATGCCAGCTTGGTATGCCGTTCCGCCATAAGTATTAGAAATAATTGCATGTAAAGTTCTATATGTATAGGTGTTTAAATCTTGCCCATTACATATTCCCCATTGTATAATACCTGGAGAAGATGGAAGATTATCTGCAGTTCCTGCCCACATTACAATACTTCCAATTGGAGTAATATTTGGTACAGCAAGATAATTTGCAGTTAGTGTTCCACTATTTGGGCCAGGTACTACACTACTTCCAGTAAGCGTTAAATTACCAGAAAGTGTTGTTGTAGTATTAATTGCAACATTACTTCCGACTGCAGAATTTAAAACTAAATTGCCAGATGAAGTATCAATAGTTTGATCATTGGCAACACCAATTCTAATGTTGCCAATATATGCATCACTAAATGGTAAAGAAGATGTTCCAATATATGCACCCTTAGAGGTATCAGGAACAATTCCAACACCAGCAGTAATTAAATTATTTCCAGTAATATTTCCATTTACATTTAGATTTTTATTAATTCCAACACCACCAGAAACTACTATAGCACCAGTTCCCGATGAAGTAGATTGTGTTTTATTAGTAACTCTGAGTTTTCCAGAAACTGTTAAATCTGTATTAAATGTAACAGCACCGTTAAATGTAACAGGACCATCAAACTGAGAAAGTATAGTTCCAGAGTTTCCACCTTCTACAAGAAGTCTTTCTTTTACGATAACTTCATCATAAACAACACTCAATCTCGAAGGATCTTGTCCGGTAATAGTTGGGACTGGGATATCAAAAGTTGTTTGTTGTCCACTTGCAGCAGAATACTTTGTATTTCCGATATAAAAATCACCATCACTATTCATTCCAGTATAAATTACACTACCACCTGAAGTTTCTTGTGATTGTGATAAGAAATCTTCTCTTTCTGTTAGTGTTCTAACTTGAAGTTGTGGCAGTCCAGTTGAATAGTTTCCTGGTCCATAACCAAGATATTCGAATGTATGTCCAGAAGCACGTAAAATAGAAGGTCTACGGAATTCAATTGGGATTAATTTAATTTTACGAATTATAGAACCATTAGAATGATTTTCTTTAAGGGTTCCCATGGCACCACGAATTACCGTAATTTGATTATTACTTGGACCACTTAATGTGCTCGAAGTAATTCTCATAATTTCATTATCAATTTGAATATATGTCCCTAATGGAAATCTTCCTGTAGTAGAAATTCCAGAATTGATTAATTGAACTGGGAAAGTAGCATCACTTTGGATGTTTGCTCTCAGTTCCATAGATTCATTATCATAGAAGAATGATCCTCTGGAGGAAAGATTTTCTCCAGTATCATCAGCAATTCCTTCATTTGAGGATAATGAATGTTTTAAAATATGTCTTGGAGTTAATCCAAATCCAGAAGTTTTAGCAGTAAATTGTGTTGTAGAAGAAGATGCTAAAACAATATAATCTCCTAAATTATTATTACTAGGATCAAGAATTCTAAATTGATTACCAGAAACTAATCCATGTCTTGAAAAACAAGTAAATGTGGTAATTCCTGTTGCTGAATCATGAGATGTAGAAGAGACAGTAATTGGAATATTTGAATTTACAAAGTATTGACCAACTACAGGGACTATATCTGCAGCAGTTTTTGCAATAGAAATTTGATTTTTTGCTGGTATTGATGTAATTCTATAGAATCCATCAGTAACTGTTCCGATACCAGTTAATTGAATTGTATTTCCGATTGCAGTAGAAATTCCAGAAGTTGCAATAGTGTATGATGCACTTGGTGCTCCACCAATAACTGCAGTATCAAAGAACAGAGTTTCTCCGTTATTGTATCCAGATCCTCCAGAAATAATATCTGCAGAAGTAACATTTCCACCAGCACCAACAACTACTCTTGCCGTAGCACCATCCCATGTTGTTAAGAAACTGTTATTATATAATTTTACATTATGATATGTTCCTGCACTGTGTCCTGTTCCTCCATTTAATGTGCCCGTAATAACTCCACCTAATCCATGTTCTCTATCGAACGTAATTGTTGCTGAAGATGTACTTGAAGTAACATTAGTAACTACTGGAGAAATTCCAAATCCTGTATATAATTTATCAATAGTTTCTCTAGTTATGCTTTTTTTAAGATCACTTGTTACAACATCACCTAATGGACTTCTTTTTGCAAAAGATGATGCTGCAGGAGGGTTATCATTTTTATTATCCCTATCAAGTTGTGGATATAAATCAACAATATTTTGCGAATATTGCAGATCTGTAAATTCACTTTCAATCTGGTTTGAAGCATTAATTAAATAGGCATAATATACACCATCTTGAACATTGTAAATGTATGGTGTTATGACTTCTTTTCTGTATATAATGAAATTTTTCTTATTATCGTTCCTTTCAAATCTAGGAAGGGAAATATCTCTAACGTTTGTGTTACTTGTAAAAGTTCCTGGAGAGTGTAAAACATCATAAATGTCAGTTGCACTATAAGTAAATGTTTTATCATCTATTATTGTATTGACAAGAAATACTCCATTATATCCACGATTTAATACTGCAAATGGATTTGTTGAACTTTTTACATTTTTAATAATAATTTGATCACCCATCTTTAAATTATGTGGGAGATCAGATGTTGCAGTAATTATTTCATTTATACTATCGTAAGTACACTTATTAATAAATCTTGGATTTCTATTATAAGCATAATCCGAAGATGTAATTGAAGTAAGACTAAAATCCGAGTTACTTCTAGCACCAGTTGTACTTGATTCTTGAATAATAAATCCATCACTTGGATCCCTTGCATTCTCAAGTTCTTTTGGAATTACAATACGAACTTTATAGATTTTTTCATCTAAACTTCTATTATCTTCGTATCTCTTTAAATATGAAACCTCTGTTCTCTCTCCTAAAAGTTCACTATCTAAAGTTGTTAATGCTGTATAAATTTGATTATTAGTATTAACATGGATATACCAATTTGAATTTGAAGAATCCCACTGAATTGGAGATCCTATTTCACCTGCGCTCTTGTCTGATACCAAACTTAATATTTTTAATTGAACTCCACCATAAATTCTAAGATATTGTGGAGTTGCCGCATCAGCATTTGTTTTAGAAGATGCAATTTGAATCTGGTCGGTTGTAAGTACTATTCCGTCAGTTCTTGTTGCATTTGCTTCATTTGTAATTGCGTAATAAACTTTATTGGCAGTTATATTTTCTGGAAGATCACCAGTTTCACTAATTATTCTTATTTTTTCTCCATTTTTAATATTATTTTGCCCAATATCAATAACAGATTGACTGTTAGGTTGAATCGCAAGATAAGATTTTTGAGAACTATCTAAACCAAAAGAAACATTAGATGAAATTCTATCAACCATCAATATTGACGCTGAATATGTGTTGGTTGTATTTTCATCAATATCAACATTTATATAAAGACTATCATATAACCTAGATCCTATTCTATATCCTTGAGTAATTACAGGAGGAATATCATCTTGTTCATCAAACCCAAACAAATATAGATGACTTGAAATACCAACTGTTTTTGTTTTATTAACGTCTAATGAAATCCAATCAATATCAGTTTCTTCTGTGATAATTGATCTTGGAGTAACAATTGATGTTATAAATGCTTTATCATCCTTATCAAAACTTTCTTGTTTAAATCCATCACATCCTAAGGAATGTTGTCCAAAGTTTGAGTTGGAGTTAGTAATACTTCCATCACCACCAGATCTAGAATCGAAATGTTTATAAAAACCAATTGCAAATACAGATACTACCTGTATAAATGCATCATTACTGATTGTAATGTGAGATGCTTGCCATCCTTTTCTATAAACTGCCCCAGAATCAAGGTGATAAACAGTTGAAACATTAGTCGATGAAGATCCAGATGCTAATGATGCTCCAGTTACTTTTGAAATATTAATACCATCATAAGTTCTACTTTGTGGATTATATTTTACAAAAGCTCTATCATCTTTCTGTAATGAAACTCCAGTAAACTGTGCAACAACCATCGAACGGAATCCTGATGCTTTAGATCCATCAGCGTGCATTCCATTCATACCCCAAACTGAACGTAAAGAGATATTGAAAATATATGGAGATGCACCAGATACGGTATCAGTTTCGATAGTGACAGTTGCTGCAGAAGCACTAAGACCAGCAGCAGAACCTGCAGGAAGATTATCTCTTACAAATGGTAAAAGATAAGTAAAACTAGTTTCATTAATAACTGTTTGAACTTTTGTTGATATGTTGTAATCACTAACGTTTACACCACGAATTTTAACGGGGGTATTTGACGTTAAACTATGTGGCGAATCAGTTACTACAGTAACAATAGAACCTGGAGTTGCACCATCACCAGAAATTATAGAATTAATATTGATTGGGTCTGTAGCAAAAGCACCTACAATTTCCCATTCTGGTCTTTGCTTTGCTAATCCACCTGGTTCATCTGGGTATTTTTGATCAACGTTTCTTCCAGAAGCATTATTATAAGCTCTTGTGAGCTTGTAATAATACATGTCCAAATCACTAAAATTAAATTGAGACGGAATATTTACACCATCTGCATATTCAAATGCTGTTAATTTGTGGTGTGAAAAAGTAGGTTTTGATCTATTATTAATTGAAAAATCTACTGGATCAGTATAAACGGTTTCTAATTCATTTCCATCAAAAATAGAAAGTTGCCACAAATAGCAAGCACCAGTTATTCTAAAAATAGCACTATTTTTTACATTTGGGTCAGTAGGATTTGGAACATATTTGGGCCTTATTTTTGTCTTTCTTAAATCTAAACCTACGATTGATGTTCCTCTAGGAACTATAACACCACCGTAAATGCTATTAAATTTATAGAGAACATTATTTGATTGAGTGATGTCAAAATTAGAATTTAAGTTAAGATCAAATTCTGCAATGGCTTCTGATTCAACTCCCGCAGGAGAAACTGCCCTTGGTGCATTATTCGATTCCCTAATTCCATATCCAGGGCGATTATCTATAATATATTCGCCAGGAAATAAAAGAATTGTTGTTTTTTCTGTAATATCGTTATCGTTACCTCTTAAGTATGAGAATCTTGCACTCTCAATAAGAGCTCTTTGTACTGTTTTAAATGGTTTTGTTAGTGAATTACCTTGATTTTCAATACTGTCTGTAGCATCAAGATCATTAGGGTTAACATAAAGAATACGTCCTTCTGTATTCTTTATGAAATTTTCCAGTTTGTTCAATGGCACGGCAATATTACTCCGTTAAATTTCTTCCTTGTAATTTATTTATTCATTTTAATCCAATACTTATTTAAAAACCCTAATTTATAATCTTCACCTGGACACTCAATACATAGTTTATTTTCTAATCCATTATTCCACCACCTTTTTCCATAAGAAGGATTTTTTCTACCTTTTAAACTAGTACTGATTTTTTCTCTTGTTTTTTTACTCGCTTTTCTTTTCTTTGCTGCTTCACTTAATGCTTTCCTATGTTCTTCACTTTTTTTCTTACCTTTGTGAGAATTACTTAACTTCTTTTTAGTTTTTTCACTCAAAACACGTCCAGAACACCCTTCTCCACCATCAGTCATATTTCTCAAAATACCTGTACGTAGATCTTTTCTACCAAGTAAAAATATCATATAAACTTCGTGTTTTCTTGCTTCTTCATCAGTAAGATTTTTCTTTAAGTAAATTATTTTCTCTTTTTCTTTGGGAATGGCGATTCTATGTAGATTATTAGTTATCCTTCCTGCCTTACCTTTGCCAATATAATAAGGAGTTCCGTCTTTACGCAAATAAGCGTAAGTATAATATTCCATCTGCTTTAATCGTGGTTATATGTATTTATATGAGAAAAGGGTCATAAGACCCCTTTCCGCCTAAACAACCACGAATAAGCATTAGTATTTATCAACTCGCTAAATCTTCCTCATCAAGTTGATAATATTCATCATTTGGCATATCTTCTGGATTTTCCAAATCGACTGGAAATAAACATGGATGTGCTTCTTCATCTATAAGATAGAATGAAGATTTATACAAGTCCTCTGGTTCAAAAGTTCTTTCTTTATCCGCTAATCTACAAAGATCTTGATCGTACAAATGACCATCTGGAAGTTCATCAAATGTAAAGGGTATATGATTGATAAAATACATCTTCACAATCATACTGCCATTATTGTACCAGCAGTATGCATGATCGATACGATAAGACATAGGGTTTTCCCATATCTTATATTTATTTTATAGGGCGAGGGGGAATCGAACCCCCACGGGAATACTCCCAGCAGATTTTAAGTCTGATACGGCTACCAGTTACGTCACCGCCCCGTGTTGTAGAACCAGTATAACTCAAAGAGTTGTAGTGGTCAAGTGCTCGTTGTGGGGAACGATCCCACCTATGCCGATTTATGAGATCGGTGCATTCGCCAGATTGCTAAACGAGCATTCGCTATTCGCAAATAGCGAATGGGAATACTAGGAGTTGAACCCAGACTAAGCCCTTATAAGGAGCCCGCTCTAACCATTAAGCTATACTCCCATAAAAACCAGATCAATTATAAAGGATCTGGAACTCTTTGTCAAGGTGCTTCGTTGTTTAACTCAGTGTGTATTCGTATAAGATCATCATCTGCAGGCATCATAACTGCTGCTCTACCATCTTCATTAATTATCCCTATATGCTCTCCTTTTTCCACTCTTTCTATTAGTTCATCAAAACGTTTTTGAAATTCTTCCACCGCGAAAACTTCCATTTTTGTGTTTTTTAGTTATTATTTTGACCATAAACTGCGAGATCAGCATACTCAATCTGTTCAGGACTAAGATTACTGGTTACAACCTCCAGTACATTCATAAATTCTTGAGTAGTATCACATTCGACAGTTTTTGTGTTTCCCTGATCACTCAGAATCATAAATGATTTAGTACAAACATCAATCACGATACCTTGTACGGTTTCTTGTGTGGTGCTCATGTGGGGTTCGATTGATTACCCCCACATTATAGGGAATCTTGGGTGGGGTGTCAAGCCCCCTCATATGGCAATTTTTCCCAAGGTAAAAATCCGTTACCAATTTTAATTTTGTCGGTATCAATCTCATAACATTCTATATCTGCACCAGGAATAGGGTTATCTGATGCCCATTTTTCTGAAGATCTAGAAAATCTAAATCTTTGTGTCTGTGAGGCAAATGGAAGATCATTCCAAGGAGTAATTCCATCTCCAAATTTTCTTTCCCCAGTATCTAAACATATCCCAATAAAAAGAGAATCTAAAATAGAATTATCAGATTGAAATTTTTGAGAAGTCTGAACAATTTCATAAGGTCTGAGAATTGAAATATTATATAAATTTATAGGATTTATAGAGTTTAACGATGTTTTTGAAAAATAGTCTTCAAAAATATTACTAAAATGTCTTATCTGATGTAAAAGTAAGTTTTGTTCTAATTTACATTCTTGAACTATTTGTAATAATTTTGTAATTTCTAAGGTGTTTTTTAAATCTTCAATATCAAAATTGAGTAAATTTAATTTATTTTCTAATGGTGAATTTATAATCTCAGAAAGACCTAAAAAATCTTTTACTTGATCTTGATTTATATTTAAAAATTGAAACTTGTCTTCCAAAGACGAATCTACAACTTCAAAAATTTTCAGAGCATTTTTTACTTCATCCAAATAAGTATTAATTCCCAATTCTTCCTTTAAAGTGTCTATTGAAAGATTTAATTTTTCTAGTTTTTCTTTCGTGGATAAATTTTTTAATTCACTTTCTAAAGTATGATAGATTGGATCTATTTTTTCCCAAAAATTATCTTTATGATTCCATTTATAATTATTTTGATTATAATCTACTGGGGGTTTAATTCGAGTATGATGATCTGGTTTTTCAAAAGGGTTTTCATTATATAACGAAACTCCAGTAAAAACATTATAATAAGTTCCCCTTAAATCTTCTATAATATTCCAAGATTTATTTTTTTCATCAAAAATTTGAATTTGATTTTCTTCAATTTGTGGTGGAGATATAATAGTAGCTGATGCAGAAACTAAATATTGTCCTGGTTCTAAAGGTGAGCTCAGAACAATATTTTCTGACATATAATATTTGTAATATGGATGATAGCTATATTCTTTCATATTTAATTTAATCTATTGTAAAATATATATCTTATTGGAATTTAATACAGGGTAATAATGCAGTATTAAAAGGTCTAGATTCATTTGGTAAATCAGTTCCAGCACCAGGATCTGAAGATATTGTAATTGTATTTGATGAGGGGGTTGATGTTACTCCACTAACAGTTACTGGCCCAGAAGATCCAGATACGGGATGACTATGTGGATGACTATGTGATGCAGCATCAGCATTAACAGTAACTGGATGACTGTGAGCACCATTATTACCTGTAGTGTCCCCACTAGCACCTCTGTTATTGCTAGCTCCACCAGGTTGTGATGGACCAGCATTAACATTAGGTCTTTGATAATTGTGGTTATGTCCACCAGCACTATTAGCAGTTCCTCCATGTCCATGTGGAGCACTTCCAGGAGCTCCTACTGAAGCAGCTGAATAATTGCCAACTGGATGAGAGTGACCACCAGCATCAAATGGGTGATTATGATTAGCAATTGATGATCCTGGATGTGTGTGTGATAAATTTCTTGTTCCTTGTTGAGATCCAAATATTCTTCCAGAATTAAGTCCACCCGAACTAGTATTATCCCAACCACGTATAAATCTTCCTCTTAAATCTGGAATATTAAATGTTGTTGAGTTATCTCCAGCACCAAATGTAGTTCCAATAATAGCAAATAATGCACTATATACCGTTCTAGAAATTGCAGCACCATTACAGAACAAGTAATCTGTTGGTGCAGTATTTCTTGCATACCATATAATAGTTCCAACTGGTACAGGTGGAGTTGAAGCCCCACCTATACCTTGAATTCCTTGATTACTTAATCCTTGAATTCCTTGTGTGCCTTGAGTGCCTTGTCTACCTTGTGTACCTTGTGTACCTTGATTATTGCTAAGTGGACCTTGGGTGCCTTGTGTACCTTGTGTACCTTGTCCTCCTTGACTTCCTTGAGTGCCTTGAAAATTACTAAATGGTCCTTGAACACCTTGTATACCTTGTAATCCTTGGGTTCCTTGATTTGCTCTTCCTTGAGTGCCTTGAAAATTGCTTAATGCCCCTTGAGTACCTTGAATTCCTTGTCTTCCTTGTGTACCTTGCAATCCTTGTCCACCAAAAATACCTTGAGATCCTTGAGTTCCTTGATGTGATCTTCCTTGAGTACCTTGTGTACCTTGAGTACCTTGTGTACCTTGATTATTGCTAAGTGGACCTTGGGTGCCTTGAGTACCTTGAGTTCCTTGTGTTCCTTGAGTACCTTGGTTGCCTTGAGAACCTCTAGAACCTTGAATACCTTGATTTGCTAGTCCTTGAGTACCTTGAGTTCCCTGACTACCTTGAGTGCCTTGATTATTGCTAAGTGGTCCTTGAGTACCTTGAGTACCTTGAGTACCTTGAGTACCTTGTAAACCTTGAGAACCTTGAGATCCTTGTGTTCCCTGATGTGATCTTCCCTGAACACCTTGGAGACCTTGAGTGCCTTGACTTCCCTGAGATCCTTGTGTTCCTTGATGTGCTCTTCCTTGAGTACCTTGAGTACCTTGTAAACCTTGAGAACCTTGAGATCCTTGAGTGCCTTGATGTGCCATTCCTTGAGCACCTTGGAGTCCTTGAGTACCTTGAGTACCTTGAGATCCTTGAGTTCCTTGATGTGCTCTTCCCTGAACACCTTGGAGACCTTGAGTGCCTTGAGAACCTTGAGAACCTTGAAAACCTATATTGCCTTGAACACCTTGACTACCTTGACTACCTTGAGTGCCTTGTAATCCTTGAGTACCTTGATGTGCTCTTCCCTGAACACCTTGAAGACCTTGAGTACCCTGAGTACCTTGAGTACCTTGAGTACCTTGATGTGCCATTCCTTGAACACCTTGGAGACCTTGTGTACCTTGATCTCCTTGTATACCTTGATCTCCCTGTGTACCTTGTGTACCTTGTCTACCTTGAGTACCTTGGGATCCTTGTCTGCCTTGAAGTCCTTGTGTACCTTGAGTGCCTTGATCACCCTGTGTACCTTGAATACCTTGATCACCCTGAGTGCCTTGCCTCCCTTGCAATCCTTGTGTTCCTTGAGTGCCTTGAGTGCCTTGTGTACCTTGTCTACCTTGAGTTCCTTGTGTGCCTTGTCTACCTTGAGTACCTTGAGTACCTTGTAAACCTTGAGTTCCTTGAGTACCTTGATCACCCTGGGCGCCTTGACTACCCTGATCTCCTTGAGTTCCTTGTGTACCCTGTGTACTTTGAGTACCTTGAGTACCTTGAATACCTTGAGTTCCTTGTTCACCTTGAATACCAATAGATCCAGAAAATCCTTGAGTACCTTGAGTACCTTGAGTACCTTGAGAACCTTGAGAACCTTGCCTTCCTTGTAATCCTTGTGTTCCTTGAGTACCTTGAGTACTTTGTGCCCCCTGAAGACCTACATTACCTTGTGCCCCTTGTCTTCCCTGAAGACCTTGTGTTCCTTGTGTACCTTGAGTACCTTGAGTGCCTTGAGTACCTTGAGTAGATTGAGCACCTTGGTTTCCTAATCCCTGAACACCCTGAGTACCTTGAGTACCTTGAGTACTTTGGGTTCCTTGAGTTCCCTGGTCACCTTGAGTACCTTGATCTCCCTGAACACCTTGTGTGCCTTGTGTACCTTGATCTCCTTGAGTACCTTGATCTCCTTGAGTACCTTGCGTCCCTTGATCTCCAGTTAAACCTTGAGATCCTTGTGTGCCTTGTTCGCCTTGCGTTCCTTGATCACCCTGCGTTCCTTGAGTGCCTTGTCTTCCTTGAGTTCCTTGAGTTCCTTGATAACCTTGAGTTCCTTGAGTTCCTTGAGTACCTTGAGTTCCTTGAGTTCCTTGAAGTCCCTGAGTACC
>Ga0315902_10012030_pt1 | contig 11315 bp, 5 predicted proteins | sample LakEriMetagenome_9_FD_203523 | JGI IMG/M metagenome (GOLD analysis project Ga0315902, IMG submission 203523) | Freshwater fungal communities from buoy surface, Lake Erie, Ohio, United States - Buoy 12 MA117 | ecosystem: Environmental > Aquatic > Freshwater > Lake > Lake biofilm | place: USA...
TGGGCAAAGGTAAACTCGTCGATGTGCTCACCCCGCGCTACGACATTATCGCACGCTTTCAGGGTGGTCCGAACGCCGGGCATACCCTCGAATTTGAAGGTACCAAGCATGTATTGCACACAATCCCTTCAGGAATTTTCCATGCGCATGTTACCAATTTGGTTGGTAACGGTGTCGTAATCGATCCCGTGGTTTTTGCCAAAGAGATAGACGCCTTAGTGGCCAAGCAGGTTCCTGTGCGCGAGCGGTTACTGATTTCACGCAAGGCACATGTCATTGTTCCAACCCATCGCTTGCTCGACCGTGCCAGCGAGGCTTCGAAGGGTGAAGGCAAAATCGGCTCAACGCTGAAAGGCATAGGGCCAAGCTACATGGATAAGACGGGTCGGAATGGTCTGCGCATTGGTGACTTGATGAGCGAAGATTTTATGTCGCGCTATGAAACGCTGAAGCTAAAGCACCTGCATTTATTGAAGGGTTTCGAAGAACATTTCACAGCTGACGTTGCTGAACTTCAATCGATGGAGGAAGAGTTTATGCGCGGTGTGCAGGTTATTCGTGAGCTGACCATTGTAGACAGTGAGCATTATATCAATAAAGCATTAAAAGATGGAAAGCGCATTCTCGCTGAAGGCGCTCAGGGTTCATTGCTCGACATCGACTTCGGAACATATCCATTCGTTACATCTTCCAATACGGTTGCTGCCGGTGCGTGCACAGGATTGGGCATAGCCCCGAACCGAATTGGTGAAGTTATCGGCATTTTCAAGGCATATACTACCCGTGTAGGCGGTGGTCCTTTTCCGACCGAATTGAATGACGCAACGGGCGAGGCTATGCGCAAGGTGGGTAATGAGTTTGGTTCGACTACGGGTCGTGCGCGACGTTGTGGCTGGATTGATCTTCCTGCGATGCGCTATGCGTGTATGATAAATGGTGTAACACAACTCATCATGATGAAGGCTGATGTGCTCAGTCAGTTCGATACGATTCGCGTATGCACTCATTACAGCACGGTGCAAGGAGATACAATTGATCTGCCCTTTGATATTTCACCATCACAAGTTCAGCCGGTGTATGATGACTTGAAGGGCTGGAGCGTCGACCTCACGTCGATGCGTGAAGAGTCGAGCTTGCCGGTTGAGCTCAGCGAGTATATTGCTTATCTCGAAACGAGGCTGGAAACTCCGATTACCGTTGTGAGTGTTGGACCCGATCGTAAGCAAACCATCGAACGCGCAAGGGCAATAGCATAAGCGAATGTGCGTTGCCATCGGGTTCGTCAACAGGATATCGCGCATGCAGCATTTTCTAACCATAGCCTTTGTAATTTGTTTGTTGCACTCGCAACATGCCTCTTCGCAAGGCAATGCGCGCAAGGTGAATCTCATACATACAGATGAATTGCGATTCGATAAATCGATGGTGGACGCCCAGCGACTGATTGGCAATGTTCACCTGCAAACGGAGGGAACATCCTTCTTTTGTGATAGCGCTTACCTTTTTGCCAATGATAATTTCGATGCGTTCAGTAAGATTCGAATCGTGGAAGCATCGGGCAGTACAGTCAATGCCGATTATCTTCATTTTGAAAAAGCGACGAATACAGCGATACTAACGGGTAATGTCGTGCTGCGCGATCGCGATATGACCCTTACCACGAATGACCTGACCTATTTGGTTAAAGAAGAAATTGCCCGCTATCATTCCGGCGGTCGCATTGTTTCAACCACGAATCGCAATACACTCACCAGTAGGCAAGGGACGTACAATGGAAAATCGGAAGTCTTTTTTTTCAAACGCGATGTTGTGCTGAAGAATCCTTCCTATACCGTTCGAAGCGACACCATGCATTATAAGAGTGCTTCGGAGGTAACTCTATTCTATGGGCCTACGACTATTGACGGCGACAGCGTTTCTATTTATTGTGAGAATGGGTATTACGATTCACGAAAGGATGAATCGCGTTTTGGAAGGAACGCTTGGGTGCGTGATCGCACTACGTATTTGCATGGCGACAGCATCTATTACAACGGTAAGGTAGGGTTTGGTGAAGTGTTTCGCAATGTTCACATACGCGATACAACGCAGACATTTGAGATTATGGGGAATTATGGCAGGCATGTGGAAGAGACAGAGTTGAGCTTTGTAACCGGCCGTGCATTGCTCATAGAAGTGGTGGATGAAGACACCATGTTTATGCACGCGGATACGTTAAAGGCTTTACCCGATAGTGCAGGCAACCAATTAGTATATGCATATCATGGTGTACGATTGTTCAAGAGTAATTTCCAGGGTATGTGCGATTCGTTGGTTTATTACCAGCAGGATAGCTTGTTGTGGATGTATAAAGAACCCATTTTATGGAGCGCACAAAATCAAGTTACTGGCGATACACTGCGGCTGGCAATGAGCAATCAATCGCTCGAAACGGCTTGGGTGTTGGGTCATGCCTTTATTGTTTCAGACGCAGAGGCCAACGATAGTGTGCAGGGCCCTGAAGTTTATTTTAATCAAATAAAGGGAAAAAATGCAACTGCATATTTCGCATTGAATGAATTGCAAACGGTGCAGGTTGAAGGCAATGGTGAACTTGTTTATTATCCCACCGATGATAAGAAAGAGAAGCCCCAACCCATGGGTACTAACCAGGGGGAATGTTCATCCATTTTGATTCGCTTTAAGGAGGGCGAGTTGGCATCACTGCGCATGGATGGTCAGCCTGCTTCGGTTTTCAAGTCAAATCGATTTGCAGGCAAAGAACCCTTGCTTCTGCGTGATTTCAATTGGAGAAGCAATAAACGTCCGAGGCATCGCGACGATATTTTTATAGAATAACTTAGAATCGATGGCTATAACCTATGCTGAACGCTCGTCCCGGGCTCATGCGACTGAACGTTTGCGGTGTGGCTTCAAAACTTTGGTAGTTGTATTCCCATGAATCGTTCAACAGGTTGCTAATACGAAAGTCGATCGAGCTTTGCTTTTCTTCTCCGAATTTTTTCGAGGCACTGAAGTTCAGACTATGAAATGATTCGAAGTAAATGTCGGGAAATAACCCTGCGCCAACGATATACAGCGTTGGTCCTTTCACATTGTAGAACAAGCCTGCATCGACACCGAGGCTATCATTTGTGTAAGTGAATCCGGCATTGATGACGTAGGGAGACTGACCAGCCATTTCACGCTTGTTTTCGATGTTCTGTCCCACCTTTTCGTATTGTTTGCGCGAATTGAATTCGAGCTCTGTCATTTCGATCTGCGATTGCACCATCGTCACATTTACATTGAATAGAAGTTTGTTCAATGTCGGTGAAATGAAACTGAGATTTTTTCGTGCCTCAAGCTCAACTCCCAAAAGTTGGCCATCACCTACGTTACGAGGCTGAAACTCCGTGCTGGTTTGTTGCTCCGGAATACGCACCATTTCAATCGGCTTTTCGAATTTTTTGTAGAATGCACTTACAGAAAACATTTGACCATTTTCCCGAAACGATTCCCATCGAAGATCTAAGTTATCAATGTGCGTTTCCACCAAGTTGCCATCCCAGTTGCCATAGGTGAATAGACTTCCGTTGAAAATACGGTTCGTGATTGGATCGAGAATTTGCGCATACGAAAGTTCTTTGAATGAAGGACGTGCGATTGTTTTGGTGTATGAACCGCGGATGTTCTGTCGTTCATTGGCCGAGTAAATAACGTTCAAGGATGGGAAAAGGTCGAGTGCATCAAGCACCTTTTCATTGTCCAGATTATTGCCATTGATGGTGTCGCCGCTTGCCCATCGCTGGTCGCGGCCTGTATGACGCTGCACGAATTTTTCTGCGCGCACGCCAACAATTGTTCTCCAGCGTTTGTTGAATCGAAGGTCGTTTGAAACATATGCGGCAGTGTTACTCAAGTTGCTGCTATAGGCATTGGGATTGGGAAAGTTGTTGCCCGATTGGTAGTAGATGTTGTTGTTTTCGCTCGGGAAAATATTTTCAGGTTTCAACACTTCGTTGGGTGAAGGGTTGGGCCAATCTTGCGAACCAAAGAACTGAATGTCGAAAAAGAGGATTTCATAATTACGTTGTTTTAAAACCTGCGAAGCACCGAACTTCAGTTTGCCTTCCTGCTCGCGGAAAGGATATGTTTTGGTCAGGTCGATGCGCGCGTGTGCATTCAACTCCTCCAATGTCCTCCAGATGCGTGCAGGGTTCCCGCCGGCACCAGCACTGAAGAGCGTATCGGATGTTTCGAGGGTGAATGCTGTGCGACGAATGTCCGGGTCGCTGTTCGATGAGCGAGTGCCCGAAACTCTCCAGTCAATATCCCATTTCTTTTCCTGCAATACATGCATGCCGGAAAGCAGCACATTCGTCAGTGATCGCTGATTGTATTCAAGGTTGTCGGAAGAAGCGATATACCCAGATTGTCCAACGGCTTCTCCGTTGTTTTCGATGCGGAATTGCGCGGCTCTGCTTTCGCCGTTTTGCAAGTGCATTGCTGTAAGCCGGTATTTGGTGAATTGTGTTTTATAGGCCAACCCACCCAAAAGACCAATGAGAACACTGCGCTCGCCCAATTGTCCCGATTGTGTTGTGGCATACGTCATTTCATAGTCTGTGGAATCAATTTTTCGCTGGTACTCGCCATACTGTACGTCGTCGTAGAATCGGTAATCGTTCTTATAGGAAGCCGAGAACAAATAACCCAACTTGCGTGAAGGAGTATTTTCTTTTCCTAGATCCAACTGGTTGCCATAGCTTACAGAAGCGCTGTAATCGGCAAGGCTGGTTGATTTTTTGGCCCCAAGTTGAGGGTTGAAACTCGTAACGAATTCTCTTACTTCGTCATCGGTAGCGCTGCCAATAGGTGTGGGAATTACCGGTTTGTTGGCTCCGGAAGGCAATGCGCGCGTGCCATCATCGAAGCCCAGGAAATCGGTTGCACCTCCTTCATATGTAAGGAAGTTCTTGTTGAAGTGCATGGAGGGATTGTAAGAAGTTGAAATGCCTACATTGAATATTTTTTTTTCGGGAAAAGATTTCGTTTCCACATTGAGTAGGCCACCTGTAAAATCGGCCGGTTGATCCGCGGTAAAGTTTTTCGCAACCACAATATTGTCGATCAGGTTGGTTGGAAAAATATCCATCTGCAAACTATTTCGATCCGGATCGAGACCTGGAATTTCGGTTTGATTGAGTGTCGTTTTGGTGTATCGGTCCCCGAGCCCGCGTACATAAACATATTTGCCGTCTTCAACCGAAACACCTGTTACGCGTTTGGCTGCTTCGACGGCCGTCGCATCGCCCACCTTTTTGAATTGCGCAGAGGAAATACCATCGAGCAATGCATCTGAATTTTTCTTCATGTTCATGAGAGAGATTTCTGAAGTGCGTATGGCCTCAGCAGAAATCACAATTTCTTTGAGCTCAGCATCTTTCTGGCTGAGTAGGATGGGGTCAAGATTATAGACCTCTCCTGCTTTGATGAGGACGTTTTGAATAAGATACGGGGCGTATGAAACAAACGCTATTTGAATTGTGTATGTACCTGCAGGCAAATCAAGTGAGAAATTACCATCGAGATCCGTTACGGTTCCCAATGTGGTACCCTCGGCAGTTACAAATGCACCAATCAATGTTTCGGAAGTTTCGCGATCGCTGACCGCCCCACGAAGGGTTCCTTTTTGAGCTATTAATACAGGGCTAACAATGAGAAAACTCAGTAGAAAGAAATGGTGTTTGAACATGGTAGTTTTAAAATGACGAACAGACATCCTCTTTCGGGAATGTCTGTTCGATTGAGTTTATAAACTTAAATCGTAATAAATAGCCTCAGCGTTTTGTGGTTATAATCCACTCATGGCGCCGCTTTGTGCGGTCCATGTCCAGCCGAGTGAGCTAACCGTTGCCTGTGGTGTTGAGCCTGCAGATACTCCGGCAGGTATAGCACCATTGACGTGATTGGGCAAGCTGTCCGGCAGCACGTTGAACTGAATGTTTTCGAATGTTACACCCGCAGCAGTGACGTTGTTGATGTCTTGTGTGCCTTCGATGTCAGTGAAGAACAAGTTGCTCAGCGCTACAATCGAATTGTTGTCTACGTTGATAAGGTCAACACACACACGACCATCGAATGAAGCTTTGATGCTACCGTTGCTGATGGTGTGTCCTGCGCTGGCAGAACCTTCAGGACCATCGAGCTCGAAGCTGTGACCGATGGCACCGATAACGACTACGTTGCTAAGTGATCCGCTCCATGCCTGGTCAGTATCGATACCGTCATCACCGCAATTGAAAACAACTGCGTTGGTTACGTTCACAGAACCACCGAACCACTCGATACCGTCGTCCTGATTACCCACGATTTCAACGTTCTCGATTGTAGTGCCATTTCCAACACCACCTAAAGTAAGGCCGTTGATTTCGTTACCTGAACCGATATTGGCTCCACCATGGCGAATAGAGATGTAGCGAATAGTTCCTGAGTTGTCGGCAGCATCGTTACCACCGTACAATCCGTTAGGATCTGAAGTTGGAATACCTTCAATTTGAACTTCGCTCACATCACCTACGTCATTAGAAGCAGAGATTGGAGCTTTGCCCAATACGATAACACCACCCCAAAGACCATTAACCGAAGACTCGAGGTTTGGGCTTGCGAAATTGCCGGCAGCCATATCTGCGTAGTCGATTTCATCGGCTACCGATGTGAAGATGATAGGTGAAGTAGCTGTTCCGTTGGCGATGAGTTTACCACCGCGAGCGATAAGAAGTGCGGTTGCGTTTGCGCCAGTACCAGCTTCGCCTTTGATGATGGTGCCCGGCTCAATAGTCAGCGTTGCTCCGTTGGTAACGGTAATACGTCCGGCCAATTGGTAAATAGTACCTGCTTCCCACGTAGTGTTTGCAGAGATGTTGGAGGTTACTACGACGGTACCCGGAGTTTCTACGGGTGGAATTACGTCGTCATTTTCTTCGTCTTTTTTGCAAGACGTCAATACCACGGAGGCTCCAAGGAACCACATGGCCATAAACTTGAGGTGTTTCATTTTTTGAATAGGTGTTTGATTTGCGCTGCAAAGCAATTTTGACAACAACTGAAGTGTGTTACACCTGTCTTAAGAAATTCCTGCGCTGTATTAAGGAAATGTCACCAAAGATTATGAATGTTAAGTGACGAAGGGTGATTTATTTGTTTTTGAGGTAGTTATCTATTTCTTGCCTCAGTTGTTCCAATTCTTTTTTAGAGAATTCCGCATCGTTTTCTTTTCGGCCAATCATGGAGAAACTTACATAGCGCTTAGGATTCAGCCTTATATCGTTGAGTAGAATATCGAGACTCTGTGATGCTTGCATAACTTGTGTATGCAGTGAATCGGTCTGAACAAGTTTGCCCAGGCTACCTTCACCTCTGTTTATTTGATCGGTAATTTCATGGACCCCTTTTAAGGCGCTATTTACCTGCTTCAGGGTTGCGGTCAAGTTAAGTTTTGCAAGGGTATCGGTGATACTCGAAGCATTTTGAATAACATGGGCGAGCTCGTCGTTATTAGCACGCAGATTGGACGCAATAGCGTCTACATTTTGGAAGATGGAACTGATTTTCCCTTTGTTGGCTGAAAGGATGCCGTTCAAGTCGCCGGAAGTTTGCTCTAAGTTGGAGATTGTATTTTTCAAATCCTGAAAAACAGAACTCAAATCCTGCGTTTGCTCCGTGCTGAGCACTTTTCGGATATTGGTAATGAGCGAATCTACACTGGCAAAGAGCTGCGAAGATTTTTGTTTGAGCGGTTCTATTTCTTGTTTTACACTTTCTGCCAATCCAAGCGATAGGCTTGTTTGCAGTGTGTCGTCATCTAACGCCAGTTCCTCACTGCTACCCAGAAGCACTTGAATGGCTTTTCCACCAAATAGATCAGCATCATAGATTTCCAGTTTCGTATCCTTGGGGATTCTGAGATTATCGTCACGTAGCAGTACCTCAACGACGATATTACCGCTGCCATTTTCATGAAGATGGACTGCTTTCACGATACCAATCTTATACCCGTTTAGAATTACAGGATTGGAAGTTTGAAGGCCGGCCGCGTTTGTATACACACCATAAAACTTCTGCTGTTTTTCAAACAGATTTACACCCTTCAAATAACTTAAACCAAAGTAGAGTAAAACCAGCGATGCCAGAACGACTACCCCAATTAAGAATTCGCTTCTTACTTTCATTTTTTCTGAGTTAGGTTCACGGCTTTTGAAAGATCAATCCGCACGTCGTCTTCGAATGCTACTATGAACGCATCCTTGAAGCCGAATTCAATGAGCTTGTCACGAATCAATTTCGCTTCATCGTATTTATCTGTTGTGCCCGAAAGGTATTTGTATACGCCATTGTGTGTGTATTCTTCGACGTTGTTGATGCCTTTGAATATCGCGTCTGTTGTTTTGAGCGCTTTAGCGGAGGTTAAAATCTGTATTTGAAATTTAACTCCCTTGGTAATTACCTTGCTGGGAACGTCGGATGGTTTATTAATTACAAGTCCGGTCGTGTTGTTATCCTTTTTGTCTGTGGTTGGCGTCGCCGGCTGAGCTTTGTTTGGGTTGGATGCAGGGGCGTCTGCTTGGTTGGCCGGTTTTGTTTCTGATTTCGGCGCAGCACTATCTGACTGGGCAGTTTTGCTGCCCATCGGTTGGGTTGTGGTTTGTTTGTTTTCGGTTTCCCGGGTTGAATCTGGGGGCGTTGAAGTGGTTTTCTTCGCCGCTTTGTCGGTCGTTATTTCCGGCACTTTAACCGGCTCATCCACCGGAGGTTTTGCAGAGGGCGAAACTTTTTCTTTGAAATCTCTGAATGCTCTGTAGATAGCCGAAGCCATATAGGTTTTTCCCTCATCGCTGTGCAGGAAGTCTTCTTCGTCGGCATTAGTCAAAAAGCCAAGCTCCACTAAAATACTTGGCATATTCGTGAAACTTATAACATAGTAGCCGGCTTGCTTAACACCGCGATCCTTGCGGCCAACGCGCGTGCGGAATTGGTCCTGGACATTTTTAGCGAGGTGGATACTCTTATCCAGAAATGCATTTTCGCGCATATTCAGAATTATGTAGGTATCCGGATTTTTGGGGTCGAAACCTTTGTAGTTTTTTTCGTGATCTTTTTCCAGGTAGATGGATGCATTTTCACGCATGGCTGTTTTAAGACTTTCCTCAGATTTGTGCAAGCCCATTACAAAGGTTTCAGCACCAAAGGCCGCCTTGTTGTCGTTGGCATTGCAGTGAATCGAAATGAATAAATCGGCCAGCGCCTCATTGGCAATCTCTACCCGGCGCGCTAGGGTTGGAAAAATATCTGTTTTTCGCGTGTAGACAATCTTCACGTCGGGGTAATGTATCCGAATATACTCGCCTACAATGAGCGCCACATCGAGCGAAACATCTTTCTCGGTTTTCAGTAATCGGCCGGTTCCTAAATTGCCCGGATCGCTGCCACCATGGCCTGGATCAATCACGACCGTGAACTTCTTTTCCTCGACAGTCGAAGGCAGCGTATACGACATTAAAATAACTCCGCATACAAGAAACAAAAAAGCAACACGTTTACGCCGTGTTCCTTTCAACCGAGGGTTGGTTACGTTGCTGAGGTTGTTATTCATAGCTTTGAGCCGAATTTTCACAATTTACAAAATTATTTTTACCCGTTGAGGTCCCGTTCACAGATTAGTTGTCTTTTCACCCTGCTCTTGTTGATAATGGCTCGGATGAACACCCTGTGCGCGCAGACATCTGATGAGCAGGGGGTGAACGCCTCGCAGACCGATACTATTGCCCCGGCTGACGACCTCGGGCTTGAATACCCGGTCGATTATAAAGCCGAGGATTCAACGGTGGTCGATGTGCTCAATGAACAAATTCTGCTCTATGGTAAAGCCATTGTAACCTACGGGTCCATGGAGGTGACAGGCGACTTCATCACATTTTCGTTGAGTGATTTTACGGCGCGTGCAGTAGGTAAGCGTGATAGTCTTGGGAAAATTATAGAGCGAGCTAGTTTTAAGGACGGCGATAATCAATTCAACGAGGATTCGTTGGCGTATAATTTCAAAACGAAGCGCGGTGTCAGTTATGGAGTGCGAACGGAGCAAGGCGAAGCACAACTGCTTTCGGCCGTTTCCAAGAAAGCTTCGAACAATTGGATATCGGTGGGTAATGGAAAGCTTACCACTTGCAATGCCGAAAACCCTCATTATCATTTTCAGTTGAGCAGGGCCATGGTGATTCCCAACGAGAAGGTGGTTTCGGGCCCATTATATCTCAAGTTTCGAAAAGTACCGACACCGCTTGCGCTGCCTTTTGGCTTTTTCCCCAATAAGCAGGAGTCGGTGCAGGGTATACTTCTTCCGGGCTATGGTAATGCGAATGAGAAGGGTTTTTTTATTCAGAATCTTGGATACTATATCCCCGTAAGTGATTATCTGGATACGAAGTTTCTGTTCGATATTTATTCGCGGGGTAGCTGGGCGGTTCGGAACGTTACAGGATACAAAAAGCTCTACAAGTATTCGGGCAACTTCAATATTTCGCGCGTAGTGAATGTAAGCGGTATTCCCGAATTACCCGATTATGGTAAGTCGGTGAACTTCAATATTCAATGGAACCATACACAAGACCCGAAAGCCCGTCCCAACTCGACATTTTCCTCCAGCGTGAACATGGGGTCGCTGAATAATTTCCGCAACAACCTGAATACCTCACAAACAGACTTCCTCAGCAGCACCTTTAGTTCGCGTATTCAATGGACCAAGCGTTGGCCGGATTCTCCTTTTAATATGGGCCTAACAGCGGGTCATACGCAAAACACGCAATCGCGCAATGTGCAGGTTACGTTGCCTACTGCCAACCTCAATATGTCGCGCATCACGTTGGGACGCCTGGCACAGCGAAACCTGCGAGCAAAGCGGGCACTTGATAATATCGGTTTGACTGCTTCGGCTGATTTTTCCAATACGATAAGTGAAAATGAGTCGATGTATACATTCAATAAAATCGACAGTTTGTGGGCATCATCGCGCAATGGATTAAGGCTCCAGGCACAGACTTCCACCACTGTGCGCGCTAAGCAATACGGAACACTCAGTTTGTCGGTCAATAGCACGCTCACCAATACATTCAAGTATATTGGCGTTGAAGAGCTGGTTCGACTTGATACCCTGTATGGTCTTCGCAGTGCGCTCAATTGGAACGCCTCAGCCAATTTCAACTCTAGGCTATATGGTACTTTCAATCTAGGCAATAAAACAGCGCTTAAAGCCATTCGTCATATGGTGCAGTGGAATG
>Ga0315902_10012032_pt1 | contig 11313 bp, 12 predicted proteins | sample LakEriMetagenome_9_FD_203523 | JGI IMG/M metagenome (GOLD analysis project Ga0315902, IMG submission 203523) | Freshwater fungal communities from buoy surface, Lake Erie, Ohio, United States - Buoy 12 MA117 | ecosystem: Environmental > Aquatic > Freshwater > Lake > Lake biofilm | place: USA...
ATCTCTGCTTCAATTGTCAATCAGCGATCCTGCTATGCCAACGCAACCGCTTGCGGCTGCGCGATGTTCCGACTTTTTGATTTGCCGCGATTTCAGCGGCAGCCTTTGTATTTACCCAGAGTTCAGCTCGTTGTCAACGGCTCTCGACAACTTTTTTCTCTGGAGGAGCCGCGCGCGAACGTGGTCGCTGCACCAGCTCCAGTGTGGCGTCGACGACCAGAGCGAACCCGGCGTCACATCCACCAAACACAAACGGCGACCCGCATGGTCGCCGAGCGTCGGGCCCATACCGCGGCCCCGTCGATGTCGGCCCCTCGAAGCGCGCCCAGCAGGCGCGTTCCCGAGCCCCTGACGAACAACACGAGCACCATCACCAACCGCCCAACAACCGCACCAACAATGCACCCTCTAGGACTCGAACCTAGAACCTACTGATTAAGAGTCAGCTGCTCTACCATTGAGCTAAGGGTGCGGTTGCCCGCCAACACCACCTGCACACCGATCCACCGCAGCGCGCCAGGAGGGATTCGAACCCCCGACCAACAGCTTAGAAGGCTGCCGCTCTATCCATCTGAGCTACTGGCGCCTACACTCGCAACTGGTCACCCTCGCGGGCACCTGACACATGCTGACCAACGATCCTGCTCAGTCGGGGCGGCCGGATTCGAACCGGCGACCTCCTGCTCCCAAAGCAGGCGCGATACCGGGCTACGCTACGCCCCGCACACATCCACCGCGTGCGTCTCGCGGCGGGGTATGTTACCCCGACAACGTCGCGGGGTCAACGGGGCTCGCGAAATTCGCAGCGTGCCACCGCGTCGAGCAGCGCACGAAATGCCCGACCCCGATGGCTCACGGCGGCCTTGGCCTCTCGTGACGCCTCACCAAATGTGACACCGAGATCATCCGACAGGAACAGCGGATCATACCCGAACCCTCCGATGCCTCGCGGTGCCTCGAGGATCCGACCGGTGGTTTCGCCGCGCACGACGCACGACCGATCCCCGGCAACAAAAGCGGCCGCACAGACATAACGCGCACGTCGTACCGAGGGATCACCGCCGATCGCGCGTAGCGTCGACAGCAGTAAGGCGTTGTTCTCGGCATCGAGCGCCGCGCCCTCGAGATCCGGACGGTGCGACCAGCGCTTGCTGTGCACACCGGGACGTCCCTGCAACAGATCCACGGCCAGCCCCGAATCATCCGCGAGCACCGCCCGCCCCGTACGCGCCGCGAAGTACCGTGCCTTCGCAAGCGCGTTCTCCTCGAACGTCTCGGCGTCCTCGAGCAGCGCCTCCTCTGCCACTTCGTCCACACCGAGATCGGCCAGTGTCTCGATCTCCCACCCATGCGCCACCACCAGCGGGCGCAACTCGGCCAGCTTGCCCGCACTGCGGGTGGCCAGAATGAGGACCGAATCACGCGTGATCATCACCTGATTAGCACCCACTCACCGCAGCGCATCGCCATCCAGCATCGCATCACGCACCAGCGCCTGCTGCTGCAGCTGATCCAACGTGGTAATCCCCTGCACCGCCAGCCCGAGCAGCCCGTCGAGCTCCTCGCGCGAGAAAGTCCCATGCTCACCCGTTCCCTGCACCTCGACGAATCGCCCCTCACTGCTCATCACGACATTCATGTCGACGCCAGCGCGCACATCCTCCTCGTAATCGAGATCGAGACGCGGCTCTCCGTCGATCACGCCGACACTGATCGCCGCCACACGACGCCGGACCGGATTCACGGCCACACGCTCCGTGCGCAGCATCCACGCGAACGCATCACACACCGCCACACACGCCCCGGTGATCGCCGCCGTTCGCGTGCCTCCGTCCGCCTGTATCACATCACAGTCGATCTTGACGGTGAACTCACCAAACGCGAAGTCATCGAGCATTGCCCGTACACTACGTCCGATGAGGCGCTGAATCTCCTGCGTGCGTCCACCGATCTGCTGCCGTTCACGCGACGATCGCGTCCGGGTTGCGCGCGGCAGCATCGCGTACTCCGCCGTCAACCAGCCGAGGCCACTCCCCCTGCGCCACGAGGGCACGCCGGACTCCACCGACGCAGCACACAAGACCCGGGTTTCACCAAAGCCGATCAGGCAGGAGCCCTCGGCGTACGGGACGGCACCGCGCTCCATGCTGACGGAACGCAACGCCTCGTTCGCTCGCCCGACCCGTGCACGAGCCGGCGTGACAATCAAATCATCCACGAAGTTTCTCGATGATGGAGGTTGTAGACTGACCACTGACGAGCGGCACGACGACGACGCGCCCACCGCGCGCCGTAACGGTATCGGCACCGACAATGGTTTCGGGCGCATAGTCGCCACCCTTCACAATGACATCCGGCTGCAACGCAGCAACAAGCGCGGCAGGGGTATCCTCTTCAAAGACCACCACGGCATCGACCGCTTCCATTCCCGCCAGCACCATCGCCCGCTCTGCGGCGGTTCGCACGGGGCGAGTCGGCCCCTTGAGACGCCGCACTGAATCATCGCTGTTGATCCCAACGACCAGCGCGGCGCCCTCGCGACGCGCCATGTCCAGCACCTCGATATGTCCCGGGTGCACGAGATCGAACACGCCGTTCGTGAAGACGAGTGTGCCGCGAATGGTATGACGCCAGGCGGCAGCGTCGGCCCAGGTCATCACCTTGTCCACCGGACGTCGAGGCGCATCACTCATCACCACTGGGATTGCACCCCGTCGACGATATCGGCCATGATGCTTTCGATGGCCTTGCGCCGCCCATCGACCTCGCCGCCTTCCGCGTACTGCCCTTCGCGCGACAAGTTGCTGCGCTTCATGAGGGAGCGCCCCGTCGTCTGATCGAGGATTTCGATATCAATCGTGATCTGGAGCCGCCGCCGGTTGTTCGCCGTCTGATTGGCATCCGCACTTGCGCCGGCAATGATGTCCACGTCGTATTTCGCGATGGTGCCGCGGACCACCAGATCGGCCCGCGCCTCCGGCGCCTCACGCAAGTTCAGCCGTTCCCGCAACGTCTTGCGGAGTTCATCGAACAATTCGCGCTGCAACTCAGGCGAGGCCGTTTGATTGTCGAATGGCTGAATCGCGACGGTCTTGAGGTTGCGGGGAAGCCCACCCCCACCGGAAAAGCCGTAACACCCGGACAGAGAAACGGCGGCGACACCGAGTCCAAGCCCCCGAATGACCCGACGGATGAATGTGCGGCGCGATCGCCCAAAAGAGCACGGTCCCTGCATGCTATGGTTCCTGATCCCGGGGTGACACACGTCGCCAGATCGCCTCGTCGAAGCGCTCAACAAACGCCGTATCCGTTACGGTAATCTCGAGCCGCCGTTTGGCCCGAGGATGAAGATACTGCACCTGCCACTGCCCATCGGCCTGCCGACGTACCACCTGCTCCACGAGACGCCCGCCATCAATATGCTCGACCTGTGCGAGTGCACGCCCGACAAAAAGGATTCGCCAGGCCTGCCCCTCGGCGCTCGCCGCATCACGGCCACGCAGTGAGCCGAAATCCGCTGTGAGGGAGTCCGCGTACCGGCGGGCCGCCGTATCCGGCGTCACGGGGAGACGCACCTGTCCGAGTGACGCCCACAGCAGCGGCGGGGGGGGCAAGAGCCGCCGAACAAGGTCGATCCCCGGAATGCTGAGCGAATCACCAATCAGCACCGCATAGCCGCCGGCCATGCCGTTGGCGAGAAAGAAGTCCAAACGGGCGCGGTCCGGCGCGAGCACACGAACCACACCATCGCCACGCGCTTCGAAGGTCTCGTCGGCATAGCGCCAACCGAATCGCAACTGATGCGGTCGGGCATCAAGCACCGTTTCCGGTAACAGCGCACGTGACGGCTCACCACGAAGCGGGCGTATAGCCGGCGCACATCCCAACACGCCCCCAAGCACCAACGAGGAACACGCCACGATCATACGTGCGCGCCTCACTCGATCCTCACGGCGCGGAGCAGATGCCCCTGAACCAGTCGATCGAGGACCTCCCACCCGGCAATTACGCGACCGAACACGGTATACGCGCCGTCGAGATGCGGCTGCGCCGAATGGCAGAGGTAAAACTGACTGCCTCCCGTGTCGGGCCCTGAAGTGGCCAGCCCGACGCACCCGCGACCATGGCGCTGGCGGCTAAAACTCTCACGAAGCATGAAATCACTACGCCCCGATCCGTCCGGCGAAACATCACCATCCTGCACGACGAAGTTCGGCACGATCCGATGGAACATCCCATTTCCATACTGACCCCGCTGCGCCAGCGCAACGAAGGATTCCACGATCAACGGCGCCTCGCGCCCGAACAACTCGAGCGTCACCGTTCCGATTTCCGTGTCGAGATAGGCAATGGCCGGCGCCGCTCCGGGGGTCCAGTAGCGACGGACCAACGCGTCGTACTCGGTTATGGGACGCTCAGCAGGTCGCCGCATGGCCTCACGCCGTATCGAATCGCCTGCGACGCGCGTCGGCCCCTCAACGCGTAGGGTGGCGACACGACGGACCCGGGGATTGGAATCCGCCAGCAGGAGACGGCTCCGCGTCAGGGCGGGCTCCTCGGTCGCCCGTCCCTCCCCGTCGCCGAGACTCGCGACCCGATATCGCCAGTCGGGGTGCCGCGCCCATTCGTCTTCGACACCAAGCGCTACGGGAAGCGCGGACTTCCGCATCGCACCGAGCAGCATGCGCCGAACGGCTAACGTGGTATCTGCCTCCCAAGCGGCCCGCCAGCGCGTCTCGTCACGCCCAAATGCGTCCGCGGCGAATTCCGCCGCGGCCACCCGAACGTTCGGCACGGGATCGGAGAAACGTGCGAGCACTTCGCTGGCGAGCGCAGCGCCGAACGTCGCCGCCGATCGCACGGCATTGATGCGTACCCGTTCACTGCTGTCGGTTACCAGCGTGCGCAACACCGTTTGCGCATCCGCATTCAAGGAATCGCCGACCGTCGCCTTCGTCAGTGTACGCGCGACGTATTGGCGCACCTCCTCGTCCGGATGCGCCCGCAACGCCAACATGGCGCGCGCTCCCCCCTTCACCCGTTGCCGGGCAATGCCGTACGCCACCGCGCGTACCACCGGAACATCTACATCGCGCAGCCAAGGTATCACACGCGCAACCGGATACGGCTGCAAGCGAGCCATCGCCAACATGATGGCGGCACGCACATCGAACGGCCGTGCAAACGCAACACTCTGCGTGTTGATCCCTCCCCCGCGCACGGTGGTGCCCAGCAGACCAACCATCGCGCCCCGTGCCGGTTCACCCATCTCGCCAAGCGCCCACGCGGCCTCGCGCGCCACGGAGGCGGGCGCACCGCCGACGGCACGCACCAGTGCACCAATCGCTGTCGTATCCCGAACGAGCCCGAGCGCATAGGCGGCATTGGCCGCGATTGCCGTGTCCCCATCCTGCACGAGCGCCCGCAACTGCGGATATCGCGGTCGAATCTTCCCCTGACCAATGGCCAAGGTGGCACGTGCACGGCGTGTCGCGTCCGCATCGCTCAGCAGGGAATCGACGAGCGCCGTATCCACCTCGCGACGATCGAGCATCGCCAGCAGCCGCGCTTCTCGGCGCACGACGGGATCCACCGCCGTAACAGTGTCAGGGCGCAGAGCCGGTGCCGGGTCAGGCGACGGTCGTACCGGTGCGCTGCAGGCCGCGGCCAACGCCAGCGCGCTCAATCCGTAGACTGTCCCCATGCGAACGAGCGAGCGCGGAGACCTCATGCGTCGCCTCCCGCCTGCTCCATCCACGACCGGACATCGGAAGGCAACGATGTCAGCCTCCCCTCACGGGTTACCGACACCAACGAGGTTTCAGCCGACACGAGTAGCCCCCCATCGGCGACACGTTCAATCCGATAGGCGAACGTGAGGCCACGTGAGCCGACTCGTTGCAGGGTGGTACGCACACGAACAGCGTCGTCGTATTTCGCGGAGGCGTGGAATCGCAGCGCGGCGTCGGTCACAGCCAGCAGCACACCGCGCCCCTCGAGATCGGCGTAGGACTGCCCGGCCATGCGGATGAAATCGGTCCGTCCGATCTCGCACCAGATCAGATAGTTCGCATGATACACGACGCCCATCTGGTCGGTTTCGGCGTAACGGACTCGGAATTCTGAAATGCATTCAAGCGGCGGCATGGTGGAAAGATACGCGATTTGTGGGGTCTGCCATCACCAGTTAGACTCTCATCGTGCTCCCGAGCTCGCTCCCCACCCCCACCCTCGTCGTCGGCGACGTGCACCTCGGGGTCGCCCCGGCCGACGCGGAACGGCGCCTTCGAGAGCTGCTCTGGTCGCGGCCACATGGCGCACGATCCATCGTGATCATGGGCGACCTGTTCGACTTCTGGTTCGCGTGGCGTCACGTGATGCCACGTACCGGATTTCGAACACTGGCCACCCTCGCCGCGCTCCATGACGAGGGGATCCCCGTCCTGTGGATCGGCGGGAATCACGATTGTTGGGGTGGCGATGCGTTGCGCGCGGAGACCGGCGCCCATTACACCCTTGAGCCATGGCGTGGCCGTATCGGTGGCTGGGACGCCCTCCTCGCGCACGGGGATGGATTGCGAAAGGTCGAGGATGCGCCTTACCGGCGATTACGTACCCTCTTGCGCCATCCGCTCGCTATTCGGGCCTATTCGTGGTTGCATCCGAATTGGGCTACCGATCTGGCCATGGCCTCGTCCAAGACCAGTCGAAAAGGGCGAGCGATCGACGGCGGACGCGGGCTCTTCGAGGTGGCCAGGGGCGACCTGTCGGGTGAGTCGGGCCCGTCACTGGTGCTCCATGGGCACTCCCACGTCCCAACGCTGCAGGGACTCGGCCGCGGCGCCTACGGGAATGCCGGTGCCTGGTATCTCGACCAGCAGTATCTGGTGATCGAGGATGACGCCGTCACGCATTGGCAGGCGACGGTTGATACGCCCACGCTGCTTGAGCGGGTCGTTCGACCGATTTGAAAAACGCCGCCTAGAACCGCAACGTCGCGACGACGGCGGCGCCGCTTGGGGTAGGCGTCGCCTGAAGCTGCACCGGCATGTCCCACAGCTGCGCCGCGACGAACGCATCAACACCGGCGAACAGGTGATTGAACGCCAGGGCCGCCAACCAGTCTTCGACGTGTAATCGGCGCGTCCGCTCGAGGTCGGCCGTGTAGCGACTCACCACCGTACCACTCTTGGTCACCTTGCCATTGGTGATCGTGAATTCTGCCGGGAGCGTATCCGCACGAAACCGACGGGCCTCGCGGAGATCTGCGCCACTGCGCCGAACCATGATGATGGCCGCGAGCTCGACGCTGGCGAACAGCGCCCCCGCCGTACCGCGATCGAGACGTGACTGCCCAAGCCCCGGGAGCACGGCAGAATACACGAAGGCCCGCCGTGGGATCAGGGGAGCGCGACCGCGCGTCAATGTCGACTGTCGACGAACGGGGGCACTCGACACCGCGGGACCGGCTGAGGAATCCTTTCTAATCCCAAGGGTGTCACGGCTGGTCCGGGGCGGCGCATCTTGTGCGGACGCCGTCGCGGCCAACATCACCGCCAGCACGGCACCCGTAGCGCGAATCAGCACCGATCGCCGCTGCCAGCGACGATGACCATCAAGGTGCTGCAGCGCGTGATGTATCACCGCGCGGAGAATGCGGCGACGAGTTCGATCTCCACGCTAACATTCCGTGGCAATCCCGCCACGGCCACCGTTGAGCGGGCCGGCGTCGACGCGCCAAAGACGCGCGCATAGACGGCATTCATTGCCGTGAAGTCGTCCATCGTACGCAGGAAACAGGTGGTCTTCACCACATCAGCGAACGACAGCCCGGCGGCCTCCAGCACTGCGCCGAGATTTGCCAACACGCGCTCGGTCTGCGCCGTGACGTCGCCCGGTACCACCTCCATCGTGACCGGATCCAGTGGGATCTGACCGGCGGTAAAGAGGAACCCGTTGGCCTTGATGGCCTGCGCATAGGGGCCGATAGCCTTGGGCGCGTGATCAGTATGGAGAGTCTCGATGGCCATGACGCGTAACGTGAAGGTCGGGGGGAAGTTAATGCGTGGCAGCCGCGCCGGACGGCAGTCTGAAGAGCTGCCGGGTGTTCTCCAACGTCTGGAACATCAGCTCATCCGCGGTTACCCCGCGCGCCGTCGCAAGACGTTGGGCAGTCAGGGGAACGAACCCCGATTCATTCCGTTTCCCGCGATGCGGGACCGGGGCAAGATACGGCGCGTCCGATTCGATCAAGAGTCGATCGGCCGGTACCCGTTGCAGCAGTGCATCGTCCGTCCACGAACGGAACGTGATGATACCGGAGAAGGACACGTACCAACCGGCGTCGAGCCCCGCTGATGCGAGCGCGATGGATCCCGTAAAGCAATGCAGGACACCGGTGACCCCAGCATGGGCGGCATCCAACAGGAACGCGCGGGTGTCATCCTCCGCCAGCCGCGTATGCAGCACCAACGGCCGATCCAATTCCGCGGCCAGCGCGAGCTGCGCCTGAAGCGCCGCACGCTGCCGCTCGCGCGGTGAATGATCGTAGTGATAGTCGAGCCCGCACTCCCCAACGGCCACCGCGCCGGCTGCCATCTCCTGGCGAATGGCGCGGGCGTCGCGCTCATCATCCCATGTGAATGCATCATGGGGGTGCACGCCGCAGGTGTGGAACACAAGTCCTGGGAAGCGGGCCACCAGGCCGCGAGCACGAACGGCGGCCGCTGGAGACTCGCCGATACAGACCAGCGCGGCCGCGCCCGCCTCGCGGGCACGAACGATCACGGCCTCCGCATCATCTGCGAAGGCCGGATCGGCAAGGTGCACATGGCTGTCGGCGAAGGGCATCACACCGCTCGCTTCAGGCGTACGCGTCCAACGGCTTATCGCGCCACCGCCCGCTCACGCGCCGCGACGCGTCCCTGCAGGTCGGCGCCACCGCGCGGGTACTTCGACTCGATCCAGAGCAGGATCGGTCCCGCCACGTAGACGGACGAGAACGTGGCGACGAACACGCCGAACGCCATGACCCACGCAAACGGCCGGATGACCTCACCCGCGAGCAGCAACAGCGCAATCGTGGCGCTCAATGTCGTTGCGTGCGTCATGATGGAACGCGGCAAGGTCTCGTTGATCGATCGATCGAGGAGCGCGGACAGCGTCTCTGACTTCCCGATCTTCTTGAGGTTCTCGCGGACTCGATCGAAGATGATGATCGTGTCGTTGGCCGAGTAGCCGAGCAGCGTCAGAATAGCCGCCACGACGGTGAGCGACACCTCGATGTGGAACATCTTGATGAACGCCAACGTGATCAGGATGTCATGGGCGGTCGCCAGGACGGCCGATAGACCAAAACGCCAGTCGAAACGGATCGCGAGGTAGACCAGCGTGAACAACGACGTGATGAGCATGGCCATGAAGGCCCCGGTCCGCAGTTCGGCACCAACCTTCGGGCCCACCGCTTCCGTGCGGACAACCGAAACGCTGCCAGCGCCGAACTTCTGCTCAAGCGCCGCGCCGATTTTCTTCGAAATGCCCTCGGCGCCAGCGTCCTGTGCCTCCACCTGCTTTTCGTCGCGCGCCCGGATGGTGTAGTCGGTGGCGGCCCCGTACTGCTGGATTTCCGCGCCGGTGATACCGGCCTCATCAAGCGTCGAGCGAATCACGGCGACGTCAGGTGCGGACTTGAACTGCACCTGCATGAGCGTCCCGCCCGTGAACTCGATGCTGTAGTTCACGCCGCCCGTGATCCCGAAGGACACGAGCCCGGCCGCAATGAAGGCAATCGTCAGGCCGGCAGCCAGGCGCCAATGCTTGATGAAGCCGTACGAAGTGTTGTGAAAGATGCGCAGCATAATGGCCTCAGATGCTCAACGCCTGGGTTCCGCGCGAGCGGTTGAGCCAGACCAGGAAGAACGTCTTGGTGACGAAGATCGCCGTGAACAGGTGGGCAACCAGACCCGCGATGAGGGTGACGGCGAAGCCGCGCACCGGACCCGTACCGTACTGGTACAGCACCATACCGGACAGGATGGTCGCGACGGACGTGTCGACGATCGCCGACAGCGCATGCCGGTATCCTTCGTCAATTGCCAGCCGGGTGGACTTCCCCACTTCCAGTTCTTCGCGAATGCGCTCGAAGATGAGGACGTTGGCATCAACCGCGATACCAATCGAGAGGACAAAGCCCGCGAGCCCCGGCAACGTCAGGACGGCGTGGAAGCCGGCTAGCATGGCCAGCGTGTAGACGAGGTACAGGATCAGGCCGAGGATCGCGAGGGTTCCAGCGAAACGGTAGTACCCGATCATGATGATCATGACCAGGGCAAAGGCCACACCAAGTGCCGCCACGCCCTGATTGATGGAATCGCTCCCGAGGCTGGCTCCGATCTGTCGGACTTCAGCCACCTTGAGCGGCACCGGGAGCGCACCGGCGCGCAAAACGAGCGCGAGGTCCTGCGCCGCCTGCAGCGTACCACCACCCAGGGTGATCTGCCCGTTGCGCCCGATGGCGCTCTGCAGAACCGGCGCCGTGATGACGCGCTGGTCGAGCACGATCGCCATGTTGTCCTTCACGTGCTTGCCCGTCTCCGTCTTGAAGCGGCGGGCACCCTCATTGTTGAGGGTGAACTGCACCACGTTGCCGTCCACCGGATCGGTGCTCGGGCGGGCATCGGTCAGCACTTCACCCGTGATGATCGGACGAGCGTCGAGGACGTACAGCGCCCGGAAACGCTGCGCGCCGGACACCAGCGAATCCACGCCCCACCGAATCACCTTGCCGGGGGGCAGCGCCGCCTGCAACTCGGGCAACGCCAGGGCCCGTTCGATCGCCGGATACGCGGTCTCGGGGATGATGTACTGCCCAGGGATCTGACCCGGCTGCACGTTGGTCGAGAACAAGCCGCCCTGCACGGCCGGCGTCGCCTTGGCACTATCGCCTGCGGCGGAGTCGGTCGTCGCTGCCGCTGCCTTCGTGGAATCCGTGGTGGAGTCCTTCTGCGTCAGCAGCGACGTCACGGTCGCGGGCTTGGCCGAATCCCCCTTGGCCGATGACGCGCTGGCCACGGACAACCCCGCCGCCTTCGCAATGTCATCGAAGCGCCCCATCACCTTTTCGAGCGCCTGCGTCTTGTCGGTGATCTGGAATTCGAGGAACGCCGACTTCTGCACGACATCCTGCGCGCGCTCGGCGTCATCGATGCCCGGCAACTCGACGATGATGCGCTCGTCACCGGCCTTCTGCACCACCGGTTCCGCCACACCGAATTCGTCGATACGCTGACGGACGACCTTGAGCGCCCGATCGAG
>Ga0315902_10012038_pt1 | contig 11311 bp, 9 predicted proteins | sample LakEriMetagenome_9_FD_203523 | JGI IMG/M metagenome (GOLD analysis project Ga0315902, IMG submission 203523) | Freshwater fungal communities from buoy surface, Lake Erie, Ohio, United States - Buoy 12 MA117 | ecosystem: Environmental > Aquatic > Freshwater > Lake > Lake biofilm | place: USA...
GGGAAAACGGGGGATCAAGTTGCGAGGCGTCGGGTGCCGATTATTTCGGAAACCAACGTTTATCCCCCTCGACTGGCTGTGCTATACTTGTTCGAACGCCTTCCCGCCAAAACAATCATCCCGCCCCCATCGGTTGCGAGCAACGTGACACAACCCCACCAGCACTGCTTTGGATTTCAGACGCTCCTCAACGGGAGTCGACGGCAGATTCTTCAAGCTGGCGCTTTGTCGATGCTGGGGCTGGGGCTTGAGCGTTCGCTCCGTCCGGCGTTTGGTGGATCGTCGGGGGCATTGCCCGTTCGAGCCAAGCGTTGCATTTTTTTGTTCATGTGGGGAGGCCCAAGCCAACTTGATACCTTTGACATGAAGCCGGGTGCTCCGGCGGAAATCCGCGGGGAGTTCAAGCCGATTTCGACGGCGGTTCCTGGGATTCAAATCTGCGAGCACTTTTCCAAATTATCCAAGCTGTCGGATCGGTTCACGATCTTGCGTTCCTTGGCCCATGACGATCCGGCACACCTATCCAGCGGTCATGCAACACTTACCGGCAACCCGGCTCCTGTGCTGAAGAGCGATGCCGCTCCACCCAGCGACAAGGATTCGCCGCATTTGGGAAGTTTGCTGACCAAACTGCGTCCTAGCACGGATGGCATCCCTTCGTTTGTCGCGATGCCTTGGAAAGCATTCCATCCTGCGGCACCCGGTGGAGAAGCTCCGGGGCAGCACGGTGGGTGGTTAGGCCCGTCGTACAGCGGTGCGCTTCTGCAGGGGGATTTGAATCATCCTGATTGGAAGCCGCAGGCATTTTCACTCCCGGCAGAAATGACACTTGACCGTTTGGAGTCCCGATCGGAATTGTTGAAAATCCTGGAATCGCAACGTTCGTCTTTCCATCGGTCTGCCGAGACAGGGGCATTGAACCATCAGCAGATACAGGCCTTCGAAATGCTTTCGAGCCCCAAGGTGAAACAAGCGTTTGATTTGAGCCAAGAATCCTCCGAGACGCGGGATCGTTATGGAAGAAACATCCATGGCCAATGCGTGTTGATGGCGCGTCGCTTGATCGAGCATGGAGTGTCGCTCGTCTCCGTCAATTGGCACAATGACGGCCAAAATTTTTGGGACACACACGGAAATAACTTCAATCGATTGAAAAATGACCTCATTCCACCCGCCGATGCAGCACTGTCCGCCTTGATTGAGGATCTCGAAGCCCGAGGGATGCTCGACGATACGATCATCGCATGGGTCGGCGAGTTCGGACGAAGGCCCCAAATTACCGCTGCCAACGCTGGTCGGGAACATTGGCCCTATTGCTACAGTGGGATTCTCGCTGGTGGGGGGATTACCAAAGGGGCGGTATACGGCGAAAGCGATCGCCACGCGGCGTACCCCAGCCGCAATCCAGTATCACCGCAAGACTACGCCGCGACGATCTTGCATCAGATGGGAATCTCGCCCGACGATACGCTCTTGGATCGTGAAAACCGCCCCCATCGTATTTCCACGGGACAACCGATTTTAGATATTGTCACTGTGTAGGAAGCCGTTGGCTCTCCGAATCGCAGGGAGGTGAGACTCAACGAGTCAACAGGCTTCGGCAGGGCGCTTTAGGGCTCGGATCCGCTCTAAATTGGTCCCAGCTTGCATGAGCTAAAGATTATGACTTCGAGAACTCGGGATCGAGGCACTAGTTCGTGCCGGAGGCGGACCGATCCTTGACGCAGCGAAATCCGCAGTGATTGCTTGCGGTTCGGACTTCCCCTTTGCCTCGTGTGCCGACCATATAGCGGGTGCAGTAGAGATCACTGCAGAGGAACGAACCGCCTCGGTGGACCCGTTTCTTTTGGTCTGGCTCCATTGGATCGAAGGAATCCTCGGGGCCTGTTGGATTGCGGGTGACTTTGCCGCTCGAGTGAAGCCGAGCGTAATAGTCGTGCCGATACCAATCGCTAACCCATTCCCACACATTACCACCCATGTCATAAAGGCCGTAGGAATTTGCCGAGTATTGCCGGACTGGGGCGATCCCTGCAAAACCATCGAGTGCGCTATCGCCGCCCGACACGGGAAATCGCCCTTGATAGATGTTGGCTTGATACTTTCCGTCTGGCTTGATCTCGTTACCCCACGCGTAGAGCTGTCCAGACTTTCCACCGCGAGCAGCGAACTCCCATTCGGCTTCCGTTGGTAAACGCTTTTTAGCCCACTTTGCGTAAGCCTCCGCGTCTTCGTAAGCGACTTGTACAACAGGATGGTCATCGCGACCTTCGATCGAACTGTCGGGACCGGTTGGATGGCGCCAATCAGCACTGGGCACATAGCTCCACCACTGCAAATAATTGTCGAACTCGACTGGACCGTTGGTTGGTCGAAACACCGTAGATCCAGCGATTAAATTCTCCGGTGGTGCCGTAGGAAACTCCTCCGCGGTCGGCTTTATCTCAGCGACGGTCACGTATCCGGTTGCTTCTACGAATTCCCGGAACTGAGCATTGGTCACTTCGCTTGCATCCATCCAGAATCCATCGACGTAAACGCGATGGATCGGAACGGCATCATTCGTGATCCCAGGGAGCCCGCATAGCGATTCGCTTCGATGGTCACTACCCATGGAGAACTCTCCACCCGGAATCCAAACCATTCCATCGGGAGCCGAATCCTTTGGCCGATCGCTATTTTCCTTGGTCGGTTGAAAACCCGATATCGCCGCCTCATCGGCGGTGTTGGACGAGGCGTTACTCAGAGCGGACTTGCTTTGGTTCGAAACTGCTTTTAGGGTTTCCGATTTCGAACGAATCGAGTCGGACGGACTGGTCATCGAAAGCATGAGACATGCTAGGCCGATCGCCGCAGCGATAGCGAGCCATGGGCCCCACGTTTTGAGTAGGCTGCTGGAGTCGGCAGCCGTTGAAACTCCGTCGCGCGCGTTTATCGATGAAGGTTTGGTTCGCGGTTTCTGTTGCGAGGGCTTCGACATGAATGGCTCAGGGGTGTAGGACCAGCGTGCTTAAGTGCATCATAGGCGGATTGTTAGTGTAGAGCTACCGCCGCTCCATCATAACCCAATTCTGTCATCGCGACGCTTACTGAGAGAAGATCGATACCTGGAATCGCCACCTTATCAATCGTGATGAGTAATCGATCGTGATGAGTATCCCTTTGATGGGTCCGGGAAGCATTTTGGAAGAACGGCCGAGATCAGCGAGGCCGTCAAATTGGCTCAATGCAAGTCAAAAACGGCCGATTGAGGCCTTCGTCTACATCGCTTGGTTCTGGCTCTTCTAGGTAATTTTCATGGTGAATCGATTGGCACCTTAGATTTGCGTCGACAATCCCCCGACTTTCAACTTTCAACTTTCAACTTTCAACTGGCAACTTGCAACTGGCGGTCGGCGGTTCGCCGCGCGAGGCGGACTGGGCACGCGCGGATGTTGCAGCCAAAAGCACTGAGGAAATGACTAGCGTTCTTTGAGTACTTTTACTGCACGCATTGCACGCTCGAGGAAGTCGTGCTTGGACTCACCGCTTTCCAGAAAGATCGGTGCACCGATCGAGATGGAACTAAGAAGCGGGACAGGCATGAACTCACCTCGGGGAAGGATCCGATTCATGTTGTCCATGTATACAGGGACCAACTCTAGGTCAGGGCGTTTTTTGGCTAAGTAATAAAGACCGCTTTTGAACTCCCCCATTTCCCCATCTACGGCCCTGCTGCCCTCTGGGAAAACGATCAATGAATAGGAGTCCCCTATTTCGCGGAGCATTAAGTCGACTGGGCTCTGATGGACCTTGATCTGCTTGCGATCGATCAAGATCGCGTTGAAGGATCGAGCCAGAAACCGACGCACAGCACCTTGGCCCCAGTAATCCTGCGCCGCCACAGGGCGAGTCCATTGCCGAAGCTGGCCAGGTAGACTCGCCCAAAGAACCACCGCATCCAGGTGGCTAGTATGGTTGGCAAAGTAGACACGCTGGCAAATATCGGGCTCGGATCCGATCCAACGGACAGTGAACCCACTGACCAGCTTAGCCAGCAATGCCAAGCTCTGGCCGGTCAGCTTGCACATCGGGGACTGAGCATCCAGATGGCTCGGCGATGGCTTTCGGGCTGTAAGGTTGGTTAAAACGGCCAAGCGTGCGCTCCAGCGGTGGGTAAACGCCCAGTGCTGCTCATCAGAGCATTCCAAGGGCGGGAACCGTATCCAAACGGCACCTTTTTGTAAGTTTTTCACACCGACGGCTATTATGCAACCGGCGTGCCATCAAATCAATTGGCACTTCGGTAATTCCACAGCTGAATGAAAGTGCTTGGAATGCCAAATCGTCAGGTACCGGGGGCCTCCCATGAAGATGCTCTGAGATTGAAAGGATGACGACGGTAATTGCAAAGTTATTTCAAGCCCAAGAGGGCGCGAGGTGGAGTTGGTAAGCCGGGGCGGCGATAAGTAACGTCGCCGTTCAACGCTGTCAAACTGGGCGAACTGAAGCGTGCGGGCAAGGGGATCGGCAAGGGGATCGGGGATCATCTCCTCTTCTCCATCCAATCAAGGAAATGCCATGGTCGCGAATGAAGGTTTTGGATGGCGTTTGTTTACATCTTCAGAGAGAAAGAGATTCAGCCTGGAAATGGATCGGGATTGCGATGGAACCGTAATGCGTTCTCGGATTGGATTGCAGCGGTCGGGGGTTCAAAAGGCATGCATACAGGGTAGAGGAAGATCGGATGGGGATGCAGAAACTCTCTTGATACGGCGACGGGGCAATGCCTATAGTCGCGAACCATGAAACGACCTTCTTCAGACCACGGTACTTACGGTTGCCCAACCCGCTGTTATCGAGCGAACAGTTTTAAGAAACTGTGCGTTTCTAACTGGCGATGGGCTTCGCGATTCGGCGTGTACTTAGCACTGGCGATTATGGTTGTTTCCGAGGTTGGTTGTGTTCGGAAGCGGATGACGTTTCGAACAAATCCATCGGGCGCGATGGTGTATGTCGACAAGCAACCCGTTGGATTGACGCCGGTATCGACAGGTTTTACGTACTACGGAACTCGAAACATCGAAGTGGTCAAAGACGGGTATCGGACGGAGAAATTCCTCCGCAAAATCCACGCACCCTGGTATCAGATTCCTCCGCTCGACTTTATCTCCGACACCCTTTGGCCGTTTGAGCAGCGAGACGAGCGGATCATCGATGTGCAGATGACGCCCGACCTGGAAGTTCCCAACGATGCATTGGTTGCCACAGGGGAGCAGTTGCGCTTGCAGGCGAGTCAGGGGGTCGCTGTAACGCCTCCACCCACTGCAACTCAACCGGTACCGCCGATCTTGGTTCCGACAACGCCGGTGGTGGTTCCACCGTATGCGCCCCCTGTCGCTGGAGGGTATCCAGCTCCCGCGAGTACTCAAAGCACCAGCGGCTGGCTTCGCGATTTGTTCTTCCCATACGGAGCGCCATTAAGCCTTCCATCGACCGAAGTAACGCCTGGCGGTGGTTTCCGACCTCCTAGTGAATAAACCCTAGCACAGTACTTGCGACGATCGAGTCGAATTCCTTGGGGGTTCCTTTGATTGCCGAGGAGCATGATGGAAGCACAACCAGCACCCCAATCGCGAGCGCGCCATTATCGTCGAGCTAGCTGCAAGTTGGCTCTTGTGCTGTTGGCAGCGTTTCCCTCGCTCGGTTGCCATCCGCTATCCCCAAAACGGATCGATATTACCAGGCAGTATGTTGCCCCTGAGTTGATTCAGGCCAACGGAGTGCCGATGGAGCGCGGCAAGCCTCGCCCTGTCATCGACACAATCGGTTGGGTGATAGGCATTCCATCCAAGCTGCTTTTTTGGAACCGCAAGATCGAGAACCACAATATCTCGGCAGAGACCGAGTACGTACTCGCAGGATACCTCGAAGCGAACAACTTGCAGCACGTGAAAGTTCGGCTGAATCAGTATCGCCCCTTCGATGATTTCCGCAGGCTCACGAAGAATCGAAGTGTCGCGTGGCCTTGGCGATATACCTTTGGCACGTTTAGCGTTCTGGGAGAAGCGATCGTACCGGGGCGGTTGTTTGGTGGCGACCACTTTAACCCGTTTACCAATACCGTCCATTTGTACAGCGATGTGCCGGCGATTGCGTTGCACGAGGCCGCCCATGCTAAGGATTTTTCAAGGCGTCGATATCAAGGCACCTATGCTGCCCTGTACGCATTGCCTGTCGTCCCTTTGTACCACGAATCGATTGCGACCTCCGACGTGATGGATTATGGGGAGGAGAATGTTCGTGATCCGGAATTCCAAAGACAAGCTTACAACGTTCTCTACCCAGCTTACGGAACGTATGTGGGTGGCGCTGCTGGGACGATTTTCCCACCGATATCCTTTCCTGCTTACTATGGCAGCGTGGCTGTAGGTCACCTCGCAGGAAGGCTTCAATCTCGTAGAATAGGGGATGATTGGAAGGGGGCAGCAAGCACAAATGCTGTGGAACCGATCTACCGTTACCAACCTGAGCACCCGATGGCGATCATGGAAGGCGAATGGCAAGGGTATGTCGCGTATCCTGGAAAGGAAGCCCCCAGCTACGAAGCCCCCGGCTACGAAACAGATCGAGCACCTGCCATGGAGATGGATCGAACCATCTCCGGCGATGAATTACCGTGGAATCCGCTGCCGCAAGAAGCTGAAAGTTTTTAAGAATAGGGTATCAGCGTCAACCGCATGAGGTCTCAGGCTACAACAGATTCGTACGGAGAACCCCGTTAGTATCCAGAGTGGCTTTTCCAAAACATCAAGTCCGAAAAGCGTTGGCCCATTCAGACAACCTTATGCAATCCAAGACGCAACTACTCAATAACCGCACGACTACTCAATAACAACGATGCCAAACTATCAAGTAACCCCGGTGGAGAGCCGCAAAGATCGACGCGAGTTCATGGAACTCATTTGGAGGCTTTATCGAAACGACCCAAACTGGATCCCTCCTTTGCGGATGAACCAAGAGGAACTGGTGGGGTTCCGTAAGCATCCGTTCTACGAGACCAATAAATGCCGCGCCTTTCTTGTTCGCAAGGACGATCAAGTCGTCGGACGGATCGTTGGGATTATCAACTATGGGCACATCAAGAGGTACGATGAGCAGCGAGGCTTCTTTGGGTTCTTCGAATGCATCGACGATCAGCAAGCAGCCAACGCCCTTTTTCGGGCTGCCGGAGAATACTTGAAATCCGAGGGAATGACCGATGCGCGTGGCCCATGCAATCCATCGCTGAACTACGAAATCGGCACACTGGTTGAAGGGTTTACGACACCACCAACCTTCATGATGACCTACAACCCCCCCTACCACGACAAGTTGATCACGAACTTTGGGTTCGCCAAGGTCCAAGATCTGTACGCATTCGATGGCAACATCGAGATGCTCAAGACGCTCGATCCCAAAATTGGACTGGTCGTGCAGCAGGTTCAGGAGCGATTCAATGTCACGGTCCGGCCGGCGAACCGCAAAAGATTCTCCGAAGAGGTGCAACTTTTTCTCAATATTTACAACCAAGCGCTCCAGGGAACGTGGGGATTCGTTCCATTGAGCGATGCTGAGTCCAAGTCGCTGGGGGCCTCTCTGAAACTCCTGATCGACCCGGCGGTGACGAGCATCATCGAAGTGAACGGAGAGCCGGTCGGCGTCGGCATCGGGCTCCCCGATTACAATCCGATTATTAAAAAGATCGACGGAAGGCTATTTCCCTTCGGGTTCCTTCGGATTTTGTTCGATCGTAAGAAAATCAAGAAGATCCGTGTCATGAGCACCAACGTCGTTCCGGAATGGCAGCGTTGGGGGCTCGGGTTGGTTCTGCTAAATCGGATGCTCCCGGATTGCTTAGCTCAGGGAATTACCGACGCCGAGTTCTCGTGGGTTTTAGAAAGCAATCACTTGTCCCGTGGGTCGCTGGAACGGGGGGGGCTGGACCGAACGAAAACTTATCGCCTCTACGACCGCACTCTATCGGATCTTTGATTCGATATTCCGAAGGTTACCTGTCGATAGCTAAGATATGCTACAATCCGGCAAAGGTGTATATCTGGCTATTAAAACCGGATTACAGGAGCCTGGGTGTCCCCAAAAGGCACCATTGGGGTTTTAGGAAAACCCACACGGCAAGAAACAAACGAGGAGCGACATGAACGACACATTGGCGGTGATACTTGCAGGCGGCAAGGGAACGCGTTTGGAACCGTTGACTCGGGATCGGGCGAAGCCGGCCGTTCCGTTCGGCGGCAACTACCGAATCATCGACTTTGTTCTGTCGAATTGCCTGAACAGCGGCATGCGAAAGATGCTACTGCTGACCCAGTACAAGGCGATGAGTTTGGACCGTCATGTGAATTTGGGCTGGAGGGATTTTTTCAGTCGGGAATTGGGGGAGTTCATCGATATCCTGCCGCCGCAGCAACGGATCGATGAAAACTGGTACCAAGGAACCGCGGATGCGGTCTACCAAAACATCTATTCGATCGAACGTGAGCGGCCAGCTTACACGGTCATTTTGGCGGGCGACCACATCTACAAGATGAACTACCGTGCGATGGTGGATTACCACAAGGCGATGAATGCCGATTTAACGATCGGTGCGCTGCGAGTGCCTCGCAATGATGCCAAGGAGTTTGGCGTGATGCAGATCGACTCCGATCAACGGATCATAGGTTTCCAGGAAAAGCCTGCGGACCCACAACCGATCCCCAGCGATCCGAACCATGCCTTGGCGTCGATGGGAATCTATGTGTTCAACACTCGGTTCTTGTTCGAGCAGCTCTGCGCGGATGCGAACGACCCAAAGAGTCATCATGATTTTGGCAAAAATATAATCCCGTCCAACATCCACAAAGCCCGAGTCTTTGCGTTTCCATTCAAAGATGAAAACCGAAAGCAAGATGCTTATTGGCGGGACGTTGGAACACTCGACGCCTACTTCGAAGCCAACATGGATTTGATCACCATCGACCCGCAACTTAATTTGTATGACGATGCGTGGCCGATCCGGACCCACCAACCTAATTTGCCACCTCCGAAGTTCGTGTTCGGTTCTCATGGAGATGCTGACCGCATGGGGATAGCAATCGATTCAATCGTTTGCAACGGCACAATCGTCAGTGGTGGAAAAGTCCAACGCAGTGTGCTTGGCCCAAGCGTGCGAGTAAACTCCTATGCGCACATTTCAGATAGTATCCTGTTCGAGGGTGTACAGGTCGGGCGGCATGCCAAGATTCGGCGGGCCATCATCGACAAGTATGTTCAGATCCCTCCCGGGATTGAAATTGGATACGATTTGGAGCAAGATCGCGCACGGGGGTTCACGATATCCCCCAACGGCATCGTGACGGTTGCGAAAACCGAAGACTTATCGGGGATTGAGCCAGCCAGTCTCGGCGGTCGCGCGGACTCCAATGCGCATTCACCTTACTTTTCTCGGGTAGGAAAAAATCGCTCCTCCAGCGATGTCACCTAGTTACTACTCTCATACCGCCCGACGATCCGAGCCCCAGAAGTGAACTCGCAGCCAGTCCTTTACCTCATGACGGGTCTCCTCTTCGGAACGACCCTTCTCTCGCTCGGCGTCGCACTTGGGTTTTGGATGGGCAGACGAACCGCTGCCCCAGCATCGCCAGGTCCTTCGTCTCCATCGATGGATCCACAACAATTCTTAACCCTCGTTCGCTCGATGGCGAATTGGACCAGCGATGTCGCGGGCGACGTTTCAAAATATCAATCGCAATTAGCCACGCTGACCGAGCAAGCCCAGAAAAACTCAATCGATGGCAACAACGAAGAGTTCCAGCGGGTGCTCGATCAAATCCTGTCTGCCAATCGGCAACTGCAGTCTCGACTTGAAGCTGCCGAACAAAAGCTCGAATCGCAAACCAGCCAGCTTGAAGGATTCCTGACCGAGGCTAGGACCGATCCATTGACAGGGTTATCCAACCGTCGGGTCTTCGATCAACGGATGGACGAGCAATTTGCAAAATTCAGGTCGACGCAGCAACCGTTCACCCTCGCGCTGCTGGACATCGACCATTTTAAGAAAATCAACGACACGTATGGACATGCCAGTGGCGATGAAGTCCTCCGCGAGGTCGGCGCGCGACTCAGGGAGATCTCCGATCAATGCAATTTGATCGCGCGGTATGGTGGCGAAGAGTTCGCCGTCGTGTTCAACGTGCCTCTGGCCCAGGCTGCCAAAGTCATGGACCAATTGCGAGCGAGTGTTGCAGCTAAGCCCGTGATGGCCGAAGGCAAGTCGATACGCGTGACGTTCAGCTGCGGTGTTGCACAATTGCAAAACGGGGATCGGGTCGGTAATCTCTTTCGCTATACGGACGAAGCACTCTATTGCGCGAAGCAAAACGGCCGCAATATGGTGGTGACCCGCTCTGCGGATGGTTACGAGTCGAATGGGAAGTTACTGCACCTGAAAATGAACAACTCCCCGGCGAGCGTCGCTGCTGGTAACGCGGCGGTTCCCTCGCATAGTGTCCAGGCAACGGGTGTGCCGCTCGAGGCGAGCCCGACTATTGATGAACTCGAAGTTCGCATCCTGAAACGGCTTGACCATCTCGTCAACGAAGAGGCAAAACGACTTGATTGATGGTACAGCTGTCGATTTGGCGGGAGCGTTATCCCGCCATCGAGTGCAACGCACCAAGGATTGCGAGATCGCTTTGTACCAACGCTGGGAACCGAATTGAGGTCACAGATAGGCTATCGCTGGCGTGGAAGGATTGTGCGACAACAAAGTAGCTTCAAGCTGGAGACCATTCAATGACACGCTTGTTCGCTGGTACCCCGTTCGATATCCCGCCGAAATGCGACCATTGCGGCATGCTCGAGTCGGACTGCAAATGCCCACCCCACATTAAATCGCGCATCGCTCCTGAGCGGCAGACGGCAAAGCTACATCTCGAGAAGCGTAAAAAGGGGAAGATGGTTACGGTCATCACGGGTTTGACCGCCGCAGCAAATGACTTGCCAGCGCTGCTCACGCAGCTCAAAAACGCGTGCGGCGCTGGAGGGTGCATTGCAGATGATTCCGTCGAAATCCAAGGCGAGCACCTAGAGCGAGCGTCAGAGCTTCTTCGAAAAATCGGATACAAGGTCCGTTAGGAGCCCGACCGCCAGCGCCATGGCTGATTAGGGCTGGTGGGTGCCAATTCCGTGTGGGTGAGAACTCCTTGGAATTTTCTGCCGTTTCGCTACGATGGCAACGGTGAAAACTATGAAACCAGCCTCCGTTGCCAACGCAAATTCGTTTGAACCCACC
>Ga0315902_10012039_pt1 | contig 11310 bp, 7 predicted proteins | sample LakEriMetagenome_9_FD_203523 | JGI IMG/M metagenome (GOLD analysis project Ga0315902, IMG submission 203523) | Freshwater fungal communities from buoy surface, Lake Erie, Ohio, United States - Buoy 12 MA117 | ecosystem: Environmental > Aquatic > Freshwater > Lake > Lake biofilm | place: USA...
GCTGTTGTTGACCACCGGAGAGTTGTGAGGGCTTGCGTTGCGCGAAGTCGGCAAGGCGCACGATCTCGAGCATCTCCATCACGTCTTTGCGAACCTGTGACTCGTCTTTTTTCTTCGAACGAGGACCGAACGCGACGTTGTCGAACACCGACATGTGCGGGAACAATGCGTACTGCTGGAATACGGTGTTCACATTGCGCCTATACGGCGGAACATCGGAGACATCCGCTCCATCCAGCAACACCTTGCCGGTCGTCGGCTGTTCGAAGCCGGCAATCATCTTCAATGTGGTGGTCTTGCCGCACCCCGAAGGGCCGAGCATGGCGAAGAATTCACCATGTCCAATCGAAAACGATGTCTCGTGCAAGGCAACGAAGTCTCCGTAGCGCTTGGAGACTCCTTCGAGCTTGATTACTTCCTGCATGTCCCCCAAATCCCCCGGCCGAATTCGCTAGCCGAGACCGATCATCACGTGCTTGATACGCGTGTAGTCATCGAGTGCGTAGAGCGAAAGATCCTTGCCGTAACCCGACTTCTTGTATCCACCATGCGGCATCTCCGCGACCATCGGGATGTGCGTGTTCACCCAGACGCATCCGAAGTCGAGATTCTTGGTCATCCGCATCGCACGACCGAGGTCGCGAGTCCATACCGACGACGCGAGTGCGAACTGCACGCCATTGGCCCACTTCAGCGCCTCTTCCTCGTCGCTGAACTTTTGCACCGTGATCACCGGTCCAAAGATTTCATCCTGGATCATCTCGTCCTGCTGCTTCAGATCGGCAACGACGGTTGGCTCGAAGAAGTAGCCGTCGCTACCCACTTGGTTGCCACCGGTGACCACCTTGGCGTGCTTCGGAACGCGATCAATGAACCCGCGCACCTTGCCCAAATGACCGAAGTTGTTGAGTGGCCCGTACAACACGTCCTCGTTGGGCTTACCCGTCTTCGTCTTCTTGGCACGCTCGGCCAATGCTTCGACAAAGTCGCCGTACACCTTCGGGCCAACAATGACTCGCGTAGCGGCCGTGCAGTCCTGACCGGCGTTGAAGTAGCCAGTCATTGAAATCGTGTCTGCAGCCAGTTCAAGATCGGCATCGTCGAACACGATCACTGGTGCCTTGCCGCCCAATTCCAGGTGCACGCGCTTCAACGACTTCGACGCTGCTTCTGCGACCTGCATTCCTGCGCGCACCGAACCCGTCACTGACACCATTGCCGGCGTGTCGTGGGCAACCATCGCGCGACCCGTGTCGCGATCGCCACAAATCACGTTCAGTACTCCGGGAGGCAACACCTCCCCGGCAATCTTGGCGACCAACGCGGTGGATGCAGGCGTGGTGTCGCTCGGCTTCAACACGGTGGTGTTGCCCGCAGCAATTGCCGGAATGAACTTCCACACACCCATCATCAGCGGATAATTCCACGGAGCCACTTGCGCACAAACTCCAACTGGTTCGCGACGAATGTACGAGGTGAAATTCGGCACGTATTCCCCTGCGCTCTTTCCTTCGAGCATGCGTGCCGCACCGGCGAAGAATCGAATCTGGTCCATCATCGGAGGCACTTCCTCCGAGTAGGTGATGGCGCGAGGCTTACCGGTGTTCTCGATTTCTGCTTCGATCAACTCGTCCATATGCGCTTCCATCGCATCAGCGATGTCATTGATCGCCTTCTGGCGCATCGAAGGAGTGGAGTTCTTCCACGACTCGAAGGCGTCGGCTGCCGCCTTCATCGCATCGTCTACATCGGCTTCGCTGGAGAGTGCTGCTTCCGCATACTGCTTGCCCGTCACGGGATCAATCACCGGGGTGGTCTTGCCCTCGCGAGCTGGAACTTCCTTGCCATTGATGTAGTTGAGGAACTTCTTCATGCCCCAACACTAACCCCCGACCACCATCTGTGACCCTTGCTGCCATTGACCCGCCTCGTCTTCAGGGACATTTGCGGACTAAACAAGGGGGCATGTCCCCTGCCATCAAAACGCTCGGAGTGCCCACGGAAGTCAAGACGATGGAGGGCCGCGTATCACTCACCCCGGACGGAGTTCGCGAGTTCGAGCGACTCGGGATCGACGTGTTCGTGCAGCAGGGCGCAGGCGAAGCCGCCAACATCACCGATGCCGAATATCGGGCAGCCGGTGCCGACATCGTGCCTACGGCCGCCGACGCCTGGGCCCAAGACATGGTGGTCAAGGTCAAGGAGCCCAAGGAAGAAGAATTCGGATTCCTGCGCGAAGACTTGACCCTCTTCACCTATCTCCACCTCGCTGCCTACCCGAAGGTTGCCGAAGCCCTCGTGAAGTCGAAGTGCACTGCCGTTGCCTACGAGACCGTGCAGCTCGACGATGGATCGTTGCCACTCCTTGCACCGATGAGCGAAATCGCAGGTCGACTCGCCACTCAGGCAGGAGCCCGTTTCTTGGAGCGACCACAGGGAGGACGCGGCGTATTGATGGGCGGAGCCCCGGGAGTTCGCCCAGCGAAAGTCGTCGTCATTGGTGCCGGCAATGTCGGTTACAACGCCGCGTGGATTGCCGCTGGGATGCTCGCCGAGGTGACCATCCTCGACAAGAACTTGGATCGACTCCGCTTCATCGATCAGATCAGTGTCGGTCGGACCACCACGCTTGCCTCCAACCGCGGCTCGATCGAGCGCTCGCTGCTCGAGGCCGACCTCGTCGTCGGCGCAGTGCTGGTTGCCGGTGCTCGCGCGCCAGTAGTGGTGAGTGAAGACATGGTGAAGTCGATGAAACCAGGCTCGGTGATTGTCGACGTAGCAATCGACCAAGGCGGCTGCATCGCCACCTCTCGAGAGACGTCACACAAAGAACCGGTGTACGAACAACATGGCGTCATCCACTATGCAGTTGGCAACATGCCCGGTGCCGTTCCGAATACCAGCACCTACGCGCTCACCAATGCCACCCTGCCCTACCAACTCGAGATTGCAACGCATGGAGTTCGCGATGCGGCGAGGCGAAATGGCGCGATTGCCCTCGGCGTCAACACTGTTTCGGGAATGGTCACCTACGAACCGGTGGCAAGGGATCTCGGATACGAGTTCGTCGAACCGGTGATAGCGCTCGGCGCCTGATTCAGCGCAGCGTCAATCGCAGCACGAGTCACGCCAACCACAGGTGGTGCACTTGTAGTGGGCGTGCTCTGGGATCAATCGTGACTCGCAGTGTGGGCAGTGACTGAAGATCCCACGCGGGTTCTCGCACACCATTCCACGAAGTTGCTCGGCAGTAGCGTGTGGGGTCGATGGCGACTGTTCCATGTCGCCCATTGTGACAAACTCCCGAACGACTGACGAGCTTTAGTGACCGACGCAGGCAATCCAGAAGTCTCCACGCCCCACGGATTCAAGGAAGGGACCGTGCGAGCAGCGCTTGCCTACCGCGATTTTCGATTGGTCTGGCTCGGATCATTCACCTCGAACGTGGGCACCTGGATCCAGAACGTGGTGCTGCCCGCCTACGTCTACACCCGCACGGGCAAGGCATCTCTCGTCGGACTCATGATCTTTGCCCAACTCGGCCCACTGTTGTTCCTGGCTATCCCTGCGGGAGTCATTGCCGACCGCTTCAATCGCCGGACCTGGCTGATCGCGATGCAGGCAGTCCAACTCGTCTGTTCAGCGATCATCGGCTTCTTGGCTTTGGGTGAGCCGTCCTTCGCAGCGCTGTTTGCAGCTTCCCTAGGTGTCGGCATCGGTAATGCGCTGAATGCACCTGCGTGGACGGCGATGCTTCCTTCGCTCGTGCGACCCGAAGACTTGCCTGGTGCAATTTCGATTTCGAGCACCACGCTCAATGGTGCACGAGTGGTGGGGCCGATCATCGTGGCCGTGCTCGCCCAATGGGGAGTGGATACCGCAGCGTTCTTCTTCATCAACGCTGTCAGCTTCTTGTTCATCATGGTTGCGCTCTATGTGGTGCACGTACCCCCCGTGCAGCGCGACAATGTTCGCGGTCGACACCAATTCACTCACGGCCTACGTGTTGCGCGCCAACGAAAAACGGTGGGTCGCATGCTGCTCACAATGACGACGTTCTCGCTGTTCTCGCTGCCATACGTAGGCCTGTTTCCTGCAGTCGCGAATCTCAACTTCGGCATCGCCGAGGATGGCCCTGCATACAAGTGGCTTTATGCCACATGGGGCCTTGGTGCTTCGCTCGGCGGTCTGGCTATCGGCACCACCTTCGCCGATTACGACAAGCGCAAACTCACTCAGTGGGGATTCGCCGGGTTCGCCGTTGCCCTGAGTTGCTTCGCACTCATTGCTTCCCCAGAACCCGCCTACATTTTCGGTTTCCTCCTCGGATTCTTTTACTTCTTCTCCACCACGTCGTTGTCGACCGTGCTTCAAGGCCGCCTGGAATCCGAAGTGCGTGGACGCGTGATGGCCCTCTACATCATGTCGTTTGGTGGCACCGTGCCAATCGGCAACATGATCTTCGGACCACTGATCGACCGCTTCGGTGCACGTTCGATTCTGCTCTTCGGAGCGGCATGGGCCGTATTTCTTGCATGGTGGTGCGACATCAAACGACTCGATGAGATCGAGACCGCTCGCTAGACGAGCAGATTTATCAGTCGCTCAAGGGCCGCCACTCGCGAGCCCTTCACGAGGATCGCACTGCCCTCGCCACGTTCTGCGAGGAGCGACGCCGCCTGCTCCACCGTGAATGATTCGATGCCATAAGCATTTGTGCCCACCGCGATCAGCTCAATTCCAAGTTCTGCAACTCGCGCAGCAATCTGTCGGTGATGGTGATCCGAATCGGCGAGTTCAGCCATTTCTCCGAGCACTGCAACTTTGCGCTTGGGCGCAACCAGCGAAAGCGTGTCGAGCGCAGCGGCCATCGAAGTGGGATTGGCGTTGTAGCAATCATCGAGCAGCACGGCACCTGATCTCGTTCGCCGTTCTTGCATCCGCATCGGCGACATCGACACGTTGCCGAGCGCTGTTGCGGCTTGGCTCAGGTCAACTTTGCACGCACCGGCCACGGCAAGTGCCGCGAGGGCGTTTGACACCATGTGCTTCCCCGGAACATTCAGCCGAACGTGCGCGGCTCCCCATGGCGAGGATACGTCGAAGGAGTGCCGCCCCATCTCGTCGGACTCAAGCTTCGTAATGTGCACATCAGCCGTGCGCTTTTCGCCGTAGGTAAGCAACTGCGCACTCGTCCGAGCAGACATCGCCGCCACGCGTTCGTCGTCTGCGTTGAGCACGGCAAAACCGGAAGTTGACAACGCCTCCACCAGTTCACCCTTTGCCTTGGCCACACCCTCCAGCCCGCCCACGCGTTCCGTGTGGGCATGACCAACGGCCGTGACCACTCCAATCGTCGGCCGGCCAATTGCAGCGAGTCGAGCAATCTCGCCAAAGCCGCGCATCCCCATTTCCAAGACGAGTGCTTCAACTTGATCGTCGGCGTTCAGAATGGTGACGGGTAAACCCTGATCGTTGTTGTAGGACCGCTCAGAGGCTGCCACCCGAAACTTTGTCGCGAGTACTGCCGCGACCATGTCTTTCGTGGAAGTCTTTCCCACCGAACCCGTGATCCCCACCACTCGACTATCGATCTGCGCGTCGAGTCGATTGCGAGCCCATTCGCCGAGTTGCAACAAAGCGGCAAGCGTGTCGCTCACCACCACGGCGGACCTTCGGCCCTGAGGTTCGCGTGTGGTGAGATACGCACCCGCACCACGCGTTATTGCATCGGCAATGAACTCGTGTCCGTCGCGAGCCGCCACGATCGGGACGAACAGCTGACCAGCGACGAGAGTGCGCGAGTCAAACGACACGCCAGAGAGGTGTGCGTTCTGTCCGACCAATCGTCCGCCGGTCGCCGTTGCCACATCAGCGGCCATAAAGCGCATGAGTGAAGGCTACCGATGTGCCTAGTACCGTGAAGACGATGTCGACAGTCGGGGCGCGCACGCATGTCGTCGTGATCTTCGGTGGAGAATCAGCCGAACACGACGTGAGTTGCGTTACTGCAGCACATGTCATTCGTGCACTCGACCCCGAGAAATATCGCGTCACCGCGATCGGTATCGATCGTCGCGGAAAGTGGTTGACAGCAATCGACGCAATGAAAGCGCTTGAGCGTGGACCATCGTTCATCCCCGAACGACTCGTCGCCGAGGGCGAACCCACCTCGATCACACCCATCGTGGAGGCTGCAAGCTCACACCGCGCCACGGTGATGTTCCCGTTGCTCCACGGCCCACTGGGCGAGGACGGCACCATCCAGGGAGTGTTCGAATTGGCCAACATTCCGTACGTGGGAACCGGCGTACTCGGGAGCGCCGTCGCGATGGACAAAGCTGTAGCGAAACAACTCCTTGCCGCCAGCGACATCCCGCAGCCGAAATTCATTTCCCTTCGCGAGGACCAAATCTCACCATCCGCGCTACATGGAGCAATCAATGAACTTGGGCTACCACTGTTCGTCAAACCGGCCAACATGGGATCTTCTGTAGGAATCTCCAAGGTGAAGTCGGCCGACGAGCTGGACCGGGCGATCCGCGTGGCCCTCACTTATGACGAGTGGGTGTTACTCGAAGAAGCGGTCGCTGGCCGCGAAATTGAAGTGGCCGTGTTGGGTAACCGCTCAGTGCGATGTTCGGTACCTGGTGAGATCGTGCCAAGTAGAGAGTTCTACGACTACGAAGACAAATACGTCGGCGATGGTGCTCAACTGATCGTGCCCGCCTCGCTCAACACCGAGGAAGTGGCCGCCGTCCAACGTCTTACGACGGTGGTGTTCCACACTCTCCATGCAGAGGGCATGGCCCGTGTCGACTTCTTCTACGAAGAGGGCGGGCGCGGATTCCTGTGCAACGAAATCAACACGATTCCTGGATTTACGCCGATCTCGATGTATCCCAAGTTGTGGCAAGCAACTGGATTGTCCTATAGCCAGTTACTCGACGAACTGATTTCCCTTGCGCTTGAGCGACACGGTCGCAAACGGCGTAATACCGCTCGCTGACGGCCGACTACTGATTGGCAGGCGGGATGTTGATCACCTGACCGGCGACGATCGTCACGTCGTTCGTCGGCCAGCCATTTGCATTGAGCAGCGCACCTTCTGAAACACAGAACTTTTCGCGGATGCTGAATATCGAATCTCCGCGCTGCACCTGGTAAGTACCTGCAGGACGCGGATCGCATCCGGCAGTGCTCTCCCCCGCAGTGATGTCTGGTGCCACGGGAATGACAGGGTTGAGCACCATTGCGGTAGGCGGAATCTTCAGTGCCTGTCCCGCATAGGGAAACTGGCTTGTCGACACGAGCCCATTCCAGGCCAGAAGTTCGGCAACGGTAATGCCGAACAGATTGGCGACGGCGATCGGCGAATCATTCGGTCGCACGGTGTAGGACTGCTCCACGCCTACCGCGCCGATGGGCAGCGTCGTCGAAACCACCGGGATGGTGGTGATGAGCGGAGGAATGGTTTGGAAAGCCGTCGGGTTGACCGCCACCACGGTGGTTGCCGAGCCGGAAATGTCGGTGGCGCACGAGACGAGGCCGAGCGAAATCGCGATGGCGATCGACGCGTGGACGGTGGCTTTCATTTTCGTGGAGAGGGGGCTCTTCATCGCCTCACAACAGTAGGCGAGACGCGGCGGGGATCCGCCGTCAAGCGAGTGGTCTGTCGCTTGCCCGAATAGGGCTCGGCAGCGCAGATTCGCCCATGAGGAATTCGTCCACCGCTGCCGCGCATGCCCGACCTTCGGCAATCGCCCACACGATCAAGCTCTGTCCCCTGCCCATGTCGCCTGCAACGAACACCTTGTCGACATTCGTCTGATACTCATCGCTGCGAGCGACGTTGCCCCTCGCATCAATCGAAACACCCAATTGTTCGAGCCAAGAACCCTTTTCTGGTCCCACGAACCCAAGTGCGAGTAACACCAGATCCGCGGGCAATGTACGTCGCGTATTTGGAACCACTTCGAACGAACCGTTCCGCAACTGCACTTCGTCAAGTTCAAGCGCGCTCACACGACCGTTTGCACCAATGAAACGACTAGTACTCACCCCAAACAACCGCTCGCCACCCTCTTCGTGTGCAGAAGAGGTGCGCAAGACCAAACTCCACTGTGGCCACGGATTCGATGCAGCACGAGAGGTCGGCGGTTCAGGCATGATCTCGAGCTGCGTCACCGAGGCCGCACCCTGGCGATGTGCCGTGCCGAGACAATCGGCTCCGGTGTCACCACCTCCGATGATGATCACATGCTTGCCGCTCGCCGAAATTCGAGGTTCGACAAAGTCGCCCTCCTGCACTCGATTCGCAATTGGCAGGTATTCCATCGCCTGATGTATTCCGTCGAGTTGGCGACCCTCCGCGGGAAGGTCACGCCACATGGTGGCTCCACATGCGAGCACGACGGCATCATGTGAATTGACCAAGTCATCAACAGAAATGTCTCGACCTACTTCGGTGTTGGTGCGGAAATGAGTTCCTTCTAGACGCATCTGCTCGAGTCGACGGTCGAGATGTCGCTTTTCCATCTTGAATTCCGGGATGCCGTAGCGCAAAAGTCCGCCGATTCGGTCGGCCCGTTCGATGACGGTGACTTCATGGCCGGCACGCGTGAGTTGCTGGGCAACCGCAAGCCCAGCTGGCCCCGAACCCACTACCGCCACTCGCTTCCCCGTCGTCGTCGAAGACAACACCGGCTGTACCCAGCCCTCCGACCACGCACGATCAATGATCTCAAGTTCGACCTGTTTGATAGTCACCGGATCCTGGTTGATTCCGAGCACACATGCCGACTCACACGGCGCAGGACACAGCCTTCCCGTGAACTCGGGGAAGTTGTTCGTGGCGTGCAACCGTTCGATCGCTTCTTGCCAATGCCCGCGGTACACGAGATCGTTCCAATCTGGAATCAAATTTCCAAGAGGACAACCGTTGTTGCAGAACGGAATACCACAGTCCATGCATCGTCCTGCTTGGGTCTCCAATTCCTTGCGAGGAAACTCCTCGTATACCTCGCGCCAATCATGCACGCGCAAAGCAACCGGCCTGCGTTTCGGGCCAGTGCGTCCCCACTTGATGAATCCGGTTGGTTCACCCATGTTGACTCGCCATCACTCGTTGCCATGTTTCTGCATCACTTGCTCCACTTGACCGAGCATCATCGAGAGCCTTCATCACGCGCGCATAATCGCGTGGCATGACCTTGCGGAAGCGAGTACTCAATTGCGTCCAGTCACCGAGGATTCTTGTTGCAAACGGTGAACCGGTGGCCGCAATGTGACGCCCCAAGTTTTCCTTCAACCAAATGAAGTCTGAGTCGTCAAGATCGACGACATCGACCATTTCATAATTGACTCGTGCGCCAAAACCACCATCAACATCGAGCACGAACGCGACTCCACCTGACATGCCGGCGGCAAAGTTGCGACCCGTAGGGCCGAGCACCACCACGCGTCCGCCAGTCATGTATTCGCAACCGTGATCACCGACACCTTCGACCACCGCGACAGCACCGGAGTTGCGTACGCAGAATCGTTCACCGACCATTCCGTTGATGAACATTTCGCCCGAAGTTGCTCCGTATCCAATGACGTTTCCGGCAATCACATTCTCCTCAGGCGCAAACGATGCCGTAGCCGATGGTTTGATCACAATGCGTCCACCCGACAAGCCCTTTGCGACATAGTCGTTGGCGTCGCCGGTCAGCTCGATGGTGATGCCCTGAGGAATGAACGCACCGAGGCTCTGTCCAGCCGATCCAGCGAGTTTCAAACGAATCGTGTCTGCGGGAAGTCCTGCTCCACCCCAGCGACGAGTGAGATGACTTCCCAACATCGTGCCAACCGAACGATTGACGTTGGTCACGTCCTTTTCGACAACGACTGATTTCCCCTCATTCAGCGCTTCGGCACATTCCGCAATCAACTGATTGTCGAGTGCGGATTCGAGTCCGTGATCCTGAGTATCACTGCAGTGCAGCGTTTGGCCATATGGATTCTCGGGCACTGCAACGATCGGCGTGAGGTCGAGACCATGTGCTTTCCAGTGGTCCACGGCCTCCCGAACGTCAATGGCCTCGACGTGACCAATTGCCTCTTCGAGAGAACGGAAACCGAGCGAAGCAAGAATTTCTCGAACTTCTTCAGCGATGAATTCGAAAAAGTTAACCACGAATTCTGGCTTGCCGGAGAACCGCTCCCGCAATTCAGGATTCTGAGTTGCAATACCGACGGGGCACGTGTCCAGATGACAAACGCGCATCATCACGCATCCACTCACCACCAGCGGGGCAGTTGCGAATCCGAACTCCTCTGCGCCGAGCAATGCTGCGATGACGACGTCGCGACCGGTCTTCAACTGACCATCCACCTGCACCACGATCCGATCGCGCAGACCGTTTAGCAAGAGAGTCTGTTGAGTTTCGGCAAGACCCAGCTCCCACGGAACACCGGCGTGCTTCAGCGACGTAAGCGGGCTCGCACCCGTGCCTCCATCGTGGCCGGAGACGAGCACCACATCGGCCTTCGCCTTGCTCACCCCTGCCGCCACTGTTCCAATACCGACTTCTGCGACGAGTTTCACGTGCACGCGAGCCAATGGGTTCGCATTCTTCAAGTCGTGGATCAATTGTTTGAGATCTTCGATCGAATAGATGTCGTGATGCGGTGGCGGACTGATCAGGCCGACGCCGGGAGTTGAGTACCGCGTCTTGGCGATCCACGGGTACACCTTGTGCCCGGGGAGTTGCCCGCCCTCTCCAGGCTTCGCACCTTGGGCCATCTTGATTTGCAGATCGTCGGCATTGACCAAGTACTCGCTCGTCACGCCAAAGCGCGCCGACGCAACCTGCTTGATCGCCGAACGCTTGGAGTCGCCATTGGCAAGAGTTACGTAGCGTTCTGCGTCTTCGCCACCCTCACCGGTGTTGCTCTTTGCCCCGAGGCGATTCATTGCTATTGCCAGAGTTTCGTGCGCCTCTGAAGAGATCGACCCATAGCTCATCGCGCCTGTTGAAAATCGTTTGACGATCGCCGACACAGGCTCCACTTCATCTACCGAGATTGGTTGCCGATCGGAGTTGAGAGAAAACAAGCCTCGGAGAGTTGCCAATTTGCGTGACTGATCATCGACAAGTTGCGTGTACTGCTTGAAGATGTCGTATCGACCTGATCGCGTGGAGTGCTGCAATCGATAGACCGTCTCCGGGTTGAAGAGGTGATACTCACCTTCTCGACGCCATTGGTATTCACCACCCAGCTCGAGTCGGCGATGGGCGCGGATCGACTGGCGATCCGGATGCG
>Ga0315902_10012040_pt1 | contig 11309 bp, 4 predicted proteins | sample LakEriMetagenome_9_FD_203523 | JGI IMG/M metagenome (GOLD analysis project Ga0315902, IMG submission 203523) | Freshwater fungal communities from buoy surface, Lake Erie, Ohio, United States - Buoy 12 MA117 | ecosystem: Environmental > Aquatic > Freshwater > Lake > Lake biofilm | place: USA...
GGCTTTGCCTTGGTCGCCAAGCCAATTGCGGCCCGAGGCTTTGAAGCCGTAGGACGAAACCACACTCGGCGTGGAGAAGAGCCAGGGCTTCGAATTTTCCGACCCGTTGAAGTTGCCATAGACCAGACCGCCTTTGGCCGAGGCGCTGCTGCGGTAAATTCGCAGGTCGTTGAAGTAGGGCTGGCGTTGGTCACCATCGGAAAGGTTGGAGGCGTAGAACTCGAGCCGTGTCGGAGCAGAGGAACTAACCGTGACCGTGCGGGTGAAGACGCCACCGTCTCTGCGGGTGGCGCGAATATCCAGCGTAGTGGCGCTTGTCCGCGTGATACTCCAGTTCATGGCCTGCGTTCCGTAAGCCATTCCGGAACTCGTGCCGGCAACATTGATGATAGGGTTGTTGTTGCCGGCGTTTTCCACATTCAACAGATGCGTGGTGCCAGCCCAAAGGTTGAAGCCCTTGTTGCCACCAGCCGGACCGGAGTCCCAGTTGATGCCCCATTGGAAGGCAATCGAGTCACCGACATTAAGAGCGGGGAAAGAACGGATCGCCGTCGCCGAGGATCCGGCTCCTCCCTTGGCATACAAACCGAACGATTTCGAACTCATTCCCTGGATGCCCGCCGCCGCGGGATCCCCGAGGAACACACCCGAAGACGATCCCGCATTCGAAAGGGCCCAGGTGCCGAACCCGCTACCCTGGTTGCTGCCATTGGCCCACGTGGTGTAGTTGGATGCCGAGTCGGACCCCGTTGCCGGACCGGCCGTGACCGGATTCCCGAATTCGTCCGTGATGTAGATCACGTGGTCGTTGCCACCACCCTTGGGTGACCACGTTGCGGTGTACAGTTTGTTGCCGCGGATGGCCGCGTAAATGCGCATGCCATTGTCCGAAACAACGAAGTTCTGGCTGTCGAACTGGCCGTCCATGACAAACGCGGCCGTTGTCGAAGCCGACCAGGATGCGCCACCCGTGGTGTCGGTCGTCCCGCCGCTGGTGAACGTGTAGTTCACCGCCGTGGCGTTTGCCGGCACGGTGTAGGAGTAAGTGAACTCGGTAGGGCCTCCGGTCATGGAAACGCTCTGCGGGGAGCCCGCGCCGACCGGCGTGATGTTGACCGTCACCGCCGACGCATTGGCCAGCGGACCGTCGTTCGGACGGTAAGTGATGGTGACGATCTTGTTGCCGCCGGACATGGTGAGCTCCGACGTGGCAAACGAACCCACCGTGGCAGGCGGGATGCTGGCGCCATTATACATGTCATAGGCGTAAACGTTGCCGTTGATGCGGTAGCCGCGCAGCAATTCGTCGATATTCTTCACGCCATCCCCGTCGGAGTCACGGTCGCCGTCCCACTGGCCGTTGTAATACGTCTCGGCGTTCATCGGATTGAGACGCGACCACTGCTCTCCGTAATTCGGAATATTGTCCAAACCGGGACCATCGCCAGGCAATGCGCGGTTCGGACCGGGGTTGCGGCCGCTGAGGAAGTTGCTCAGTTCGACGTCGTCCGGCAGACCGTCACCGTCGGAATCGTGCAGGTTGCGTCCGTAGAGGTTGAAGACAACACGGCGGGCGGCGCGGTTTTCTTGCCCCCCCTTGGTGACCACGGCTTCGAAGAAATTCGGACCATTGACGAACGCCCCGTAGAAGATTTTGTCCACCCCGCCCTGCCGGTAACGGCCGGTGAAGGTGGATTCGAATTTCCCGCTGCCGACGGGGTTTTCGACCAGCGGCAGTTGCTCGTAGCCGTTCCAGAACAGTTTGATGTCGCTCGCTGTGATCCCTTGGCCGGTCGGAACGGTGACAACGGTCTTGAAGAAGGGCTCTGCGATCGTCGCGCCGCTGGCGTGATTGACGGCTATCGAAGGACCCGTTCCCTCCACCGTGAAGTTGCGCGTGAGCGTCGAGGTGTTGATTGTTCCGCGGTTTGTCCCGCGATCGGCCTCGGTGCCGGTGAGCGTGATCGAATTCGCTCCAGCCGCGAGACCATCGAGTGCGATGCGCCAGCGACCTTGGATTACTTGGTCGGCCTGTTGGGTCGGTCCACCGTTGATCGAGTAGGTCAGGTTGTGCAGCGTGCGATCGGCATTCTCCACCGTGACAACACGGGCGCCCTCGACCGTTTCGCCCTCGTTCAAATTGACGAAAGCTAAATCGGGGCCGCGGCGGTCGACATAAACCGTGGTGGTAAAGGTCTGATAGAGCGCGGGACGGCCTGAGGCACGGCCGTTGAAGACACGCGCTTTGATCGTGTGCAGACCTTCCGGAACGCCGGTGAGATCCGCGACAAGTTGGTATTGGCCGGCAACGCCGGGAACCTTCGTCATCTGCTCGTAACCATTGATCACGATATTCTTGTCGGTGAAGTCCTGTGCCGAGGCATTGAGGTTCCGGCCCTGCCCCCATTTGAGGACCGCATTGTTGACCGTCTCTCCGCCCTGCTCCGGCTCGCGATAGGACACGTTGATTGTCGCCGAGTTGCCCGTCAGGCGGGTGACGGTGCGGCTCTTGGCAGCCGCATCGCGTCCGCCGGGCACAACCCACGGAATGGTAGAAACACCTTCGCCGGTAAAAGTGATAGGTGCACCGGTGGAAGGACCCTGAGCGTTGAAGGGCGCGTAGCAGACGAATCCCTGACCCCACCAGCCGGGCACGGTGATGTTCACCTTTCCGTCGCTGGCCACGGTCACCGTGTTCGGATTGCGACCGGTAAAGTCCTTGAGGACAGTGCCGGGGGCGAACGAGGTCTGGATACCGTTGCGGGTCTGGTCGAAACCGGAGTCATTCAGGGCAACCAAGAGAAGACCTTCTCCGGAGTTGGGCTGCCCGTTGCCATTGAGATCGTCGTAGCGCTCGTGCGCAAAGAAATCGCTTTCGGCCCAGCGCGTCCACTCGCGGCCGCGGGCAAATTGGTTGTGGATGTAAACAAGGTTGGGGATCGTCCCCATGTTATTGTCACCGAGAGCACCATCGTAACCCTTGCGCATCCAAGTGATGCCGTTCTCTTCTTTGTCTTCGTTGTCGGCCAAGTTGTTGCCTGTGAAATAAACCACCGGCGTGCCCACGCGGGTCAGAATGTAGGCGTAAGCCAGTTCGAGTTTGCCCGGAGGATCTTCGTCATGGCTATGCGCGAAAATTACGCCTTCCTCGGGGCTGAAACCGGACGTGGTATTATCGAGCGCCGCCAAGTTGCCGCCGCTGAAGGCGTTCATGATCATCTGAGACTTGCGCGGGAAGTCGAGGTAGCGCGTCTTGATCCCCCAGTTCGGATCGCTTGGATTGCGCCAGTAATCCGTCTCGCCGATCGAGCCGATGAAGAATTCGGAATAAATCAGGGCGTCGTCACGACGGATGTAATTCGAATACATGTCGTCGAATGGATCCGCATCGCTCAGACCACGGCGCTCGTTGAAGTTTTTCTGGATGTTGTAAATGAGGGTCTGATCCTTGGTGGCTTGGCTCTGCCCGGGCAGCCCGAAGTATTCCTTGCCGACATGTTTCGGCGCATCGAGACGCACGCCGTCGTAGTCCATCGCGTAGCCGAGCCAATTGATCCAGCGGGTGACGAACTGGCGGGAGTTTTCGTTAACGAAGCCCGTTTGGCTGAAATAGGGATACTTTTCCGAGTCGCCCGGATGGCGGACAAAAGGCGCCGGATCGGGCGCGTAGTTGGGTGCATTGGCTCCTTGGAAACGCCCATCGAACTCGAGGACAATATCCATCAAGCTGACCAACTCCTGGTGCAGTGTGCCGCCGTAGCCGTTGTCGGGCGTCCATTGGAACATGCGCGGTGCGCGCTTGAATCCGCCCGGCTGACCGGCGTCGACCCAAACATGGAAATCTTGCGGCACCATGCCGGGATAAGTGCGGTAATCCGGCCCGTTCCCCGTGTGGTTGAAGACGATATCCGGGTAGATCTTCAGATCCATCTGGTGGGCATTGTTCACCATGTTGCGCATCGACGTGCGCGAGCCGTAGCGCGTCTCCCAGTTGCCGCGCTGCGGGTGATCGCCAAGATCGAAGCGATCGTAGGAATTGTAACCCACGTTGCCGCCGTAAGCATGCGGATACGGACCGCCGATCGGCGACTTGCCCGGCGGCGGGGTCCAGATGGACTCGTAACCAAGTTCCGCAATCTCGGGCAGCCTCTGATAGATCTCGTCCCAACGCGTCTCGAAATATTGGATGATGACTTCAGCGCGAACGCTCGCTCCCAGCGACCAAAGAGTCGCCGCAGCGAGAAGAGATCTATGTATCAGGTTCGTGTTCAAGGGGTTTAAGCTGAAAGTGCGGCCGGGGTGACCGACCGCAGACTGATGAAAATATACATAAAAAACAGACAACGCAAGCAGCCGGGCGTTCAGAGATAAAAACGGTCGTTTGAAATCCCTGCAGCGGTTGACGGCAGGCCGAACTGGCCCCATGGTGCGTGGCCATGAATCGCGCCGTCTCCCGCCTCGTTTTGCACCATTTCGACGAGGCACGCGTCCGCGCGGCGGCCGAAGAAATGCGCACCGAACTCGGCGGGGCGCCAACCGTCGCCCTCGCCTTTCTTTCCCCCGGCTACACACCGCATTTGGCCGAATTCCAAGAAATCGTCGCCGTGCATGGACACGCCGCCGTTCTCTGCGGTTGCAGCGGGTCGGGACTGATCGGCACCGGGCGCGAAGCCGAAATGGCCGAGGGCTTTTCGCTCCTCTTCCTACGGTTACCCGAAGCACGCGTACGCGCGGTGTCGTTGTCCCAAGCAGACGTCGAGACATCGGCTGGCGACGATTTTTGGCGGGCGAAGGCGGGCGCATCCGCCGCCGCGTGGCTTACCTTCGCGAACCCCTTCTTCTTTGACGCTGACACGTGGCTTCAGGAATGGAACCGCGCCTTCCCCGGCATCCCTGTGCTCGGCGGATTGGCGAGCGGCCCGCGTGGCGGCGAAGACGTGACTGTTTTTGGTCCGACCATCGGCGACACGTCTGATGCGCTTGCCATCGCCTTGGAAGGTGTGCGCATTGAGACCGTTGTGAGCCAAGGATGTCGTCCTATCGGTGAACCGCTCCCCGTGACCCGCGCGGACGAACACCTCCTCATCGAACTGGGTTCGCGTCCCGCCTACCAGGTGCTAGAGCAGGCCTTCAACACCCTCGCCGATGCCGACAAACTGCGCGCCCGGGGCAACATCTTCGCCGGACTCGCGGTCGACGAATACAAAGAACAATTCGGCCGCGGCGATTTTCTCATCCGCAATATCCTCGGAGCAGATCCCGCCACCGGTGCGGTCGTGGTCGGTGCGCATCCGCGCAGCGGTCAGACCATGCAATACCAGTTGCGCGACGCGGCCAGTTCCGACGAAGAACTCAAAACGTTGCTCGCACCGTTCGCCGCACGGAATGAGAAGCCCATCGCCTCGCTTCTCTTTTGCTGCAACGGCCGCGGCAAGAATCTCTTCGGCGCACCCGACCACGATGCGAACGCAGTGGCCGAACAGCTAGGACCCCTGCCTTCCGCCGGCTTCTCCTGCAACGGGGAGATCGGTCCCGTCGGCGGATCCAACTTTCTCCACGGCTACACCGCGTCGATCGGACTGATTTACTGATCGAGGAATTTGCCCGGATTGAGCAGATCGTCCGGGTCCAGCGCGCGCTTGATGCGCCGGTGCAAATCGTCCGCCCCCTCATCGACCGCCTGCGGCCACCAGCGCTTTTTGGCCAAGCCGACCCCGTGCTCGCCGGTGATCGATCCGCCCATGGCGAGCACGCCGCGGAACAAGGCATCGAGTGCATTTTGCATCCGGGCCTCCACCGCCAGATCGTGGGGATTTTCCACCATGAGGTTCACGTGGATGTTGCCGTCGCCCGCGTGACCGAAGCACGCCACCGGAACGTCATAGTCGCGGCCAAGTTGCGCGCCGAACTCGAACAACTCGACCAGTTTTCCGCGCGGCACAACGATGTCCTCGTTCAGCTTGCGCAAGCCAGTCGCTTTGAGCGCCTCGGAAAATCCGCGGCGCAAATTCCACAGGCGCGCACAACCCTCTTCTGTTGTGGCCGTGTCGACCACGAGCGCGCCGACATCGCGTAAAAGCGAAGCCAAAGCCGCACTTTCGCCGGCTACACTCTCGTCTTGTCCGTCGATCTCGACGAGCAAGTGTGCATCGCCCGGCGGAATCACGCCTTCCGCTCCGGCGTGTGCGCGGGCTGCTTCCAAAGTGAAGCGGTCGGCCACTTCCAGCGCGCAGGGCAGATAGCCATGCGAGAGCACACTCTGCACGGCGGCCGCCGCTTTCGCTACGTCGGCGAAACTGGCCGAAAGCACCGCCCGCGCCGGCGGCCACGGCAAAAGCCGCAGCGTCGCCTCGGTGACAATCCCGAGCATTCCCTCGGAGCCCGTGAACAGTCCGACCAGATCGAAGCCCGTTTTGTTTTTGTGCGTGCGTCCGCCGATTCGCGCCACGGTGCCGTCGGCCAGCACCACTTCGAGCCCGAGGACGTAGTTGCGCGTCACCCCGTATTTCAAACAGCGCGGGCCACCCGCATTCGTCGCGATGTTTCCGCCAATGCTGCAATCTTTGAGGCTCGCCGGATCGGGCGGATAAAAGAGCCCCTTGCGTCGAGCAGTCTCTTGTAATTGTCCGGTGATTACTCCCGGTTCGACCACCGCAACAAAATCCTCTGCGCTCACTTCCTTGATCCGGTCCATGCGTGCGGTCGAAAGCACGATCCCGCCTCGCACCGGCACACATCCGCCCACATAGCCATGACCCGCCCCACGGGTGGTCACTGGAATCTTTTCCCGCGCCGCGATCTTCATCACGCCGGCAACCGACGCCGTTGAACGGCCGAACACCACGGCTTCCGGCAGCGTCCGGGCGAACCACTTGTCGGCCGCCGACGCCTCGAGGGAGGCATCGTCGGTGCGCACGCCATCGATCCCAGCGACTTTGCGCAGCTCGTCGATGATCCGCGCGTCCACACGCTTACATCCCCATGATCTCGTAGCCGCCGTCGACGTAGAGCACCTGGCCGGTGATCGACGCCGCGCCGTCGCTCGCGAGGAACACGCCGGTCGCACCGAGTTCTGACGTTTCGCAACTGCGCTTGAGCGGCGCATGCTCCTCGTAGTGCTTCATCATGGAGGAAAATCCGGCGATGCCGCGCGCCGCCAGCGTCTGCACGGGGCCGGCACTGATGCAATTGACGCGGATCTTTTTCGCGCCGAGGTCATAGGCGAGATAGCGCGTTGAAGATTCCAGCGCCGCCTTGGCCACGCCCATCACATTGTAATGCGGCACAACCTTCACGCTGCCGAGATAGCTCATGGCCACGACACTTCCTCCGTCGGTCATCATCGGCGCAGCCGCACGCGAAAGCGCGACGAGAGAGTAAGCACTGATGTCCATCGCCGTGGAAAATGCAGAGCGCGACGTGGAAACAAAATCGTTTTCCAAAGCCTCCTTCGGGGCAAAGGCCACCGAGTGAAGCAGCAGGTCGAGCTTGTTGGTATGGCCCTTCACCTTGTCGAAAAACGCCGCGATTTCCTCATCCTTGGAGACATCGCAGGGATAAACCGGCACACCGGCGCCGAACTCGGCAACAAGCTCCTCGACGTTTTCCTTCACCCGCTCACCCTGGTAATTGAAGATGAGATTGGCGCCTGCTTCCTTCCACGCCTTGGCAATGGCCCACGCGATACTCCGCTTGTTGGCCACGCCGAAAACCACACCCGTTTTGCCCTCGAGAATTCCTTTGCTCATAAGCCCGCAATCTTCACCAATCCGCGCCCCCGAGGTCAAACCCCGAGCTACTGCATGCGGACATCCAGACGCACGAAATCGGCTATGGCTCCGAAGAGGCGACGGGCCAGCGTCTGACGCCCGCAGTCGATGCGCACGCGCCCGGTCATGCCGATTTTCAGCGAAGCGTCGGGATTCGTCAGGCGGATTTTGGCGAAATGGGTGTCGGAGAGCAGCGTCTGCTGCTTCGCGGCATCGGCCGAGACCGCGACGTCACCTCCGGCCGCTTCGCGCAAGCCGGCAGGCAACTGCTCCGCGCTGAGACGCAGCGGATCACCGTCCACCACGCCGCGAAAAAGTTTCCATGGCTGCCCGCGCAAGCGCAGGCGCGCAGTTGCGCCGGCCTTGACTTGCCGCGCGTCTTTTTCGCTGAGCGGAACCAAGATCTCGTCGAGTTCGTTCGGTTGCACGACACAAAACATATCGCCGGCCTTTAGAAATTGGCCCTGCTTGAGGCGGATGTCGCGTGTCGCGACCGAACCGTCTGCCGGAGAAACCAGAACGAGGCGGTGTGCGCGCCTTTCCGCTTCCGTCAGCCGTGCCTGCGCTGCGGCCAGCGCGGTCTTGTGTTTTCCCACGTCGGCCAGCGAAGAACCTGTGACCGCACCGCGCAGCGAAACCTCCGCTTGATCGACGGCCAATTTGGCCGACTCGAGTTCCGCCGCGAGGGCCGAACTGCGCATTTTCCCCAGCGTCTGGCCCGCCGTGACCTGCTCGCCCTCGCCGACAAGAACTTCCGACACGAATCCGCTCACCCCGGCGCGCAATGTAGAGTCATCGGCCGGTTCGAGCACGCAAGAGCGGGAAATCCCGTGCGGCAACGGAACGAAGACGAAGACCGCGGTGAAGGCCGCAGCCAGACCCAAGCCGACAAGCGCGCGTTTTCGCCCCTCTCCCCGCGTGGCGGAGGCACGACGCAGAATCCCGCGGCAAAATTGGAAGAATGGAAATACGGCGGCGTTGAGGAACCACGCACCGACAAGAAGGTTGGTTGCCCATTGCAGACCGTGCGGCTGCGCAACGAGCGAAAGAAAACGCCAGATGCCGAAGATGACGACGAAAAGCCAGAGCTGACTCAACACGCCGTAGGTTCCGAGCAACCACGCTTCCCGGCGCGGCAGCCGGCTGCTCTTCGTTCCGAGGAGCAAGTCGCCACAGCGGGAGGAGACAAATTCGCCCGCCCGCTCGCGCAGATCGGGTCGGTCGAGCGCATCGGCGAGAATGTAGTAGCCGTCAAAGCGCATCAGCGGGTTGCCGTTGAAGAGCACCGTGCTGACACTGGCGACGAGAAGGAGATTCAGCACCAATTGCCGCGCAAAACCATCGGCCATGAAAAACCAGAGCCAAACGAGCACTGCCGCCACGATGAGTTCGGCCACAATGCCTGCAGCGGCCACGGCGATGCGTTGCGATTTTTTCGGGAAGAGGTAGGAGTCGCTCGCCTCGACGTAAAAAAGCGGCAACCCCGCCACCAGCGTGGCTCCGGTCTCGTGCACTTTGCCCCCGTAGTGCTTCACGGCAACGGCATGCGCGCCCTCATGCACCACCTTGAGGAGCAGCAGGCCGAGATAAAAAAAGACCAAGGCTTTCCAGGAGGCGAACCACCCGGGTTCGAAGCTGCCAAGTCCGCCGACCGCAAAGAAAACAACGGTGGAGACGACAACAAACAAGGCGGACAGAACGAGAAAGAGCGGATGGAAAAACACACGACAAAGCGGAGCGAATTTGTCCAACAGAGCCGAAGGGTCGCCGAGCGGGACACGCAGGAAAAGCAACCCCACCACTCCGCGCAAACGTTGCTGCCAGTCGGACAAGACACCGGGCGATGCCGTTTTGGCCGGGCCCGCCGCACCGCCTCGCGCCAGACCATTGGCGCGCAACTCGGCGGACAATCGCTGCAGGCGCAGGGCGAGTGTTTTGTCATCGCCGGTTCGCCACGCGGCCGGGCCGTCCTGCCGCAGACGGCGGATGATCTCCGCCGGGAACGAAGTCCCGTCGATGAGCAGGGCTGCGCGGTAGTCGTCCTCGGGCAATTCATAGAAGCGGTGCGCCACAGGATCTTTGAGCACGGCGATCCGCTCACCGCGACGTGTGACCACGGACACTTCAAGATCCTCGCGCATGGCAGCGGGGGCGCGCGGCGCGCTGACCGGCTTTTCGGCGATCATGTCAGAGAAAGAGGTGCAACCTTGCTTCGTGCCAGAGGCGGGACAAGGCGGAGAAGATGAGCGGACGGCGCGGGCCCTGAATTTTGGCGATGCCGGAAAATCCCGGACGCACATCCGCACGCAGGGCCTCCGGAAGCTCGATGCCGCGCAAAGTTGCGTAAATAAAACTGCCTTTCTCTTCGGGATAAACCATCTGGCTGATTTGCCGCGGCGAATCGATCGTGCCCTCCAGCGCGATGTCCGACCGCGCCTGCAGCACATAGCGCACGCGTAAAGATCCAGCCCGCGCCAAAGCGCGCTCCAAGGCGCCCGCGTCCCTCTCATCAAGTTTGATGCGCAGGTCCCAACCGGATAGCGCGGCAATTTCGCAGATGACCACGCCCGGTTGCGTCACTTCGCCACGTCGCAGGGCAAGATCCTTGCTCAACACGATTCCATCGATCGGCGAGCGCACGGTGCATTGCTCGAGGTCGAGGGAGAGCTTGCGCGCCTCCTCGGCCGAACGTCGTTGCTCGAGCTGCGCTTGGCGGAAGGCGCCGATCTCGTCGCGTTGCTGCTGTTCGCGCGCCTCGGCCCCGGCCTTGGCTTCGGTTTGGCGCGCCGCCTCGAGTTGGGCGCGGATTTCCCCCGCATCGATGCGCGCCACGGGTTGACCTGCTACGACCGTATCGCCTTCGGAGACAAGCACCTCGTCGATGCGACCGCCGATTTCCGCGACCGCTGCGCCGCGCTGCGAGGGCACCAACTCGCATTGTCCCTTGAAGGTTTGCGGGAAAGGCCAGAGAAGGAAAAGTCCGGCAACTCCCGCGACTACCGCAGTGACTGTCCGGGCGAGACGTGCTTTCCGTCGTGCGGCCGGCGAATCGTCCTCCGCCTCCGGCCAGAGTTTTTGCCAAACCGTGCGACGCGCGTGCAGCGCGTGCGCCACAAGCGGTGCGGCGGTTTGCATGACCGCGTCCTGCACGGACCCCCATCGCCCCTCGGCGAGCAGGCCGACATGGCGCGCGGACGAGTCGTCATGCCAACGGGCAAGCGCCGCCCCATGGACATCCGCCACTTCTTCCCCAGCGAGAGCTTTTTCAAATGCCGCGACAATGTCTTTTGTTGCCGCGCTGCGCGCATCAACGGAGCGAACACCCGAGCAGCCCAAGACGCGCCACTTGCCCCGCGCGCGCTCGAGCAACGAGACGCGCTTGGCCCCGAGCGCCGCTTGCAACGCATCGGCCGCTGCTCGACCAGCGTCCGCTTTCCCTCGCGATCCGACCAGGCCGAGGGCCAAAGCGGAAAGATCAGGTTCTCCGCTGCGACCTTGGGAACGAATGGCCTTGGCCAAGACCGGAAGACTCTCGAGCAA
>Ga0315902_10012042_pt1 | contig 11308 bp, 6 predicted proteins | sample LakEriMetagenome_9_FD_203523 | JGI IMG/M metagenome (GOLD analysis project Ga0315902, IMG submission 203523) | Freshwater fungal communities from buoy surface, Lake Erie, Ohio, United States - Buoy 12 MA117 | ecosystem: Environmental > Aquatic > Freshwater > Lake > Lake biofilm | place: USA...
ACAGTGCTTCCATCACCGGTTCGTCTGGTGACCAAAATTACATCCAGGCATCGGATACTCCTCCGGGCGCATCCACACTTGGTGGCGGTGTCGCTGCTGCAGGTGGTCTTGCACAAGACGCCGTAGTCCAGTTGGCCGGGAAAAGCGGTTCGCAATTGATCAGTTTCAAAGCGGGCACTTCCGCGTCCAGCATGGCTAGTGCGATCAACCTCGTGAAAGATGCGACGGGAGTGGAAGCGACCGTAGCCTCGAACACCTTAACCCTCACATCGACCTTGTACGGAACTTCGGCTTTCATCAATCTCGAGGTGATCAACGAAGGAGTCGGCGGGACGATTACCTCGGAATTGGGTGGCTCCACACGGGCTCGCGATATCGGCTCGGATGTTGTTGCAACCATCAACGGAACCGCAGCCAAAGGGGATGGCAACCGCGTAACGATCAATACGTCGGCTCTGTCACTCAGCACGGATGTCGTGGCCGGCTTCACCGGGAGCGCAGCGTTCAGCATCAGTGGTGGTGGCGCGTTGTTCCAGTTGGGACCGAATGTTGTCAGCAGCCAACAAGCTCGCTTGGGAATCAGCTCGGTCAATACCGGCTCCCTTAGCGGAACCGGTGGACGTTTGTACCAACTCGGTAGCGGTGAGTCGTTTGCCCTGAAGAACGATGCGAGCGGCGCTGCCAACATCATCGAAGAGGTGATCCAGAAGGTTGCTGGCCTCCGAGGACGGTTGGGTGCGTTCCAGCGAACGACCCTCGATGCCAACTCGGTGTCGCTGAGCGATACGCTTTCGAACCTGACCGAAGCCGAAAGCTCGATCCGAGACGCGGACTTTGCGAAGGAAACCGCGAGCCTGACTCGTTCCCAGATCCTGGTGCAGTCGGGTACGGCAGTTCTCGGAATTGCGAACCAAAGCTCGCAAAGCGTTCTGAGCTTGCTCCGATAGTTTCCTGAGCAGTTTGTTGATTCAGAATCCCAAAGAATTTCAATCCAGGCGATGCGAGCACTGCTCCATCGCCTGTTTTCTTTTGACGATGAAGATCGCAACGCCATCAGGTCGATAAACCACCGATGGAGTCTCCTTCAAGAGCGTGACCTAAGGCGCTAAGGATTGCTAGCATGGGTCGAATCCAGTCCAACATTGGGTTGAATACCGGCATCGACATCGCCAAGACCGTCGACCAGTTGGTCAGCATTTCGGCTCAGCCTCGCGATCGTCTCCAGAATCGCTTGAAAGGGCTCGAGAATCAGCAGGTAGCGATCAATGAATTGACCGCCTTGGTGATCTCGGTCCAACTGCAAACCACGCGTCTGGGCAGCGCGACGAATCTCGATAGCACGAAGGTCAACTCGAGTCGAAGCGAGGTGTTGTCCGCAACGGCGACTGGGTCACCTGCTCGTGGGACCTATGTTTTGCAAGCGATCCAAACGGCCCAATCCTCGACGGCGACGAGCCAAGTTTTTGCGAGCGCGACCGAAGGTCTCGAGACAGGCGAATTGGTGGTTCGTGCGGGTGGCTTTGTGGATCGCCCCACGAAGCTCGAGGATTTGCGGGGTGGTGTGGGAATCGCCAACGGAAAAATTCGGATCGTGGATCGCGGTGGAGTTGCGTCCACGGTTGACCTGCGTTTTTCAACCACGATCGATGACGTTGTGAAGACGATCAACAGTGCGACAAACCTTCGCGTGTCTGCCAGAATCAGTGGTGATCGTCTTGTTCTTACCGATACGACGGGCCAAACGACCAGCAACTTGATTGTCGAAGAGCTTGGAGACGGGCGTACTGCGGCCGACCTGGGTTTTTCGGGTATCAATGTTGCATCGAGTTCCGTGACGGGTGACGACCTCGTGTATCTTTCGAATACGACTCGGCTCGCGTCCCTTCGCGACCAAGCTGGTATCGCATTCCGATCCGGCAACGACATGTCGGTCACCTTAAGAGATGGCAGCACGATCCAAGTGGATGCCAACAGCAGTACACGTCCGACGACGGTCGGGCAATTGCTGACGGCAATCAATGCGGTCAATTCGACCAAGCTCGAAGCGAGAATAGCGTCGGACAATAAGTCGATCGAGCTGGTCGACAAGACTTCCGGAGGAGGAACGGTTTCAGCAACCGGGAGATTGGCGGATCAATTGGGGCTGTCGAGTGCCACCGCGGTCGGGGGTGTGCTGAGCGGCAGCAGAGTTGCCAATGCGCTCGGTGGACCGCTGCTCTCCTCCCTGCGTGGGGGAGTTGGAATCGGCAACGCATCGTCGATCTCCATCACCAACCGTTCGGGCATCGCGACGTCGATCAATCTGTCTGGAGCCAAGAGTCTTCGAGACGTGATCGACGCGATCAACAGCGCCGGCGCAGGGGTGACCGCTTCCCTGAATCGATCGAAGACGGGAATCATGATTCAGGATGTGACCGGTTCCACCGCGAGCAACCTGATCATTGCCAACAACGATGCCAACAATACCGCAACGAAACTGCAAGTCGCAGCGAGCGTTTCTGCCAACACGGTGGATTCGGGTTCGCTTCAACTTCGGTACGTGAGCGAGGCGACCGACTTAAGCCAGTTGAACCAGGGCCGAGGGGTGCGAAGCGGAACCTTCGACATCGTCAACTCTCTGGGAACGAAACGTTCCATCGATGTCGGTGCACTTACCAACAAAACGGTGGGTGGGTTGATCGAAGCCATCAACGCCTCCGGTATCGGAGTGGTGGCGGCCGTCAACGAAGCGGGAGACGGAATCGTCGTCAACGATACCAGTGGTGGGGCAGGGACATTCTCGATCACCGATCGGACCGGGAGTTTCGCCGCCAAGGATCTGAAGATCGCGGGGCAGGGGAAAAGCAAAGTGGTCGAGGGCAACACGGTTTCCCAGATCGAGGGCTCGGGCACCTATCGGCTCGACGTTGGCACGTCCCCAACACTCTCGTCGCTCGTCGACAAGATCAATCAATCCGACGGACCACTGACGGCCTCGCTTCTGGTCGCCGGTTCCACAACACGAATTCTCTTCAATTCGCGCGCGAGTGGTGAGGCGGGACGGATCGTCGTCGACGGCAGCGACGTGGGGATCGACGCATCCACCACGTCGACTGGTCGCGATGCTATCATCTCGATCAGTCCAACCGAATTCTCGGGAGGGACAATTCTTCGCTCATCGAGCAACACGCTGGACAAAGCGATCCAGGGCTTATCGATTCAGGTCGCAACGGTCGACTCCGCGCCGGTGGAGATCCGGGTCGAAAAAGACAACGCCAGCATCGAACGCAACCTGCAACTTCTCGCCGATCAGTTCAACAAGGTTCGCGATCGACTCAATACAGTCGCAAGCTTCGATTCGGCGACTGGCAAGACGGGAATCCTGTACGGTTCGAATGAAGTCCTTCGCGTGGAGCAGGGGCTCACTCGGATGCTGAGCCAGAACTTCTCTGGGTTCGCGGGGATTCGATCGATGGAACAGCTAGGGCTCAGCTTGGACAAGGAAGGAAAACTGCGATTGGACAAGACCAAGCTCGCGCAGGCCATCGAGCGAGACCCGCAAGGGGTGACCGATTTTCTCACCAAGGAAAATACTGGATTTGCAGCGAGGTCGAAGGACTTGCTTGAAAGCCTGGTGGGTGTTGGCAAAGGGGTCTTGGTCAGTCGCACCGAATCAATTCAAAAACGCATCGACGACGGAAACAAGCGGATTGAGTTTTTGAACGAAAAGCTGGATCGCGAGCGCAACAAATTGCTCCTCCAGTTCATTCGTATGGAGGAAGCGATTGGTCGCATCAAGACGAATTCCTCGGGCCTTTCGTCGCTGCAGGCGCTTGCCTCAAGCATTTCGGCTTAAACGATTTCGCTCGGATCGAGCCTAGGATTGTTTGGGACTATCGACATGGACCAAGGTTTGGTCAAAAGGCAATGTCTGGGTTGACTGGCTTTCGGTCGAGGACTCGATCAAGGAGGTCATGTTCGCATCCTCTTTGGGCCGTTCGCGAGTCTTCACTTCCCTCTCATGCCGACCCCACCATGCGTCGGCATCGGTGACGCTCCAAGCATCGGAGGTGATCAATTTGTGAAGTTTAGCCGCCAAGTCTCGAGCTGTTTGCGGTCGTTTGGCACGGTTCTTTTCCAGGCATGCCAGGATGGCGTGCTCGAGGTCGGGATGAACGACCCGGCCTAACTGTTGCGATGGAGTAAGCGGAATCGCATCGATATGCTGTTGGCAGAGCTCAGCAAGCGTTTTGGCCTCGAACACGGGCGAGCCAGTCAGCAGAAAATAGCCGACGGCTCCAACCGCGTACAAATCGCTTCGAGCATCAATCATGTCGGGGGTCTGGATCGATTCGGGCGACATGTACAGGGGGGTACCTGCCATCCCATCGTTCACGCTCGATCGTTTGGATTCATCCAGAGCTCGAACCAGTCCGAAGTCGAGCAGTTTCACAAAGTCTGGTTCGCCCCCTCTCCGATTGAGCATGATGTTCGCAGGCTTGATGTCCCGGTGCACCAGACCCATCGCATGGGCTTCGAATAGCGAACTGCACAACTGATCGAGAATTCTGGCCACCCTTGCGTCGGGTTGTGGACCGTAGCGATCGACGAGTTCCTGAAGGTCGATGCCATCCAGATACTCCATCGCATAATAAAAGACACCCTCGGGGGTTCGCCCGTAATCGTAGATGGCAACCGTGTGCGGATTGTTGAGTTGGCAGGTGATTTGGACCTCATGCTCGAAACGGGCGATCGAGGTCTCGTTGACTTTTTGCGAATGCAGCAATTTGATTGCCGCCGGTCGACGAAGCATGGCATGGTGGCCGCGATAAACGATTCCCATCGCACCCTCTCCCAGCAGTTCCTCGAGCCGATATTGACCCAAGTGCTTCGCTGCAATCGCAGCTTCGCGAGCTTCTCGCTGAAGCCTCGAAACGACAAGGGTGAAAACAAAAATCGCAAGGGAGCAGAGAGCGACGAGTCCGAAGAGCGCATAAAATGCACGCTTCAAAATCGTGAGCGGACGGAAGGCTTCGTCATAGTCGATTTCCGTAACCAAGCCAAATTGGTATCGATCCAGCCAAGTCCATGCACCGACTACCGGAGCCCCTCGGTAATCCCGGTATCCTTCCAAGTCCGCCCCGCTGTTTCCCGCGACCGCTTGGACGATGCTCTTGGTGAGTGGCAATTCGGCTCGTCGCTGTTTGGGACGGAACCCTAAGAGCATATTTCCGCCAGGATCTCGAATTTGAAGATTGAGGATGGAGCTAGGTTCCTCGCGGTCGGGAATCAGCCCCAGCAGGATCAGATCATTCTCGAATCGGGAATTCGAGAGCATATTGCCGAAGCGATCGAATGCGTATGTCTCGCCACTTTCCCCCATGCGACCTTGATGCATCAGTTGGGTAAATTCCCGTTCCGGGCGAATGCGCAGCGAAAGCGCCGCGACCACTTGGAAGTCATTGTCTCGAATGGGAACGCTCACAAACATGGTCGTAACGCCGGTTTGTACGCGTCCCTTTTCGTCCGCGATCGGTGCAACGCTGGGAAACGGGGGACACACGGCTGCCTCTCCGGCCAGGACTCGCCGCAATATCGGCTCATACTGTTCGACGGTACGTCCGACAAGCTCGGGATTGGACGATGCACGGACTGCATTGCTACGGTCGGTCAGCACGAAGCCCGCGTAGTCGTTCATGCTGATCGTAGGCCCGAGTTGCCGAGCAAGCTTGACCAATAGGTCGCTGGTGTCCTTCGCGATGGCTTGCTCTCCTTTCGAAGGTGCCGATGCGGCAGGGGCCTCGAGCAGCGCGGAGACGACGCTCCGAAGATCCGCGTCATTGGCGAGAGTCATCGCCGTCGATTCTTGCTTCGCAAGCCATTTTTCGACCAAGAAGCGTTCCAGATTCAAGACGGTCGTCAGTTCGGATCGCAGGTTGTTTTCCATCGTCGACTGAATCGACCACATGATCCCGATCCCGATGGCGGCGAGCAGCAGGACGGCGAGAGTCGACCAAATCCATAGCTGGCGTCGAAACGCCAATCCCGTTTGTTTGAGGCGATTTCCAAGTGTTGTCCGTCCAAACGTCATGTGGGCCTGACGTTGGCTATCGATCAATCGCCGTTTCTGCCACCACGCTACCCAGCGATGCCACATCAAGTTCGTTGCCTAGGATAAGGGGATAAGAAGCATCTTGGACGTTGTTGGGCGCGGAGCCCCTTTTCAGTGTAATTTCCCGTGCAGCGGTTTCACGCTGACGTGGCAAACCCGCCGAGAAATCCCGCGACCATGACGGTCAATTCATCCCCATTCCGATCAGATATCCCAGGATTGCCCCGAGCAGGAGGGCTGGGGGGAGGACAATCGAAATGGTTAGAGCGATCAGCATCCCCTGAGAAGTCCGGTTTCCCTCCGCGACGGGAGACTCCGGATAGGGAGGGGGAGGAACCTGATCCTCCGACCCGCCGGCGGTATTGGGAGCTTTTCCATCCAAGGAGCCAGGCCCCGGATTGCGAACGGTTCCAGGATCCAAGGAATCGATCGACGTGGCTGCCAGGGGGTCGGCGGTCGAGGAAATCGATGGGAGGATCTCGACCACGGGTGGTGGTGGTGCCAGCCATGGTCCTCGCGAGACCAGAGACGGGGCGAGGGAAACGCTGTTCGCAACCCACATCTCCAATCGAGCAGCAACCTCGGCGCACGTCTGGATCCGCTTGTTCGGATCCTTTTCCATCATCTCCGCGATGATCTCGACAAACTCCTCGCTGAGTTCGGAATTGAAATTGCGAGGATGCAAGGGAGTCGCCTCGAGATGGCGGCGTATTTTTGATGCGGTGTCGCCGCCAGGAAATGGGGCTTTGCCGGTGACCGCGTAGTAAAGGGTGCAGCCGAGCGAGTAAATGTCACTGACCGAGTTGACTGAGAGGGGGGTTCGAATCTGTTCCGGAGAAAGGTAGTCGGGTGTTCCTACGATTTTTCCTGCCCGCGGATCTTCGCTGAGGTCCGCGGTAAAACCTGCTAACCCGACGTCCGACACTTTGGCGATGGAATCGGGAGTTACCAGAATGTTGCCAGGCTTGACGTCTCGATGCACCATGCCCTGATCATGCGCATAGCTTAATCCGAGGGCGGCTTGCATGAGGATGCCGGCCGCCTGATCCTCATTGAGCGGACCACGCGACCGGACCAGCTTTCGAAGATCCATCCCTGGCACATACTCGGTCACCAGATAATGCACGCTGCCGTCCTGGCCCGCGTCGTGGGCTCGCACCAGATAGGGACAGTCGAGTTTTGCCTGCAAGCGAATCTCTCGAATGAAACCGGAGAGGGACTCGGGGTTGACCCGATGCAGGGGGAGTACTTTGACCGCACATTCGCGGCCCATCACTTGATGGACTGCTTTGAAAACCTGTCCCATCCCCCCTTGGCCGATGAAGTCGGTGATCACGTAGGGACCCAGTCGAAACTTGGTCTTCCCATCCGCCAACTGAATGGCCTGGTATTCTGTGATTGCCCCCTGTTCCAGGAGGATTTCTCGCAGAAGTTGGTCCTCGGTTAGGGGATCGCCTTTCTGAGCAAGCCCCTGTTGTCGATGCCTCAACAGCCTCAAGCAATAGTCCCACTGATCCTTGGGGACCAAGCCGCTGGCGATGACTGCGTTTTTGAAGACGGATTCGTCCATGACGATAGTGCAACGAAGAGGCCCGAAAATCGGGAAATGTACCCGACTTCTCTATTATAGCTCAGGCGGAAGAATAACCTTCATTCGAACCCGGTTTTGTGGTTTGAGGTGGTCGAAAGGGCCGTGCGCGCCTATTCTTTGAAACTGGCTGGAACGTTGCTTTTACTCCCCGCTTTGCGAGAGAACGACCCGCGAATCGTTATGTCCAGGACTATCGTCATCGGTGATATCCACGGTTGCCTGAAAGCTTTCGATACTGTTTTGCAGGCCGTCGACCTTCGGACTGACGACACTTTGGTAACCATCGGCGATTATGTCGATCGGGGACCTGATTCGCGGGGAGTTATCGAACGCTTGATCGCGTTGCAGGACCAAGTCAACTTGGTGGCATTATTGGGCAACCACGAGGAGATGATGCTCAACGCTCTGACCAAACAATCGCAACCGTTTAGCTGGTTCATGCATGGCGGAGCGAGAACCATGGAGAGTTATGGCTTCGAAGGAGATCTCTCGGTCGTTCCGCAGGCCCATGTTGATTTCCTGAAGGGGCTGAAACCTTATTTTGAAACCGACACCCACTTCTTCGTGCATGCGAACTATGACCCGCGTGTGGCGTTATCCGAGCAACCACCCCAGCTTTTGCGATGGATCAAGCTGACCGAGCGAATGCCGGGACCGCACCAGTCCGGGAAAAAAGCTGTCGTGGGTCATACCCATGATCACGAAGGTCGGATTCTTCGGCTCCCCCATCTGTGCTGTGTCGACACGTATTGCTACGGAGGTCGCTGGCTGACCGCGTTGGATATCCAATCCGAAGCGATTTGGCAGGCGACTCCGGACGGAGAATTGATTGCTTCGCCCTGACAATCTCCCTCTGGCAGACTAGACTAGCAGATCCGCTTGGTCGCACATGAGCCAAGCATACCGCCACGTCGCGAGACGTTGCCCCTGCGCTGCATGCGAGATGACCCCATGAAGAAACGCACTACGCCCCGCCCGGCGACCAACTCCCTCCTGCAGGGAGAACAACGGATCAACAAAGTGCTCGCCGCTGCCGGCTTGGGCTCGCGACGTCAAGTCGACGAACTCATCGAGCAGGGACGGGTCGAAATCAACGGCAAGACCGTTCAGCAGGTTGGGGTCAAGGTCGATCCTGAAACAGCAACTATCACCGTCGATGGGGAACCTCTTCGGAAACATCGCCCCGTCTATTTTGCGCTGCACAAACCCGAAGGGGTATTGTGCACCAACCGCGATCCCGAAGGTCGTACGCGCGTCGTTGACATGGTCCCGAATCAATTTCGTCTGTTCCCGGTGGGGCGTTTGGACGCCAGTAGCACGGGACTGATCCTTCTGACCAACGATGGTGAATTGGCCCAACGATTGACCCATCCTCGCCACGGGGTTCCAAAACGCTATGCGGTTACCGTCGCAGGCCAAGTCGAACTCGACTCACTCAAGCGTCTTCAACGAGGAATCCACCTCGCGGAAGGAAGAGCTCGCGTCGACCAGGCCAAACTGAAACGAGTACGGAAGGGATGTTCGGAATTGGAGATCACTCTCAGCGAAGGCAAGAACCGGGAAATTCGACGCGTTCTGGCCCGACTCGGCCACAAAGTGGTCTCGCTCAGGCGGATCGGGATCGGCCCATTGAAGTTAGGAGATCTTCCCGAGGGAGCCTATCGCCCGTTGGGAGCAACGGAAATCGAATCGCTCTACGAGGCGGTCGAATCGATCAAGCGTGCCAGGAAACAGGAACGCAAGGACCGCAGGAAAGCTCAGGCCGAAACCACCAAGAAACCCCGTTCTACGAGTTCACCCGCACGCGCCAAACCCATCGAGGTAGATCTGGAAGATCAGGAAGATGACGCGATCTCATCCGAGGAGACGGAAATCCTGGTCAAAGACACGATGCTGGACAGTGGCGAGGATTGGCGTCCTTCGACGGGACAACGTCTCGGGGCGGTGATCGGCGATGATGATTTCGCGCCACCCTCCGAACTGCAACGCAAACGCCCGCGATCCAAGCGGTCGGCACCTCAGGGAGCCTCTCGGGGACGGTCGGATCGCCCAGTCCAAAAAAAGAAAGCGGGCAAGCGTGGGCCTGGTTTTGCGCGTAAAAAATCCCCGAGTGTCTCACGGAAGAAGCCGAAACGCGGGGGGAACTAAGTCCTACAGCCCCATTTTCCCAACGTTTCTGCGCTAACTTCCCCCGAATTTCTCGATGCGGTCATCCCGTCTAATTGCTTTGCCGGGGCGAATTGGAGTACACTTGAGTTAGTGCTGCGAAACGCATCGCAGCGTGCGTATCCGTATCGACCCGATCAATTCTAGGCAATCTGATCGCGGCTCGGTCTGGCTCGTTTCGAAAGGAGGTGATTAGTGAGTTCGTTCTCTACTAGCCAAAGGGGTGGGGCGTCATAGACATGCCGGCGGGCTGCCCATGACACGCAGTCCTGACCCCGCCTTGCGTACAAGGAAAAGTAAATTTTCTGCGTTGCAAGTTTCTATTGATCGTTACGAGCCCGGGTTGGCGGATCCCGCCAATCCGGGTTTTTTCTTTCCCAACCGAGTTTCTTCATTCACCAATCGCCATGTCGGATTACTGGACCGCGCTCATCTCGGGTATCGTGGAGGGTCTGACGGAGTTTCTACCGGTCAGCTCCACCGCCCACATTGTCATCACCCAGAAGCTGTTGGGGGTAGATCTCACCAGCCCGTTCTGGAAAATGTTTACCGTGGTGATTCAACTGGGGGCGATCCTGGCCGTCGTGGTCTATTTCCGGAATCGCCTGATCGAGTTTGTCCGCTCATTCCTTCGATCGGAACCCAGGGAGCGATGGAGGCATCCGCTGGCGTTGGTCATCATCAGCTTCGTTGTGACGGCGGTCCCGTGTTTTTTGATGGACAAGTTCATTGCGGATCGGCTTGAGAACCCAGTCACGATCGCCTGGGCACTCATCCTTGGAGGAATCGCGATGGTTGCGATCGATCGTTGGTATTTCCAACGAGCTACCACGTTTCGGATGGAGGACATGACCCTGCGGCAATCGCTCGCGATCGGCGCCGCGCAGATCCTCGCCGCGACGTTTCCTGGGACGAGTCGATCGATGTCCACCATCGCGGGTGGCCAGGTGATGGGCTTATCCCGAACGGCAGCCCTCGAGTTCAGTTTTTTCCTCTCGATCCCCGTGATGTTCTCTGCGGCCGGATTCAAGCTGATCCAATTCCTCGCGAAGGAACCGATTCGCATCGCCGGCGACCAGTGGACCACCTTAGGAATCGGCTTTGCCACGAGTTTCTTCGTGGCATGGGGCGTGATTGCATGGTTCATGCACTGGGTAAAGTCCCATGGGTTCCTCCCCTTTGCGATCTATCGCGTGGTGGTTGGGATCGCGGTACTGGTTTGGTTGTCCCACTGAATGCGGTGACGCGGCATCAACCCGGTGGAGGAGGCACAGCTTGGGTTCCAGGAGGTGGAGCCGCGGGCGGCTGAGTTGGCGCTCCGCCAAAGCCACCGCCGCCAAAGCCACCGCCACCAAATCCCCCGCCGCCAAAACCAGGGATCGGTAGATTCGGCAGAGGCAGTTGAGGAAGATTCTGCTGGACCCCTTGCTGCATTTGCTGCATTCCCTGTTGCAACGGCC
>Ga0315902_10012046_pt1 | contig 11305 bp, 11 predicted proteins | sample LakEriMetagenome_9_FD_203523 | JGI IMG/M metagenome (GOLD analysis project Ga0315902, IMG submission 203523) | Freshwater fungal communities from buoy surface, Lake Erie, Ohio, United States - Buoy 12 MA117 | ecosystem: Environmental > Aquatic > Freshwater > Lake > Lake biofilm | place: USA...
GATCTGATAGCTGAATTCGGTGTAAGAAATTCCAGCGCCATTAAGGCGTGCGGAAACGGATTCTTTATCAAGCATGCGGTTCACGCTGAAGTGTTTACCAATGTCGCGTAAGTACGTCAGCACATCCATATCATGCGTCCAGATGTAGTTGTTGGACATGATGCAAGCGTTGCTGCCAGAGAAATCAAAGAATGGTTCGAGCTGTTTGCGAATTCCTTCAACCCATTCCATGACGGTGTCAGTTGTGTTTAAGGTGCGCTCGGCATTCTTGCCGCTTGGGTCACCGATCAAACCGGTTGCGCCACCAACAAGAGCGATCGGTGTGTGACCAAGTTTTTGGAAACGTGACATCGTGACGATCTGGGCCAAGTTGCCCATGTGCAAACTTGGTGCGGTTGGATCAAAGCCGCAATACAAAGTAACGGGACCCTTAGCTAGTTCTTCAGGTAATTCCGGGGTGTGCTGGGCAACTAAATTGCGCCAGCCCAGTTCGCTAAGGATGTCATTCATGTCTCTATCCTTGCCGATTCCCTAAGCAAACCCCAAACCATCCACGCGGTTTTTCTGCCAGAATTATGCGCATGGAAGTTAGCGATGGAGTTTGGAAAGCGATCGGACTGGGAGCTCCGGCTCGTCGCGCGTTGGTGAACGCAAAGATTTTGAAAGTGTCTGACTTAGGTAAATACACGAAGGCGCAGATTGAAGAACTCCATGGCATCGGTCCATCCACAATGCCGAAATTACTAGCAGCCATGAAGGCCGAAAGCGTGAAATTCATTAAATAAGTTCTGTACATTTTTAATTTAGTTTTGTACAATTTATTTATGAGCACAATGTCAGTTACAGAAGCCCGCGAGAACTTCAGCGAGGCCATTGCAACATCTGCTGTAGAAGCGGTGTTTATTCAAAAGCATGGCGAGAATGCTGCTGTGCTGATCAGTCCTGAGCGTTACGAAGAACTTATGGATGCACTGGAAGAGATTGAAGACATGGCAGCATATGACTCTGCCATGGCAGATCCAAGTCCAAACATTCCGTGGGAAGAAGTTAAACGCCAACTCGGTCTTGCATGATTTATAAAGTTGTTTTTAAGGGCACCACTCTCAAGCAACTTAATAGGTTGCCTAAAGCTGACAAAGCAAGGATAAACGCCGCAATTGAACTGCTAAAAACCAATCCAGTTCCTCCAGCAGCTAAAAAACTACGAGACCGCCCTGGTTATCGAATTCGGGTAGGCAACTATCGAATCATTTACCACTTTGAAAAGTCCGAGATTCAAATACTGATACTAAAGATTTCGCATAGAAAAAATGTTTATCAAATCAACTAGATAGCGTGTGGCAGTTTTGCTGACCACTTCTTGAGGTCAGCAATGTTCTTTTCTGCATGAGCCAACTGCTTGCGAACTGAAGCGGGAGCAGTGCCATTGATTGTGGAACGCGAATCCAAAGAGCCCTGGACAGTTAGTACTTTGCGAACCGCAGGTGTCAGGCTTGGATGAATCGCTGCAAACTGTGCATCGGATAGGCCGTCAAGATCAGTCCCCTGCTTTTCAGCTTCGCGAACGCAAGCTCCGGCGATCTCGTGCGCTTCTCTAAATGGAACTCCCTGACGAACAACCCATTCGGCAATGTCAGTCGCTAGGGCAAAACCATCAGGAGCGCTTGCCAACATCTTTTCGGTGTCGAACTTAAGAGTTGCCACGCATCCAGTCATGGCAGGAAGCAATAAGTGCAAAGTTTCGATGGCATCGATAACGCTTTCTTTGTCTTCTTGTAGGTCGCGGTTGTACGCAAATGGCAGACCTTTAAGGACCGTCAAGATTGCAGTTACGTGACCGATTAAACGTCCGGACTTACCGCGAGCTAATTCAGCAACGTCTGGATTCTTTTTCTGCGGCATGATCGATGAACCCGTTGACCAGGCATCATCCAAAGTTGCCCAAGCAAACTCACGAGATGTCCAGAGACAGATTTCTTCACCAAGGCGCGATAAGTGAACGCCAATAAGTCCAGTTACAAATAAGAACTCGGCAACATAATCGCGATCGCTTACGCCATCGATTGAGTTTTCAACGACACCTTCAAAGCCAAGGTCCTTTGCCAGCGCAACTGGATCTAAATCCAAGCTGGTGCCAGCTAATGCGCCACTGCCCATAGGTGACTTGGCAGTTCGCTTATCCCAATCGGCAAAACGATCAAGGTCGCGAGCAAAGGCATGGATGTGTTTTGCCAATTCATGTCCAAATGAAACTGGTTGCGCGTGCTGTAAGTGCGTGAAACCTGGTGCTGGGTGATCAACGTGCGCATTGGCTTGCACTAACAGCGCTGATTGCAGGTCACAGACCGCCACAGCCAACATGCGAGCGTTATTACGCAGATACATGCGCAAGTCAGTCGAGACTTGATCATTACGGCTACGGCCCGCACGGAGCTTGCCACCAACTTCTGGACCAATAGTTTCGATTAAGCCGCGCTCAAGAGCGCTATGAACATCTTCATCTGCAGGCGTTGGAATGAATTTTCCAGAAGCTGCGTTTTCCAGCAAAGTATCAAGGCCACTAAGCATGGTTTTTAGTTCATCTTTTGTAAGCAAACCTGCGCCATGAAGAACTCGCGCATGAGCCTTACTTTGCGCAATGTCGTAAGGAGCTAGAACCCAATCGAAGTGAACTGATGCGCTTAAGTTCGCCAGGGCGTCACTTGGCCCAGATGCAAAACGTGCGCCCCAAAGTCTGGCGTCGCTGGTGTTACTGCTCACGATTGCTCTCCTCTAATTCACTTCTATTGTCTCGGTTGCTTACGCTCTTGCTAGGTCTTGAAGTTCTTGACACACCGTTGCTCCCCCGGCTGGGTCGCGAGTAATCAACATCACGGTGTCATCGCCGGCAACAGTTCCAATGATCGAATCCAAACCACTGCGATCAATTGTTGAAGCTAAGTAACTTGCCGCGCCTGGTGAAGTTCTGACCACCACGATGTTGCCCGAGTAATCAACGCTGGCGGCAAGTTCGGACATGGCCCGGGAAAGACGGGAAGCATCTTTAGTTATTGGAGTGCCAGTGCCGTCATCAGGAATTGCGTAACTAAGCCCACTGGCACCTTTGGAAATCTTTACTGCGCCAAGGATCTCAAGATCGCGACTTAGTGTGGCTTGCGTAACCGTCACACCTTTGCGAGCAAGCAGCAATACAATCTCGCCTTGTGACGAAACGTCATTGGTTGTGATGATGTCTTGGATCAGCGCTAGCCGCGATGCACGATTTGTCATTTGGTGACCTGTGTTCCTTGGTCACTTAAGTTTCCAACGACGCGAACTGTTGGGATTCCGCCTTCGATGGCACGAAGGCAGGCTTCCATCTTTGGCACCATGCCAGATTCAAGTTTGGGTAATAGCGCAGTCAATTCTGCTGCAGTCATTTTGGTAATCAACGAATCGCGATCAGGCCAGTTGGCATAAACCCCTGGCACATCTGTCAGCATGATCATTTCGGTGGCATCGAGAGCGATTGCTACAGCGGAAGTTGCAGTGTCTGCATTCACGTTGAACAGTTGGCCACCTAAGGCGCGAGCTGCGGTTGAAATAACTGGAACTTCGCCATTGGCAACTCGTGTGCTGATTGCACTGGCATCAACGGCAACAACTTCGCCAACAAGTCCAATGTCTTCTTGCACACCGTCGACTAAAACTGTGCGATGTTCTGCAGTTAGCAGTCCATCTATGTCGCCTGGCATTGAGACCGCAGAAACTTCGCTGGCGTTCATTAACTCGACAAGTTCTTTATTGACTTCGTTAACCAATACATCGCGCACTACCTGCACGGATTCCGCAGTTGTTACGCGGTAACCGCCTTTGAATTCCGAAGTTATGCCAGCGGCTTTCAAGCCAGCTGAAATTTGTGGTCCACCGCCATGAACTACAACTGGTTGCGCGCCAGATTTTTCAAGCTGCTTAACGCCAGCGATGAAAGCGGTCATGGCATCGCCATCAACCATCGCATTGCCACCAAATTTGATGACAACCGTCATGGCGCAACACCGATCGCGGTAAGTCCTGCCGTTTCTGGATAGCCGCAAATTAGATTCGCATTTTGGACCGCTTGCCCAGCTGCACCCTTAATCAAGTTGTCGATCGCAACAATTACCGTTGCGCGATTAGTGCGATCATCTTTGGCAACTTGAATGTGAACTGCATTAGAACCAAGGGTTGATGCCGTTACTGGTAACTGACCTTCTGGCAATACCGTTACAAACGCTTCGCATTCGAAGTATTTGGTCATTACTTCGCGCAATTGGGCGCCGCCAAGTTCCGTCTTCGCGCTAATTGTCGCAAGGATTCCTCTTGGCATAGGTGCCAACATTGGAGTGAAGTTGATTTGAACTTCAGTGCCAGCCAACTTGCTTAGAGTTTGTTCAATCTCAGGTGTGTGCTGATGTGTGCCACCAACTTTGTAAGCCGACATCGAGCCAGCAACTTCACTGTTAAGTAAGTTAACCTTCGCGCCACGGCCAGCACCCGATGTTCCCGAAGCCGCGACCACAATTATGTCTTTGGCATCAATTGCGTTTGCCGCCAGCAGTGGTGCTAGTCCAAGTTCAATTGAAGTGGCGTAGCAACCTGGGTTTGCAACGCGAGTGCTGCCAGAAATCTTTTCGCGCGTGCCATGGATTTCTGGAATTCCATAAGTCCAAGCTCCGGCGTACGCTCCCCCGTAATAGGTGTGCCAATCTTTGTCGTCTTCAAGTCGAAAGTCAGCGCCAAGATCAACGATGCGAACTTCAGTTGGAAGTTGGGCGATTAATTCAGCAGATTGTCCGTGCGGTAAAGCTAGGAAAACTAAGTCATGTCCAGCGAGTGCTTGCGGGGTTGAATCTGCGAAAACTTTGCCCGCTAGTTCGGGTACTGAGGAAAACTGTGGATGCACTTGAGCCAATGTGGACCCAGCATTCGAGCCAGCTGCGATTACACCCAACTCAAAGTGTGGATGGGCATGAATAATGCGGATTAACTCAGCACCGGCGTATCCCGAGGCCCCAACAATTGCTACTTTCGTCATGTGCATAACTATACGCATAATTGCATAAATACACAATAATCATTGTGTATAAGGATTAACGCAGGCTGGCACCAAAGGATTTAGCGGCAGCATCTACTCCGGCTTGGCGGGCAGCGGCTACTTCTTCAGCGGCAAGTGTTCGATCCTGAGCACGGAATCGCAGCGCAAATGCCAAAGACTTATGGCCCTCGGCAACCTGGGAACCTTCGTAAACATCGAATAGCCGAATGTCTTCAAGCAGTTCCCCAGCGGCTTTCCGAACCACATTCAAAACATCAGTAGCCGCGACATCTGCCTTAACAACTAGCGCTATGTCTTCCTTGGCAACTGGGAAAGTCCAAATTGCAGGAGCGGATGCAACTACGTTTGCTGCAGCTAGCAACGCGGAAAGATTTAGTTCCAAGGCGACTGCGCGCTTAGGTAGACCAAGATTTTCTAAAGCCTTAGGCGCAAGTTCACCGGCGTAACCAATTAGTTCGCCATTAATTGAAAGCGCAGCACAGCGCCCTGGGTGCCAAGGTGCGTTGTCCCCTGCCGCGACTTCAATTTCAACGCCAAGTTCAATGCCAAGGGCTAACGCAATATCAATTGCATCGCTCCACACTGCAGGTGTTGGCTTTGCACCAAGTGCAGCCGGATTTAGTGCGCCAGCTAACAAAACACCTAAGTGAAGTGGTTGTTCCGGAAGTAATGCTTCCAAGGCAGCAATGTCAGCTGCACTTGGACGCTCAAGTACCGAAGGGCGCGGTGGATTTGTTACACCAGTTGCGCTCTGCTTGGCAGAAAGCAAACTAACAGAGGCTATTTCAAACAATGCAACATCGGTAAACCCACGTGAGATGTTTCGAGCAAGCGCTCCAGTTAGTCCCGGTAGCAATGTTGTGCGCATCAAAGGTTGTTCATCAGACAAAGCGTTTGCAAGCTGAACTGCGTGACGACGAGAATCTTTAGCTGGAATTCCTAGGGCATCGAATTCAGCGACGCCAACGAATGGATAGTTACGAACTTCAACTAGCCCGCGACCAGCAAGGTGCAGTCCAGCGCGACGTTGTAGTTTTTGTAATTCAGTTAGTCCTCGACCAGCTGGCGCGGTCGGCAAAGTTGCTGGAACTTTTTCATAGCCATCAATTCGAATGACTTCTTCAACCAAATCAATTGCAGCAGCTAAGTCTGGGCGCCAAGTTGGTGTCCGAACTGACCATGGCGTCTTTGAAGAATCAACTGAGCAGCCAAGTGAAACCAAAATCTTTTCCACGCTTGCTGCATCGTAAGTATGTCCAGCAACTTGGCCAGGCAGACTCGGATCAAATGAAATCAGGGTTGGATCTGGTGCTTGTTCAACTCCAGAAGTTCCTTCAAAGCTTGCTCCCCCGTGCTCGATCAATAGCTGAGCAAAACGGGCTGAGGCAACTGGTGGCAACATGCGATCAACACCGCGCTCGAGGCGACGGGATGCTTCCGAGGAAAGTTTGTGACGACGACTCATCTTTGCAATTACTGCCGGATTGAAGTGCGCAGCTTCCAGCACTACTCGCGTAGTTGTATCTGAAATCTCGCTGTAAGCACCACCCATAACACCAGCCAAGGAAAGCACGCGGGCATCATCGGCAATGACTAAGTCTTCAGTTGTCAGATCGCGCTTTACGCCATCCAGAGTTTCTACCGTTTCGCCGGCTTTAGCCCAGCGTGCTCGAATCGTTCCGGTGATCTTGTCCGCATCGAAGGCATGAAGTGGTTGACCAAGTTCAAACATGACGTAGTTAGTTAGATCTACGGCAAGGGAAATTGAGCGAACTCCGACCGCAGCCAAACGGGCCTTAATGAAATCTGGAGTTGGCGCTGCTGGGTTGTAATTACCTAGCGTGCGAAGTACTAATAGATCACAAGCTTGGTAATCATCACTGGCTGCCGGAATAACAGTGCCACCAGCTTCTGGCAGATCGGCCAAAACTAAACCTGGATCGCTGAAGGAAACACCTTGAGAAATTGCAGCTTCTCTTGCCATACCGCGCATGCTTAATGCATAGCCGCGATCTGGAGTAACTGAAATGTCTAGAACTTCATCGCCCAAACCAAGAATTGGAAACGCATTGTCACCCGGAGTGGCAGAGCCAGCTGGCAAAATCAAAATGCCGTCGTGCTCATCGCCAACTCCAAGTTCGCGAACTGAACAAATCATGCCATCAGAGATGTGACCGTAAGTTTCGCGAGTTGCAATGGTGAAATCACCAGGAAGTGTGGTGCCTGGAAGCGCAACGACAACTAAGTCGCCTTCGGAGAAGTTTCGAGCGCCACAAACAATCCCACGAATTCCGGGGGTGGCTTCGTTTCCATGAGCTGCGCCGACTTCGACCGTGCACCAACGAATTGGCTTTTTGAAATCCGTTAACTCTTCGATGGTTTTAACCAGACCAACAATAAGTGGTCCGCGCACATCACCAACAGTGTCAACGCCTTCAACTTCAAAGCCAACACTCAGAAGTAGTTCAGAGACTTCGCGCCCGGAAAGGTTTTCTGGAATTTTAACAAATTCGCGTAACCAGGAAACTGGAATCTTCATTAGACGCCCAACCCAAATGCACGAGTGAAGCGAACGTCGCCTTCAACCATGTCGCGCATGTCAGTAATGCCATGACGGAACATAAGCGTGCGCTCAAGTCCCATTCCAAATGCAAAGCCGCTGTAAATTTCTGGATCAATACCGGTGGCAACTAGAACTTTTGGATTGACCATGCCACAGCCACCCCACTCGATCCAGCCTTCGCTGCGGCACGTGCGGCAAGGTGCATCTGGGTTATCAACGGAAGTGCCGCGGCAAACGAAGCACTGCAGATCAACTTCAGCTGATGGTTCAGTGAATGGGAAGTAAGACGGACGAAGTCGAGTCACGATGCCTTCACCGAACATGGATTGTGCGAAGTGATCAAGTGTGCCCTTTAGGTCTGCCATTGTGATGCCCTTGTCGATGACTAAGCCTTCAACTTGATGGAAAACCGGTGAGTGAGTGGAATCAAGTTCGTCAGTACGGAAAACGCGACCTGGGCAGATTACATAAATTGGAAGCTCACGATTGAGCATCGAACGAATCTGCACTGGTGAAGTGTGAGTGCGCAAAACGATGCCAGAATCTTCGCTTCCAATGAAGAAGGTGTCTTGCATAGTGCGCGCAGGATGATCTGGCGCAATGTTTAACGCGTCGAAGTTAAGCCACTCAGATTCAACTTCTGGACCTTCAGCAAGTTGGTAGCCAAGTGCTACGAATACATCAGCGATCTGTTCTTGGATTGTCGTTAGTGGGTGACGACCGCCTTGAGCGCGAACTCCAGTAGCAGTTGTTACGTCAACCGACTCTTCGATCAAAAGTGCGGCGTCGCGCAAAGTTTCTAGTTCCTGGGTGCGAGCAGCCAGGGCTGCATTCACAGCGCCGCGGGACTCTCCCATTCGTTTTCCAGCTTCAGCCTTGGCTGCAGGTGGCAAAGCGCCAATCTCACGGTTAGCCAGAGAGAGTGGTGAGCGATCGCCCGTGTGAGCTAAGCGAACTTCTTTGAGTTCATCAAGAGAATTTGCGGCAGTAATCGCGGAAATTGCTTCAGAAACAAAGCCTGCCAAGACCTCAGCAGAAAGGGTGGTCACTTCTACTGGATCAAAGGACTTATTTGGGGCGCTCACGTGAGCAATCTTATCGGGAAAACGCCTTAACCTTGTCGAGCGCGTCCATGACCCAAAGGGATTCACGCAGACTTGGCAACCAGACTGGCTCACCTTGGATTCGGTTACCGACTGCTTCGATCATCAAGGTAAATGGATCTACCGGAGCGAAGTTTTCCACGTGGTCGCCGATTTGAATTGAGCTGGCTTCTTTCCAAGATGTAAACGCCTGGCCTTGTGGAAATTCGATTTTGCCGCTGCTACCTGAAATCACTAGAGATTGTTTTTCTTCTTGCTCAAATGAAGTTAGCGCTGAGACAGATACTGAATCATCTAGGGTTGCCGTTGCTTGGGTTGTTAGGTCAATTCCAGTTGGACCAATGTTTGCTGAAGCAGAATCAATTCTTAGTTCACTATTCTTTGGCGCAAGAGCTGACCAAACATGCGCTTGATACGGGCCAACATCAAGCAAGCTGCCTCCACCCATTTCTGGAACCAAGCGATAGTTCTCAGTGAATGTTGTTGTGAAAGTAAATGCGGAGTCGATTTTCTGAAGTTCGCCAATGTCACCGTTGCGAACCAACTCGACAACTCTCTCAAAGCGCGGATGCCAGCGCGTCCAAATTGCCTCAACTAATAGTTTGTTATTTGCTGCAGCGGCATCTGACATCAACTTGGCTTCGGCGTAACTTGTGGCAAGTGGCTTTTCACATAAAACATGTTTGCCAGCATTTAGCGCTTTAGTTGCCCACTCAAGATGTAAATGATTTGCGAGTGAAATGTAAACCGCATCAATATCAGGATCAGAAATTAGATCTTCGTAACTCGCATGAACTTTAGTTGGATTTAGTTTTTGGGAACGTTCAGGATCACGACTCGCAACGGCATAAAGCGAAACGTTTTTTGCATGCGCAACAGCAGGGACTAACGCAGTTGAGGCAACCCAACTGGCTCCGAGAAATCCCCACTTAATGGTCATGAGCGAAGCAGGCTTGGTGTTACTGGTAACCCATTTTTAAGTGCAGATTCTTCGGCTGCTTGCATGATCGCCACTACATCGCGAGATTGCGTCGCTTCAACAGTCATTGGTGTGCCATCGGCTAAGAACTTTGCCAAAGATGCATGGAACAAGAATGGTTCTACCGCTACAAACGGAATAACTTGTGAACTTCCATCAGCACGATTCAAAGTGATAATCGCAGGCAAGTCAGCAACTGAATCTCCTGCTGAGGTATCCCAGTTTCCAACAATTGCGCCCTTGGTTCCGAGTACAAAGAACTTAGGTTTGCGAGCTGCGGCTAAATCTGAATTAACAAATGTTGCCAGCACGCCATCGTCGAAATTGATAGTTACCTGAGCATGATCGGCATTCGTAACGTGATCCCACACTCGCTTTTGATTCAAGCCAGAAACGTGCGCGACCTGTGATGGCACGATTGCCAAAATTTGATCTATGAAGTGACTGCCCCAGTCAAAAATGGCGCCGCCAGAAACGTCAGCGTCTGAATGCCAGTAGGAACATGGCTTTGAGTAACCGCCAACAAAACTTTCGTAATGGAAGACTTCGCCAATTTCACCAGCTTCAATTAGCTTTTTCATGGTTAAGAAATCAAGGTCATAGCGTCGGTTTTGGTAAACAACCAAAAGCAACTCAGAGGCCTTCGCTAAAGCCATCAATTCATCACACTGTTCGGTGGTTAATGCCATTGGCTTTTCAAGAACTACGTGAATGCCTTGAGATAGCGCTTTCTTGGCCCAGTCGTAATGGCTGTTTGGTGGAGTTGAAACCACAACTAAATCAATCTCGCCCGAAGCCAGCATGTCGTTAGCATCAGCAAAGGTTTTGGCGTCCGGGGAAATTAGAAGTGCGGCTTCAAGGCGCTCGGCATTGGTATCGCAAACTGCAGTAAGTGTCATGCCTGGAGTAGCTAGAACTGCTTTATTGTGCTCGTCACCAATCGCTCCATAGGCAAGTAATCCAACGCGAACTGGTGAGGCAGACAAACTAAAACTCCTGAAATTTTGATAACGGTTTAAGACTACTTGCGCCTGGTGAGTACCGCGAGATTTATGGATTTAGGCGTTCTGGGCTTGCGCGCTTGCATACAAACAAACCGCGCTTGCTGTTGCTAAATTAAGCGATTCGGCTTGACCATAAATTGGGATGCTAACAACTTGATCAACAAGTTCTAGAACTTCAGCAGGTATCCCCCAGGCTTCATTACCAAAGACCCACAAAGTTGGTTTTGCTAAATCAACGCCACCATAAAGTGAAACGCCATTTGCATCCGCTGCCAAAACTTGCATTCCAGACGCACGTGCAGCAGAAATTGTTTCAGCAAGTTCTTGTCCGACTGAAATTGGTAGGTGAAAAATTGAGCCAACTGATGCGCGAACTACTTTTGGATTGAATAGGTCTACTGAATCACTAGACATAACAACACCGTTAGCACCGGCGGCATCTGCAACTCGAATAACCGAACCAGCATTTCCTGGATCACGAACTGCAGTGAGTGCAACAACTAACTTTGTGCCTGGCTTGAAAAGTTCACTTGGATTCTGGTCCCACATTTGCACAACTGCAGTCATGCCTTGCGGTGA
>Ga0315902_10012048_pt1 | contig 11303 bp, 12 predicted proteins | sample LakEriMetagenome_9_FD_203523 | JGI IMG/M metagenome (GOLD analysis project Ga0315902, IMG submission 203523) | Freshwater fungal communities from buoy surface, Lake Erie, Ohio, United States - Buoy 12 MA117 | ecosystem: Environmental > Aquatic > Freshwater > Lake > Lake biofilm | place: USA...
CGACATGGCATTTACTTACATGCGCACGCAGATAATGGGCCACTATGGATCTGAAGCACATCACGTGAGTGAGTTAATTGAATTCGCTCGTCAAGGTAAATTAGATCTATCGCACTCAGTCTCTGAAATACTTCCTTTGTCACAGGCTACCGAAGCAATTGAAAAGTTAGCTAAAAAGATCGGCAATCCGATTCGTATTGTGTTAAAGCCTTAGCTCTACTTAAGTTTAGTTTTCGGCGAAGCCCAATTTATCTAGTAGTTTAGAGTCGCGTTGCCATTCTTTAGATACCTTGATGTGAAGGCCTAGGAAGATGCGGGCTTCTAGTTCGCGCTCGATATCTGCACGAGCGCGCATTCCAATATCTTTTAATTGTGAGCCTTGGTGACCCAGCAAAATTGCACGTTGCGAATCGCGTTCAACGTGAATCGTGGCGTGTATATCGAAGAATGGTCGGCTGCCTGTTTTTTCGCGCTCGGACATTTCATCAATAGTCACCACGATTGAGTGTGGAAGCTCTTGGCGCGCATCACGAAGTGCAGCTTCACGAACTAGCTCGCAGATTAGCTGTTCAACACTTTGATCACTGCGCATATTGGTTGGGTAGAACTCTGGGCCAGGCTTTAACTGTTGGCCAATTAACTTCTTGAGTAAATCAATTTGTTCGTGAGTGGCAGCTGACACCGGCACGATTTCATCCCAAGTAAACCCTTTAGCCATCGCCATAATGCTGGATAATCGAGTGGCCAGATTTGCTTTGCTGATTAAATCTGTTTTAGTAACTAGGGCAATCTTTTTGCTACGTGGGTGTTTAGCAATTTCATCAATAATGTATTGATCACCTGCACCAGATTCTTCATCGGCCGGCAAACAGATAATGATGACATCGACTGAATCAAGGCTCTCTTCAACTACCGCGTTTAAGCGCTTGCCCAGAAGTGTCTTGGGCTTATGTACGCCGGGGGTATCAACCAAGATGGCCTGAAAATCTGGTTCGTTGACGATGCCGCGGATTGCATGACGAGTGGTGTTTGGATGCGGCGACGTGATAACTACTTTGCTGCCAACGAGAGCGTTAACCAGAGTTGATTTTCCGGTATTCGGGCGGCCAACAATGGCGACGAAGCCCGATCGGAATTCATTCTCTGTGCTCATTGGCCAATCATCTCATTACATTGGTGCGAGAAATTCCACCGCATCTGCTACTGAAGTCACGATTTCAGCAGCTCGTTCGCCGATTAAGCGATGGCAACCTTCGCTAACTGGCGAAGTGATTGGCCCTGGAATCGCCATGACTGGACGCATCAACTCTGCTGCATCACGAGCAGTCCGAAGTGAACCGCTTCGAAATGCCGCTTCAACAACTAACGTCGCATTAGAGAGGGCAGCAATAAGTCGATTGCGAGTCAGAAATCGCGATGGAATAGCTGGTGTTCCGGGCGTAACTTCACTAACCAAACAACCTAGTTCGGCAATCTCGGCAAATAGCCGCGCATTTCCAGCTGGATAATTTATATCTATGCCGGCAGCAATTACTGCCACGGTCACACCTTCGGCAACTAGGGCTCCCTTATGTGCTGCGGCATCTATTCCGTATGCACCGCCACTGATAATTGCCCAATCCCGATCTACAAAACCAGCGGCAAAATCTTGCGCGATGCGAACGCCATATTGCGTTGGATTACGTGTTCCAACTATCGCGAGCGAGTTTCCAGTTAGAAGTATTGGATCACCTTTGATCACTAACGCAATTGGTGGTGCCGCTAAATCATTTACGGATTGTGGCCATGTTGGGTCTTGCGGCGTTAAGAAAATTGCGCCAGCGTCTGCAATAGATTGAAACAATTGGTCAGCGTTACTCAATTTCAATTTCTCGATGGTTCGAGCATATTTGATTGGGTCATAAGCCCCAGTTAGCGCTCGATCTAGTACATAGCTAGCGCCATTACTAAATACTTCGCGCGACCAAAAGGAAGATCCGCCTTCAACTGCTGCAAAAAGCCGAGCTCGGTCACCTAGTTCGCTCATAGCTCTACCCCATCGCGTAAGGCATAAGCCTGTTTCACATCAGTTAGCGTCGCAATTGCATGTCGATTTAAATCAGCTAGCGTCCATGCTGTTCGAATTACTTTATGCAAGCCACGCGCTGTAATAGTTTCGCGATCAAGTTCATCATGTAAGAAATTCATAGCCACTCTCTCTGGTTGGTATGTCGTACGTAGTGCACGCGCAGGAATCTGACTGTTTAGCTTCCAGCTTTCGTTAGCAAAGCGTTTTGCGGCGATTTCTCGAGCTGCAATTACTCGGGCTCGAATGACGGCGCTGGATTCGCCCAGTTCATTCTGCGCCATCTCGATGCGACTTACTGGGTCAACAATGACCCGTAGATCAATGCGATCTAGCAATGGCCCAGATAATTTTCCTAAGTAACGCCGTACTTGTTGCGAGGTACAAGTACAGTTGCGCCCTCGACCAGAGAACTTTCCGCAAGGACATGGGTTTGCCGCTAGCACAAGCAAGAATTGCGCCGGAAAAGTTAAGTTGCCGATACTGCGTGCTATCGTGATTTCACCTGATTCCAATGGTTGCCGCAATGAATCCAAAATGCCTGGGCCGCATTCCGGTGCCTCATCTATAAAGAGCACGCCGTTATGGGCAAGGGAAGAAGCACCTGGTCTGATTACATGGGCACCTCCACCAACCATCGCTACTCGAGTTGTTGTGTGATGCGGAGCAACAAATGGTGCGAGTAATGATTGTGGTGCGCGGTTTCCTAACGTGCCCGCAATTGAGTGAACTGCAGTGACTTCGAGAGCTTGGGCAATAGATAATTTTGGCAAGATGGTTGGCAAGCGTTGCGCGATCATGGTTTTTCCGGCCCCTGGTGGGCCAATTAAAAGTAAGTGATGTCCCCCGGTTGCCGCAATCTCGGCAGCTAATCGCGCACGCGGTTGCCCTGCAACATCAGCAAAATCCAATAGCCCATCTTCGCTTTCGCATTGCAGATCAAGTGGCTCGGCTTCAGCTCGCTCGCCAGTTCGCAGCCATCGCAGAACTTCGGCCAAAGTTTGCATTGGAATTATCTCTAGATCGACCATTAACTTAGCTTCAGCCAAATTTGCGGCTGGCACTACTGCTCGAGTAATACCCGCCTTTGCCGCAGCCAATAACGCCGGAAGCGCACCGCGCACGCTTCGCACTTTTCCATCGAGTGAAAGCTCGCCTAAGAAAACAGTGTCTTCGCAAGTAGGCAAAGTTTGATTAGCTATTAACAATGCAACCGCAATCGCTAAATCAAAACTTGGTCCGCTCTTGGGTAACCAGGCGGGCGATAGCGAAACGGTAACTTTACGATTAGGCCAAAGCTCGTTGCTATTAGTTAGCGCTGATCTAACTCGATCACGTGATTCTGAAAGCGCCGCATCGGGCAGGCCTAGCAAGGTGTAGGCCGGCAATCCATCAGCGATATCAACTTCGACGGTAACTAAGTTTCCGGCTAACCCTTGCAAGCCAACCCCGAACGTCATTCCCAAACTCATAGAACGTTTGCGCGTAATTCAATCGTGTGCGAACCATCAGCGTTTATCAATACCGCGATTGCATCAATCTGGTAATCACACCCCAGCGCTCCATTGGTAGCTAACCAAGCCAGCGCCAATCGCTGAATTCGATGGGCTTTCGCACTATCTATTGCCTCCAGCGGATGACCATATGCTGCCGAAGAGCGAGTCTTGACTTCGATCATATGTATTAACCCGCTGCGATCTAAGGTAACAAGATCTAGTTCACCTTCGCGGATTCGCCAGTTGCGGGCCAATATTTCATCGCCGCGTTTAAGCAGATATTGCGCAGCAAATTCTTCACCGGCTGCGCCTGTACTGAGATTTAAACTTTTCTTTTTAACTGTTCTCATAACGCCAGAGGCTATGGAGCGACTCTGACTTAATTAACTCGTGTAAAACACCTTGTGTTCTAATATCTGCTGTGGTTACTTAAGAAGCGCTGCCACATTTGCAAAAGAGCGTCGATGTTCTATGCACGGGCCATTCGCATTTAACAATTGACTATGGCTGGCAGTGATATAGCCCTTATGTCCAGCAAAACCATAAGCGGGATATTTCTCATCTAGTTGGCGCATGATGCGATCTCGATAAACCTTAGCCAGAATCGAAGCTGCGCTGATTGTGTGAACTACTTGATCGCCTTTCCATACCGCTAAGTTCGGTAGCGCTAAACCTGCGATTGCATAACCATCAGTTAAAACATAAGCCGGGGAAACTTTAAGTGCTTGAACTGCTCTTCGCATGCCATCAAGATTCGCGGCATGCACGCCACGTGAATCAACTTCGGCAGCTGGAATTTCAATAATGCTGTAAGCAAGACTGTGCTCAAGAACTAAATCAAAAAGCGCTTCGCGTTTATTCTCTTTTATCTCTTTGGAATCACGCACTGGCGCTAGATCAGGATGAAACGGATCTTTCAAGATTACTGCCGCCACTACTAATGGGCCAGCACAAGCTCCACGACCGGCTTCATCAACTCCGGCGATTGGGGAAATACCAGCTTCAATAAGTAGCTGTTCGATCACCTTCATAGTATTTACTTTGTTTTGGTTTTAACTTCTGGTTGATTTAAGGCATCAACATTTGGAACCAAAGAAATATTCTTAATTGGCCAGATAACTGCAAGCACGCGACCAGTGACTCGATTTAGCGGTACAAACCCTTTATTTATATCGTCTTGGTGGTATCTGGAATCAGCACTAGCGCCACGATGATCGCCCATCACCCAAAGTTTTCCTTTAGGCACCGTGACATCAAAGTTCATATCGCTTGGCACATTGCCAGCAAAAACATATGGCTCATTCATTTCTTGGCCATTAACCGTAAGTTTTCCAGTAGTTGTACAACAAATTACGCGATCGCCCTCAACGCCAACGACCCGCTTAACTAAGTATTGTTTAGCTGGGTTTGGCAGAACCCCAACTGCTACTAAAGCAGCTTTAGCTTTTGCAATCACAAAAGGTGCATCACTTACATCTGCAGCTGGCAACCAATTATCTGGGTCACGGAAAACGACTACATCGCCGCGCTTTATATTATTTGAGATAAATGGCAATCGATTTACTGCTACACGATCATCGATCTGAAGTGTGTTCTCCATCGAACCAGATGGAATAAAGAAAAACTGAACTACAAAAGTTTTTATGAAAAGTGATACGACAAGAGCAACGACAATTAGAAAAGGAAATTCTTGAAGGAAGGTCCGCTTGCGTCTCATCTGCGCAAACCGCGTTTAACTTTGAAAGTTATTCGGCTGGCTTATCTTCGGCAGCTGCTTCTGCAACTACCTCAGCAGGAGTTTCTACTACTGCTTCTTCAACGGCAGGAGTTTCAACAACTGGAGTTTCGATTACTGCTTCTTCGACAGCAGGTGCTTCAACAACAGCTTCAACTACCGGCTCAGGAATAACAACAGGTTCTGGTGTTGAAAGAATGCCATCGCCGTAACCTTCAACGCCATCGCGCTTTTCGCGAATCTTGGCAGCCTTACCGCGTAGATCACGTAGGTAGTAAAGCTTGGCGCGACGTACATCGCCCTTCTTTACTAGTTCGATCTTTTCAATAACTGGAGTGTGTACTGGGAAAGTACGCTCGACGCCAACACCGTAAGAAACCTTACGGATGGTGAAAGTTTCGCGAACGCCATCGCCTTGGCGACGGATTACGATTCCCTGGAAGACCTGAAGACGGCTCTTGTTACCTTCGATAACGCGAACAGAAATCTTGAGCTCATCGCCGGCACGGAATTGCGGGATGTCTTTGCGCAGGGATGCTGCATCAACGGCGTCAAGAATGTTCATTTTCGTCCTCTTTATCTAGATCTAGTCGCGGCTTAAATAACCACGGCAGACTGCGTATCTTGCCACAGGTCATCGCTTAAGCGTAAATCGAGCCTGGACCTGACCCGAGGCTGCGGCTCGGGCTACTGGCTTAGCCGGAATGCAAGCGTGGCGTGCAGGGCAGGGGCTGCGGCAATCGTAGTGCCGGCAACGGTAGTGACCTTGGCGCCAGCCTCATCCGCGATTAGACCGCCAGCTGCCAGATCCCATTCCTGCAAGCCCTTTTCAAAGTAGCCATCAAGGGCGCCCATCGCCACATGGCAGAGGTCAACAGCTGCTGCCCCATTTCGGCGAATATCGCGAATTCGAATGAGCAACTCAGAAAGCTGGGCTAATTGGGCTGGCCGAGCATCAACATCGTAGGCAAAACCCGTTCCGACTAGTGCGCGGTTAAGTTCGACGCCTTCGTTGCAAGCAATCGCTTGATCATTGAGGAAAGCCCCGCCGCCTCGGCTAGCCGACCAAGTCGAATTAATCGTTGGCGCAACAACTACCCCGACCACAACGCCGGCGGAATCTTTTGCCGCAATACTCACATTCCAACCAGGCAAGCCATATAAATAATTAACGGTGCCATCGAGCGGATCAATGACCCAAGTAATTCCTGATTTTGAGGTTCGCTCAGAACCTTCTTCGCCGATGATGCCATCGCCAGGGCGGGCTTTGAGAATTTCGGAAACGATGTGGTTCTCGCTCTGCGAATCCATCTGCGTGACCACATCGATAGCGGTGGATTTCGATGTAACCTCAAAAGCTGCTGGGCGGTTTTGTAATAATTCGCCCGCTTCGCGCCCTACTCGTTTCGCTAATTCCAGAAGTTCAGCGATCAACTTTGCATCAGTCATTACACAATTCTACTCACCTGAAATCCCGCTAATGTCACGGCTCATCGGTTAGGCTCTGAAAACTATGAGCGAACTGCGCGTGAACGGCAAGTCTGAAGATGGCCTATATCTGTCTCTACTAGATAGTGATGGCAAAGAATTCAGTGTCCGCATTAGCGACACCTTGCGCTCTACTGTTAATCAACCACGTTTGATGTCTGTGCAAGATGAAGAAGTTGCACCGATTTCAGTTAAAGAAATTCAACGTCGTTTGCGTACTGGTGAATCGCCAGAGTCAATTGCCCAAGATGGCAATATCACCGTTGAAAAAGTAGAACGCTTTAGCGGTCCAATTTTGCAAGAACGTCAATTTATTGTTGATCAAGTTGCCACAGTGATCGTGCGCAAAGAACCCGGACGCGAGCCAGTTAATTTCGGAGATGCAATTGTTCTACGTCTTGCACCGCGCGGTGTTGATATCACGCAGATTAATTACAACTGCTGGCGAATCGAAACTGGCATCTGGACTATCCAAGTTACTTATCCAACTTCAGACGGTCATGGTGTTGGACAATGGGAATACGATCCAACTCGTCGCGCACTAAACGCTCTCGATGACAATGCTCGTTGGTTACTTGGCGAAGAAACTCCGGCACCTCGCGCACCACTTGAGCCAGGTTTGATTTATACCGAGCAAGTTGATCGCACTCCTCGTGCAACAGAGGCGGTCCGCGAAACTCCTCGCTTAGTTTCAATCCGCACTGATGCTGATTCAGAGTCTGCCAAAGATGGCGTACAAGGTCGCGCAAAAGTGCCAAGCTGGGATGAAATTATGTTTGGTCAGAAGAAAGATGAAGATTAATTAATCGTCTTTTGCAATAACGGCACGTAATTCTCAAGTTCAGTAAGTGCGCCGTGGTGACCAATCATTGAACTCTCTAAGCTTTCACGTTCTGCCTCAATCAAAATTACGCCGCCTTTGGTGATTGCAATAATTTCGCCCATACGATCGAAAGTATCGGCGCTGGGATTTGGACCAAATAAGCCAGCAGTAATTGCATCTTCGCGGGTATAGATATCGGCGCGATCGCCTAGGTATTCTTCCCAGCGAGATTTAACCTCATTGCGGGCAGCTAGCGAATCAAGTGCTTCATCTAGATATAAATGGCGGGCACGAGGCTCCCCCGCAATCGTGGTAATGCCAGTTAGTAATTGATTATCGCGACCCATCACAATTTTCTCTTCAACATTGATCATGCCGTGGTCGGCAGTAAGCCAAATGCGGGTTCCTTTCGGAAGTTCAATAATCAATTGCTTAGCCATGTGATCGAGCATGGTTAGCGCCGCCAGCCACTTATCAGAACCCACGCCATCGTTGTGGCCAGCTGAATCAAGATCATTCATGTAGAGATAAACCAACGATGGTGATTTAGCTAAAGCTAATTTAGTTTGCGCAACTAAATCATCGACCACATTTGCGCCGCGATAAGTTGCCCCACGAAATACCGCTTGTGTGAATCCGGTATTTTCATAACGCTTAGCTGCCACATGTGAAACGTTTACACCAGCTGCAGTTGCTCGCTCAAATAAAGTCGGTACTGGTTGCCAATAAGTCGGATCAACTCGATCATCCCATTTCAAGGCATTGAGAATTCGGCCATTGCTACGTGGCACTCGCACGGTGTAACCCAACATGCCATGCGCTCCTGGCAAAGTGCCAGTGGTAAGTGTTGCTAGCGAGGTTGCCGTGGTCGAAGGAAAAGCAGTCTGCACTCGCCCACTTCGGACAAAGGTTGAAAGCGTTGGAATGTATTCGGCATATTTATCAATTACGTCATCGCCTAAACCATCGATTAAGAAAAGTACTTCGCGGCCACTTGGCGATTCACCAGCACCGATTTCATCACGAGCATCTAATACCCCAAGCCCCGCAACAATTGCCGGCAAGATTTGATGAAGATGCATGCGTTAAGGTTAGGGCATGAAATCCGCACTTGTCTTTTCGCCCGAGGTTGCAGCTGCGCTTGCGAGTAATTCGCCGATTGTTGCTCTCGAATCAACGATTATTAGCCACGGATTGCCTCGCCCATCGAATTTAAATGTGGCCCGCGAAGTTGAAGCAATCGTGCGCGAACATGGTGCAACTCCAGCAACAATTGCGATTCTAGATGGTGTAGTCCATGTCGGATTAACTGATGAGCAACTGGTAGCGATCGCAAACCGCGATGACATTAGCAAAGCATCTAGCCGCGATCTAGCGGTTTTGGTAGCGAGCCAGAAGTCAGCCGCCACCACAGTTGCGGCCACTGCTCACTTAGCTGCACAAGCTGGCATCAAAGTTTTCGCAACTGGCGGTTTAGGTGGCGTGCATCGTGGTGCTAACGAGTCCTTCGATGAATCTGCTGACTTAACGGCGCTCTCCGCGCTAGACATCACAGTGGTTTGCGCTGGCGTTAAATCAATTCTCGATGTGGGCGCAACGCTTGAACGCTTAGAGACTTTAGCTATTGGATTAGTTGGATATAAAACAAATGCATTTCCAGGTTTTTATTTGACCGATTCAGGTTTTACGTTAGAGCATCGCGTTGAATCTGCGGCCGATATCGCTGCCGTAATCAAAGCTCGCGAGTCAGTTGGTACTAATAGCGCAGCACTTCTTGTTGCCAACCCAGTTGCAAACGAGATGAACCGTGCAAAGCATGATCAGATTCTGGCTTCTGGGCTATCAAAGGCAGAGGCTGCTCACATAATCGGTAAAGATGTAACACCGTTCTTGCTAGAGCACTTCCACACCACTTCAGAAGGTGAATCACTTTCGGTCAATATTGAAATCATCAAATCAAACAGTGCTCTAGCTGCTGATATCGCAGTTGCCGCCAACTAAAAATGTCGAAAATTCTCTGCATTGGTGAAGTAAACCTCGATGTAGTTGCAATTATCTCTGGTGCAATTAATTACGGAAGCGATACAGCTGCAAAAGTTTCAACTCATGGTGGTGGCGCAGGTGGCAATGTTGCTGCTTGGCTACGTATCGCCGGCGCTCAAAGTCACATGTTGGCGCGTATTGGAAAAGATGCCGCCGGCGTTGCAGTACGCAGCGAGTTCGATCGACTAGGCGTTACCTACTCTGAAATAGATGTGCATGGCGCACCCACTGGAATTGTCGTCGTCATCGTTGATAAAGATGGCGAACGAAGCATGTTTCCTGACAATGGTGCAAATAGTGGTTTAACTTTGGCTGACCTGCCTGAGCTCGAATCTTTCAATGCGGCTTACATTTCGGGTTACGCACTTCTTGATCCAAAATCTCGACCTGGAATTCTGCAGATGATCGGCAAAATAAAAGCGGCTGGTCTAAAGATATATTTTGACCCAGCAACTGTCGGTGGCATGTCTGGTGTGCCAATTGCCGAAATTCGGGCTTGGATAAACCAAGTGCACTGTTTATTACTAAATGAAGATGAGGCAAAATACTTATCGTCAACTACTGATCTTGATCTAGCAATTGCTGATTTACTGCAAATCTGTCCCACTATTGTGATCAAGCGAGGATCAAATGGCGTTGTTGCAGCTAATCGTGGCTCTGCTGCAATTTCATTGCCGGCAATTTCTGCTCAAGTAATAGATACCACTGGTGCCGGAGATAGTTTTGCGGCTGGATTTATCGCTGCCGATCAAGCCGGCCTTGATTTCACGCAATCACTTGGTGCTGCTCTGACCATTGCCGCCAAGTGTGTTGCAATCGTGGGGGCGCGCCCAGCCCTAGATGCGCAGGTTTAGCCCAACTTATTGGCAGAATCACCGCCATGGCTACGGCAAAGACACCTTCTAAGAGCGCCGAAAAATCGAAAAAACCAGTTGGTCCTAAAGCTGGCGAGTATCCCGGCAAGATTGTTGACGTTGATGTTTCATCTGAAATGTCAGAATCATTTCTCGAATATGCATATTCAGTAATTTATTCACGCGCACTTCCTGATGCGCGCGATGGTTTAAAGCCAGTTCACCGTCGCATCCTGCATCAGATGTCTGAAATGGGTCTGCGTCCAGAACGTGGTCACGTAAAGAGTGCTCGTGTAGTTGGTGAAGTAATGGGTAAGTTGCACCCACACGGCGACGTCGCAATTTATGACGCCTTAGTTCGTATGGCGCAAAGTTTCTCAATGCGTTTGCCGCTAATTGATGGTCACGGAAACTTTGGTTCGCAAGATTCCGGGCCAGCTGCTATGCGTTACACCGAATCTCGTTTAGGTGCAGCGGCCATGGCAATGGTTGCCGAGTCCGATGAAGACACCGTTGATTTTGGCCCTAACTACGACGGTCAATTACAGGAGCCACTAGTTCTGCCTGCTGCTTATCCAAACCTGCTGGTAAATGGTGGTTCTGGTATCGCAGTTGGTATGGCGACCAATATGGCGCCCCACAACTTAGGTGAAGTAATTGCGGCAACAAAATATTTAATTGAAAACCCAAAGGCAACCCTTAAGCAGCTAATGAAGTTTGTACCAGGTCCTGACTTTCCTACTGGTGGCGAGATTGTCGGCATCGAAGGAATTCAAGATGCTTATGAAACCGGCAAGGG
>Ga0315902_10012051_pt1 | contig 11302 bp, 15 predicted proteins | sample LakEriMetagenome_9_FD_203523 | JGI IMG/M metagenome (GOLD analysis project Ga0315902, IMG submission 203523) | Freshwater fungal communities from buoy surface, Lake Erie, Ohio, United States - Buoy 12 MA117 | ecosystem: Environmental > Aquatic > Freshwater > Lake > Lake biofilm | place: USA...
TTTATTGCTTCTGATCCTGTTTGGGAAAAGAAGTTTAAAGATGCAGGGGTTCCAATAATTGGTGATGACATTAAATCCCAAGTTGGAGCAACTATTACTCATCGCGTTCTAGCAAAACTATTTGGTGATCGCGGGGTGCAATTAGATCGCACCATGCAACTAAACGTTGGTGGAAACATGGACTTTAAAAACATGTTAGAAAGAGATCGTTTGGAGTCAAAGAAAATCTCCAAAACCCAAGCCGTTACTTCTCAAATTGATCACGACATGGGTAAAGGCAATGTTCACATTGGACCAAGTGATTATGTTTCTTGGCTTGATGATCGCAAATGGGCTTATGTTCGCCTAGAAGGTAGAGCATTTGGTGATGTGCCTTTGAATTTGGAATACAAATTAGAAGTTTGGGATTCACCAAACTCTGCAGGAGTAATCATTGATGCATTACGTTGCGCCAAGATTGCCATGGATAGAAAAATTGGTGGAGCACTAATTTCATCATCAAGCTATCTAATGAAATCCCCACCGGTGCAATTTGATGATTCCGAAGCACGCGATAACACCGAACTATTTATTGCCGGAAAAATAGAAAGATAAGGCTTAGAACTTTAAGCCGTTTTTAGTCAGGATTCGCAATCTGACTAGCATTAGTCCAGCGGGCCTTTAGCTCAGTCGGTAGAGCAACAGACTTTTAATCTGTGGGTCGTCGGTTCGATCCCGACAGGGCCCACTTTGGTTTTCCTCAGGAAAATCATTATTTTCTAATCCAGATTCAATCGAAACCAATTGCTTTTCGTTTTTCCCGAACAATTTCCGAACATGAGACTCAGAAAAAGCCTTGTCCATGTTTTTAGCTGTTGAAGCAAAGTCTGAAGGAAACAACTCGGCATAGTGTCTCAAGGTCACTGAAGGGTCTGAATGACCTGCAATTTTGGCAACCACAGTTATTGGCTCACCCATTTGGATCATCAAGGAAACAGCTGTTGTTCGCAAATCTTTAAGGGAAGCCTTACCAAGATTGGCTTGAGCTAGTGCAGGGGCAAAAATCCTTTTGGTAAAATTGCTGATACTGATAACCCCATTCTTTGAGTTTGTAAAAATAAAGTCATCATCTGATTTTGCGTCTAACACAGATTCAATTCTTGAAACAAAAAATTCAGGCAGGGGCAAAGTTCTAACGTGATTGGTCTTAGTGGACTTCAAATGAAATTGACCACTAACCTCTGAAATACTTCTCTCAATGATCAAGATACGATTTTTCAAATCAAAATCTTTTTTCTTTAAAGCGATAGCTTCAGCCCACCTCGGACCCAAAACCCCCATCAGTAAAATTAATAATTGATACTCCCCACACGCAATAGCAAGTTCTTTTAACTCAACAAATGAAAAGACTCTTTTCAATCTGGACTTCTTTTCAAATTTCATCCCTGCATTTATGACTCGACCGTTACTTCCTCTTGCAACATTTTTTGAAAGATAACCCATATCAACAGCATGATCCAAAACCCTTACTAGAACGTTTTTTAGTGCTCGGTTTCTTCTGTCAGGACTCACATTTTGCTTCTCTGCCTGCAATAACCAGTTTCTAATCTCTATTGTCTTCAAGCTGTTAATTCTTCGATTACCGAAAAAAGGTTCAATATGAGAACCCCACAATGACTTTATTTCAGCTACAGTCTTTGGAGACTTTGTTTGCATAGGAACAAGCCATTCATCAAAAACTGTAGTAGTTGTCTTCTTGCCCTCTGAGTAATCAAGCAGAGTTCCGTTAGATTTTGCAATTGATTGATTTTTATCAAACAGGCTAGCTTCCTTTTCTGTATTGAAAGTCTTACTTCTGTTTTTACCCATCAAGTCACGGTATCGGACTTCATACCCAACACCTTTGTTACTTCTTTTTATTTTATGAACACTCACTCAGCGAGCCTTGTCATATTTGAAGTTCTTTCGCCATGACCTACGGATTCAATCCAGTTATGTCTACGTGCATAAGCAATTCTGTCCCTGATAGTGAGAGGTTTCGCATCATGTACTTCAGCAAGTATTTTTTGATAATCTTTAATGCCCAAAGCCTGTAGGTTTAGGTAGTCAACTGTTGTGGCTTTATTAATTCCTAATGATTCAAAATCATTCTTATTCGAATTATTGAAACTTTTTCTAAGTTCTAACCAGGCATTCAGCCGAAGTTTTACATCAAAGCTTTCGAGCTCTTCGAGTGGTAAAGATTCTGTATCACTTTGGATTAAGCCATGAAGTGTTTTGGAAAGATTTCTTGCTTTTTCTGTTAATTGAGACTCGGAAGTAGATTCAGGTGCAACAATTTTTAAAGAAGCCTTTGGACTAATTCTAAAAGAAGTAAGTTCTTGATCTTGTAGATTTGTCCATTTGAAAATGATTAAGGAAATTAAAAAGCCTGAGGTTGTTTTCTTGAATTCCCCCATAATTGCAGTTTGATCCTTTGGCCTAACTTCCCAATAATCAAACGTCCCAGTGTTTTTCATTCTTCCTCCTCTTCCTATTATAGCATATTGACAGGGTATGACAATATAGGCTATAATTTACTATATACACATAATAGCACAAGAAAGGGGGGTTGAACATGGTAAATGAACCGTGGATTGACTCCAAGCAAGCAAGTAAACACCTAGGCTCTTCAGCCGACTGGCTGGTTGCCAATATCCAAAAGCTACAAATCCCTCATTCACGTTTAGGCAGGCAATACAGATTCAGGCTAACTGAGCTGGATAGATGGATTCGAAATCACTTTGATTCAAATGAGGAGGGAGTATTGAATGTATAAATTCCCTGAAGATTTTGAAGTAGAAAAAGACTACTGGATTTTTTGTAAGCAGCATGAAAGTGTCAAGGATGCTAGGAAAGAATTGATCGGAATAATTCGTTCTGGATTTATAATCCCCGATTCTGTTCTTGTTGATATTTCTAGAGCCTTACAAAAATTAGAGACTATGAGTGAACAAGATTTTAAGAATATGACTCATCTACTTTTTGGTAATTATAAAGTAACTTTAGATATGTTTGGCGAGTACCAAGATAATTTTAGATTTCACTTAAATGATCAGGAGATGGCAAGTGAATAATAATATATACACTGAGACTGAAGATAATCAACAAAAAGTTTGGTCCAGAATTGAACACTTTGCCTTCATTTCTGACGATAAAGACAGAGATGAAGTCATTCGTGAATTAGAAAGGCTCAATGGATCAATATTCATTGAGACAGACAGTATTGAAGAAAGAATTATTCTAGTAACAATAGAAATATTGAAAATGATGTCAGAAGAAGAATTCTACAAAAATTGTCAAATGTATTCAAGGAGAACAAGTCAAGGAGAAATTAATTCTGAATATTTAAATGGTATACCATGAAAAAACAAATAACAAACATTTTTTATGATCTAAGAGAAGTAAGAATTGTAAATAGTCTTAAATTAAAACCGATACATAAGTTGGTTTTGTTTGTTCTAGAATCAAGAGGAAATGATATATGTCCAAAAAAATCTACTATTGCTGAAGACTGTGGATGTTCAAAAGCCACAATCGACAAAGCAATTAAAGACTTGCAAAAAGCAGATTTGATAAGAGTCAAAAGAAGATTCAACAGCTCAAATAGATATTTTCTCAACAAAGAGGCCATCCATAAAGTGGCTGAAGAATTACATGAGGAGGCATCACTTAAAAAATCAATACAATCAGAATTTGACGATCCTCATTATGATCCATGGGGGAAAGAATCAAACATTGATTTTGAAGAAGAGAAAGAATTTGTAGATATTGAAATAGACGAAATAACAAGAATCAGGAATCAGCAGGCATTAAGTAACATGTGGGAGAGTCTGAATTCAGTTAGTGGGCAATCATGAATCTGAGAGGTGGGGGTATAGAAATTAACCCCCTGCTATCTAATCTATTGAATGATAAGAATAAACATAAGAATAAAGTCAAGAATAAATAAAAGAATAAAGTCAAGAGGATTTATTAAACCAAGAAAAAACTATTACTAATTAGATTTGTTTATTCTCTCTGACTTCGTCAGTTTTTCTTTTGAATTCTTTTTTCTAAAGGAGGCGTGACGTTGACCAACCACCCAGTCATTGTTCTTCATCCAATCCTCTTTGGGAATTTGTCTCCAAAAAGCTGGACCACGATTATTTGTCTTGGCCCAAATCTCAATATGGCCTGTGCTTTTGGTTCCGTCTTTGAGTGATTCATATGGCTCAATAACCTCAAAACCCAGTTTCTCAGACACCCTTTGACTTGGAATGTTGTCTATATCTATGTGTAGCTCAACGAAAAGGTACTTGTAGCTGAAGAAAGCCACCTCAAGAATGTGCTCCAGAGCTCTTTGCATGATTCCTCGGCCTGAAAAGTTTTTATTCATCACATAAATGATCTGAACCCCACCCATGAAGTAGGCCTCCCTCAGGAAAATTAACCCCACAACCCTTTTTCCGTACTTGATCATGAACGTAGGGTGGTCAGGTTTTTCAAGCTTGTAGCTCTGGATCCAAGAGTTATGTGCTTGGAAAGAGAGCTTGTCAATGTCTTCGTCCATGTGCAGGAAGTTGTCTAAGAAGCCCTTGGCGTGACGATAAATCTCCATATGGTCTTTTGCATATCGGGGGGTAGAAGGAATTATTGATAATTCTTCTTCATTCACTTTCATAGCTAATAAATCTCCTATTCAAGATTTATTAACACCATTAAAATCTTCTATACCTCTATTTTACTCTTGTTTTAAAGACTTTAAATAAATCAAAAGATGTTATAAGAGAAGCTTTAAAGGGTTTAAAGAAGGATTAAAAGATATAAGTGGGTACTAATGCATTTTATATACCTAATCGTATGAAAGGTATAAATGTGCTCACTAATTATTTATGGATATATGAAAAAAGGCTAATCCATACCCGTTTAAAAAAATATCAGAAACTCTATAAACCTAATTTATCTCTCAAAAAATCCGATAGCCCAAAAGTGATATAAAAGCATCACAAACAACAATATCAACAAAATTGTTTCAGCATCTTTGTACTTTTCTTTCTGGAAATAGTTACCAAGAAAAGCCGTAAAACCTGCAAACACAATTAAGGTCGCAAAAGCGACAATTAAGAGTTGCATTAAAACATCAAACATTAATTAACCCTTTCAGTTCTATTCACTAAAAACCAGCCTCATTTGCTTTGTCAATAAGTTCTTTAAGATTATTTACTTTATAAGAATCAATTGTCCAAGATTCTGAATACCCGTCAAACTTACCTGCAACGTGTTCTGGTGATAGATCTGCTTTTTGGCTTTTTAGAAATCGAAGCATAGCTGTTTCTAATTCTTGAGCCGTATGACCATCAATAGGTCCACGAAGTTCTAAAAGTTCAAAGCCAGTCTTTGAATGAGTTTTAAGTCTGTCTTCTGGAAAGTTAGTTATACCTATTTGGAATATCTCCCATTTCGGGTGAATTAAGAAATAAAGATAACCATTTTGATTTGGGTCATAGCCCGTTTGGGCACAGCTAGGGCAACCTCGTCCAAATACTCGATTGCTACCTATACTTGTCCAGACATGTCCATTGAGACATTTCCAGATTAACTTTTTATTAGTACCTGCAATGACAGTTTTTGGGTCCCAACCAAAAGCCTCTTTGGCTAGCTCAGGATGGGTTGTTGCCAAATCGTTGTACCCAACCTGAAGGATTCGATTGGCACAAGTTGGACAACCACTTCCGTGTTGTCGATGTTTGACTAATGAAGTCCAAGTATGACCTTGTTTGCATTTCCATTTGAGTTTTCTTCCTGACCCTGCGACAACTGTTTTTGGATCCCAACCAAAAGCTTCTTCAGCTAGTTCAGGATGGGTTGTCGCCAAATCGTTATAGCCAGCAAGAACTTTTTGGTTTGTACAATAAGGGCAACCTTTTTGGAGAGAACTTCTTGAATTAAGTGCAGACTCCCAAGTGTGACCTTGTTTGCATTTCCATTTGAGTTTTCTTCCTGACCCTGCGACAACTGTTTTTGGGTCCCAACCAAAAGCTTCTTTAGCTAGTTCAGGATGGGTTGTCGCTAAATCGTTGAAACCGATAGCGATAGCTAAATTAGTACAAACTGGGCAGCCACTTCCAGATTTACGACTTGAACACGTTGCTTCCCACGTGTGACCTTGTTTGCATTTCCATTTGAGTTTTCTTCCTGATCCTGCGACAACTGTTTTTGGATCCCAACCAAATGCTTCTTCAGCTAGTTCAGGATGGGTTGTCGCCAAATCGTTGTAGCCGGCAAGAACTTTTTGGTTGGAGCAAACTGGACATCCAGTTTTACTTGAGGCCCTATCGTTACTTGAGACAATCCATGTGTGGCCTTCCTTGCACCGCCATTCCATTTTTTTATCTGAACCTGCGACAACTGTTTTGGGGTCCCACCCGAATGCTTCATCAGCTAATTCAGGATGGGTTGTTGCCAAATCGTTATAGCCGGCAAGAACTTTATGGTTGGAGCAAACTGGGCAACCACTTCCGGATCTGCGACCTGAACACGTTGCTTCCCACGTGTGTCCTTGTGTGCACTTCCATCCCATCTTTTTTTCTGATCCAGAAAAGACTTGTGTTGGATCCCAACCAAATGCTTCTTCAGCTAGTTCAGGATGGGTTGTCGCCAAATCGTTATAGCCAGCAAGAACTTTATGGTTGGAGCAAATTGGGCAACCACTTCCAGATGTGCGATGCGAACCTTTAGATTCCCAAGTGTGTCCTTGCTTGCACTTCCACTTGAGCTTTTTCCCAGTTCCGGCAACAACAGTTTTCGGATCCCAGCCATCAGCCTCCTTAGCCAATTCAGGATGTGTCTCTGAAAGAGGCTTTTTATCTTTATTCACATTTAAAGACTAATACTCTTCCCCGACATTCTTTATAAGTTCTAAATAGTCCTCATAAGCCATCAATACGGCTACCGGCACACCTTCATCTTTGAACACAACAGCATTTTGATGTGTCCGATTTTTGAGGGTAGAAATAAATTCTCTCAAATCAACCTTTCTATCCATATCTAATAAGAGCATGAATAAAGAGATATAGAAATAAATTTATACCAGAAAAGGGACAAGATTATTTTTTAGAAATAAGAAGAGTGGCCCTATAAGCCGGAGATAGTAGGTATTTGCCTTAAGCCCATTACTGGCAATAAAGGTAACGAAAATTAGCGAGATATTTACTAAATGGCATTTCTGGTGGTAGCTAGTGGGTTCGAACCACTGTAGGCGTAAGCCGGCAGATTTACAGTCTGCCCATAAATACGGTACGAGCCTCTAATTTAAGGATAATTTTTCTCCTAGTTAGTCCTGCACCACTGGGGTACCAAGAAAATTGGCATTTGGAGGCAACTGTTCTCTTTAATCAATCTATTTTCTAGATATTTCAGCGCGTAGTCTGACAATTAGGTAAACACTAATAAATATTCCAAAAGGTAATGCAAATAAAGAAATAATTAGTAGCGGAGGGTTTCCAAGCATAATTGGAGCAGGATCTAATTCTATTACGCCAAAAAACGATGCGAATTTCATAACTGTGGCCCAACTGAAGTCAATCAGTGAAACAATTGCCCAAGCGATCACTAAGCGAGGAGCTTTGTATTGATCATTCTTTAGATAAATAGCAAGAATTACTGCAGTGATCCCAATAGTTACGTCAAGAACGCCAGAGACTAGTCCAATTTCTGCTGGCAAATCACCTTGCAGATACGCCAAAATCAGAAAAATCCCACCAACGCGGTAAGCCTGAGTTAAAACCAAAGCAGAGATTGAAATGCTTTTAAGCTTTTCATTTACACTCTCAACTCGATAGGCTAAATAAAGCAACACGGCCGCAGGAGTAAAAGCTAGAGTTCCAAAAATTACAAAACCAAGAAAATCCATTTGATTCGAATCTTGACTCTGTGAAAATATTGGAAACTGACTAACAACGATAGCCAAAATGAACCAGATCAGTACAGCAATACTTGCTTGTCTAAATCTGCTCCAACAGTAAAAAGTAATCGCTAAAGCAGCCACTAGCCCTAGCGCAGTAGGGCCAAAATTGTAAAAGAGTTCACCCATAGTATTTGTCTGATCTAAATCAGCAAACTAATTCCAACACCTAAAGTGGATAGGCTAAGAATGACTGCACCTATAGGAATTAGTTTCACCAATGCTGCAGGTTCACCTTCAGGGGTTCGAGGAGCTCCACCAAAAAAGCCTGCTGAAATTAGTAATGGTGATGCAAAAAGGCCAATACGAAGAAGCCATACTGCCCAATCTTCAAATCTTGCGTGATCAAGCACTAATTGGCCGATGATTGCTAACACAACTAACACACCAGCATGAGCATGTCCAGCTTTAAAATATTCTCTTTGTACAGCGCTTATTTTTTCTGTTCCGGCTTGCCTCTTCAAAATCGAAAGCAGAAAGTAGCCTCCGAAAGCGATAGTGGGCAAAGAAATAAATGCCAACGCCACCATCCATCTTGATTCATCAGTCATTTTTATTCCCCTTTCTATTAGTTACTTATGCTAGGTGTTTTTCGTAACCAGGAATTATCTGTAGTTTGTTGAAGTAGAAATGTTGCTACTGACTCTGCAGTGATCGAAATTCCCACGCGTTTTCCATCCCCACTGATTCTTACTTGCCTTGGCGGACCCGAAACAATGTTTGGCAGCCGAACAGAAATCCAGTCAGAGTCACTCGCTTTTAGAAGGGATTCCATTCTGTTTTTGTCTTGAATTATCGGCTTGAGCCAGCGAAGAAATACGGGTAGCACCACGCGGTTGTAAAACCAGCCGCCACTTCCCTCTGCACCCACATTTGACATGCAGACAATTCTTTTCACGCCCGTATTTTTCATAGCGGCTAATACCGCAGTAACGGATTCTGAAACCACTTTCGTTATGGATCCTTGACCTTTACCACCGATGCCCAAACAGTGGATGACAGCGTCGACACTCCTTAGAGCTTTTTCTAAATCTTCTTGTGACCCAGCATTGCCTTCAATAATTTCTAAATTCCTGTGCTGAAGTGAAAGCTTCGAAACATCGCGAGTTAGAACTACAACTTGATCGCCACGTTTGAGAGCCAAGTCAACAACGAAACCTCCAGTCAATCCAGTACCACCTAGAACGAGGATTTTCATCAGGTTGAAACGCTCCCCACTAAACGGCCCAGGATGCCCATGCCACTGATATATGTTTATCAGGTAAACATATTAGACTAATGTTTACCTTGTCAACATCAAAACTATGAAAAAAACTGGCTATCACCACGGGCATCTAGAAGAAGCCTTGCTCGAGGCCGGAATTCGAGAGGCTAGATCTAGCGGTCCTCGAAATCTCGGCGTTACTCAACTAGCTAAAAAAGTTAATGTCTCTGCCATGGCTATTTACCGCCATTTCCCAAACGGCGAAAGTCTTCGTGCCAGCATCTCTCAACAAGCTCGTGAAGAGATAGGTCGCCAGATGCTAAAAGCTTTGGTTAAAGAAACTGATGTTAAAAAACGCTTTCAAGCGATTGGAAGAACCTATATTGAATTTGGGCTTAAAGAGCCTGGTCTTTTTTCCGTCGCTTTTTTGGATTGCCACGAGAATCCTAAGCGAGAAGATAATCCATCTATTTGGAAAATATTGGAAGAAGGAATTTTAGAAATTTGTAACGCTGGATTAATAGAGCCAGAAGAAATTCCCAACGTTGCTGCATTAGCCTGGGCAACAGTACATGGGTATGTAGAAATCGCTGGTCTATCAGAACCGTATGGTCCTAAGCCAACTAAGAAGAATATTGATGATCTTCTAGATCGAGCTTGGGTGGGAATAGTTAGTTGATTCAAAAATTTAGCAGAAATTATTTTGATGGCAATCATGATTAAGGTCGAATAGGGTTTAACTATGAAAATAGAAGAGATTATTGATGACCTTATAAGTAGTTATAATCGTGTACATTTGAAGAAAACTTGGGGTGAAACATCTCTCTTCTTTAATCCTAATGAAGCCTCTTCTCATGGCTCATACTTTTTAACTCTAAAAGAATCAGATGGTAAAAATGACAAGGCTTCAAACTTGGATAGAGATGGGATCTTCAGAGTTTCTTTTGGTGTTTCGCGTAGCTCCTTTGAAGGTCTTTTCGGGCCTAAGCCACCTCGACCCGCAAAAGGAGGAGTTGTTGAAACCGGGAACGATTTCACGCAAACCAATCTTTTAATGCCCCATCCAATCTATGCCTGGATGAACTGGCTTCAAATACTCAATCCCTCAACAGAAAATTGGCATTCAATTCAGCATCTCATTAAGGAATCTTATGAATTATCTAAAGCTCGATTTACAAAAAGGAAATAAGCGGAGTCGCCCTATAAGCCGGAAATAATTCGCCTTTCACACCTTTGTAAATCTCCGAACAATTTCCGAACATCGTTAACAAATCTAGACAGGTCTCAACACCTATTAATGAGGATTAGCCTAAGAGCTACTCGTGGGTAAATCAGGTTACTCTGGCCTTGAGTGGTTTGGCAGGGACGAACTTTTAATCTGTGGGTCGTCGGTTCGATCCCGACAGGGCCCACTTATATCTACCTTCAAAATCATTTACAAGATTTAATGATTTCAATTTTTTCGATTCATTAGAACATTGATCAACTCGATTAATAACTTAATTCTTATGTCCAAATTAACCATTGATAATGCGATTACCTCATGCCTTCGCCAGAATTTCCTTTATTATCGTTGAATAAAAAGATGAATATAAGTTGGGAGTGATTATCGGCTATCATGTAAAACAAACAAATGAATTAATTTGAGGAGTTAAGGTAAATACTTTTCTAGAAAAGAATAGATTTAACACCTTTCAAGTCCTTCTAGGATTGCTCTTATTGCTCATTCCTATATTTGTGCTTACTTATCCAAAATATGGAACAACTGACGATTACATCCTTGATACATGGTTTAACGGTTATTACACAGGAAATTTTGAAAATGAAGCAATATTTGTAACTTCAATATTTTCCAAACTTATTTCAAGCCTGTATGCCATTAATTCATCGATAGCTTGGTATGGATTAACCCTATTGATAGTAACGCTAGCATCTGTGGCAACAATTTCTCAGGTAATCATAATTTCAGAGAAAATATCTCGTCAATTGAAATTAACAATTTTACTAATTCTGTTCTCATTCACAGTTTGGAGTTACCTTGGTATCACATATACAGCTACAGCAATAATTAGTGGAGTAGCAGGATTAATACTGCTACTAAATAACATAAATAATAAGAACAGATTTGGAATTAT
>Ga0315902_10012053_pt1 | contig 11301 bp, 6 predicted proteins | sample LakEriMetagenome_9_FD_203523 | JGI IMG/M metagenome (GOLD analysis project Ga0315902, IMG submission 203523) | Freshwater fungal communities from buoy surface, Lake Erie, Ohio, United States - Buoy 12 MA117 | ecosystem: Environmental > Aquatic > Freshwater > Lake > Lake biofilm | place: USA...
AAGATTGGTTTAAACTGTATCATCTATTGAGAGAGAAGCGGCGGGCAAATTTTTGCCCGCCGCTTTTCATTTTTTTCATGGTGGGTGTTCATGGACTCGAACCATGGACCATTCGTGTATAAGACGAACGCTCTACCAACTGAGCTAAACACCCTAACTTAGTGCTTATTTTATCATATCGTTAACATTTATTATTTGGGATTTAGTCTTTTCGCCACTTCTTGTTTCTATCTCAATTTGAACAAAATTATTTGTATCAGGTACAATACTTCTAAATTGCTGAGTTTCTTCTTTAACAAAATCTTTGGATTCAAAGAATAAAGTTAATGTTTCAGTTGTTTTACCAAAAAAATATCTAACTTTTACTTCCTCAGAACTGTTTATTTCAACATCAAATCCAATTTCTGAAATATTAGTAATTGTAAAAACTTGATCTGCTTTATTTTTAAAATCAGGAGTAAATTTTGTAGCAATTCTTGAAGTTAAAAAGAAAGTCAAAACAAAGATAACAATACCGATAAGTAAGGAAATAAAGACATAAAGTCTGTAGTTTGTTAACTCAAGTCTCTCAATAGTTTTCTTCATGGGCAGTACTTTTTATTAAACCTTCTGAGGGAAGATTCTATTTCCTTCTTCATCAAATAAATGAATTGCCAAAACAGGGCAAGATTGAGCGGCCATTAAGAGCTTATTGTCATCTAATTTTTCAGCACCTTCCTTAATAATAGCGATGCCTTCATCGTCTAAATCAAAGGCATCTGGCGCAATTACAACACAGGTTGCAACTCCAATACAAGCTTTTCTATCTACATATATTTTATGAATTTTTTTCTTTGGTAGGTTATTCTCCATAGTTGATTACTTCATTAATTCTATCAATCATTTCTTGCATTTCTTCGTCAGAAAGTTGATGAATTTTTGCTCCTTGTTCTATTGTATCAAAACTAGAAGCAAAGCAACCCACACAGGATAAACCATAATCTGTAAGAACTTCAGCAGCTTCAGGGTATTTAAAAACTACTTCGCCCAAGTTCATATCTTTAGTTATTATTATTTCTTCTTTATTTTGTTCCATAATCATTTAGACCTTTCTCCAATGTTTCTAGCGGAAGTGTAGCACATTTCACTCTAGAAGTTGTTAAATTTACCCCAATTAATTCTAAAAGCTTTTTTTTATCTAATTTCTTAACCTCTTCAAGACTTTTTCCAATTATTTCTTCAGTCAAAATTGCAGATGAAACTACCCCTACTGAGCAAGAAGTAGCGGTAAACTTGGCATCTATAACAATCCCGTTTTCAATTTTTAAGTACAAATCCATCTCATCCCCGCAAGACTCATTAACCCCATGTTGAATAACACTTGGGTTTTCTAATTTACCCATATTCATTGGGTTTTTGTAAATTTCCATAAATTCTTCTCTATATAAATCCATAATTAAAATATAGATGATAATCTATATTCCCTCTTTTAGCAAGTTTACATCTTGTATACTAAGTAAATAGTACCTATAACCATGGTCAAACTTTCTAGTATCGAAACATAGTTTAAAGGTAAATTAAATAAACCGCCCATACAAGCGCAATTAAAGTTTTTCCTTTTTTCAATTGCATTTGCAATCACGACTATATTTAATAAAAATAAACTAATACAAAAATATTCTACAAATAAATACTCCTTGTGAAGAATAAATAAAACACCAAAAATTATTTCAAAAATTGGAAAGAGATAAGCATAAAGTTTAAATTTCTGAGCTACAAAATCGTACTCTAAAACATTTTGAACGTAAGTTTTTAAATTATAAATTTTCAGAACCCCATAAGTTAAAGAAAAAAAACCTAAGAAGTATAAAAATAAGCTTCTCAAATTTAAATCAAAAAAGAAAACAATATTTAAACTTATTAAAAAAGAAAAAGCATAAACGTAAAAAACAGGAAGATATCTAATTAACATATTTTAATTATACTTTATTTACTGAATCCTTACTGCTGAGTCTTGATTCATATCAACTTTTATCTGCTCAAGAGTTAACGGATAGTTGTAAATCTTTAATTCATCGATTTTTCCAGTAAAATTTTTACCCAAAATAAATGGTCTATTTGTACAGATTACTGGAGCATTTCCGGTACATGTATTTAAAATACTTGTAAAGTTACCGGTAGAAGAGTTATCTAAGTTACCGTTTATATATATTTTGTAATTACTTCCATTTTCAAATACAAGGGCAACATGATTCCAGCCATCACTTTCAAGATCTCTATTTCCAGCGAGTTTTAAAGTTGTTGAAGAATCAGTATTTGTATAAATGCTTATGTCTTTATTTATTAATTTAATCAGGTGACCGTTAGTCCCTAAACTTGTTCCAATTAAATCTACATTTTGTGAAGTATTGTTTCTAAGATTTATCCAAAAAGTTATTGTGGCATTACCTTCTGAATTAAAAACTCTTGAATGATAATCATTACCCTCCATGTAAGTAGTACCGTCAAAATAAAAGGAAGTATTATACTTTCCCTGAATTCCTAAACTATAGTTTGTTGATTCTGAAATATTTGAACAATTTCCAAAATTTAAAGTTCCAGATGCTTTGGTTGTATTAAGTCCTGTATTTAAAAATGCCTGGGTGTCTTTTCTAGAACCTGTCTCTCTAAAGAGAAGAGTTCTATAAAGATGAGAATTTGAATTATAGGATTTATTTCCAGAACATTCGTCAAATTTAAAATGTGCAAAAGGCTTCCCACCAGCATATTCGTGTGCAACCTGAGCCGCATCTCTTTGATAAGAATAAAATCTCAGATTATCCAGAACACCTTTACTAAACATCCATTTTTCAGCAGTTGAATTTTTGGTATAGGTCCCAGAAATCATTTTTACACCATCAAAGTATAGAACTAATTGAGCAGGAGTGACGGAAGTGTTGTAATTAATATTAATATGATGCCAAGGATCTTTTGCTCCATATAAAGATAGTTCGGTATCAGTTGTAAAAGATCCTGCCGGGGCAACTTCAAAACCATCATTAAATGATACAAGTGAGATTCCTTTTCCAGAAAAAATGAATTCACCAGTAGAACCACCATAAAATGCTGATTTGTATCTAAAGGACACAGACCCTTCTCCAGAGTTATTAATTAAGTTTGTTGCAAAAGTATCAGTATCCAAATAATTAAAGCTAAGTCCTTTACCAGTAAATCCAGTTATTCTTGAAGTAGTAGTTCCTACAGAAAGAGGGGAGGGATCTTCTGAATTTGAATTGTTATAGGCAGTTTGCCCTGAAACTTCATTGAACAAATATTCTTTTGTAGGTGAAGAACAGAATGAACTAGATCCATTTACACAATACTCACTTTTAACATCACCAAACTTTAACCCAGCCCCTCCTTGATATAAATTATTTATTTGATTTTGTATTAAAACAGTATCAAATATTTTTACTTCATCTAAAAAGTATGTTGTGCTTTCTGTAAGGGTAAATTTAAAATTGCTTAAATCTAAAGAATTTGATGCTGAATACGAAGCACTTTGTAACTCATTATCAATTATCAATTCAAAAACTCCGGTTTGACCATTTTTTTGAAAAAATACATGGGACCAATTATTAGCTGGGAGAGTTCTGTTTGAAGTTAAATTAAAGTTTGCTCCTGAAAAATTAATTTGATTTCCTGAAAGTTTATTTATTTTCAAGCCATCGGCAGAAGCAATTGAGCCACTTGAAGTATTGGTTGGTTTGATATAAAAAGAAATTGCCGCATCACTTCCCTGTCCAAAATTAAAATGAGGTGCATACAAGTTAACATTTACCTCTCCACTTGCTGTAAAAAAGTAAGCAGACCCTCCATTAAAACCTTCATCTCTAACATATGAAGTTCCATTATTAGCAAATGAAAATAGTGGTTGATTAATTGTGTTATATGAAGGAATTACTTTAGAATTATATTTTCCAAGTAAATCAACACCTGGGAAAGAAGGTGTTACAAAGGACCTTGTACACCAATTGTTTGGTAAGTTACAAGGACTACCTGAGTCCAAGACTCCCGATCCAATTACTCCTGAATTACCTAATGGGATATAGCTATTTGTGCTATTTTGCATATATGCTTGGTATTCTGGCAATGAAAGTTCCCTTGAAAATATTCTTAACTCGTCAAAAGAACCTAACCAACTTTGAGAATTTGAACCACACTCAAATGCAACAGCTTGATGACCAATACATGCGTAATTTGAAGTAGAAGGAAAAATATTTTGTTTTCCGGTACTAGCAGAGGCAGCTACTCCACCATCATCGTATATCTTCAAATGATCTGTTGCAGAGGCTCCCTGAAATCTGACTGAAAATCCTCTAAACAAATACTCAGAACCGTTATTGTTGTTGGCGATGTAATTTACTGAAGTATAATATGAAACCCTTTGATAATTTGTAGATACTCCATCATAAAATCTTCCGTATTCAAAGTAGTTATTGTTATTATCTCTTATAAAATCAATTACCGACATTGTTTTGTTGGATTGTGCCCAAATCCATCCTAAGAAAGTAAACCCCGGCCATAGCTCACTTCTAGCCTTATCAGTTGGAAAAGGCATGTCCCCTCTATGGTTTGTTCCATCCAAAAAAGGGGCTCTTCCAAAAGCACCAGTTTCAATATTATCTCTTGCAACCCAAGTAATATTTCTTCCAAAACCAGAAGAATCGTAGGAAATATTTCCAGAAGTTTCTTCAAAATTGTGAGCCATTTCAAGATCTGGAATTAATCTATCAAAAATGTCTTCAGGTTTATTTTGATAATTTTTAAATACTCCAGAAGGTGTGGAAGAAGGATCGAGATAAACTTTAACTGTTTCAGATTCTGATGTAACGGGGAATTTTACAATTATAGATCCTAGTCCATTTTTACAAGAGGAAGGTTCTGCCCAATATGAAAGTCTTTTTCCATTTTTATCTTTGATTATTAAATTATTACAATTTGGTTCAGAATAATATTTTGAATTATAAGTTGAAATTGGTAATGAAAATTTAACTTGATAATTTTGAACATTACTTGGCACATTATTAAAAGTTATCTCTTCTAACAAAACAGGAGTATTAGAAATTAAAATAGAATCATCTTTGAAATAAGAATCAAAATTTACTTCAGCAATTGGATAAATGGTGTCATCTGCAGAAGTTTGAAATGACGAGGGTCTTTGATTTGATCTAATTGAATTGTAAACAGTAGAATTAAGTGCAGGTGAAGTTCCGGCATTTTTCATATCCATTTTAATTTGCTCTTGAGTTCTGGCATAGTTATAAATTTTAGCTTCATCAAGCATTCCATTGTATTGAAGTTGAGTATTAGTTAAATTTCCTGTACCACCTCCAAGAACAATACTGGAACCTCCAATAGAAATAATATTGGAGGTTCCAGTATCAACATTTACTAAATTTCCATTTACATAAATTTTTCTCAAGTAACCGTCGTAAGTACCTGCCACATGGTACCAAATGGGATTTTTGGCTCCCAATGTCAAATATAAATAAGGGGAACTAAAATATATTCTATCTGCGTCTGCATTGTTACTAAATAAGCTCAAATTTAAATACCTACTGCTTACAGGCTCTATACTTAGACTCTGATAAGCATTACCAACACCTGTAGAACCTACGTACATAACTAAAGGAACAAAAGAAACATTATAATCTCCATAAAATGGTTCAGAAAATGCTACCCATCCCATCAGAGAAATTGGTTGAGTTAACCCGGTAGTCATTGTTGAGGAAGTTACTGAAAATAAATTTTTAGTTGTTGAAGCATTAGTTGTAAAGTCGTAAGAATTTCCAATTTTTCCAAAAGTATTCCAAGAATTTTGATTAGTTGCCGAGGCAAACATGGTCAAGGTATTGTTATTACCTGAACCATCAACTGCAGTAGTTGTTCCATCGGAAGCATCTAATTTATAAAAAGCAGTTGCATTATTTCCATATGCAGAATAGGTTGGTTTGTAACCGTAAAGTAAAGTTACTTGACTATCTGATAAATAGTTATCATATATTTTAAAATCATCAATTAAAGCGTTGATTGTTTCATTATTAGTACCAGAACCACCAATTCTTATTTGATTTGTATTTGATCTATCACTAGTGTAATTATTAAAACAATAATCTTCATCTTCTAATTTAGAATTTATATAAAGCTTAACTCTTTTAGAATTTGAGGTTAGGACAATATTATCCCAAGAACCAGTTGAAAAAGTACCAGATGATTCAAGGCTTGTCCCACATAAACTTGCACTGTATTTTTGAGTTCCTGCGTTGTACTTAATATTAAAGCCACCTGTTCCTGATTTATATAATAAAAATCTATCATCAGAAGTATTTCCCAAAACTTTAGTCCATAATGAAAAAGTTACTTGAGAATTTAAATTTATAAAATTACTATTTGGAATTCTAATAGTGTCTGTTCCAATTCCAGGACTACTAAAGGCATTGTTAAAAACGCCAGCAACATTTAAATTTGAAGAACCTGGGTAACTTGCTTCTGCATTTATATTTGAATAATCAAAAGCAACATTTCTATCAATCTCATCAAAAGGATAATATCCCATTAAATTAAAGTTCATTAAATTTCCTTGATAAGAAAAAATATTATATTTTAAAATATTTGATCCTTTTTTATATTCATCCATTACATCGGTAGATGTTAAAGCTGTTTTAAAAATCTTAAATTCATCAAGGTAACCTCTCATATAATCAGTGTTATAAATTCCAGAGGCATTTCCACCGATATTTATCCTACTCATACTTGTACCAGAACAAGCATTTAAACTACATGCTGAAGGGTTGGTATTTGTAGTATCAATATTTCCATTAATATAAAAAGTATTTGTTTTTGAATCTTTATCGTAAACAAATGAGATGTGGGTCCATTTATTAATAGGCATGGTTCCGGCCGAAGAATTTAAATAAGTACTTGCCCCAGACCCATAAGTAAAAATTCTCATGTTTTGATCGTAGTAAAGTGTGTAACCTTCCCTTCCTCCGGTTGTTTGACCGAAAGAAATTACTGTTTGTCTAGAATTTGGATTTGATAAAGGTTTTATCCAAAATGAATAAGAATAATCAGAATCAAATGTTAAATAACTATCCGCATGACTTCCGGGAATGGTTGAGATATCTACGTAATCATTTAATCCATCAAAATAAAGACACCTACCTTCTACACAATTATCTTCCAGAGTAATATTTGGTTCGTTTCCAGTTAGAAGATTATTTGATCTAATTCTTCCTAAATACGAATCATCTAAATTTCCAGATGAATCTTTAACATAGATTCCAGCAGCCTCATTGAATTTAAAATAAACCTGTGGAGATGCAAATCTTTCTTCTGGATTTGTTGTATAAACAACATTTGAATTATATTTTCCAAGTAAATCATAGCCAGGATAGGAAGGTGTTACAAAAGACTTTGAACAATAGCTATTAACTAAGTTACATGTATTAACAGATGTATCAAAAGTACTCGAACCGATTGTTGTATTGTTTGTATAGGCCTTAAGCTCAGTATCAGTAAGAGCTCTTGTAAAATATCTAACTTCATCAAATGCTCCTGAAAAGAGGTAAGCATCACTTTCCTGACCTAAATATAACTTAGTAATACTATTGAAATAATAATTTATGTAATCAGTACCTGGACTATTATCTGGAAAAGATAAGATACTATTATTCGAAATAATTTTGATTTGATCATAAAAAGAACTACTTATTCCTGTAAAAATATATCTAGAAGTAGGGGTTGGTGTAGGAATAGAGGCATATTCTAAAGTTTTTCCTTTATATTTAAAAAATATATTTGACGAGTCAGCTATAGAAAAACGATGGAAAAGATATTGCGAACCTGAATTATCTATGAATATAGGGCGTATTTGAGGATTCGTATTATCAATTCTTGTCCATGTAAGAAGGGTGATTCCAGTTCCTGCTTCTGCAGTAACTCCGTCAAAAGGAAAACTAGCATGTGTTACATCTAAACCATTTAAATACAAACCGCCTCCATATGCTCCGGATGAGGTAAATACCGCAGAAGATGTTTTTCCAAGATTTTTGTTTGTGCCAATACCTGAAATATCGTAGGTTAAATTTCCTGAGGTTTGTTCAAAAGTGTAAGCTGTATTCAAGTCAGAAATTGCTGCATCAAAAACTTGACTAGGTGGGTAAGTCTTAGCATTTGAATTATTGTTTCCATAATAAATATATAAACTTTGTGAACTACTTCCTTTAATAGAATATTTATCATTTCCATATAAATCAGGGTTCATTTTTACATAAAATTTTGAGGAAATTGAATTACAATTTTCTACCCAAAAAGGCAGAACTCTATAAAATTCATCAGTAACTATTATTCCAGAACAATCTGAATTCATTCTTTTACCTGAAACAGGGGAAGAAGTATCAACATTAAAACTTACTTGAAAGTTAGGTACTGTTAAATTAGGTAAGGAATTTACATTCACTTTTAATCTATATGAATAATCCCTATCGTACCAAAAACCTTTTTTCCCTAATGCAATAAATTCAGAATCAAAGGACTGATTTAGAGAAATTTTTTCAGCAACACTTTTTGTAATATCAGTTTGCCAAAGTGTTTTTCCATGAGATGCATAACCATTCCAAGGTTGTGAGTGATAAGTAATTTGAGTACTACTTAATGTTTGTGAATAAACAAATACTTCATCCATTCCCCCAAAGAAAAATTCAGAGGGATAAGTGGCAGTATATTCATTAGTATTTATATAACCACCTACTGTTAATACACCGTTTGGGTTTGTATTTCTATAGCCATTGTTATATGTATATGTAGTGGCTCCTTTAATATAATTTGATGCAATTGAATTTCTTGTATCATCAAATTGGGTGTAATATAAGTACCAACTTCCATCAAACAAATTATGTGTTCCAGAAATAAAGGCAGCTTTTGCATTTAAGTTATTATCTATATTTCCACCATATTGTTGATAGAAATCGTTGCTATCATTTGTATTAAAGTTGTAATTAAAATTGGAAATAGCAGTCGCAGTGTTATATCTTGAGTTAGCATGATTCGAAAAACCTGCTTGGAAAAAATTATCACTATTGTTACCAAATATTACATATGATTTTTTATTAATATTCGTTGAGTATTGCTGAATTGTAGAATTAAATAAACCTCCTGTATAATAAGCTCCTCTAAACCAAGATTGATCCTGTCCAAAAGACACATACTCATCAATCTCACCTTTAAAATTTGATTTATTAGAATTTGATGCCTTGCCTAAAAATAATGTAACATTTTCTCTTGCTATGGTTACATCTGAGGCAGCATCGCTAGCAACAACTACACCATTTATAGAAATGTACCTTTTATTTTCAATTTGAGCCGTGAGTAAATTTATCCAAGTATTTGAATTGGCATAAATTGCATACTTACCAGCAGAAGAAGAAATTCTTGAGGATGGAGAAATATTATTCAAACAAGGTGTTGCAAGAGTAGATGATTCTGTTCTTGAGTTATTGTAATCTAAAATGAATCTTAACGTTCCATCAGAACATACATTATAATCCAGTGCATAACTATAATTACCCGGGGAAGTTGTTCCCCAAGAATGGATTGTCCTTCTATCTCCAACATCTCCGAAAGGTTTTATTTTATATTTAAATCCAAATCCTGGGTAACCTGATAAAAGAGGTAAAAAGTTAACAGGATTATTTTGATACAAATAATCTGTGGAGGTCCCGTCAAATGTTACAGCTAATGACGGTCGGGTTATTTTAGTCCAATAAAAATCATAGAAATAAGAATAAGAACCAACTTTTTTTGGAGTTATAGCATCTGGTGTGAATAAAACTCCGTTTGTAGTACAACTTGCAACTCCATCACTTTCATTATACTCAGCTGCATTACAGGTACTTCCAGTCTTATTAATATTTTCGAAATTAAACATTTTACCCATGCTTTCCCCATTTACTGTATATCCGTTTGCCCTTGTTCCTTCTGGTTTAATATAAGAAATCATGGAATAAGCGTTGGTTAACGCTGTCATTTTTAGAGGTGTAGAAACAAATACATTTTGTCCATTAAAGAAAAATGCATTTTTAAAATAACCTTCTGGAAAAGTATTTTTATTATCTATAATTGAACCAGAAGGAGAAGTACTAACTGTATTAATTAACTTACCGTTATTTCCCAAATCGGATCTATCTTCTAATTCATTATTTGAAATTGCATCAAAATTATAGTTTAATTTTAAATTTGGAATTGTAGCAGTAAACAAGGTTGTTTGAGCAACTGTTGAAATAGATGCAAATTTGTTTGAATAGTAAATATAATAAGTATTTATACCACCACTAACTCCGGAAGTTCCATATAAAGTAGGAATTATAAAATATATATTTGTCTTGAAGGTATTGCAAGATTCAGGATCAACCCAGTAGTTTAATAAATTTCCTGATTGATCAACTATTCTAATATCAGAGCAATCTGAATTTAATTGACCTGATGAAATCAGACTGTTTCCAGGTAAAGTAGTTTCTGCAATAAAATTTGTTAAATTAGTTGAATTAGAATAAGTAATTTGAATTTTTTGTCTTCTTAACCACAATTCATTAAACCAAGCATCACTAGCTTCAACTGGTCTAAATTTAGAAAAGAATAAATAAACTGAAGTAAGTGAAAGTAAGAAAATTAAAAACATCATAAAATTATGACTGTAAATAAATCTCTTACTAAAAATATATGCAAAAAAATTTCTAAAAAAATTTTTTAATTTTTCTGGAGTAATATTTTTTATTTTAAATAATATTTCAGAAAGAATTTTTTTGGCAGAATCCATATTAATATTTTATCAAAATTACAAACAAAAATTAAGGTGATATTAATTTAATTGAAAAATTTTAAGATAAAATTCTTTGAGCTTTAAGAAGTGCCTCGAATAGATCGTCTATATCTTTTTTATCATTATATAAGTAAAAACTTGCCCTTACAGTTCCTGCTAATTTTAAATGTTTGTGTAAAGGCATTGCACAATGATGACCACTTCTTACAGCAATTCCTTCAGAAGATAAAACTGAAGCAACATCATGAGGATGAATTCCAATTAAATTAAAACTAACTAAACCAGTTCTTTCAGAAATATTTTCTGTACCATAAATTTCAATTCCTGCAAACGAAACTGCTTTTTCAAAAAAATATTTTAACAATTCTATTTCATGATTTCTGATATTATCCATTCCAATATTTCTTAAATAATTTACTGCCTCACTCATCCCAATTACACCTGCAATATTTGGAGTACTA
>Ga0315902_10012055_pt1 | contig 11300 bp, 11 predicted proteins | sample LakEriMetagenome_9_FD_203523 | JGI IMG/M metagenome (GOLD analysis project Ga0315902, IMG submission 203523) | Freshwater fungal communities from buoy surface, Lake Erie, Ohio, United States - Buoy 12 MA117 | ecosystem: Environmental > Aquatic > Freshwater > Lake > Lake biofilm | place: USA...
TTAAATGGATAGCCGCCATTTCCAGGTAAGGATCTACTTCTTCTTTTATCCGAATAAGATGTCCGTTTTTTTCGAGGTCGAGCAAACATTCTTCAAGTGAACGGTATGCCATATTTGTAAAGGTAGTGTTTGGATTAAACAAAGTTCTTTGTTTCTTGTTTGATAGTTTTGCAAAAGTCTTGGCTTTCTTTTTATTAGGCCGATCAAAAATTTAAAATGGTACAAGCATATAATTTTCTTGCTTCCTGGCAATTGTTTCCGGAAAAATGCAGATTTGAGCAAGGAGAGATCCCAAAGAGTGGTTATTATAACATTGAATCAATTGACAATGGTACAACCTTGTTGATCAGCGCCAGTTGGGTAAGCCGTATCAATGAAGCTTTTTATTCATCTTATAAACTGAATCCGGACGGAGTGAAGCGATCCTTCGATCAGAAGGAATATGCGGAGGAGATATGTGGTCATATCATTAATTCATCAACGATGTTGATTGAATTATATGCAAAAGATCATCCGAAGCTGAAAGTGACACATGAAATACTTCCTAATGGTTATTTGAAAATTACGCAGTCGGGTTTTACAGATGCCGGCTCTCTGTTTACAAATACCGAGATCTATCATAAGCAAATGAGTGTTTTGCCATATGCATCTTCGATTAGTGGCGTGGCAATTCGACCAACCAAAGAAGGCGTGATCCGTCACCAGGCACTTCGCGCGATGGAAGAGCAAACAAACATGCAGCTCGATCAAATTAAGGAACAAATTGAGCTGCTCGCCCGACAGGCTCAGGAGATCGTGAAGCGCAAAGAATTATCATTAATGATTTATGATGCCAAGTTGAATTTCCGTCCTGTCATCGGCCATATTTATCATCTTTATCAAAAACATGATGATAGCTATATTTTGTCGATGATCAGTCCGCAGGAGTGGGGTGAAGGCGGACCTTTCAAGCAATTTGTTGCGTCTGCAAAGTTGCTGGCAGATCATACGTGGACGGAAGTGTAGGCGGTTACCGGTTATCAGTTGTCAGTTACTGGCATTTATTTATTCTTGACTACTGCGTATTTTTTTCCCGAAAAGAATTTCGACGCTTGTATTGTAAATGAAATGCACAATCATCGCGATTAGAAGGCTGTCACTAAGATATACGATCAAGTGAAATCCCAAAGCGAAGGGGATGATTTGCATAATTGCCTTTTCTCCCTGTGTGCCGTGCCCAAAACCGAAAACAACAGCACTGATCAGTGCTGAGAGAATCAGTGATTGGTTTGTAAGCGGAAGCAGAACCTGATAAAGCACTCCTCTGTAGATATATTCTTCACAAAATGCGGCAATCATAACTGCAGCGATCCAGAATAACCTGTCGGTATTATTCTCCGGTAGAATATGGCGCAAGGTGCTTTCTTTGTTCTGCTTGTTTTTCTGTGCAAATCCGGCAAATCCGAGTGCTGCAGCAAGGAATAATACTCCGGCTAAAACTGCATTAAATGAAAATGGACTTATCAGTTTGATTTCGAGGTTCTCGCTTCTGGCTGTAAAATAGGCGACAATGCAAAGACCAGCCTGCATTGTAATGGATTGAATATAAACAGATCTTTTCGAAATTTTAAAATCCGGTCCGGCTTCTTCCAGCGCATGAATATTTCTGAAACTTACATAGGACAACCATGGCATGGCAACAACTACAAGCATTAAAAAAAGAAGTGTCATGCCTGTGTTTTTAATTGCTTTGCTTTATCTAAAAGCTGTTGATGGATAATAAGGACTTGTGGTATTACCAGATGGAGATCATCATTTTGTATAACGTGGTCGCATAAACGCATTTTGATCGTTTCATCAATCTGATTTTTCATTCTTTTTTTTACTTCCTCTGTTGAGATTTTGTTTCTGTCCTTCACTCTTTTAATTCTCAACGCATCAGGTGCTGATACTCCGATGATGAAATCAAGGTCTTTGACGCTGCCGCTTTCAAAAAGAAGGGCTGCTTCTTTTACGATATATGGAGCATTCTGCTTGGCAAACCATTCATTTGCATCTTTGATAGTAGCCGGATGCACAATTTTATTTAGGAGCTCCAGCTTTTCTGGAATCGCAAAAACAGAAGCTGATAAATACGATGTGTTTAGTTGGTTGTTTTTATATGCTTCCTTGCCAAAAAGGTCTATGATTTGTTTCTGTATCACAGGGTTTTCCTGCATCAGCCTTTTTGCAGATGAATCGGCATCATAAACAGGAACACCCAACAGTCGGAAAAGATTTGCTACAATTGTCTTGCCGCTGCCGATTCCGCCTGTAATACCTGCTTTAAACATATCGGATAGAATTAATCCGTAGAAAAGTATTGCCTTCGGCTTATTTCTTCTCAGTTGCAGCTTTGTTCTGCTGAGAAGTCCAGTCCATACTGATTGAAGACTTTTCAATTTTGATATAGCTGCCCGGGTTTATTTCAAGTGAAAGGGTATTGTCTTCATTAACTTTATTAACGATACCGTGAATTCCGGCGATAGTAACAACTTTGTCTCCTTTTTGTAAGTTATCAATGAACTGTTTTTGTTGTTTGGCTTTCTTAGCCTGAGGGCGAATCATAAAGAGCCAGAAGACAAGGATCATTAATCCCAGAAATATCAGTTGAAAACTTCCGCCACCACCTTGTTGCGGATTACCTGCGAGTAAAGTCAGAATTGTGAACATTTGTGTATTGGTTTATTTTTTAGCGATTACTTCACCTTCAAAATGGAGGGTATATGATTCAATTGCAGTATTGCATTTTACGGTTACATCTTTTGATGCAAAACCGACTCTTCCTGCACTGTTGAATTCAGCTTTGATAACACCGGATTCTCCGGGCGCGATCGGTGCTTCAGGCTTTTCAGGAACCGTACATCCGCAGCTTGCACTTACATCTTCAATAACAAGCGGGTTTTTCCCGGTGTTTTTAAAATGAAAACTGATGATTACTTTTTCTCCATCTACCACTTTCCCGAAATTCTGCACAGAATCAATCCATTGTACTGTTGTGCGTGAGGCTGTATCTTTCGCTATTGTTTTCAGCTGCTCTTCACCGGAAGGACCGTTGTCTGGAGCTTTGGGATTGGGAGCCTGTGAGTTGCAGGCAATCAGGACGGCGGCAACGAATGCAAAAACTAAAATTTTCATTGCGGAGTATTTAAAGGTGATTAAATGTAAATTTAATTGAATTACAGGATGCAAATTTACCCTTTTGCATTGGCTTTTTTGAATTCTACTTTATTTAATTTATCATCTCTAACAAGGTCTTTGTGAATACTGTCGAGTATGCCGTTCACAAAATGCCCGCTTTGAGGGGTGCTGTATTCTTTGGCAAGGTCGATGTACTCGTTGATGGTAACTTTTGGCGGGATTGTTTCAAAATAAAGAAATTCGCAAATCCCGAGTCTGATCAGGATCATATCAAGAAGCGCTGTTCTTTCAGGATCCCAGTTTATCAGTTTTGGCTTGATCAGATTTTCACAGATTTCCTGCTTTTCTATGGTAGTTTTAAGCAGGTCTTCAGCATATTTAATTTTTTCAACGCTGATGAACTGCTGAAAATTATAGGAGTTCGGTTTACTTAAAAAATTAAGCATGAGCAGACGCATCATTTCAGCATCATCATCCCAGTTGGTAAACTGATCTTCGAGAAAATTGATAAACGTTTCATTCGGGAGGATAAGGTCTGTGAAAATGAATTCGAGAATTTCCTTTTCCTGTTTTTTATCTCTTTCCTGTGCACGGGTGTACTGCTGATAAAAAGAAGTTTCGGTTAGCTGGTTATAAATTTTACGTATCCATTCCTGAGGAATGCAGAGTTCCGGTTTCAGCTCTTTGCATGCCAGTCGGTAGGAGGGCAGTTCCAGTATTTTCCAGTAAAGCTGATTGCCGGAAATTTTTGTATTTACCTGCAGGTCTTCTGCTGTTGGCAGGTGTTTGGATGCTCTGTTCCGTGCATCAGTTTCTGCATAGCGACAAGTTTCTGTAATGGTATATGCAAGTGAGAGGAATAATAAAATACTTTGGTCCAGGCGTTTTCTAAGTTCTCCGACTGCCTGTTCGGTGCTGATTGTTCCTTCTGAGGAGGAATAGGTATAAAGTGTTTGCATCACTTTCACCCTTAAGTTTCTTCTGCTGATCATATTAAAAGAACTATTACAAAGCTGCAAATATAATGATTCAAAAGTTTTTTTAAGCAGATTAAATTATACTTGTTTCTGATCGGTTTTTTCTATAACAGTTTTCTTTCCATGGACGGTCTGTTTGCCAGTGAATTCACTCTGTTTATGGAAATTAGTTCATCCGTCCTTCCTCCCAAAGGACGATAATAAATCAGAATAGTATAATTGTTTTCAGCTTCCCACCAGTTGCCTTCAGTATCAGCTGATTCAGTAAATCCGGTTCGGTCATCTTTAACCAGATACATGTAATCATAGAAGCCTTGTTTGAAAAATTGGGTTGTTTCAAAGAAACCGGTTGAGTCATTGTAAACGAGCTGGTATTTAGGGGCAAGTTCATAACCAGTCAGTTCTCCGAACAGATAGATCTTTTTTTGATTGTAAGTATTTAATTGAGCGGGTTTGAATCGAAATGTGACTTTTGCGTAATCGGCCTGCCAGTAGGGGTTGTTGCGTTCAATGTTAGAAAGCTGGTACATGCCGTTGAAATCTCTGTAATAGGTGTACTGCAATAATTTTCTTTCTCCTTCAGGTTTTACGTAAAGATGCTGTCCGTTTGAAAGAAAGTCGGCTTTCTCAATACGGTCGGTAAGCATGCGCATACTTGTAAGGTTTACCCAACGCCATTCTTTCTGTGCAGGAAACAGACCTTCGTTTTCTGTATTGTATTCGAGGATGTTTTGCCGATTAAAAGTTGGTTGGATATTGGTAATTGCATTGTCCCATCTGTTATTTTGAAGAATCACAACTTTTATCTGCTGAAAAATATTTGTCGGCCGCAATGCCTGCACATTTACATTGAATTGCAGCTTTTGATGTGATTTTAAAAAGCTTGCATTGAAGGGTTGTACTACAGAAGCAGATGCATTTGCTTTTGGATCTACTACCAAAAACCTTCTTGTAAATGCCAGCTTACTTGTATCTCCATTCAGAAAAACTTTCAAAAGATAATTTCCACTGCGCGTAGGAGCAGTATTTCGATCTGGAATTTCAGCTGTATAATGCGTATAACGAGTAAGTACAACCGAGGAATTCCGATAGGTGCCTATACGGACATTCGTGAATCCTTTCATGTAGTCGAACTGGCTTACAGGAGCTGTAGACCAGTCGGCATTACAAAGTATATAGGTATAAGAATAGTATTTTACATCGGCGTCCAGATCATCAAAATGAAGTTCAAGCCGGTCGCTGCTGTTTAATTTCATTATCGGGTAGGCTAGCTGATCTCCGTAAACGTGGAATTTGATTGAATGAATGGAAGACATTCTCACCTGTTCGGTATTCTGTGCATAGCTTTTTGCTATCAACGTGAGTACCGTGACAAGAATTAAGGGGAACCTGTTAAAAGCCCGGTTCATATGAAATAATAATCCTTTAGTTTTACAATTTATCAAAGTTAACGGGTTTGAATATCTCATCCTTCATAGCGGGGCGACTGGTATTTAGAAAAAATACCTCGTTTTCGGGCTTTATTGTCCGTCTTTCTGTATTGGCAACTGCAATCAGTGTGGCTGTAATGGTAATAACGCTTGGTTTTGTTGCCGGCTTTCAGGAGGCAGTTGCAAAAAAAGTATTTAGTTTCTGGGGACACATTAGAGTTCACTCGCAGGCAGGAGGTGAGGCTTTGAGCGGCGAAGAAGTTCCTCTTGATTATAATGATTCGATCACTAATTTATTAAAATCATCAGACCAAGTTCTTTATGCAGATCCATATATCACCAAATCGGCAATGCTTAAAAGTACGGAATCGATAGAGGGTGTTTTATTAAAGGGCGTTTCGTCAGATTTTTCCAAGCAAAGAATCTTGCCTTTTATAAAAAAAGGAAATTTTTTACGTTTTGATACCGCTTCACCAACGATACTCATATCTCAGTATACTGCAAAACAACTCCAGGTGGATACCGGCAGCAGGGTCTTTCTTTATTTTGTAAGTGAGCAAAGTGAAACGCCTCGCATACGTCCGGTTAAGGTGGCGGGTATATATGCTACAGGTATTGAGGAATATGACAAATCATTTGTCTTTACAGAAATGTCACTTTTAAGGGCAATCAATAAATGGAATAACAACCAGGCAGGCGGATATGAAATCACTTTAAAAAATCAGGAAAGCGATATGTATGTTGCAAATGCCATTCTCGATAAAATACCCGTTTCATGGTATGCTTCTCCTGTACGTGAAATGCTGCCAAATATTTTTGACTGGCTGCAACTGCAAAATACCAACCGTAGGCTAATCATTATTGTGATGTGTATTGTAGCGATGGTCAATCTGATTTCCTGTTTATTGATTATGGTTCTTGAAAGAACAAAGATGATAGGTTTGCTTAAAGCATTAGGTGCAACAAACAGTCAAGTACAAAAGATATTCTGGAGAAAGGGTTTGATTATTACAATTACAGGTGTACTGCTGGGAACTATAGCAGGACTTGGTTTTAGTTTCTTACAGCAATATTTTGGATTAATTCATCTCGATGAATCGGCTTATTACATCGCTGTTGCTCCTGTAAAAATAATATGGTGGCAGGTGATGCTTGTACAGGTCGGAACATTTCTTGTAGCCTTTCTTATTTTACTTATACCATCCTTGCTTGTAAGAACGATCAGACCGGTTAGAGCACTTCGTTTTGACTGATCATCTTGTTTATGCCGGATTGATAATCAGAAGTGGTATGCGGCTGTGAATAGCCAGTTGCTTTACATGATCCTTGTGAAACAGTTTCTGTAACCAGTTGTATTCTCCTTTAATGGCGATTAAAAGATCTATGCTGTTTTTCTCAGCATATTCAGATAAACCCTCGGCAAGATCGGGATGGTTAATAAAGTGATATTCCGGATGAAATTCCTGAAACATGGACTCAACAAGCCCGCTTTGGAGGGGTGTTTCTTCATTCCAGTTTTTGTTTTCATAATCAACATGTAAAACATGAAGCCTTGCACCGAAGAGCCCGATAATTTCTTCAATCTTTTTTTCCGGAATTCTTTTGTCTACATTTTTGAAATCAGTAGTAAGACCAATATCGGAAATAGAATTAAACTTAGCTCGGGGAGGTACGATTAAAACGGGAATTTTACTTTGTTCAGCAACTCTCAGCGTGTTGCTACCGAATATCGAAATTTCTACTTTACCTGCACCGCTGATACCCATTACAATCATTTGTGATGCAATCGAATCGGTGAACTGACTGACAGATTCAGTTACGGTGCCTCTGATTTGCATCTGCTCTATTTTTACAAAGGGTTCTTCTTTCTCTAAACTTTCTACAAGTTGCTTCAGCTCGTCACTGTAAAAATCCCACAAGCCATCTTCTGTCAGCTCAACATCACCCATAACGGGCATTGCTGATGGTGAAAGAAAAGCATGAAGCAGAACGACTTTGCCACCGGACTGACGCGCAAGTTTAAGCGCAAACTTTGCAGCATTTAGAGATACAGGAGAAAAATCTACAGGTACAATAAGTGCTTTCATAAAAATGAGGTTTTGCTTGTGTTAGTTGATGAATTTTCGGGCGAAAGGTAGCGCAGAGCAAAAAAACAGATGCTGACTTCTGTCATCAAGGCTAGTGCTACCGATCAGTTATGGATACACTTCCGCCTTTTACTCTTAGATATTAATTCAGATAAAGAATATCGGATTCTATTTGAATATTCCCGATTAAAGTATCCCTTTGGTAGAGGGTAAATAATTTGAAAAAGGATCTTTTTTGACTGCCATTCTGATGGCTTTTGCAAATGCTTTAAAGATGGCTTCTATTTTGTGGTGTTCATTATCGCCGACACATTCTATTTGTAAATTGCATTTTGCGCCATCACTGAATGATTTAAAAAAATGGAAAAACATTTCTGTCGGCATTTCTCCGATTTTTTCTCTCCTGAAATGTGCATTCCAAACGATCCAGTTTCTTCCGCCAAAATCTATAAGCACTTTTGCAGATGCTTCATCCATCGGCAAGGCAAATCCATATCTTTCAATCCCTTTCTTGTCGGCCAGTGCTTTTGCAATAGCCTCTCCTAATGCAATGCCGGTATCTTCAATGGTGTGATGTTCATCTACTTCTAGATCTCCATGAACCTGTAAACTCATATCCATTTTCCCATGACGTGCAATCTGATCCAGCATGTGGTCAAAAAAGCCAATCCCGGTTTTTATTTCAGAAATACCGGTTCCGTCAAGGTTTAGTTCGATGTTTATTTTTGTTTCATTTGTATTGCGAACATGCTGTACTTTCCTTAATCCGTTTTTTAAGAACGCGTAAATATCTTTCCAGTTGGGAGATTCAAGTGCAATTACTTCTTTTAATTCTTTAAGTTTATCAGATACTTCACTTGCACCCAATGTTTCATCCTGTTTCATCCATATTGCTTTTGCTCCCATGTTTTTTGCAAGCTGTACGTCGGTAATGCGGTCGCCAATCACATAAGAATTAGCAAGGTCATACTCTGGATTGTTCATATATTTTGTAACCATACCTGTTCCGGGTTTTCTTGTAGGAGCGTTTTCATGCGGGAAGGTGCGGTCTATAAGAACTGTGCTGAACTGAATACCTTCATTGGCTAAAGAACGGATAATATGTTGCTGGATGGGCCAGAAGTTTTCCTCAGGGTATGAATCGGTTCCTAACCCATCCTGGTTGGTAATCATCACCAACTCATAATCCAACTCTGATGCAATTCTTCCCAGGTACTGAAATACTCCCGGATAAAATTCCAGTTTGTCCCAACTGTCGATCTGGTAAGTAGGTGGAGCTTCTGTATTGATGGTGCCATCGCGATCTATGAAAAGAATTCGTTTCATCTGTATTTTATTTGAACGTTCCAGTTATTGCCGCAGTTATGGGCGTATTATGAAAAATATTTTAATGCCTCAATTAATTCTTTGTTTTCTTTTTCTGTTCCTATTGTTATCCTCAAACATCCTTCACAGCCCGGTACTTTACTTCGGTCTCTTACAACAATTTGTTTTTCTACCAGGTAATCATACACTTTTTTTGCTTCATCTACTTTAACAAGCAGAAAGTTGGCATCAGAAGGATAAATATGTTTCACATTAGGTAATGTTGTCAGTTCGTTTCTGAGCCATTCTCTTTGCTGAACGATTTCTTTAATCATCACATTCACTTCTTCTACATTATCCAGTGCTTTGATAATAAGTTCCTGCACTGCTTCACTGATATTATAAGGCGGTTTTATTTTATTATAAATCGAAATGATTTCTTCGGAGGCAAATGCCATCCCCAACCGTAATCCTGCCAATCCCCATGCCTTGCTTAATGTTTGCAGGATGATGAGGTTGGGATATTCGGGAAGTAATTGGGTAAATGATTTTTGACGTGCGAAATTAATGTAGGCTTCATCCACTACTACCAGTCCGTCGAAATTATTCAGTATTGTTTCTACACTTTCAAAATGAATACTGTTGCCTGTGGGGTTATTGGGAGAGCATATCCAGATGATTTTTGTATTGCCATCAATCAATCCGGCTATTGATTCAAGATCAAGCTGGAAATCGGCATGCAAAGGAGCACGTCGTATTTCAATGTTGTTGATGTTGGCACTTACTTCATACATACCGTAGGTGGGCGGACAAATGATAACATTATCTCTGCCCGGTTCGCAGAATGCCCGGTATAATAAATCAATACATTCGTCGCTGCCATTACCTATAAACTGATTTGCAGCGGGAATGCCTTTTATACCTGCTATTTTCTCTTTTATTTTCTGCTGATACGGGTCCGGATATCGGTTATACCATTTTAATAAAGGCGAACCGATGCTGTTTTCATTGGCATCCAGCCAGATGCTTGCTTGTCCGTGAAATTCATCTCTCGCAGAGGAGTAGGGGACTAGTTTCCGAATATTGTCTCTTAAAAGTTGGTCAATACGAAAGCTCATACTTCTTGTCTTATTTATTTCTGCGAATACGCACGGCATTTGCATGCGCGGTTAATCCTTCAGCCTCTGCCATTGTTTCTACTGCCAATGCTATATTGTTCAATCCTTCCAGGCTTAATTGCTGAAAGGTTATTTTTTTAACAAAGCTGTCAATACTTACTCCGCTGTAAGCACGTGCAAATCCGTTTGTTGGCAATGTGTGATTGGTTCCACTTGCATAATCACCTGCGCTTTCAGGTGAGAAATGTCCGATGAAAACTGAACCTGCATTGATGATTTGTTCTGCAGCTAGTTCTGCATTGTTCGTGGCAATGATCAGATGTTCCGCTGCATATTCATTCACCAGTTCAATTGCTTCCTCTAAATTTCCTAATATGATTGCTTTGCTGTTTGCAAGTGCCTTCTCCGCAAGTTCCTTTCGTGGTAAGGTTTGCAGTTGAACTTCTACTTCTTTGATTGTTTGTTCCGCAATTTCCTTAGAGGTGGTTACCAGCAAAACCTGGCTGTCTGCTCCGTGCTCTGCCTGTGAAAGCAAGTCGGCTGCAACAAAAGAAGGATTTGCTGTTTCATCTGCCAGAATACAAACTTCACTGGGTCCGGCAGGCATATCAATGGCAATGCCTTCCTTCTGGATGAGTTGTTTTGCACAGGTCACATACTGATTACCCGGACCAAAAATTTTATATACTTGTGGAACGGTTTGTGTACCATATGCCATCGCGCCAATTGCCTGTGCTCCTCCGGCTTTGATGACTGTATCAATGCCAAGAATTTTTGCTGTATATAAAATGGCGGGATGAATTTTTCCTGATTTGCCTGGCGGTGTGCAAAGAACAATTTGTCTGCTTCCTGCAATTTTCGCAGGTATACCTAGCATCAGTAACGTTGAAAACAAAGGTGCAGTTCCTCCGGGTATATACAACCCAACCTTATCAATTGCAACAGATTTTCTCCAGCATCTTACACCCGGCATTGTTTCAACGGAGTCTTCCTTTAACACCTGCTTGCTGTGAAATAATTCAATATTGTTTTTTGCAATCTGAATAGCTGTCTTTAAAACGTCATCGATTTCATGTTCCGCTTCATCGATTTCCGTTTGCGCCACTTTCAGCTCCCCAACAATGCTTTTGTCGAATATCAGTGAAAATCTTTTCAGGGCTTCATCTCCACCTTCCTTAACTTCTTTCAGAATATTTGATACAGTTGCCTCCAACGAAGCACAAT